>Ga0210054_1002723_pt1 | contig 13650 bp, 10 predicted proteins | sample CryGeymeta201516_FD_185470 | JGI IMG/M metagenome (GOLD analysis project Ga0210054, IMG submission 185470) | Groundwater microbial communities from Crystal Geyser aquifers in Utah, USA - Crystal Geyser metaG 2015-16 (SPAdes) (version 2) | ecosystem: Environmental > Aquatic > Deep subsurface >... | reverse complement strand
TCCTACTATTATCATAATATTCAATATTTACTCTAATATTCATGAGTCTCCACACTAGCTTTTTACGCCCCCCCCCCTCCCTCTACTGTATTTATTTTTTTAAACGCATCACCATCGATAATTATTTGTTTAGGAAACTGAAAGCGATTTATTCCAATCATGTCAGGTTGTCCGTTTGCAGTGTTAATTTGGGTTCTACCATGGCCCCTGCTCCGTAACTGTGCATACGTGCTGAAGGACAATCGAACCACCTTTATTCTCTGCAACAATCCCACCTCACGGGTGGTCTCCAAGTGGTACTTCTTTCTGTGTGTCCCACAATTCGTCATCGCTCCGCTAGTGGCATTGGCTGAAGGTGATACTATAGCAGGACTGTTTTTTGGAGCGAGAATCACGGCTACCCTTGCCGCCAAGGAAATTAATAAAAAGTATCCCTACCAACGTGCTGCAGGACTTTCGCATTTGGCTACCTTCGGTCCTTTGATGGCCTGGCTAATCAGCAAGGGGATTTGGGGAGAAGCAAAGCCAGACTCCTTCCGTGGGGGCTTCCTTTGGTTGCAAATGCGGGTCACTGCCGTTTGTCTTCTGATAGATGCCCGTGATATTCTGTTTCAAATTGCTGGATATCCCTATCCGTGCTACATTCGAGAGGCAGTCATTGCCAAGAAAATCAAAGTAAACGATCCTCGTGCAAAAAAGCCAGTTACATTGTGGTCCAGGATAGTGGGTCCCTAGGCGCAAAGCTGATAACTGAAAGCTAGCGAGATGTTTCTGTACTTTTGCTGCAGCTGTTCTTGACCTCATCGAGCGAAACTTCCTTTCATGAATATTATTATTCGAAAGATAAACATCTTTCATTTTGAATTCACTAATGCTGTAGCCAAAAATGTAATTGAATTATGCAGCAGCAAGTCCAGTGACTGCACGGGTGGACTGCACGGGTGGACTGCACGCAAAGTTGATCATTATTTAAACCCAATCTCTCGGATTTCTAGCAGCATCTAAGAAATTGGCTTCTGGTGATCCAGGAGCTGGTTGGTGATCATAAAGCCATGATGCAGTCTCGGGGAGTGTCATGAGAATACTTTCTGTACGGCCAATACCAGTCTTCAAACCAAAGATAGTACCACGGTCGTTGACCAAATTGAATTCTACGTAGCGACCTCGCCGGAGTTGTTGCCATTGCTTTTGTTCCTCTGTAAAGTCATCGTTCTTGTGCTTTTCAATGATGGGTCCATAAGCAGGGACAACGTGGTTGACAGCATCCTTGGCAAATTTAAAAAGCTTCTCTGGTTCTCTGTCATTGAGATCATCATAGAAGATTCCCCCCAGACCTCGGCGTTCGCCACGGTGTGGGATCAAGAAATAATCATCTGCAGCCTTCTTCATCATAGGATAAAATTCTGGATCATGCCTGTCACAGACATCTTTGTAGACACCATGAAAATGTTGCATGTCTTCTTCGTCCACATAACTAGGGGTAATATCTGTGCCGCCGCCGAACCACCAGTGTTCACCATCATCTGTTTCAAAGTATCTGTAGTTAAAATGCATGGTGGGACAATGAGGATTTCTTGGATGCATTACACAGGAGAGACCTGCCGCACAGAAAGGAACTTTCTCGTCCTTGCTGCTGCGAGCAGTACCACGATCCTTGGCAGCTCTGAGATTCTCCTGTGGCATTTCTCCGTGAATGACTGATAAACCAATCCCTGCTTTTTCCCACACATTGCCTCCCGACAGAACACGAGACACACCACCTCCACCAGTTGGGCGAACCCATTCATCTTCTTGAAATTTCCCTTTGCCATCAATTTTTTCGATAGCGTCTGTGATGGAGATCTGCGCCTCTCTCAGCATCGTTTGCATTTTGCCAGTCATATTTTCGTCTCTTTTTGCGCCAGCAGATGGGCCGTTGGTCGTCATTTCGTTCTGCCAGGATAGGGTAAACGAGTATAAAGAGAAAGGAAGATGTTAATTCTTATAATATTGGTTTTTCTGTAATAGAGGGAGTTAGTCAAAGGGAACCCTTTATTTTTTTTATTTTTTATTTTCTTACCTTGCCATCCGTGGCTTCGTCTGTAGGAGCCGCCGAAGCAGATGATTGGACCGAAATCGTGCTACTCGTTGGGGTAGACACAGGCAGAAATCCAGCCACCACATTGGCGAAGACAAAAATCGAGATTAAGCGGATGGAAAATTTCATCTTGCATGGACAATCGCTACAGTATTATTATTTGATCGGAAGGATGAATAAAAGTTCGACGGACAAAACTAATGAACACTTGGGATGGCGGCCAATATCCCTCATAATCCATCCATATTGCATTCTTTCAGTTGACGGCGGAGCATGAATGCACCAAACCGAATCGTTGAAATCGAAAGATACGACAGGTAAAGGAGTGTGCTGTTGTGCGAAAGGTGTGTATGTAGTAGACTATTGGCTGGCGGTCTTCGGTGTTGATGTGAACTTCGTTGCCGCCAACGCGAACTCCCGAGTTTTCTCTTGTTGAATGAAGTTCATTCGTTGATACGATAGTCGATGAAGTGTGTAACATCCACGTGTAATGAATGTTTAAGTTTCAACCACTGAGATTAGTCTTTTGAATGGGTGACACGTCCACCCGAGAAATTAAATTGTCGGAGGCAAATCTGTACGTTGTCGCTTCCTGGTCGAAGACATCAACAAGAACAATTGTACCCCGTAGAGTAGCAAGTAGGCTACCTGGTACTTAAGAAAACAAATAAAATTCCCTTCCGACAAGCGGAGAGACAACATCAGGATGTCGTCAGAGAATAAAACCATCAATCAAAGGAGGACCAGATACCGCGCGAACTTGCTCCCGTTCACTTGCAGAAGACACAACACGTAGCGCAAAAAAAGTAGTGTACTATTCCTCATCTCGACAAACCTTTCACCAAACAATCTATCTATCCGAGCCCCAATCATGAATCCGTTACTTCTTTTCCTGAGCTGCATTTTTGTCTATTCCCAGGCATCTCCCTTTTTGCAACATGCATCTGTTAGTCGAAACCGTGTACGATGATCTACCACTGGCCTCGCGGGTCTTGCCAGGGTCGCCTACCATGAAGTTCCAGTCGACGAACCCGAATCCAAGTCTCCTCAAATGTTAAAATTGAGAGGTGGAGAAGACAGCAAGCGACGACAAGAACAACGCAAAAACCTTATGCCGTTTGCCAGCAATGCCTTTTGCGGACATATCTGAAGAAAATCGTACTGTACAAGGCAAAATCAAGAGGGACTTTGCGCTGATCTAAGAAATAATCATTTGTCTACCTAATTCGTTTCGTACTAAATGCTGTACTTCAACGCTTCCCAGTAACGTTCTTGTTGCGAATAATAGCTGTGCCCAGTTACTATAAACCGCAGTAGATGTTGGCAACACATCATAGTTGGTGCCTCGCTGGCACTTTCAGGTTTAAGGGAACAGGCACAAAAGAAATGTTTTCACAATAGAACAATAAGTTTTTAGTTACAAAAACTTTTTTTTTATGAAGAGATTAAATATTGCGAAAAAATAGTAATGCGACAGCAGTAGTCTCTGATAGCTGATGGAAATATGTCCAATTAGAGCAGCATAGGCAACAAGGTGTTGCACCACGTAACTCGAGAGAAGGTCGCAGGAGATGGCTAAGTCTCAAAACCGATAATAAGCATATATATGATAGTCGCTAAGGAATCCCCCGACGTTGACTTTGGCCTGTAGTTTCGCGATGAATAGGCCGTCGTCTAAGCTTCTAATATTGGCCGATTGCGCAACAGCAGAAGTTGCTGAAGTAATGTGATTGTTCGCTCACACGATAACCATGGCGTGATCACGCTGAAACGGAGCAGCAACAATCTTTGTTGCCCTGTTCCAGACCTTGCGAGGAGACATATCCAAGACTCGCAGAGTCTGTACGGTCGCACGGTATCCCTGAAATACGGAAAAGCAAGTCCAGACAGCGGCCACGCTGCTGGCTCCAAACGTCATGACAGCATACGGGAAAATTGCCGTGCTAATCATGTACATAATGGCCAAAAACCAGGTTTTGTGACGAGCCAGAAGAATACCTTCGCTGGCGCTCATGGGCCCCATCAGAAGAGTGGACCACCACAAGAATTTAGCGAGAGGCTTGATGGCTTCTTGAACAGCAACGTCACCAGTGAGTAAGTGTCCCATCGATTTTGGCACAGCCGCTCCTGCGGTAGCCACAATGGCCGCCACAAGAAAGCAACTCTTCAAGAATCCCGACGACACCTTATTGGAAGCCGCCTGCCACTTTTGAACGACAGCATCCTTGGTTTCATCGTAGTGGTCATTATATTGCTTCATTTTAGCAACGTGGTCCTTGACGGGAGCATAAAACGGTGGCAAATACGTCTGCGCTGTTTGATTGATGACTTCGACAAAGGGGCACAAGAAAATAAACAGACTTAGAATGAGCTGATGGGATGCCAAAGGCGTTGGTTGTCCGGGTACACGAGCTGCAGCTTGGGTTAAGAATCCAAAGACCCCCAGTTTGCCAGCGAGCAGAGTAACGACGGGAGCTGCAAAGGACATGAATTTTTTCACGGTAATGGCAGACTTTTCCTTAACGTTGAACAATCCAAGACGTCCTTTGGTCATTAACTTTTTACGCGCAGAGATAACCAATGCCAACGTAGCCGCCCATTGTGCTGCAGTTGTGGCAATGGCGGCGCCCTTGAGTCCCATTCCCAAATGACTAACCAGGATGAAATCTCCAAGCACATTGACAATGGTCGAATACACAATGGCTTTGAGTGGAGTTACACTATCTTTGGCACCCAAAAGGGCAGATTGTAAAACACCCATCAGTAAAAAGGATGGCATAGACAAGGCGCGAATGAAAAGATAGGTGCTGGCTCCAGAGAGAAGTCCCGGTGTGGCCGCAGCTTTGGCTCCTATTATTTTCGTTGTTGTTGGGAGAAGAAAGCAGATAAAGGAAAGACGCGTTAGCATGCGATTAAAAGTGCAGAGCGCAACAACCACGATTACAAGTAATTCAGTGAACGTACCCATGTAACCAGCTAGTATGGGTTTGCCAAAGACCATGAGGATCGTCATGACTCCGATTCCAATGCCTAATCCGACGCGGGATCCCGTGCGGACCACTCCTTCTGCTTCCGATTGGGACTTCTTGGCCAGAGCCGTGGAATAGAGATTGGTAGTGGCTACATTCAAGAAACTCAGCAGCCAGGTTAGGCAATCGAAAAGAGTCGTGGCTGGTCCGAGAGCTGCAAGTTCCATACTGTGCGTGGAGGCCAATCCTATAAAAGCCGTATCGACCAAAGATAACAGTGGACCACTTAACAGCAAGCCGAAGCAAGGCAATGCGAATTTCCGGTAGTCGGCCATAGTTGGTAAGGCGGGAATGCTTTGCTCGGATAAAGTGAGAAGGGGTTCGGAAGATAGTCGTTCGGAAGTATCGACTTCTTCCAGGGCACATACCGTCGACAACTCCAACTGTCGATGCAATGGCTCTTGTTGTTTATTTAACAGCTTTCCCTGTTCCTCCAGCAGATCCACACTGGTTTCCATGGATAAGAAGCCCTCGTGGAGTTCGGGATAGTCTTCTGCTAGAGAAGAAGAAGAATCAGATTTTGGCGAGAAAATCGTCGCCATGACAGCCTCTTCGGAGGATTCATCGTCAATGTAAAAAACATCCACAGGAGCCCGTCCAGGAATAGTCGTCTTATGGGGCTGTTGCTGTTGTTGTTGAAGCTGAGCCAACGGCGTGTTGCTGGTGGCCAAAAAGGCATTGGTTACCAATGCAGGAAAGCACAGAATTAACAAAGCGGCGCGCTCCTTCGACGTGAGAGATAGAGAGCAAGTCATGGTTTGGATGTTGTTGTTGTTGTTGGTATGAATAATGTGGGGGTAGTCAGGAGCAGGTGAGCAGTTAATAATACGTAAGAGTAGTCTACTCTAGCTATGTTTGGTTCCGCAATTGAAATGAATCACTACTGTATGGAGTTTCGCTTCTGGAATTTTAATTGTGAGTAGTTTGTCGGCTTTTGAGAATAATATTAAAAGAAAATTGATCTCAAGACTGGTGATTCCGATTCCGACCGCGCCTGCCTTTCCAACATGACTGCATGGGCAGCCATAGAAGTTTCCAAAGTCGATGAAATCAACGGTTTCACTATTATGTCCTAATGACTATCTTGAATGTGATGCGAAGAGTACAGTGACCAAGAAGACTATCTACGATTACACTTCCTAAATTCTGGTCATATCAAACTTTAATTCTGATGCATTCCATCTGCTTGAGTTCATCATCAGGGTGGGATCTAACCGCCCTTCCATCGCAGAAAATTAATGGCTGTGGACGATCTTCGAAAGTTGACGAGAGGCTGAGGTGGACGTTGGTTGTTGGTCTGATGTTTTGTTTTCCTCGCCAAGTCTGTGCGCGCTTCTCTACTGTACGTACTATTCAAAAATTTGTTGGAAGTCGTACTACTACTAGAGACTAGCTAGTTGAAGCTCTATTTTCAGCTAGACTACTACTCGGAATAGTGAGTAGTAGTTCGTCGCGACTACGAGTACCAGTATTCCCTCGGAGTAGTAGTAACTGTGGTACCTACCTGGTACTACAGTACTAGACTAGTAATAGTAGTAGACCGTGATGCGTACATCTACGCACGCGCGCCCGATTTTGGTGGTTGATCTTGTGTTTTAGGGGCAGAGTAGAACCAAGGTCTAGCTAGCAGGTTCCAACGTTTACTTCTTATTTTTTGCTAACTAGCTAGCAGCCAGCTGGGTCTGCATTTGTAACCCCAGAAGCTGTTCAGCCCATCGCTCGGGCTGATGAAGCACGCCATCGCACCCCTGACTTTTCTGCTTTTTGGTAGGTACTATTCAAAATAGACGCGCTAAATAGAAAATGGTGCTACAATTTTGCCTATTCTGTCTATTTCCTGTACTGTACCTCATTTTCTTGTGTACATACGGGAGGAGGCCGAGGTCAAAGTGAGAAATTGTGGAATGAATAAACGTCTCACATAGTACAGGGCAGAATGGCATTGTTCTGTCAGCGAAATTGTTGGCATCAGGTTTGGCCGAGGATGTGTTGCACTCGCGAGGAGGCAAAGCAAGCAAATCTCAAGGTCCCGCCTTTGACTTTCCTCGTTTTTACAAAAAGTAATTACGAAAATAATCACTTGATGACAAAGTGATATACTATCTAAAATCAATCCAAGGCCCTGCCTACGGTATCCTGCCTTCCATCCGACTGTCCGGTGATTTAAGTTGTTAGTACTGGGAGGGACCACTCGTACTAGCTATTTCTGGGTCTCTGCTGCGAGCTCGATGGAATCAAGTTCGGAACAGAACTCGCGCGCTTCGGTGCCTGCCTTATTAAAGTGATGATGATGATGATAATGATTGGGGGCAACTAGCTAGTCTTCATAGCGAACGATGAACGGTGCAGACGCCTCGCCTACTTCTCATGTGGTGTCGTGATTCATCCTTTTCTTGGATTAACGGGTGGAGGCCAGCTGCTCGTCCTTTTTCCCTCGTTCACAACTGCAACAGGTACCAGGTACCAGGTACCATAAGAAGAAGAACAACAACAAAAACAAGAACTGTGAAGGAGGGTTCAAAAGAGAACAAACGCTCGATCTTTTTCATTGAAACATGCTGCTTCTCTCGTCTACAGGTATGGCCCTCCAGATGCTACCAGTAGCAGTTATGGAATCTCCAATTCATTTCTGTACTAGAGTATAGTAAGATTGATTGTGGGCAACGATTGAAATTGAATCTTTTCGCAGCTTTTCGCGTGTTCTTTCTCGTCGGCTTACTTTTACAGTAGTCAAGTACGTGGTAGTAGTACCTGGTACTAGAGTCAACTTCTTTTTAAAATAGTACCAGGTACCATAATCGTTCAATCAAGCAGAAATCCAATTCAGATGTAAAACGGGGCTGTATTGCAGGGCAGTAGGGTGCCAGCAGGTAACAACATGGTACCAGGTACCTGGTACCAGTCCAGTACCAGTACTAGTAGTCTTGTGTCTTGTCCCTTCGGATTGTTGCTGTTACTAAGGTGTCAGGTGTCTAAAAACCTACAGTAGTACTGATGCAAATCTGAGTCGAGAGAGAATGCCGTAGAATTTCCTGTAGACCTGGTACAATTAGGTGTTTGACGAGCTTTTTGGAAAGCGGAGTTAACTCCAACTTCTTGCGTAGTTTTACGGTATGTCAACTGCCTCCGCGATTGAATCGATATTATATATTGCCCCAACCTTCTTTGTGCGTCATTTCCTGCAGATCTTTTCACCACTGGCTGTTTGTGGCCAATCCGATCTCACAGTCACAGCAGCTGCTTCCTGTGACCAGATGTTTGGAAAGCAATTGCCTGAAATACGTTCGTTGGCATGCAAAATGAAAACAAGCCTGAAATGAGGCCATAGGCAAGTTGTGACGAGGACTAGCAATAACTGTTATTCATGATTCATCGATCAGCAACTTCTCTGTTACCAGGTATGGAGAACAGCATACAGTCAGCAGCTATTGCCATAATTTGTTTCAGCTAAAAAAGAAGTAATCAATAGCTATATTTCTTATTATCCTATTGACACTTGCGAACATAAAACAACACAAAGGTAAAGCATATAAGCATATTATAGAACCAGAACCAGTACACCTAATCTCTACCATTACCACAATATATACTCCATCTCCATCCTCGTACATAACAACAAGTCACAAATATGGACGACGTTGTTTCCAGTATATACTCAATTTTGAACCAACAGCAAGAGCAACCGTGCTGTACAGCTGCATGTTCTCAAGATGATCATTTGGCTGCTGCGTACATGTTGAACGGCGGCACGCACGTGATCCTGTGTGACGATGTGGTCGATTTGAACGACAAGGCTGTGACGTGCATGATCAAGGCTGACCATAACGGTGCTCTGGAGACGTTACAAGTGGCCTTGGCTCGCATCTTGGCAATCCAAGACCATCCGTCAACGACCGTTCAAGGCAGAACTTCTCCCATCTTTGCCAACGAAGAGAGTCCCCTGGCTTCCATTCCCCTGACGCAAACTGTCAACCACGCTCCCTTTGACGGCATTTTTGTTCTGTTCAATCGAGCAATGGTGATTCCTCGTCACTGCGACTTTGACATTCACAATAATCCCAAGAACAAGAGTCGAGCCCTGGCGACAATTCTGTACAACATTGCGCTCGTGTACCACATGGAAGCCATACAGCGAGGAGGTGATAGTGCCATATTTCGTTACGCCCTCAACTATTACGGTTGGTCGTACTACGTGATTGAAAGTTCCTCCCGGGAATTTGGTTTTCAGGATGTCCTGCTGTTGCTATTGGCGCTTTTTAATAATATGGGGCACATTCATGCCGACGTCTATGTCAATGCAGAAAAGACGCAACAGTGCCTGCGCTGGATGCAATCGACATTTGCTGGTAAGACCATTCAACGAAACTTGTTTCCCGACGACTACAAGTTCTTTTTCCAGTACGTTAGTATGGTCTCGACGCGACAACTCCAGTTGGCACCTGCAGCCTGAACAGAAGTGCAAGGAGTCACTCCTACTCATTATTGTAGAATTAATAATATACCAATAGAAACTGCTAAAACAATACAGTATTACCGTACCTGCCACACTTTTGGAGACCAAAACGGGTAGCATGGTTGATTGCAACAGGATCACACCCGCAAAGGAGGGGATCAGCACAAGTAGCAACTGTACCTTCTGCTTGGCTCTTTTCCTGCTCGGAAAATGCAGCACTTGTAAAGCCTTCTGTAATCGATTCGTCTACTTAAATATCTAATAAGGTTTGAACATACTAGTACTCCGCTACTACTAGCTAGGTCTACTGATAGTAGACCTAGCTAGTCTACTAGCAGTCCGGGATTTCAAGTTTTATCCCTACTACAAGTAGTAGCTACAAGTCGACCAGGATACTACGGTAGCTGCTCGAGTACCAGGTACCAACAAAATGGTTGTCTGCCGTTCGCTCGTTCGTCAGAATGACAGTTTCTGCTGTAAACTACCAGGTCCTCGTACAGTACACTTTGTTGCCGTTCGGCCAATAATAGACGACGTATGATTTATTTCCTTTGATGACAAACACACTTTTTTGGCAGCAACGAGCTATTTGCTCTTTGTTACTACCACTTGTACCGTAGTACCAGGTACCTGGTAGTCGAGTATCAGTATGTACCAGTACTAGCTAGTAGTACTAGTAGAGAGAGCTACTACTAGTAATACGGTACTAGAGCTAAACTACTACTATACTTCCTCGTAGTCCTTTTTAGACCACGAGAAACCTTCCGTGACTTGCGTATGTGTGGGTCGATGTCGCCGATTTCCTTGTTCCGTGGTATACCACACTAATAAGAACTATGATAGGATTGTCCCCTCACAGCTTCCATTCCAGCCACTTATTAGAGAGTACTGGTATTATTACGTACCTACCGTAGGTTAATAGATGCTGTTTTATAACTGTCAAGATACTGAGCGCAGTTGGCAGCGTGCGTACGTATGATCCATTTTTCACACATCCAATTGAGTTTCCCAACTAAGTTGCAAGGTGGGATTTTAGGCTTATCTCATCCGATCTCCGATCTATTTTACTGCTCGCAGCTCGCACTGACATGAGTAGAGTGGCTATTATAGTTATAGTCCTGAGTTGTGCGTGAGGAAAATCGACGATTCAAAAAGACACGAACAATGACACTAATATGGTGGCTGACAATCAATAGGTAGCTGCTTCCGGAGAAGATAGTGATTTGTTGTATGTTTATCTTTGATCCCGGCTCCACTCTGCAGTCAATTGCGTTTTTATAGGTGAAGCGCTCTAGTTAACTACTGAAGACTGTAGCAATCATTCGTTGAAAAAATGTTCAATTTATGCGTTTAAATAGTGGTTTCATAGTCGGGTACTACTGTAGGTCGTTTATGCAGCAGGCGAAATCCTTAGCTGTTGCGACGCTGGAACACAAATGTACTGGCTGAAGAATAAGTATTCTTCCGCCGCCAGGACACGTGTGACCAGGGGCATGGCGAACGTCGACTGCATCCAGGTGACACACTGCCGTGTCTTGTCACTATTCATCAGAGCACTGGAATGAATGTGGCCCATGTTGTTGAACAGGGCTAACAGCAGCAGCAGCATCGACTCGGCTGGGAAACCCATCGTTCGCGAGGAACCCTCCAGCACTTGGTAGGCTCCAGAGTAAAACTGAAGGGCATTACCAAACAGTACGGAACTTCCGGAACACACAGCTTCCATGTGACAGACGACGCCCAAGTTGTAAAGGATCGTCGTTTGAACGCGCGCGATAAAATGAGGACAATTTAGGTAATCTACATCGTCGTCGACGGGGATTGTAATGGCGCGACTAAAGAACTGAAATACATCGTCCAAGGTCTTGGAACACCGATCTTGTGATGGTGCTTCTAGTAGAGGAATGGAGTGGGCAAGTAATGGTACCGTTTCATTTCTTCTTGATGGGCTATTACACAAATCTTTGGAGTTCTGTAATGTCAAAAGCATGGCCAACGCTCGTTGTAATGTTGTAACGGCGTTTTGTCGCATACCCTTCATGGCCGTCGCAATGGCTTCATTGTTCAGCTCGATCACTCTTTGGGAAACTGATGATGAGGTTGCAACAGCAGTTGTATGTGTCATGGTGAAACGTTTCGTCAAATGTAGTAAGTGGATAGACGGTCTTGGATTAGTAGTGGTAACTCAAGGGATCGAAAATCGAAAGTACCAGTTGAAGAAACAAGCAACGACAGATAGCTCTCCAAAACCTGATGTGGCCAGATAAAAGAAAGTGGCAACACGTTTTTCTTGTCGAATTTGTTTTCCTACGTACCTGGTACGAGGTAGACTACCTGGTATTGCCTTCTTCGCTCTAACTACCAGGTACTAGAGTGATGATGCGGAGTATTTTTTATCATCACCATTGAGTCAGAACGAAGGAACGCATAATATAAAAGGTGCAGAGCTGTTATTTAACAAATGCACTTTAATTTTCACAGTACTGGTAAAGCTTTCAAAGTCGTCATTCTGAGCAAGAGATCTCCGGTTGAAAATGAATAATAATGATGTTCTGCGGGCAATACCTGGTAGAGCGTCGATAATTTTTTGTAATTATTTCAAGCTCGGTCATATTTACGGTAGACGAATAGCCCTCCCTCCTGCTACCGGTATTAGTACCGGTAATACTGTAGTCGTTAATGCCAGCACTGCTGCCACTGCAGTACTCCTGCTTCTATTACTAGTACTGGTACTGGTAGTACTAGTAATACCAGGTATGTACTACTGTACGTGCAGGTAGTAGTATGGCGAGCAAGAAATGGAAGCCTTCTTGCAACACAATAAAGCGTACTGGTACCTCTGCGAAGGCCATGGACGAATCAGGGCAGTTGCGAAAACATTAGCCAATGTACCTGGTACGATACCACCGCAATTCTGGTACGGTACTACTCTAGCAGTAATAAGTAGATGGGGGCAGTAGGTCCGAATTCGAGAACCGCTTGTGATCTCTCCTTGAAGTACCAGGTACCTGACCTGGTACCAGGTAGTCTACTCAGAGAAGTGCCACGGCAGCGCCGATGTGCGTCAGACTACCGGTACTACTAGTAGTACTATTATTTCTGCTTCGCCAGCTAAGATGATGGTAGAAATATAATAATTAAGTGCTCAGAATCCACCCAGGCTGGCCCATTATTAAGTACTACAGTAGTACTGGTACGAGTATTAGTAATAATACTCTACTAGTACCGTAGTCACAGTTGACCATCAATCTACGATAGTAGTACTAGTAGTAAGGTCTACATAGTAAGGAAGCGAAGAAGATGAGCAATTTCTTTCTTGGCTGTTGTATCTAGTGTTATTTCCAACATAGCGCTAGCTAGTAGCAGCTACGTGGCTGCTGAGGCTCCAGTGACGAGGTGGTGTGCAATTTGCAACTTCATTTTTCTACTCTGCAGAGCTTCTGCTTTTCATGGCAATACAGTCAACAGTCAACAGTAAACAGTCGTATTGAGTATCACTGGGAGTGCTCACGGAGCAGTTGCTTTTGGGTGCGGCTGCACTCTCTTGTTGCAGAAGACAAAAAAAATAAAAAAAATGCTTTTGCTTCAGCTGATGTGTGATCTTGAACCAGCCGATGAGGCGGAGCGCGCATATTTTCACCATTATTTCATCCTGCGATGAACCTGACTCCGCGTCAGCCTGCAGAAGCTCCTGTTGTGAATGTAAAAAATACTCAGCAAAATGCGTTTTGTGTTTTACTAGACCTACTTGGCTACTGAGTAACCCACTTATCATTGTACCTTACTCGTGTGCTCACATCCATAATTTTTGTTTCGTCTTTTTACAAGCTAGCTAGTGTGCATCCAGTGTCTTTTTGTAAGCTCGAAAGGGTCAGGTGTCAAAAAATTGACAAGATCAACGAGCGAACGCTACCGCGTTCTCTCGACTATGCCAGCTCTCTAGGGCTACGTTTGGCTAGGTAGGTTGGTTTGGAGAAACTCGGCAATTTACTAGGGCCGACCTTTTCTCCGTTCCGAGGCGCCCGGGTGAGAGGGCAGACCGCTAGGGTTGCTCTCACACTCGGGTAGCCAATCGGGCGGGAGGGCGCGGT
>Ga0210054_1002715_pt1 | contig 13668 bp, 10 predicted proteins | sample CryGeymeta201516_FD_185470 | JGI IMG/M metagenome (GOLD analysis project Ga0210054, IMG submission 185470) | Groundwater microbial communities from Crystal Geyser aquifers in Utah, USA - Crystal Geyser metaG 2015-16 (SPAdes) (version 2) | ecosystem: Environmental > Aquatic > Deep subsurface >... | reverse complement strand
CCCTGAATTGGTGATCACTAAATCGTCAAACAAGCCCGGGATTTGGATATCCCGGGAAATTGGTGCACAGCCCCGGGAATTTTCCATATCCCGGGAATGGTGATAACACATGTAAAACCGAACAAAGACCGGAAAATTCTTGTTTCTGTTTTCTCTATCAACAACTGCACACTATTAAAAAAATCGATTTTCGAGACAGCTGCAGGTCTGCTATAACGCCAACTAAAAATTGCCACCGCCTGTACCTCTGCTAGCTAGAAGTTTCTTGTATTGATGCCGCAGATTCATACTTCGGCTTCAACTACATCCCTTATCGCTATAGATAATTATCAAGCATCAAGCCATACAAAAAACGAAACTGCCAATCCATGTTAGACATTAGACTAAATAAATTCCAATAAAAAATACCACCGGCACATTTGAGCGAATTATAGGTAGAATTGGTTACCATAGTTACGACAAGTCAATTCCGGAAACTTTGCTCGATGGAGTGGTGTCTGCCATGTTGACGACGAAGTGGAAATCTGATTATTTCCTGATAAATCTCTTCTGGCTTTTATAATTGTGGAGTGCGTATCTCTTATCGTTGATTACAAAATCTTACGCCATACGCTCTGAAGAACACAACAAAATTCAAACATACAGGCTTTTGAGTAGTAGTTCGTGCTCTGCCCTTCAAAAATACACATGAAGAAATTGATGCAGATGATCTCTAGTACATTTCATGCCGCGTGAGCAGTGGCGACGAGGCGGATCACCGAATCTGGAAACTGGAAACCAAACCACGCGGGTAGGAAAATCTAGGGGAGAGCAGCTTCATCAAGCCATCCTTCATTATTCCAAAGATGAATGTTGGTAATCGGGGAATTGCACAATCTGCATTCCGTTTGAAAAAACCAATTTAGGTAGAGGAGCCGGATTAACAAGAAACGCTACATTCCTTGCCAGGTTGTTGGACTCTATCAAATAGGAAGGACCATCGGTGAATTTTTGTTTGGCGCAAAAGAACACAGCTTTAGTAAACTTTCGTGGCGGATACTTTGAATTACAAATCTGACGGATGGGGTTGCACCACAACAACAGTATATTTCTCTCTGAGCAACAGAGATGATGCAAGTTGGAGCGTCATCAATTACCATGCGTCGAATCCTTGACAATAAAGGAAACATTGACCTCACGACTGCTGTTATTAAAGCAATTGCTGACCACGTCCAATTTTTTTCGTGGAACAAATTCAAGAAAAGAAAACTGCCATGGGTATGCTCCCAGAAGGACGAGGATTGGACGAGGTGGCGAGCTATAATGTTTATAGATCTCAGCTAGTTGGATTTGCACCCACTCTGACCAAGTCTCTGGATGTAGTGTTTACAGGCGCTTCACAACAATCTACCAATTCTCTTTTGTAACTAGGAATCTCTTTGCCTTTTCAGTATTTGAGCAAAGCCGCGCAATGGGTATCGCAAGCTTGTTTCAGAAAAGAAAAGCTCTGAGGCGAGCACCGGGGGTCCTAGAGAGAAGTGAGCTAGAATTTCTATTGATAGGTGAGAATAATGCAAGTACGGCTGCGCCCAATTGAAGCAAATGGAATCAGGCGCTAGCGTATGCTTTTTTGCTACCAACGAACATCCATGAGAGTAGTTAGTACTCGAGTGCTTATTAGTACAGTACTCTACTCCACTACTACTATACCTACGCCAGTAGAGCATTGTAGTTTGTGTAGTTTTTCTACAGCGTATTTGACAGCACGTTTTCGTCTGATCCAGCCGAAGGCCACGTGAGACTGCCAAGACCCAACCGGGACGTCACCTACGATGACCTTGATGACCCATCCCATCTCCCACATAGGAAACAGGAACAAATCGAGGAACTTCAGATACTGTGATTTCCACTTCAGGGAAGAAGATCCACACACCAGGCTGCTGAAGCCAAGGTCTGACTCATCGTAGCCCAGCGTCAAATCCCTACCTAGACGAGGAAGGGCCTAGACCTGGATCCAGCAATTGAAAAGACAAAAAGGAGCAGAAAATTTTGTCATAAATTAGCCGTTTCGTCAAATACAAAAGCAACTTTATATACCTAAAACAGTTTCTTAACCCACCTCTCCCGCCCAATTGGTCACCATGTGCAAGAGAGCAACCCTATGGGTCTTCTCACGGGCACGGGCACCACGTAACGGAGAAAGGTTGGCCCTAGTAAATTGCCGAGTTTCTCCAAACCAACCTAGCCAAACGTAGGCCCCGAGAGCGTTGCTTGAGAATATTGCAGGGTGCAAGAACAGTTATACTGAACCCTACTTGGATTGGAAAACCACTCACGATGACGTAGAGCTTCTTGCAGGCATTACAACTTAACGACGGCAACAACGCCTTTCTGGTCATGTTGAATGTGTGTTCTAACACCGTCAATCAATAAATTGGACTCTATTTTCTGCGTCGTTCTGCCAGAAGGAGAATGAAGGCAAAATTAGCGAGTTTTCTGCTCTTCCTAGGTTTCGCCACCGAAGTGGTGGAGGGATTTTCCCGGTCGTGTCGGTCGTCTTCTGTTCGTCCTGCTGCTCAGCTACTGCATTATGTGACGAAGCTGAGTCGTTTGAATCCTCTGCTCATATCTGCCTCGCCTCAAGAGGATACAGATTTTCTAAATGCGGAACAGCAGCCCCCAAATAACAACGGCGGCGGGAACAACAGCATAGACGAGGACGAAGCCAAAGCCGTCGACAGTATCCGGCAAGGACTCCGACGGTTGGCACAGTTGAGTTTAGAAGATTACGATTGGCGCATGTCAGTATTTAAGGAAAAGGAAGCCAACCGTAAAGTCGAGGAATACATGGCTGGAATACTGGGGGAGGATCCTGATTATGTCCGACCAATGGATGCCAGTGAAGGGAAAATTGGACCTTTGGTGAGTCGGAGTGTTTGTGGAAAGATGACATGTGAAATTGATGCTGATTTTAATATGGTTTTCATTTGTTATGCCTATAAAACCAGGGGCGAGCGGAAGAAGCAGCTGTCTTGTGGCTGTCACAAGTGATGGAAGCAGAAGCAGCCAGAGCAAAAAAGATTGTCAGTAGGGATGGAAAACTAGTTCGACCCATCGAGGTGGACAGCGACGACGATCTTGGTCCACTAGGAAGACTAGAACAAGCCTTTGTCGAATTCTTGGCGCTCATTCGTACCTCGGAACAAACACGGGTCAAAAAGGGTGTCTTGCGACCCAAGGATTTGGACGAATCCAGTCGAGGTCCCTTGGGGCAGTTGGAACTATCTGTTGTAGAAGCGCTGAGAAATATACGAGAGGCAGAAATCTTGCGCTTCGAACAATCCAAATTGAGAGGAGGGGAAGTGGTGCGGCCCATTGATGTGCCAGGTCCCTTGGGAGAATTTGAATTGGCTGTAGCCAATGTCATTCAGACCGAACGACTACGTGCCAAATATGGACAGCAGCAAGATACAATTGTGCGACCCAAAGATGCCGTTATTAAAGGAAAGCTAGGAGAATTCGAAATGCAGGCCGTAGAGGCTGTCCGGCAGTTAACCGAGGAAGAGCGAGAGCGATTGCGTTCCATTAAGCGAAAATTAGAGGAACAGCGAAACTTTTTGGAAGACAAGAGACCGATGGCAACTGCTAAAGACTCCCTTTTGGGAATTTTGGAGGCGATACTTGTAGGCATCCTACGTGCTCCAGCCATGATCTTTGGTGTCCTTCAACGAGTTGCAGAACTATTGAGTAGCGAAAATTTGGATGAGAAAGACAAGTTACTGCTAGAGAACCGACGAGTGAAAGATTCTGGAAGTAAAAAGCAAGACTAAAAGCGCAACACTAGTACGCCAGATCGATACTCGAACGCAACTTCCGTATCTTGTAATTCGCCGGTCTTTTGTCCGAAAGCCGTTGCCAGTACCCTCCGGAATGCCTCAGACTTTTTTCGTGCCAAGCGAAGTGGTCGTCATGTGGTGCTGTACTGTAGGGACTTTGTCATAAGTCAAGGTAGCCCTGGCAAGTAAGCAATGATGGCGGACCATTAGGAACACTGCAAGTTGCAAACTTAGCCTTAAAAACAAACCATGAGAAAAGTAAATAATAGGTGTGATATTGATGAGAGGAAACACGATCAGTTGCTGCTATAGCTGTGATCGTTTCTGCCGTCAGTGATGCAATTCGTTCGAGCTATAATTGCATTTTGTCTCTTTCTCTCAAAATTTGCCCCATTCTCATCCTACTAACCAAAGTCTTTCTAATTCCTGTCCATTATTTGGTGGCCACGAAGGATGCAAATTTTGCGTGATCATCGATGCTCAAAAAATCGATATTGCTCGTTACCATTTGCTGCCAAGTGCGAGGACAATTGGGACAACCCCAAATGCGTACTAGTTTTCCCTGGGCATGAGCTTTCGCAGCCATTCGTCTCATATAAACTTCCCCCCTGCCAAGTGTTCGTGCCAATCGAATCTTGCGCCAGGGCAGGCTGACTAGTGGTACCAATTGAGTATCCGACTGTCCGTGAATGTCCTTGACGCGACCATCCAGAAACAAGAATCGTTCTCCATTGGAGGCTTGCAGGCTGGAGACATTGGGACGGTTTCCAGATATTAGAACTGTGAGACGTCCAGGATGAAAAACGCCGTAACGATCGACCTTGGAGAGAAAGGGGAGTAGTGGCTTCAACGCCTTTTGGAGTAGAGTAGCTGAAACATCGGCATCTCCCTTGAAATCTACTATGAGATTCAAAGTGTTCACATGGCTAGGCCGACGTGGGGATAATGATGCGTGGGGACGACTATCTGAGCCACCGCGGGGTGATGCCCTCAGCAATTCAGGATACTGACTTCGACGAGTCCATCCCGATCGAGTGCTGACGGGAACTGTCAATGGGAAAACAGGCAAAGGAAATGCAGAACTAACACTGCTACGCTGGAATATCTGCAACAATGGTCTAAGATACAGACTCTCAATCGTTCGCTCGGGATTGAGGCCAAAGACCGTATGGGCTACCCATAACCCGCCGTGCCGTGGGAAGACGTCAACTTCGACACTTTTGAGGCCATGTTTCAACGCCGACGATAGCGGATAGGCTTGGTGATAGTCATTGTGCGAATGAGCCCGACACATACTCGCAACATCGCGACGTTTCTGTGTCAAAAAGGAGAGAAGCGGTCCTGGGTAGTGGCGATGGGATACTGGTGATGGTTTGGCATTGATGGCGCAGAAAAGCATTGCAAGAATCAGAATTGTCAAGACAGATCCACTGGTAGTCATCATGGCTTATTGTCTGTATGTGCGCTTTTGTTATGTACAGCACTGGTATTCCGATTAATTTATGGTAGCGATAGACCTTATTCAATTCTCTTGTTTGCCGTTGGAAGCTCTTGTCGCCGTTCCCCTGCCGCTACTCTAGCTAGAGTAGAATAGACTACTAGTAGTAGTGAGAAAGCAAAAAAAGGAATCTGTCAACAGAATTTGTGAGAGGAAGATTCATCTGGTACTCGTGGAAGAGATTTCTCTGTATAAGTTTTAGTAGTCTACTGTACTCGTACTGCGTGTACCGTACTCTTCGTTCGATAAATACTGATTGGAGCGAGTAATACTCGAGTACTACTACTGCAAAGTAGTACCCTAGTACTAGTAGTATTACTACTACTAGCTAGTAGTAGTCTACTACAGTAGTACTCTAGTAGAGCTACTAGTAGTAGACTAGCCCTCTAGTAGTAGTAGTAGCAAGCAGTACCAGGGTAGTAGTACATCAGGCAGTAGAGTAGGACAAGGCTTCCTGCCTAGCTAGGTTTACTCCTATCTACTAGTAGTTGTCTACTGTACTACTACAGTTGCAGTAGTTAATAAAAATTCATCAACCTTGACGCATGATGAGACTGCGAACATCATTGTAAAGTCTACTGTGCCACTGAAAGTAGTCCACTAGACTAGTACTACTAGTAGTAGTAGACTACCGGTACTACGTTGTTGTTGTTGATGCCGATGCAATCACACACAACTCCCCCTGCTGTTGCCATTCACGTGAGAAAATTGCATGTGTTTTCCTGCAATTTCAAAGCTCTCAAAGGAAAAAGTACGACCCTAGCTTCAGGAAGATACAGGGAGTAATACCAAACGTGTTCATCTGGCAGCCTTCGAGTTTCTTATTATTGCAAGCACGAAGCATCCTTCATTTACTGAATAAAAATATCAATTGACGAGGAAAAGATTTTCGTTGATACTTGCACGTTTGAAGTTCAGCGAGACCACAATGGATAACAACAACAACCAGCACGAGGATCACGAGGACGAATTCTTTGGCAATGCAAATGATGAAAATGATGATCGTCTCGCAGAACAGGAATCTAATGCCGTGTCTGCCAAGTTGTCGTCTCTGGCATATTTGGATGCCTTCGATGACTCAAAAGAAGTTAGACTGCAGGAGGGCTTTGAATCAGGATTCTTCGAGGTATTCCATTTTGCAGAGTCCTTGGGTAGAAAGTTAGGGATTCTATCAGCCCGAGCCAAAGTCCAACAGCAACAAGTTTGGAAAGATGACAGTGGAACAGCCAGTCGAGAGGAGGTAGCGGCGAAGCAGGCATCCCGAACATGTCGTGCTGTCATGGACAAGATCAATCGGGGTCTAGAAACACCACAAGATGCTACAAAGCTGTTTATTTCTTTGGAGGACGAAATCAACCAGCTACAGGGACGAGGAACCAATTTTATATTGTAGGTTTAAGCTGCTTAGTGAGCTCTAATATCAGCTAAGCCCCAACAATCAATGGTATATCCAATTGCAGACGAACGAAATCGAGCAACGTCAGAATGATCATACCGTGTCCGCAGCTGTCCAGAAAGGTCTGCCACACGGATATTTTGGGAGCTGATTGTGTGTCAATGTCTTCGTCAAAGACAAAGAATCCAGGAAAACTAACGAGAAAGTAGATTCCATAGAAGGCAGATCCTACCGTGTATGCAATGTCTTGATCCTCAAATCTGTAATACGGAAATGACGAAATGGACAAGGTTTCCATGAAGGCTGTAAAATAGGAAAAAACAACAACAACCCATACAAAAAGAATCGTGCGGCGAATTCCAGTCTGGTAAGATGTGGAAACCTTGCGTAGAACCATATTGGAAGCGAGATGGTAGGATGAGAAGTAAAAGTGGGTGGCAAAGAACATCGCAATGGGTACATTGTTGAGTCGATGGGATGGCATGGTGTATTCTGCCTTGAGCACAGAATAAAAGTCTAAAAGACCGTAGCATCGTGATGTTGTTTAGTTGCGAAGTTAGCACAGTATTGTGGTGTAGCATAGTTGACTACTTTGTCTGAACACTTCCTAGCCGTGTAAAATGGTACTTACAATGAGTATACCAGTAATTGCCAATAAACGAATAGACAGCAATCCAAACATTGGCTTTGAAAGAATACCTCTCCAAGAGAGGCCGGTCGGCATCGGGCGAATTGAAACCTCCTGAGGGATATACTAGAGGCTGCAAAAGAAACGGCAGAGACAACCCTCCACAGACATAAAGATAGGACATGGCTGTGAAGCCTTCGTACAATTGAAATACTACAATGATCCCGAATAATCCCATCCAAATAGGAGTGTAGACACTAACAAATTGCTCGTAGGCAAGCTTGGAAGGCTGTGTTTTTGGACACGGTAGAAATCGCCCAGCAGAACGAGTGATAGGTTTGTCATTGGGTTTTTCTTTGGCGGGCTTTTCGGGTTTCTGGATCGCAATCAGACCGGCAACCGACACTAGCATAGCACCCAATATGATAGCCATGGTGATGGCGACTCCAAAGCCTCCACTTTCGCTCATCCTATTTTAATAAGATGTTAACTTTGTAGCAGATGCAAATAATAGGGTGGTCAATATGTTGGAAGTAGCAGAAACACCGAGTCCCCACCAATAGATCGATCGACTAGTCTACTCAGAGCCACAATCTAACAATAGTATTACATAGTCCCTTCACCAAAGCACATTCAAGCAAGGTCCTGTATTTCCTCTGGTTTCATCCAGTACTAACACAGCGCATTCTACTACATCATTTACTAGACTAGTACTACGTCTCGTCTACTACTACTATTACTACTACTAGTCTAGTACTAGTACTACAAGTAGTACTAGTAGTAGTAGTCTAGCTAGCAGTACTAGTAGATCAGTCAGGAGCTTTAAGGTGGCAGCTAAAATAATGGATTTCAATCATGAGTGATGAATCTGCTTTGCTTTTTACTGTACTTGCGAAGGATTGGATCACCCAGTGTCGAGTACTACGTACATGGTAACAGTACTCCAGCAGTCTGTCCATCAACCGGCAACAACTCTGTCAGTGACTCGAATAATCCAGCCAACAAAGCTCTCATACTCAAGTAGAGAAGCAAAATACAACATTATTACATAATTGATTCTGTTATTGATCATACGAGCATACGAGTACTTATTATCCTTGCCAACATGATCTCCACTCGACCTCTCCTCTTGCTCTTGACCCTCTCCGTGACAAGCTTTACCGGGAATGCCTTTGCTCCTGCGCAAGAGCTGTCGATGAAGCAATTTTCGACTCGTGTCTTTGCCAAAAAGCCAGACTTTGATCTCAGTTCGATTGAGACAAGAGACATGACCCGTGAAGAAATGCTGGATTTGAATAAGAAAAATGAAGAAATTATGTGCGTTGAGGGCGGATGGTAATGGAGGTTGTCTGATGGGCTAAATCGAGTTGATGGTCGTTTCGTATTTTTGCCAGATATTCCAGTGTTGAATGTTCAATATGATGAATGATTCAGAATTCAGATCGCATCTGACCTTTCCCTTTCTTCCTTACGCACGTAACTCTGTATGATATATCCTTCCAAATTGACACACTGGATAAACGGAACAGGAACATGGAACTTCAGATGATGACTGGATTTAGTTTGGCCATTTCACTTCCTATTCTGTATTTGTGCTGGGTGGCTTTCTTTTCGGATTAATTTGCTGTTGTTGGTCCCTAATGATATTAACAACAAAAGCAGAGAGGAATTAGCTGTCATAGTTGGATAACAATTGGATTTGACCAAAAAGCAGACATGAGAACGACACTATTGAGTTGCTTTAATTTCAGACAATTCAGTTTGGTGCAATGAAGAATGGAGAACATGACAGATCGCACATAACATTTGTACCGAAAGCCGAAAGGATCAGAGCGGCAAGTAGTCGTATGTTGCTCGCTGCTTTGATTGCTACTTAACGCCCTTACAGTTAAAACTAGAAACTAAGCAAAAATTGAAGTCGAACAATATTTCAAGATCCTGATTCTTTTCAGTCAACATTTCCAGTGCTTGTTTTTCTTTGGTTGTCATAGCTGTCAATGCATCCTTGATTCTAGAGGTCGATCACTCCTTCCCCTGTCGTAAATGAAGCCCACGCATTTAAGCTGCGACCATGAGGAAGTCACACGGGTTATGCTGACGTTTCGAATTCAACATCTTTCATGTATGCTCCACGAAGAATGGATTTCTTTTCATTCTGCCTCTGCTTCTTATAAAGCACAACGTGGCTAGCTAGCTACTACAGTAATTGCCCTGCTAGCTAGTCTAAAAAATATTCTCCCGAATAAGTATTGATAAAAGACTGGCCCGACTCAATAGTACGAGGACTACTGGCCCGACTCAATAGTACGAGGACTAGACTAGTAGTAGTCCAGTTACAGTCGATGGTAATGCTGTCACAGCCGTTTTTAACGAGTAGCGCTCAGGCTAAGCTACTACTACTACTACTAGTAGTTGTACTACTACTACTAGACCTAGAGTAGCTAGAGCTCTATGGTACTCTCTAGACTACTCCGTACTAGCACCAACAGGAAGGTCCTGCCAATCCACTATTATTTCAAAACACTGCGGTAGTCCAAAGAGCTTAAAAAGAACCTAAAACATTCAACAGCATTCCACACGGATTCAACACCATTCAACAGCACCACCATTCAACACCATTCAACATCATCAGTCAACATCAGTCAACATCAGTCAACATCAGTCAACATCATTGCTTTAACATCATTGCTTTAACATCATTGCTTTAACATCATTGCTTTAACATCATTGCTTTAACATCATTGCACATCATTCAACATCATCAGCAGTCAAAACATTTTCAACAAGTAGTCAACACAAGACTCAAATTGTTTAACACAGCCAGCAATTGAAAGGATCATGAGTGTTAAAACTACTACACTAACTCTAAAGGCAAGTCCAATTGCTTTTGCGGACCTTTCAGTACTACAACCAAGAACTCTACTGCTAGTAGTAGTAGCTAGCAGCTAGTACCAGTACTAAATTAAGTTATTTTGATGTTGAAATGTGTTCTTGAAATGTGTTGAAATGTGTTGAAATAATATGTGTTGACATGTTTTGAAATGTGTTGAAATAAATGTATTTTGGAAGGGTGTGAATTTCAACATGACTTGTTCGAGTGATGAAAATAGGGATTTGGCGGAGCTTCGTACTCCAACCACTACTCTACTAGCTAGTAGTACAGTAGCTACTACAGTAGCAGCACCAGAGTACCATAATACTACTAGTAGCTAAGAATACTAGGAGTACTACTAGTAGCTACTAGTACTGTAGTACTTACAGTAGTAGATAGACTACTACCGTAGTAAGAACAATACTAGAAGTAGTACTAAGTCTACTAGTAGTAGTAGTAGCTACTGTAGCTACTGTATTAGGTCTTGTTGCGACAAAGTTTGAGTTAGTGTTTTCAATTCATCACGCCACCTTTTAAACATGGAGCTAGCTAGTCTAGCTAGTAGTAGTCTACCACAAGCTGCTACATGCAATAGCTAGCAACATTTCAGTATCATCACATTTTGGAGAAGTCCGCTAAGTTAGTCAGCAAGGATAAAGAAACATCAGCATTGCTTAATAGGTTCTGCTCTGAGTGCAATCGGGAAAACAAAGAGGGGTAGTTCGAGGTTCGAGCAAGGACTTTGTTTATTCAGGCACGGGTACCTGCGAAGTCATTAACGAATCACAAATCATTTTCATTTTCATTTTCCAGTCTCCAGATCTGTTGCCATGGAGTTAGAAGCGAGTAAAAAGGAGCAGGTTGAATATCATTCCATTCAGGATCAAAACGAAGAATTAAACTTTGAAGAAAACACTGTGGATGCCGTTGCTATTCCAGCTGCAGAAGATGGAGGGAAGGAAGTTTTCGCAATGTGAGTTGGCTGCGTCATTTTTCTCCATCTGATCTATTGAGACTTTACACGTTTAAACTAGACTCGTCTCACCTTTCTGTTCCCCGCAGCCACGAAACAGACAAAATGACGGAATTGCAGAACGACGAGCAACCGTCGTCGCCTTCTAAAAAAGCAATCAACAAGGACAGCGATTTGCAAATCGAGCGGGATGCTCGAGAGGCCGAACGATTGCAACGTCTGTTTGGTTCACCTCCACCTGTTCGACGGGCTGCCAAATTAGCTACCAAACATCTAGCCTACAAGCCTCAACTTCACGCCATAGAATCAGCCACTAAAAAAGAGGCCAAGAAAAAAAAGGCGACGAAAGCGAAGAAACCCAAAGCGCCAGCCAAAACAATCGAAAAGAAGGGAGGCAAAGTATGTTCTACAACCAGCAAAAAGACAGCTGCCAAAACCAAACCCACCGCTACCAAATGCGATGCTGTGAAAAGTTCCAAGTCATCGAAATCAAAGGCTGGAAGAAAGCAAGAATCAGTTGTCCTAGAGACACCCCTTGCCCCCGAGCCTACAGTGGATTTGTTTGCCAGGCACAGTCGGGAATTTGAGCGAATTTTTGGACGGCTGGAAAAAATTGATCAATTTGGTTTCTTTTGGGAGGATGCTCCAGGAGAACTAGTCGAGAATTACAGTGATCATGCAAAACCTGATGATGACGGAGCCACCCAACCTTCTAGTGACAAACCAACAGAAAGTAAGAATAAGGTAATCGATGCCTCTACGCCACTTTCAACAACTATCAGTACATATCCTAGCCATCCGCCCTTCAATTGGGAAATGGTGCGGCGTCGACGAGACTATGGTCGTTATTTTCTTGATGTCCAAGCCTCGGAAGAGAAGCGGCTCAAGCAGATCAGACAATGCCTCGAACAAGAAGGATCACAACCGCCGCCAACCTCCATTGCAGTGCTGCACCCCAAAGGAGTCGACTGGGATACATTTCGCGACGATGTTATGGGGATGTGTGACAGTGCTCTAGTACGAAACCCAGACGAAGTTGGGGACGGCAAAACGGGATCCTTGTTGTATGCTGTCAACAAGATAAAAGGGGTGCGTTTTTTTCACTTTTTGTTTGTATGTTTAGGTTGACTTTTTGATATACTCACAAAACAATCCTATGAATGTAACAGGAGCTAACGAAAATCTATGAGCGAACGGCTCGTCGTCACATGAACGAAATTGTGACAGCCAATAGTCGACACCGCTTCAACGCTGCTTTTCAACAGAAACCAAACAAAGAAGCAGCGTTTCAGGGCAAGTGGCGTCGGACACCCTACCCAGAAAGAAAATACGAAAGACTTCCCACAAAAAATGTTGTCTGTGCTGGTTTGTCGGAGTTGGATGAAAAAATTGCTAAATATGAATTGCAAACAAGTCTGCCGGACTCCTTTGTAGGTATAGCCTACAAATACGAAGACAATTCCGGGAAGAGCGAAGCGTGGATGAAATCTGTGCTTTCATCAGAAACGGGAGGTCAAGGGAAAAAGAAGGCAGAGGAGACTGCCGTAGCTCTGGCCAAGGACGAAGGAGTTATCCGTGCACAAGTGACAACCTGCATGGAGGCACTCTTGATAGCTGTGCAGGATCGCGTTATGACCGATGCCGGTGTCTTGCTACAGCCAGAACTACGGAGTGCCAACTGGGAGACCGACTCTGCATCGTGTAAAGTAGAGGAATCAATACCGAAGGATGCTTATGTCCAAGCCATTTCAGAACCGGTAGGAAGTGAACCAATCATAAAGGACGACGGCATCGGCGAGAAAAAGACCGCGGCCGACGATTCCGAGCAGAAGCAAACGGTAGCAATAGAAGCAAACGGCAAAAGTGCTGAGAATGATGTGCAGTTGCTTTCGCAGACGGGTACACTAGCTGACTTGTCGTCAACTAGCTGTGGCAACACTCGACCAGCTGGAGTTGTTAATAGAAACAAAGATGAAGAGGTGTTTGCCGCAGGAAAATCTTTAGCCAACAAAGAGGTCGAAAATGGATATACTGGAAAAAAGAAAAAGAATGAATCGCATCCTGATTCAACTCCTGACATTGTAGAACAACCTGTCTGGGGCATTGATTGCTATACTCGCCGCAACATTTTGATCTGTCTATCGACGGACTTCGACGAGAAGACGGCTCTTGTTTTTGTTGAAAAATGGCTGCTTCCTGCCATCAATGCTTGTCCTGTGGACTTAGCTCACGATATTGCCAACGCAGCCTTGATCCTTGAGGGCCTTCCTTTAGCGACTTTATCTGAAGAAACTGAAGAGTGTCGAGGCAGTACAGCAGATAAAGATAAGATCGCTGAGACGGAAGAGCGCTGGAGTCACTCTCTGATTGGCAAATCTCTAAAAGAGAAGATTAGAACCACTGGTCCGGTTTGGTTAACGCTTGCGGCGCAATTGCTGCGGCGTGCAAGAGAGGCCATGGGGCCAGATTTCTTCCGAATCCACCCC
>Ga0210054_1002695_pt1 | contig 13717 bp, 11 predicted proteins | sample CryGeymeta201516_FD_185470 | JGI IMG/M metagenome (GOLD analysis project Ga0210054, IMG submission 185470) | Groundwater microbial communities from Crystal Geyser aquifers in Utah, USA - Crystal Geyser metaG 2015-16 (SPAdes) (version 2) | ecosystem: Environmental > Aquatic > Deep subsurface >... | reverse complement strand
TAAATTCTTGCTGAAAATCATCCAATTTCACAAAGAATTCTGTAACTTTATCTCTAAGCATTTGAGTGTTTTTATTATCCATTATTCACGTTACATAACGTATTTTTGTTTTGGTAAATGTGGTTCCACTTTGAATCCACACGGCCATAACACAACCTCCTTCGATGGAAGTATCTATTGGAACTCCTTGTGTAAAGGTAAAAGTCATGGTACCACTGGTTTGTGCTTGTAACCATGCAGAAAAGCAAAGTATTGCACTGATGGAAAGGAGTAATTTTAATTTGATAATCATTCTTTTTTATAACATCTTAAAATAGACCATTTTTTAATGAAATAAAATATGATATATATCATACATTGGGTTTAAAAAACTCTGTTTATCAGGAACTTGCATGCATTTTAACGACTGCCAAGCCACGTGGCTTTATGCCACAGCGTTTCAAAAGGACCTTGCTTAAAACGTTTTGCCCACCATTTACAGAATAGCCCCATAAGAATGGTTAGGGTAACGCCTATTAAAAGCCCATAAGTAGCGCCAGTATATTGGTAAAGCCCTAAGCCCCAACCGTAATAAAGACTTGAGCCAATAATGGATTGAATGATATAATTTGAAAGGCTCATGCTTCCAAAATAAGAGAAATACATGAGTTTATTTTTAAAATATGGTTTTTGAAATAACAGCGTTAACCCAGAAACAAGCACCATCATAAATGCAAAATTGGTCCAAGCCGTTTCTATGGTTAAAACCGATCGACGAATGATGTCGCTTTCAATCCACGATTCCAGATGGGTTTGTATTAAATATAAAGGAATGAATGCCATAAGAGAAACGGTTAAAAGTCTGTTCCAAAAAATTTTACTGGTTTCGCTCCAAATAAATAAATGTCGTTTGCCAAGAATAAAACCAAATATAAACAAGGCTAAAATGCTAAAAAAACGGCCATTTTCCCAATTCCAGAGTAGCACACCTATTTTTCCATTGGTTAAGTTTCCAACCGCGGTATCGATAAAGGATTCATTGGGTATGTAAGCCATCATATTTCCAAAATAGGTCCATGAAACAGGATCGCTTATTTTTTCCAAGGGATGTTGTAAAGCATGATATAGTTGAAACCATTCAAAAGGTAAGAGCATTAAAAAAGCGGCCAGCCATAACAACACTTTTTCAGATAATTTTGAGAGCGGAATAAGCAACAACCCAATCACCGCATAAATGGTTAAAATGTCTCCTTGAAAAAAGGCTGAATTTAATAAGCCAAAGCCGAATAACAACAACAAGCGCCATGCAAATCGAGCGCGAAAGGGCTTTCCTCTTTGCTCTTGATTGGTTAATTGAATGGCAAATGTAACGCCAAACATCAGGGCGAAAATGGCATATGATTTGCCTCCAAACATAAAAAAAAGGCTGTCCCAAATCAATTTATCTAAAGGCACCATCCAGAATGGTAATTGGTCTGAGAAATAGTAAACATCAAAATGTTCAATATTGTGCAAAAGCATGATAGAAACAATGGCAAACCCTCTAATAACATCAAGGATTTGAATTCGGGAATTTTTTGTAATCATATAACATGTAAGGGTTACTTCTGTTTAATGCGCTTCTAGCCAATCATGTCCAACACCTAAATCTACGTCTAATGGTACTTCCAGCTTATAAGCCCGTTCCATTTCTGTTTTTACAAGTTCCTTAATCGTTTCCAATTCGGGTTTGTAAGCATCAAAAACCAATTCGTCATGAACTTGCAACAGCATTTTGGTTTTATAAGATCTGGCTTCCAACGTGTCATGAATGCGAATCATGGCTATTTTTATAATATCGGCCGCACTGCCTTGAATGGGCGCATTTACAGCATTTCGCTCGGCTGCGCCTCTAACTACGGCATTTCTGGAGTTGATATCGTTTAAATAACGCCTTCTGCCTAAGACTGTTTGAACATAGCCGTGTTCTCTGGCAAAATGAATTTGATTATTAATGTATTGCCTTAATTTGGGGTAGGTTTCATAATACGTGTCAATCAGTTCTTTCGATTCGCCTCTGGATAAATCGGTTTGATTACTCAATCCAAAAGCCGAAACACCGTAAATAATCCCAAAGTTAACGGTTTTAGCTTGGCTTCGTTGCTCACGGGTCACCTCACTTAAAGGCACATTAAAGACTTTGGAAGCGGTTGAAGCATGAATGTCTTCGCCGTGTTTAAAGGCTTGAATCATGGTTTCTTCATGGCTCAATGATGCAATGATACGCAATTCTATTTGAGAATAATCGGCCGCCAGCAAGATATAATCGTTATTTCGCGGAATAAACGCTTTTCTTACCTGTTTACCGCGCTCGGTTCTTATTGGAATGTTTTGAAGGTTTGGGTTATTACTGCTTAAACGTCCAGTAGCTGCAACGGTTTGCATATAGTCTGTATGAACGCGTCCAGTGGAAGGTTCTACCTGATTGGGTAACGCATCCACATAGGTACTTTTTAATTTTGCCAGACCCCGATAGTCTAAAATATGTTGAATAATGGTGTGGTCTTTAGCTAGATAACTTAGAATATCTTCACTAGTGGCATATTGACCGGTTTTGGTTTTTTTAGGTTTGTCAACCAGTTTAAGCTTATCAAATAAGATGTCTCCCAGCTGTTTTGGTGATGCAATGTTAAAGGTTTCTCCAGCTTCTTTGTAAATAGTTGTTTCTAAGGTTTTAATGTCTAAATCTAATTGCTCAGACAGAGAATTGAGGAAGGCTTTATCTAAATTAATGCCTTCCAATTCCATATCGGCTAAAACACGTAACAACGGAACTTCAATCTCATCAAACAGCTTTTGGGTATTGGCTTCGCCCAATTCTTTTTCAAAATGCTCTTTTAACTGCAAGGTAATGTCTGCATCTTCAACAGCATATTCGGTTTGCTTTTCTAATGGAACCTCTCTCATGTTCAGTTGGTTTTTTCCTTTTTTACCAAGAAGGGTTTCAATAGATATAGGTGAATAATTTAAGTAGGTTTCTGCCAGTACATCCATATTATGGCGCATATCCGGATTGATGAGGTAATGGGCCAGCATGGTATCAAAGAGCGTTCCTTTAACCTTGATGTGGTATTTACGAAGCACTTTAATGTCATACTTTAAATTCTGCCCAATTTTCTGAATGGATTCGTTTTCAAAAAACGGACGCAATAGTTCTATCAAGGTTTGAGCTTCGTCTCGGTTTTCAGGAAACGGTACGTAAAATCCTTTGCCAGCTTCCCAAGAAAAGGCAATCCCAACCAATTCTGCAGTGATGGGATTAATGCCTGTGGTTTCCGTATCAAAACAGACGCTTTTTTGTTTGAGCAAATTTTGAATGAATAGCTTGGTTGCCAAGCCAGTTGCAACGCTTTGATAAAAATGCGCCGTGGTTTCTGAAGTGTTTCTGGAACTGTGGTTTATAATCGGTTCGCCTTCATTATCATCGCCTCCAAACAGCGAAAATTGTCCTGCACCCGCTTTGGTTGATGTGGGTTTGGTTTCCTGTTTTAATGTTTCGGTTGAAGTTGGTTCTTTGGTGTTTTCTTTTGAAACCGTTGGTGTTTCCGTTGAAAAGGTCTTTTGAAAATTGGCCAGTAACTGTCTGAATTCCAGTTCTTCAAAAATACTGGTGACTTTTGCTAAATCGGGCTGGTCTAGTTCAAAATCTTTAGCATCAAACACCACAGGAACATCTAGCATAATGGTAGCCAGCTTTTTGGAAAGCATTCCCAAATCTTTATTGGCTTCTATGTTTTCTCTCATTTTGCCTTTTAGCTCATGGGTATTGGCCAATAAGTTTTCCATACTGCCATATTCTGCAAGGAGTTTTTTGGCGGTTTTTTCGCCAACACCGGGAAGTCCGGGAATGTTATCGGAGGAGTCGCCCATCATACCTAAAAAGTCTATCACTTGCAAAGGGTCATCTACTTCAAATTTTTTCTTCACTTCTTCAATGCCCCAAGTTTCGTAGCCACCACCAAAAACGGGTTTGTACATAAAAATATTCTCACTTACCAATTGAGCAAAATCTTTATCGGGTGTGACCATAAAGGTTTGATAGCCTTCTTTCTCGGCTTGTTTTGAAAGTGTTCCGATAACATCATCTGCTTCAAAGCCTTCTTTAACCATAATGGGAATGTGCATGGCTTTAAGGATGTCTTCAATATAAGGCACGGCTATTTTAATAGCCTCGGGTGTAGCATCTCTATTGGCTTTATAAGCTTCAAAGAGTTCTACACGGTCTACACTGCCACCTCTATCAAAACAAACGGCTAAATGGTCTGGACGTTCTCTTTTAATAACATCGAGCAATGAATTCATAAAGCCCATAATGGCCGAGGTATCTAAGCCTTTTGAATTGATTCTTGGATTTTTTATAAAGGCGTAATACCCACGAAAAATAAGCGCGTAGGCATCGACTAAGAAAAGGCGTTTTTGGTTTGACATGTTACTGTTTAGTTTTATTTTTTATAATAGGACTCAACGGTTTGTTCTGTTTGTCCTTGGTTTGTAAATTGACTATACGTAAATCCTGGATGCACACAATAGCCTCCGGTTTCTCCTTGTTTATTAATGGCTAAAAAGCCAATTTGAAAATCGGTTCTGCCTTGGTTTTTTTTCATGATGCGCCTAACGCCTTCTTCGCAAGCTTCTTGAGGCGATTTCCCTTGGCGCATGAGTTCTACAATTAAAAAACTGCCAACGGTCTTAATCACTTCTTCGCCAACTCCTGTAGCAGTTGCGCCTCCAACTTCATTATCTACAAAAAGACCCGCGCCAATTATGGGCGAATCTCCAACTCGGCCAGCCATTTTATAGGCCATGCCACTGGTAGTACAAGCGCCGGCGAGATCGCCGTTACCATCAATGGCTAGCATGCCTATGGTGTCGTGGTTTTCAATGTTGATAATGGTTTCATATGTTGAGGTTGTTTTCCATGCTTCGTATTGTTTTTTGGTGCTTTCTGTCAGCAAATTGGTTTTTTTAAACCCATTTTCATAAGCAAATTGTTCAGCCCCTTTTCCTGCTAAGATGATATGTGGGGTAAGTTCCATAACTTTCCTTGCCACCGATATCGGATGTACAATGTTTTGTAGATAAACTACAGAACCGCAGTTGCCATCTTTATCCATAATGCAAGCATCTAAAGTTACGTTACCATCGCGGTCTGGCCTTCCACCTAAGCCAACGGTTTCATTGGTTGGGTCTGCTTCTTCAACCATAACACCTTGTTCTACAGCATCTAAAGAAGTACCATGATTGCTTAAAATTTCCCATGCTTTGGCAGTGGCATTTTTAAAATTCCAAGTGCAAACCACGAGTGGTTTTATAAGCGATTTGGTAACAGATGTCGGGTCTTTACGGTCCTGATAATTAGCAAATACAGGAACAGACAACAGGCCTGCAGCACTAAGCGGAGCGTTTTTTAAAAATTGTCTTCGTTTCATGGGCAAACGTATTTGAGCGGTCATTAAAAACCAATTCGTTACATTTTTTGGGTATTTTTTAATGGGTTATTAACAGAGAACTAAAATAGTAAGATATGAATAATTAATGCCTATTATTTAATGAATATTCGTGGTTTTGCTTTTTTTGAGTCTTTATTGAGCAAAACAATAGGATGTTTTTAAATTATAAATTGTTAATCTTACATTAAATAGCACGACATTATATCTTTAACTTTTTAAATTTGAAAAAAAAATTCTATGTCTCGATTTTTCATAGCACTCTTAATATTTTCAGCATTCTTTTTTTTAATAGAGTTTTATGCTTTTCAAGCACTTAAAACCATTACCAAAAACAAATATGTGAAAGTGGTTTGGATCCTAATAGCGCTTGCTATTTATCTAAATTTATTTTACACCTTATACGCAACACCAAGAAGTGCTGGACAAACCAAAGGATTTCAGTTAGCTACTGGACTACTGCTTACCTTTTTGATTCCTAAATTGGTTATTGTGGTGGTTATGTTTGGCGAAGATATAGTGAGGGTTTTTCAAAAACTTATGTCGTATGTGTCTGTTACTGAAACACAGCCAATTCCAAGCAGACGCCTGTTTCTTTCAAAATTGGCATTGGGCTTGGCAACCATTCCATTTGCTTCTTTTTTATATGGAATTTTTCAAGGACGTTACAATTATAAGGTTTTAAAATATCAATTATCTTTTGACGATTTACCAGAGGCTTTTGATGGGTTTACTATTACTCAAATTTCTGACATTCATTCAGGAAGTTTTACAAATCCTGAAAAAATTCAATATGGCATAGATTTGATAAACCAACAAAACTCTGACATGATTCTTTTTACAGGCGATATTGTCAATAACAAGGCCGATGAAATGAATGATTGGATTGATGCCTTTAAGCATTTTAAAGCGCCTTTCGGCAAGTTTTCCATTTTAGGAAATCATGATTATGGCGATTATGTAGATTGGCCATCAAAAGAAGACAAAGCAAAAAACTTTCAAGATGTTAAAGATGTTCACCCAAAAATAGGATTTGATTTGCTGTTAAATGAAAACCGAATCATTGAAAAGGACGGACAGCGAATAGCATTAATTGGGGTTGAAAACTGGGGAAAAGGGTTTAATCAAGCAGGCGATCTGGAAAAAGCATCGTTAGGCATTCAAAAAGAAGATTTTAAAATTCTCATGTCTCATGATCCTTCTCACTGGGAATATAAAGTGAAGCACGATGATTTTAACTACCACATTACCTTAAGCGGGCATACGCACGGGCTTCAAATGGGCATTGAAATACCCGGGTTTTTTAAATGGAGTCCATCACAATATGTGTATAAACAATGGGCAGGATTATATTCTGAATTTGGAAGGTTTATAAATGTGAATAGAGGCTTTGGTTATCACGCATTTCCAGGACGTGTTGGTATCTGGCCAGAGATTACGGTTATTGAGTTAAAAAAAGGTAGCAGGAACGCCTGATGTTTTGATGGCAGGATTTTGTAAGAAATGGTAATTAAAAAGATGGTCGTTATATATAAATTGTTTATTTTTATTTTAAGTTGATTTTTAAGTCAGTTTCATAGTAATTACGCGTCATATCAAAAAAATACGTAGGTTTGTATAAGAACATTTGACTAATAAATAATAACGTATGTCAAAATTTGGGGAATTAATAGATGTAGACATTCCGGTTTTGTTAGATTTCTTTACGGAATGGAATGACCAATCTACAGCCATGCATCCGGTTTTAAGAGATGTTGCCGCAGCACTTGGCGACAAAGCTAAAGTCATTAAAATTGATGTTGAAAAGAACCAAGAGTTAGCAGAAGCCCTAAGGGTAAAAGGCTTGCCAACCTTAATTATTTACAAAGATGGTGAAATGAAATGGCGCCAAAGTGGTGAGCAAGATGCCAATACGCTCATAGGAATAATTAAGCAGTATTTATAACAAAAGCGGCTTAAAAGCATACCCTAGTTTTTTGTAATGTTCTAGAATTTGTGGTAGTAAGTGCATCATGTTTTTTGAAGCCTTAACACTGTCATGAAACACAATAATACTCCCTTTATCGGTATGCGCTTTGATATGATTTAGGCATTTTTCTTGAGAGATGGTCTCATCCCAATCAAACGATAATACATCCCACATAATAATTTGATATCCTAGAGCTAAAAGCTGTTTGGCCTGCTTAGTTTTGATGCGCCCATAAGGTGGACGAAAAATTTTCTGAATCCTGAATTCTGAATCCTGACTATAATGCGTTAGGAGCTGCTCTGCTTTAGCAACATCCTCAAGGTAGACGTTTGTTTTGGTTTTCCAACCTTTTAAATGATGATGTGTGTGATTGCCAACAGCATGACCGTGACGGATGATGCTTTTAAAAATATCAGGATGTTTTTCTACATTGTTGCCAATACAAAAAAAAGTAGCTTTAGCATCATAGTCCTTTAAAACCTGTAACACCCATTCTGTAATTTCGGGCGTAGGACCATCATCAAAAGTAAGATAGATAACGGACTCTGTAGTTTTAATGTTCCATATATAATCAGGGAACATTTTTTTTACCAACCAAGGGGTTTTTACAGGAACTAACAACATTTAGTTAAGTTCTAGGCTACTATCTATAGGGATGTCTTTATCAACTGGCTGCTGTACATCTGGGTCGTCTTCTGCATCATAAAAATGCTTAAATAACTTTAGATATGAATTAAATGGCTCACTTTCGGTTTTGGCAAATTCCGGGTCATAGGTCATCAAAATATCCACCAGACTTTTATAGCGCTGGATATCTGTATAAATATCTTCAAACAATTGCTCTTGGTTGGCTACGGTTAATCCACTGTAATAGGTTAAATTTTCCTGATATTTTTCTGCAACATCTTTAAACAGTTGTTGTGCCTTTTCTTTATTCCCAACTTCGTAGTAGGCGCTTACATAAGGTTCTAGCAAGGTATAATATCCAAAATAATCAACCGGCATGTTTTCCATGGCAATGTTGGCTATTTCTTCGGCTTTATCCAGTTTATCTTCATTAATTAACTGCTCGATCAAACGGGCTAAATTGCCTCGATACGAGATGGAGTTTTTTCTAGTTTCTGTATCATGATAAATATCTGGGCTACCACTATTGCCCCAATCCCATTTTTTTACTTTCTCATACATTAAGTCGCTATCAACGCGTCCCATATCAAATGGGTTTGCTTTGTCTACTGGTGTTTTTATGGGAACTAATTTATAACACATGCCATCAAGTTGTAAGTAGTCTTTCATCCAGATATAATCGTCATCACCAAAACTTCCGCCAGTAAAATAAATAGATCGTTTCCAGTCGTTGTTGGCTACAATATCAAGCATTAAAAGCCTGTTTTTATAAAGCGCTCCTTCTTTAATTCTTATAACAATAGAAGGCACTATCTTATCGGCATCTTTTGGTTTTACAATGCCATATTTTAAAGCATTTTCTTTGTTGACCGGAATTCTTATGAATTCGGTGGGTAAATAATTAGCGTTTAAATCTTGATTTCTAATGGCGCTAATATCAATCTCTTGTTGCTGTAAAATATATTTGTACTTAGTTCTTGGATTATTGCTGGTTATAAAATTGAGAAACTCCTTAATATCTAAAGTGTCTTCAACAATGGTTTCTTTAATAATATAATCTCTGGTACCGTATTTATATTGATCGTGTGTGAGTTGCGATGGCACAGGATCACTATCATAAGCACGGCGTTTCATTTGGTCTATATACCAGTCTGTTTGAAATAAACTGGTGTTAACAACGCGAACATCGGTTCTGTAACCTTCAATTTCCTGGGCATACCAAAGGGCAAAGGTATCATTATCGCCAATAGTGAATAAAATACTGTTTTCGGCACAAGAATCTAAATACATTTTAGCCATGGATCTGGCGGTATATTTATCAGATCTATCGTGGTCGTCCCAATTGTTTGCCGCTAAAATTCCTGGTACTAAAGCCAGACAAACTAAGGTGATGGCTGGCGCCAATAGTTTAGAAGAGGTTAGTTTTTTTAAGCTATCATAAATGGAAAAGACCCCAAAACCAATCCAAAGCGCAAACACATAAAACGATCCAACAACCGAGTAGTCTCTCTCTCTGGGTTCAAACGGACGCACATTGGTGTAAAATTGAATGGCAACGCCTGTAAAAAGGAAAAATACGAGCATGGTCCAGAATAACTTCTTGTCTTTATTAAACAAGAAAAACAAGCCAATAAGACCAAGGATTAAAGGCAGAAAGTAATACGTGTTTCGGGCTTTATTGTTTTTTACATCGCTTGGAAGATTGTCTTGAGAGAGGCCTAAATGCCATTGGTCAATAGGGTTTATGCCGCTAATCCAGTTTCCGTGGTTGTCATATTTTCCTTGAATATCATCTTGTCTCCCAGTAAAATTCCACATAAAATAACGCCAGTACATATAACCCAACTGATATTGAATCATGAAAACGATGTTGCTTGCCAAGGTAGGTTTTTCAACCTCAATATAGTTTTTGTAGCGTTTTAGAAAGTTGTTGTAATCTTCATAATCCACGTTGCCTTGAGCCACATTATTTTTGAAATCGGTGATTAAGGTTCGTAGCTCATTTTGCATTTGATAATCAGGTTTCAATTTAAAATCAAGATATCCTGTAAATATCATATAGTTTTCTGCATGTTCTGCACTCCACATTCTTGGCAAAATGGAAGCGTGTTTGGAATTGTAATTTTGCTTGGCGTTTTTATAATCGTTTACAACAACATATTTGCCTTTTGACTCGTCTTTTTCGTATTTAGGTTTGTCGTCTACATACGGGTTGTTCTCATCAAGATAGGCATATTGGTCCGTAAACTGTGGGCCATAAAACAAATGGGTTTCTGGATACTGCTCTAAATTATAATAGGCCAATAGTTCGCGTGCACTTGAAGGGTTGTTCTCGTTAATAACCACATTGGCATTGGCTCGAATAGGCAGCATGAGCCATGAAGAAAACCCAATAATAATAAACGAAACACAAAGAATTCCGGTATTTGAATGTTTATAGCCTTTTTTATGGGTGAATTTTAAGCCATAGTAAATCAGGGCCACTACAGACAAGCCTGCGATGATAGAACCCGAGTTAAAAGGAAGTCCGATGGAATTTACAAAAAAGATTTCAAAACCACTAAAAATGCGTAGAATGTTGGGCGCTAATAATTTAAAAATAAACAATAACACCGCTACAGAAACCAGGTTAGCAATAATAAAATTTTTAATGGTAACCGTTTTGTTATTTTTAAAGAAATAAATTAGGCCTATAGCAGGTATAGTCAATAAGCCCATAAAGTGTACACCAAACGATAAGCCTATAACAAAAGAAATTAATATAAGCCAACGGTTCCCTCTTGGGGTATCCATATCTTGCTCCCATCGTAAAGCCAACCAAAACAGGATGGCCATAATTAAGGTGGCCATGGCATAAACTTCAGTTTCAACCGCATTAAACCAAAAAGAATCTGTAAAAGTAAATGCTAAACTGCCCACCAAACTACTTCCAAGAATGGCGATGGCTTTTTGTTGAGACAGGTCCTGTTTTTTAACCACTAGCTTCTTAAGTAAAAGGGTAATGGTCCAAAACATGAAAAGAATGGTAAACGCACTGGCTATGGCACTCATCATATTGAGCATATAGCCAATTTTTGAAGGCTCAAAAGCAAACATAGAGAAAAAGGCTCCAAGCATTTGAAATAAAGGAGCTCCTGGAGGATGACCCACTTGAAGTTTTGAAGCCGTTAAAATATATTCTCCAGCATCCCAAAAACTTACGGTTGGCTCAATGGTTAAACCATACGTTATAAAAGCTATTAAAAAAGTGAACCATCCGGTTATGGTATTCCATTTTTTAAAGTTGAAATAGGTCATGAGGTAAAATCTTTGTTTATGATGGCGAATTTAATAATAAATATGGAATGAGATACAAGTATTTAGGGACTCTTAACATAATTGAATTTAAATTCATCTATAAAATCCACCAGTTTGTTCTCATTTTATTTAAACCACGCAGAATGGATTTTTATAAAAACGAATGAAGGCTTACATTATTTTTCAAAAAAATACTTGTGAAAATAAAACTTTGTGCTAAATTTGCACCCTCAATTACACATTGGCTTATGGTGTAACTGGCAACACGTCTGGTTTTGGTCCAGAAGAGTCTAGGTTCGAGCCCTAGTAAGCCAACTTAATGGTTAATCCTGATTCTATCTTGAGTCAGGATTTTTTGTTTTTAGAAAAAAATTTATCAAGTTTATGGGAAATCATGACCCCATTGAAAGATTCCGCATAAGCATTGGTGCTTTTATTAATAAAATAGTTCAAGATGGATTTATAATTGAGTGTTATGGTGTTGGCAATGGTGTTGAAGGCTTTAACGGATATAACCACAATTATATTTATATATGGGTTGACTATATTACATGTGATTTATAAAAGCCTAAAAAAGAATGATAATAAAGCTTCAATTTCTTTAGAATACCATTTAAAAAAATGAAGATTAATATTTAGAAAAAGTTATATACGCGTATAAGAAATAAAAGAATAATCATGGTTATTATGCTCGTCTTTTTTAAAATGATGACTTACTGTTTCTTGCCAGACAGACACATCTAATTTTGGAAAGAATGTATCTGCCTCAAAATTTTCATGAACTCTGGTGAGTTCAATAGTGTCTGCAAACTTTAGGGCTTGATTGTAAATTTCTCCACCACCAATAATAAAAGGTTGATTATCATATCTTGAAACGTCTAGCGCGTCTTCAAGGGTATTTACAACCATGACCTCATGTGGTACTTTGTAATCGGCTTGCCGGGTTATAACTACATGGGTTCTGTTAGGTAATGGTTTTGGAAAACTTTCAAAAGTTTTACGTCCCATAATAATATGATGACCACTGGTAAGTGCTTTAAATCGTTTTAAATCATCACTTAAGTGCCAAATGAGTTGATTGTCTTTTCCAATCGCATTATTATTTGCTACAGCAGCAATAATAGTAATGTTTTTCTTTAAATCAGTTTTTTTTTTAATCTCAGAAGTATTGGAGTTTTCTTGATTAGGCAAGGTGTTTTTGATTTCTTCCAAACGCTTTTTTTGTTTGGAAACTAGCTTTTCTAATTGAGTTTGTTCCCAGTTTTTCCCCATAAACTTATGGGTGATAAACACATTAAAGGTATGGTATAACAACAAAAACAACCAAGCTAAAATGGCAAAAACAAACCAATCTGTATTAAATAATTTAAAGGTTTTGCCAAAGCCTAAAATGAGATTCAGTATTATAATGAATACAGAACCAATTAAAAAAACCACAAAATGAATGTATAAACGCTTTTTTTGTTGAATACGTTTTTGAGCATTTTTAAGCAGTTCAAGCTGTTCTTTGTCTATGGTTGCATTTGATTTATTATTACCCAGCATAGTTTAATTTCTTGTTGTAAAGTTACAGATTTTTACTAATATAACGTGAATAATGTTTAAGCAGCCCATAAAGTTAGTTGGTTAGATTCCATCGGCGTTATATTTAAAGAAGGCTTCTTAGGAAAGAAACAATAGGCCACCAAAGCAGCAATTATGTTTACCAAAAAACCTTTAACAGAACGGTGCCTGGTATGCTCGATTTTACAAATGTTCTTAAGCTCGTCGTTTACAGATTCTACCAAAGCTCTTTTTCTTAACAGGATAGCATCCACATCAGAGAGGTTTTGCTTTTTCATGTTCTTCCTCACTTTAGTGATAAGCTGAATGCCATCTTGAAACAAAAGCTCAGAAAGGGCCTTTGATATATAGCCCTTATCCCCAAACAACTTACCAAAGACTTCTTTTGTCATGGCGGTCATAAGCTCAATATTCCTGTCATCTACATTGCCCTTGGTAAGGTAAAAGGATAAAAGTTCTCCTTTGTCATTAATGATCAAATGCAGTTTGAAGCCAAAGAACCAGCCCATAGTGGATTTTCCTTTTTCTGCTACACCCTTGAATACTTTGTTCTGTTTTTCTCTTTTGATATGGCATACCCTGAGAAGTGTAGAATCAATATAATTGATTCCTCTTGATTTGCCCAGACCTCTGTATTTTAAATACAGCATTAAAGGCAGCATCACTCTTTCCTGACTTCGACACTGGGTCACCCAAAATACTCAGGAAAAATATTTAATAGTTGTTTTTGCCTCTGATTAGTAATAAGTAAATGTTCTAATTCTGTTCCATCAGGCATATTTGCTGTGATACTGTA
>Ga0210054_1002690_pt1 | contig 13740 bp, 14 predicted proteins | sample CryGeymeta201516_FD_185470 | JGI IMG/M metagenome (GOLD analysis project Ga0210054, IMG submission 185470) | Groundwater microbial communities from Crystal Geyser aquifers in Utah, USA - Crystal Geyser metaG 2015-16 (SPAdes) (version 2) | ecosystem: Environmental > Aquatic > Deep subsurface >... | reverse complement strand
ACACGGCGATGGCCCCCAGCACCGCCGCCAACGAGGTGGCCACATTGGCAGACTCGTCAATCGCCCCTGACGCGTGCCACCCCCGCGGCCCGGAGTCGTACCGATACAGGACATATCCGCACACGATGCCCAGCTTGTGCAGCTTCGCCACCGCCGCCCACAGGTCGGTCGGTCTCTCAATCCGCGGTTTCACGACAGCCTTCATCTGCGCATACCAACGCTGATACCCCGAGTTGTCCGTGTCCTCGCAGAGGAGCACCTCCCCTTTGCCCTCACGCACCGCCTTGGCAGCCAGACCCGCCGCCGTCTCGTAGACCATCCCGTCTTCGTGGTTGCCCACGAAGGGAACGCGGATCAGCGTCCTCGGCCGCGGAACGCGGGGCCAGTAGCGGTAAAGCGGCTCCGACATCACGCCGCGACAACCCACCAGGGCTGCCATTAGTGTCCACACGGCCTGTGCGTGCCAGGATCGGTTTTCCATTGCTCAGTCATCCATGTGCGGGAACCGCGACGGGGTACAGTCCGGCAAGTCATACGTGTTCTACGTCCACCCCGGATTCCCCTCGCGCCCGGCGGGACGGCGCAGTGGGTGAGTCCGGGCACGTGGCAGACGGCTTGAGTGAAGACGCTGTCGGCGCGGGCATTCCAGGAGCCGATGAACTCGACCCATTGTCGGTCTGAATGAACGCGCCGTCCAAGGGCCTCCCGCACGCCTGCAGGTGTGCCCGGAGGCGTGCGATGAAGAGCGTGGCATAGCAGAGACTGCGCTCGCGGGCGTAGGCGACATACTGCAGCCCGCTGACGACCTCTCGGACGGTGTATTGGACCAGTGGCAGGTTGAAGCGCTGGATTTGCGGCCAGAGCTCGGGAATGTCGTCCAAGTCCTTGGTATCCACGCAGAACTGCCGCCCCACGGGCATCTTCGCCTTCTCGGCGCGGAGGTTCTGTTTGGTCTTGTGCTTGCGCCGCTTGACTTTCAGCAGCCCCTCTTCTCGCCAGATTCGGCGGATGGCTTTCACACTGAGCGCCGAAGGCGGGGCACTGCTGCTTCACCCGAATCGCCTGCTGTCGCTGGGCGGCAGAGATCTGACGGACCGGATTTCGCGGCGCCCGGCTCCGTTCCACCAGCCCGGCCCAGCCGTCGGCCTGCCAGCGACGGACCCACTTGCGCACCCTCTGCGGGGTGCAGTGGAAGTCCCGCGCGGTCGGCTTGAGGCCGTGCTCAGCGGCGTGCAGTACCAGCCGGTAACGAAGCTGACGGGGGTCTTTGCTGTCACGTCTCACGGGATCATACGGGAGCGGGCACATCGGTTCTTCCTGCCTCCAGTTGGTGGCTCAACAGTGTGGCAGCACGAAGTTGACCGGTGTGCCCCACCGCTCATTCGCCGGGGGCTGCGATCGGCTCGTTCCGCTCCGCTGCCCGAGCCGATCGCAGCCGCTCATTCCTCCATTCTTGCAGTTCCGTCTTCCCCTTCCTCCCAAACACCTTCAGTTGCCGCAGGGGGCCACCATGTCTATTCCCTCTCCAATACTCTCCCGAAGGGCTTGGACGAGCTCTTCACCCTTGCCGTGGACATGGCGGACGGGCTGCACGCCCACGAAGCCGAGGTGGGGCTGACGCACAACACGGAGGCGATGGTCCGGGAAGCCTTGGCGGCAGCGCAGGAGGCGCAGGTGGCGTTCCAGACGGTCCGGAGCGACAAAACCCGCCTCACTGCCGCGCAGACGGTTGCCGACTCCAACGCCAGAGCATTCCTGTCGGCGGCGCGCGGCGTGCTGGCGAACTTCCTCGGCTCAACGTGGTCGCAGGCGTGGCAGCCGACAGGCTTCCCCAACCAGTCCACCGCCGTCCCCACCACCGCGGCCGACCGCCAGGCGCTGCTGTCGTCCCTGCAGACCTACTTCACCAGCCACCCCGAGCACCAGATCGAGCAGCTCAACGTCACCGCCGCCCGCGCCGAAGTCCTGTTCACCACCCTCTCCGCCGCCCGAACCGCCGTCAACGCCGGCCTCGCAGCCTCCGGCGCCAAGAAAGCCGCCCGCGACGCCGCCGAAACCACCCTCCGCCACCGCCTGCGAGCGGTGATCGACGAGCTCTCCCTGCTCTTGCCGCCCGACGACCCGCGCTGGTACGCCTTTGGCCTCCTCCCCCCAGTTGCCCCCGACACCCCCGATCCCCCGAATCCCTCGTCCTGACCCCAGGCGCCCCCGGCGTCCTGCACTTGGACTGGGCCGACACCCCGCGCGCGGAGCGCTACCACGTCTACAAGCAGCTCGTTGGCACCGACGCGGACTTCGTGCTGGCGGCGACCGTGTACGACAGCGACGCGACGCTTGCCGACCTGCCGTCCGGCGCCGCGGTTCGGGTGAAGGTGACGGCGGTGAATGAGGCGGGGGAAAGTCAGCCGAGTGGAGCGCAGGAGGTTGCGGTAGGGTGAACCACCTTGTTTGTGGATCGGCCAGAGCAGTCCCCGCGGCGATAGACGGGAGAGCCTGATCCCGACGAAGCCACGCACCGGGTACACTTAGGGAACGCATGTCAGTCCGGGGCAACGCGCCGACCCGGATAGTCGCCGAATTCCTCTTCGGGAAGTCCGACCCAATGAGCAACGAAGATCGCGAGTCCAAGTTGCACGAGGCCGAGGCAGTCTTGGCGGCAGTAGGGGCCGGCGTGCCGCTCCGTGACTGCCGCGAACTTGCCGACGAGTTCCGACGGGCTGTCGACCTTCTGGAGGAGGCTGGATGTGCGGAGCGAAGCGAGTGCCTGAAATGGGACTACGCAATCTGCTTGCTGCACGTTCGCACTGCCATCGCCTTTGATCCGTCCAAGGACGACGACCGATTCGCCCCGGGGTATCCCGACCCTGACGCGTTCCCTCCAGAAGCAATGCAATACTACGCTGGACGAGCCCTCGGGACGCGCAGTCCGGTGCTGAAGGCGCGCTATTGCGACTTCCTGTGGGAGAGGAGTTGTCTCCCACAGAAGCACAGATTCGCAGAGCAGGCTATCGACGCGTACCTGGACAGCGTGCGACGCTTTGCGGCCTCTGACAACTGCCTCCATGCGGGTCCAATGGTCGTCTCAGCCGACGCGGCGGCGACGCTGGCCCTGCGGCTCCAGAAGGCCGACAAGCTCGCGGCCACGGTTGGGACCCTCCGCGAGACGGTTGAGCGACTACGCCAGGTTGATCCTGTGGTAGAGCCGTGTGCCAAGGACCGCATAACGGGGCGGTGGACACTCGAGCTGTGTGAGATCCTTCTGCACGTCCAAGCGCACGCGCAGCTTGGGCACGTGGTCGACGCCGCAACGCTCGGCACTGTCCAGACATCCTGTGTGGACCTGGCAGCACGATTTGCGAACGCCGGCAATCACGATGGGGAGCGCGCGTTCCTCGGAGTGGCGGCAGAAGCGGCTGAGCGGCGGAACGCCACCGAGGAGACCTTCGAGCTGCGAGTCAGGCAGGGGGAGTCCTTCGAGCATGAAGCAGAGCACAAGCTGACGGAGACTGGTCCTGCCCACCTCGTCGCAGCCGCCTTCTACGAGTCAGCGTTCGAGCACTACCAGCGTCTACTCAGCGATGCGCGCCTCCCAACGGCGTATCGTCCCGAACTACAACGCAGACAGGATGAGCTGAAGCGGCGAATCCGAGAGATGTACCGGAAGGGGCGGGACGAGATGGGGTGCATTGCCCTCCCGTTGGAGGTCCCGACCGAAGAACGCGACACGATGGTATCGCACTTCCTCGATCCGGAGACTTTGGCACAGTGTCTGGCGCGTGTCGCTTCAGAGGGCGCGCTGTTGCCGAACGTAGCCTCGGCCACGGAACTGGCCGAACGCATATTCGAGAGCGGATTCCTGTTCGCGCGCCTGCCGTTGGGCACGATCGCAGACGACATGGCCGTGTCCAGGTCTGAGAGCGACGCGGAGAGGCGTCAGGCACTGGTAGACCGCAACCTTCTGGTAGGAATCCAGATCACCAGTGCGCTCATCCTCCCGGAGCTGTTCGACCGGTTGCGCGATGAAAAGGGGATGAACACCGCTGGCCTGGTGGAGTACTTCGACGGCTGGGGGGCGGCTGACGAAAGCAATCTCGAGATACTGCGCGTGGGCTTCGACCGCTACTTCGCCCAGGACTACGTGAGCGCCCTCCACGTACTCGTGCCGCAGTTCGAGGACATGCTCAGAGCGTTGTTCGAGAAGGCGGGACACCCGGTCACCAGACTGCGTCGCCGGGTGAAAGGATGGGAGCATGAAACGCTGGGCTCGTTCGTGGAGAAGAAGTTCGTCAGGGAATGCTTGCCGGTTGAGCTGCGCCAGTACGTTCGCCTTGTCATGGCCGACCCCGGTTCCGGATGGAACCTGCGGAACAGGGCCGCGCATGGCACCATCACCCCACGGGAGTGCACGAAGGTGGTTGCGGATACCGTCATCCACCTGCTACTGACGCTAACCGCCTTCCGACTGGACCAAGAACTGACTGTTGAGCGCGAGGAGGTTGCGTCATGATAGCTGCACTCCATCAGTCCAGGGAGTTGTGCGAGTTCCACCGACGGCTGATGGACGAGCAAGTCCAGGTGAGATTCGGCCGCTTCGGCATGCCGTCAGACCTCTGGCTGGTGCCTGCTCATGCGGTGGGTGATGCTCGTTCCCGCGTGGCCGCCCTGCCGGCGCCGCTGCGCGCAGCCGTTGCCTCGCGGCCAGCGGAAGAGATCGACGACGGGGTGTTGGTTGCGTGCACGCGAGCGCTGCTTGACGGAACGGAACCACCGGTTGCTGCCGAATGGGACGATATCGAGGCTGCGTTGCGCAATTCCGAGCCGGAATACCCGTCCTTGGCGGAGGCGATGAGCGCGCTGCGCGGCCGCCCTTGGTCAGAGGACGAGTAGGCATGATAGTCATCGACTCCGACGTGTTTGTCAGGGACCTGCGCTATCCTCGCGATGTCAGACACTCACTGAACCATCGGTTCCTGGCGGCAGTGTCGGCGCATTCGGAGGAGGCGGCGACCACTCTCTTCAACGTGCTCGAGGTCTGCGGCGTTCTGAGCTTCAACCTCAACCGACAGCAACTTCTGGCGTTGTACGCCAGCTTCGGGAGGCAATACGGGTTGACGGTGTTGGCGCCTGCGCTCCCTGATCGGGTGGGACGGCGCATGATCGATCTACTGGCGGGTCGCGCGTTCGGAGTGATTCTGCGGCGAGTGGCCTTCAAGGACGCTCTCCCGCTACTCACGGCCGAGTCACACCCGACAGCGACCACCTTCGTGACCTGGAACGCCAAGCACTTTCTGGGGAAGACGCGGTTGGACGTGATGACACCCGAGCAGTGGCTGATGAAGCGCTCGCGGGCGTAGGCGACGAACTGGAGCCCACTGACTACCTCTCGGACGGTGTATTGGACCAGTGGCAGGTTGAAGCGCTGGATTTGCGGCCAGAGCTCGGGAATGTCGTCCAGATCCTTCGTATCCACGCAGAACTGCCGCCCCACGGCCATCTTCGCCTTCTCGGCGCGGAGGTTCTGTTTGGTCTGGTGTTTGCGCCGCTTCACCTTCAGCAGCTTCTCTTCCCGCCAGATTCGGCGGAGGGCTTTCACGCTGGGCGCCGAAGGCGGGGCACTGCTGCTTCACCCGAATCGCCTGCTGTCGCTGGGCGGCAGAGATCTGACGGACCGGATTTCGCGGGGCCCGGCTCTGCTCCACCAGCCCGGCCCAGCCGTCGGCCTGCCAGCGACGGACCCACTTGCGCACCGTCTGCGGGGTGCAGTGGAAGTCCCGCGCGGTCGGCTTGAGGCCGTGCTCAGCGGCGTGCAGCACCAGCCGGTACCGAAGCTGACGGGGGTCTTTGCTGTCACGTCTCATGGCATCATACGGGAGCGGGCACATCGGTTCTTCCGGGCGTCAGTGGTTTGCGTACCCCTCTGAAGCGCACGAAGTCAGCCGGTGTGCCCCGCCTCACGTCCGCGCTGGCTGCGGTAGGCGCGCTCCGCTACGCTCCACGCGCCTACCGCAGCCATTCCTGCCTCCACTTCTGTACCTCCTGGTTCCCCGCTCTACCTAACACCTTCAGTTCCACCAGGGGGGTACGATGTCTGTTCCCTTTCCCAGCCTTGGGCACGACCAACGGCACTTTGAGTTTCTTGTCGGCGGCGAGCTTCTCCAGCGTCTGACGCTGGTCTGTTCCAGTAAGGAACACCACTACTGCTTTGAGCTTTGCGTTCTGTTTTGTGAGTCCGTCGAGCTTGGCGACCAGACCGGTCGCGTCTTCGGCGCTGCCCTTGATGAATGCAAGGACGACGGGCGCCGAGCCATTCGCTCATATGTAGCACACCCCGGGGTCCTGCTTGTACTCGCCGGTCGCGTCGACAACGACGAACTTGGGGAGACTCTCGCCGACCTGCAGTCCGGACTTGGCTTCGGCCGCAAACGAAATGGCGGCCAGACTGGCCAGCAAGCCGAACCCGGCTGCAATGGTCGTGGCGCGTCGCATGGGTTTCACTTCCTTTCGCTGCAGGGTAGGGTCACTCCTAACGTTGACGCGCGGCGGCGTTGTCTGTTCTATCGGGGCGGGCGAGGGCGGTTTCTGCACTGCCACCAGCTCGTCGACGACTGATGCCTTGCCCTCCTGCGGGGAATTCGTCAGACTCGCATGGGCGGCTCGCGCGGTCGCATAGGTCCCCATTCCCCTCAACAGAACAGCACAGCACACCATGGTCTCAGCTCACGCACTCCTCGCCTGCACGCGCCTCACCTCGCGCTTGATCTTCCTCGCCGCTCCCAGCGGGGCAGCGGAGCTTCCGCGCGCTGCTCAGCAAGCCGCTGTCCGCGCCGACTATGAGCGTGCGGAGCGGTTCGGGTCTCCGGCCATGGACCGCCTCGTCTACAAGGCAAAGGTCAACGCCAACTGGATCGAGGGCGCGCCTCGGTTCTGGTACCGCAACCTCGTCCGCGGCGAGAGCGAGTTCATTCTCGTGGACGCCAAGCAGGGCGCGCGCCAACCGGCATTCGATCACGCGCGACTGGCTGCGGCGCTGTCGGCAGCAACGGGGGTGGTCTACCAACCGGGGAAGCTGCCGTTCCAGTCCATCCAGTTCGCCGGCGACGGCCGAGCCATCAGTTTCGACGCCGGTGACGCCCACTACCGGTGCGACCTGACAACGTACAGATGCACGGAGGCCGAGCGCTCAGCGGAGCCGGAGGCAGTTCCGTCAGAGACGAAACCGGTGCAGGCGGCACCCGCGCGCGACCCAAACGAGTCGCCCGACGGCAAGTGGATCGCCTTCGTGAAGAACCACAACGTCTTCCTCCGAGCCAAGGAGGGCGGCGGAGAAGTACAGCTCACCATGGACGGTGAGGAGAAGAACGCCGACGGCAACCTCCGCGGCTGGTCGCCCGACTCGACGAAGCTGGTGGCCTACCGCACGCAGCCGGGCGACCACCTCGAGATGCACATGATCGAGTCGCGGCCCAAGGAGGGCGTGCGGCCACTCCTGAGATCCCACGAGTACGCGTTGCCCGGTGACAAGCTGGACGTGCACGAGCTGTGGGTCTTCGAAGCGGTAACGCGCAAAGGCATTAAGGTGCAGATTGAGCCGATCGACTGGTGGGGGCCGCCTGACGTGCGGTGGAAGAAGGACAGCCGGCACTTCACGTATGAGCAGACGCACCGCGGCTTCCAGCGGGTCCGTGTGATCGAGGTCGACGCTGCAACCGGAAAGGCGCGCACGGTCATCGACGAACGCAGCAACACCTTCCTGCCGCCGATGAGGAGGTACTCGTGCTACCTCGGCGACGGCGAGGAACTCCTCTGGATGTCGGAGCGCGACGGCTGGAATCACCTGTACCTGATCGACGGCGAGACCGGAGAAGTGAAGAACCAAGTCACCCGCGGGCCGTGGGCGGTGCACGAGGTCGAGCGGGTGGACGAGGGGAAGCGCCAAGTCTGGTTCACCGCCGGTGGCTGGGTGCCGGGGCGGAATCCGTACTTGCTCCAGCACTTCCGCGCCAACTTCGACGGCTCGGGCTTGGTCCGCTTGACGCCCGGGAACGGGCACCACTCGGCGACCTACTCACCCGACGGCGAGTATCTCATCGACACGTACTCGCGAGTCGATCTGGCGCCGGTCACAGAGCTGCGGCGCGCGATGGATGGTTCCCTGGCCTGCGAGCTGGAGCAGGCGGACGTCCAGGATCTGCTCGCCGCCCAGTGGAAGTGGCCCGAGTCGTTCGTGGCGAAGGGGCGCGACGGGCAGACCGACATCTGGGGCGTGATCTTCCGGCCTTCGAATCTGGACGCGACGAAGAAGTACCCCGTCGTCGAGACCATCTACGCCGGCCCGCAGGGATCGTCTGTGCCCACCGACTTCGCCGTCCGCCGGGGGCAGCAGACGCTGGCCGAGTTGGGGTTCGTCGTGGTGCAACTCGACGGCATGGGCATGTCGGGCCGGTCGAAGGCGTTCCACAACGTTGCCTACAAGAACCTGGGCGACAGCGGCTTTCCCGACCGGATTCTGTGGATGAAGGCCGCCGCCCAACGCTACCCGTACTTGGACCTCAATCGCGTCGGCATCACGGGCGTCTCGGCCGGCGGCTACAACGCGGCCCACGCGCTCATCGCCCACTCCGAGTCCTACAAAGCGGCCATCGCCATCTCGGGCAACCACGATCACCGCACCGACAAGGCCTGGTGGAACGAGCTGTGGATGGGCTACCCCGTCGGCAAGCACTACGAAGAGCAGTCCAATGTCGTCAACGCGAGCAAACTACAGGGCAAGCTGTTCCTGATCCACGGCGAGCTGGACGACAATGTCAACTGTTCCGCCAGCACCATGCAGTTCGTCGACGCGCTCCTCAGCGCCAACAAGGACTTCGACTTGCTGATTGTCCCCGGAGCCGGTCACGGCCCCGGCGGCCCATACGTCGAACGTCGCCAGTGGGACTTCTGGGTCCACAACCTGCGCGGCGAAGAGCCACCGGAGGGATACGCGCTGAAGACGCCGGGCGAGGGAAGCTGCAACCTCGTTATCCGGAACCTGCGCAGAGAGCCGGTCGCGATCTACTGGGTCAACTTCGAGGGCAAGCTCCAGAAGTACCACGACCTGCAGCCCGACGAGGAGAAGCAACAGCACACCTTTTACGGGCATCAGTGGGAGGCGCAGGTGGCCGGCAAGACGGTGTCGACCTTCGCCGCGGAGGTGGCTCGGCTGGAGTGGCGGATTGTGCCATGAGTCCGTAGGCCCTTACTCAATCCCCAGGTGCTGGCGGATCAGCTCGTGACGCTTCATCCCGCAAGCGCCAGCTCCTCGGTCCTCGCATCGGCACGGTGGAGCGCGGGCGATTCCTGGACCATCATGCTGTACGCGTCGCGGAGGTTGTTTTCCAGTTCGTCAAGCGTCTCGCCCTGGCTGACCACACCGGGCACCTGGACGAGCCGGCCTACGTACCAGCCGTCATCGACCCAGTAGGTGAGTGTGAAGAGTCGTTCCATCCGTGCATTCTCCGGGCACGCGCAAATGCTGAGCTCGCCCGACCGTCAGTCTGCCACACGCCCCGGGGCCTTCTCTACGCGATCACGTTGCGCTTGACTTGGCTACCGGTTTTTCGTCCGTCGGCCGAAGAACGCCAGCCGCCCCTGCTTCTTCAGCATATCCAACAGCACAGCGCCGAGGATTACCACACCCAGCACCACCTTCTGCGTGTAGCTCTCGACGTTCGTCAAGTTCATGCCGTTCTGGATGACGGCGATGATAAAGGCGCCGATGAGCGTGCCGAGCACCTTGCCCTCGCCGCCGGCCAGGCTGGCCCCACCAACCACTACCGCGGCGATGACGTACAGCTCGTACATCAGCCCGTAAGTCGGCGAGCCGCTGCGAAGTTGCGAGGCGGTGATGACGCCGCCCAGACCCGCCAGGGCGCCGCATGCCGTGTAGACGAACAGCAGCACGCGACCGACTGGCACGCCCGACAGTCGCGCCGCTTCCTTGTTGCCGCCGACGGCGTAGACGTGCCGGCCGAGCGCCATGCGGGCCCTCAGCACGTGCGCCGCGGCGTAGAGGACCAACATGAGCACGACGGCGTTGGGCAGCCCAAAGACTGCGGTCCCGCGGCCCAGCCAGATGAACGACGCCGGCACCTGGTAGATGGATTGCCCGCCTGCAAGGATGTAGGCGAGTCCGCTGGCCACCAGCATAATGCCCAGCGTGACGATGAATGGCGGGATCGCGAAGAAGGTCACCATCGCGCCGGAGAAGAGCCCCACAGCCCCGCACGCGCCGATAGCGGCCAAACTGCAGAGGATCATCCCCACCACTCCTGCCTGCTCGCCGCCAGCGGCGTTCCGGATCAGCAGTGTGGTCACTACGGCCGACAGCGCGATCAGGCTGCCCACGGAGAGATCGATGCCGCCGGTGATGATGACCAGCGTCATCCCGATGGCCAGGATGCCGATGACGACGATCTGGTTGGCGACGTTGCGGAGGTTGTCGGCTTTGAGGAAGTTGGGCCAGCGGTGACTGCGGGGCTGGACCACCTTCGCCTCGCGCAGCTCGGGGATCTTCTCGCCCAGCTTGTCGAACACCGGCCAGGCGCCTGTAGTGTGGTTGCAGGCAATTAGGTCCAGCGTGCCGCCGGCTCCGACGATTCGGTCCATCGCCTGCCGCGCCTCGAGGGGCTGCCCGACTACCGTGCCCGCAACCTCGAACCGGCCGCTCGACTGCAAGCGGGAATGCAGTGTCTCCGCGAACTGCCGGTCCTCGTCGTTGCCGCGGGCGACGATGAGCACCCGCAGCGTCCTGCTTCCTGCGCTCCTCGACAACTCGGCTGCCAGCTTGTTCGCTCCCTCGGCGCCGTTGGGATGCTGCTCGTCCATCGTGCGCAGGCTGAAGAAGAGGCACAACAGCACCAACGCCGCCAGCATTCCATAGTCGGCGGCGAGGCGGGAGAAGACCGACTTGCGGCTGGTTCGGTGGGCTGTCGTCTCCTGCGCTGAGGTCACCGCAAGCTCGCGTCCTTCTCAGCGTCGGCCTTGCGATAGAGTTCCGTCGGGATCAGCACTTCCTTGGGTACCTTCTCGCCATCGAAGTACTGCATGATGGCCTGCACAGTCTTCTGCCCGATCTGATCGGGGAACTGGATTGGGTCGGCGTAGAGCTTCCCGTCCTTGATTGCCTGCTTGCCTTCGGGCTGGCCGTCGAAGCCGATGATCTTGATCTGGTCGGCCTTGCCGGCGTTCTCCAGCGCCGCCCGCGCGCGTCCACTGGCGGACGCCAGGCGACATGACCGGCGCGTTCATCTGCTCGCGCTGGATGCCGGACTTCGTCTGGTCGGCGCACCAGGGCACGACGATGCATTGGCTGGCCCATGTCCACCGGCTGACCGGCTGGGCGGATACGCTGGCGGTGGCGCAAGACCTCGCCGCCTGGGTCGTGCCAAACCAAGCACCCGATGGATCGCTGCCCAGCCTGTGGCACTTCGACGTGGACCTGGACGCGCTGTGGCAGCCTGACGCCCCGCTCGATCGGGTGTACGAAGGCGAACTGCCCGCGCACCTGGCCGGCATGCTGCCCTGCGACGCCCGGCCGCCCGTGACCCGGCTCCCAGAGCCTGGTCCGACGCGCTCCAGCGAGGTGCTGGGCTGCCAACCGGCCTCGTGTGCGCCGGTCGTCACCGGCTTGCTGTCGCTCTACGCCCAAGACGGCAACCCCGATTGGCTCGCCGCCGCCCGCCGGCTGACCGATCACCTGGTGGCGCAACTGCGTCCGCCCCTTGCCGACTACGGCTGCGGGGAGAGCGACTATCTCCTGCGCCGGCAGTGCTGGCAGCTTCCGACGGGAACGGCGGCGGTGATCTGGTTCCTGGCCGATGCGCTGGACGCCTGGGGCGACACCGTCTTCGAGGAGCTGCTGCATCGGTACGCGCACACGCTGCTCGCGCAAGGGGCGCTCTATGATCCGCACGTCGACCTCCTCCGCCCGCAGGAGAAGGTGCGCGTGCCCCCCTACAACATGGACCTGAAGATTGCCGGCGGCTTCACCCACGGCCCGGCACCAGTTCTCATGAACCGCAACGAGATGCCGATCGCACTCCACCGAGCATGGCAGGCAACCGGCAACGAGCTGTACCGTGACTGGCTGGTCGCCTACCTCAACTGGCAGACGTACTTCCAGTTCACCAAATGTCGGCACGGCCCTTGTGCCTCCGGTGCTTCTGCTGGAGTCGCTCCAACTCCAAAGCACTTGCCTTGTCGAACTGGGTCATCCGAAATGTGCCGACCCTCTCCCACGTCTGCATCAGCAACCGGTGCGCCAACACCAGACGCTCGGAGGTCTCCGCCTAGAGTGCGTACTCGCTGCGTCCTCTGAGCACCTCCGCAACTACTACAGAGGGAAGCGCAACCTCCGATCGGCGAACGCGACGGAGACGCTCCATAAGCGCCGGCCGACCATCCGCGTAGGCCCGCAATGTGTCGCTGTCCCAGAGGTACACGGGTTGCCCTTCAGTCCCTCTCCGCACTCACCTCGCGCCGCCGCTCGAGGTCGTCAAACAGCGCCCCCCAGGTCGGGTCATTTCTGAACACGCCGAAGTGGGGCCACTCCTCCGCCAAGTGTTCATCGACGGCGATCGTTGTCAGCTTGGTCCGCGCCAAAGCGCTGTGAGCCACCTGCCGAAGGCGCTCGAGCGCGGCTTCCTCGCTTGCACCATCGCCGGAGCATTCCGGGAAAAAGGGAATGAACGCCCGCTAGCGTTGCTCGCCCTGCTGCTGAACCACGACAGGATACTCCATGGCATTGCCTCCTTCCGCGAGGCACGTCCAAAGGACTCACGGCAGTCGCTACGGCATTGACGCGCCATTGTATCAGGTCGCAACAGATTGTAACGCGCGGGGATCGTCACTCCGGCGAGCCAAGCGCCAACAGGCGGTTCCGCGCCGGCAAGCTGAACGGACCCGAGTAGTGGTACGTCTCGCAGCCGGGGTCGCCGGCTTGGGCAATGGGCGTCAACTGCTCGACGACGAAGTCGGCGAAGTGTGGCGCGTTGAAGGCGACGAAGGCCAGGCTGAGGCAATCGATGAGCCGGTCCGGGCGCTTTGACAGATCCGGGAAGGCGACGGGGCCGGTGTCGACCTGGTACTGACGGTTGTTCAGACTCACGTTCATCGTCTTCACCGGGCACTCGATGACTGCACGCAAGCCGGTGTCGGCATTGGTCAGCTCGGTCTGGCTGACAATGGGGATGCCGGCGGCCGTGGCGTCGTGGATCTTCTCCCAAGTGTCGAGCAACGTCACCTGTCGCGGTTCGCGCAACCTGAGCATCGGCTCCCCCCAGAGGCTCTCCGTCTTCGTCACCGCGCGGTAGCGGTCGCTCAGGCCGGCCAGCCGCCGGAAGATCAGCCAGTCGCCCTCTCCCAGGATTGGCAGGAAGTCGTAGTTGGGCGACTGGAACAGGTTCTCCGCGGCGAAGGTGTTCTCGCTCTTGCACGAGCCGCACTGGTAGAAGTGGGTCGTCGTGCCGGCTGCCATGTCGATCAGCGTCGTGCGGCTCTCGACCCAGAAGCGCACGGCGTTCGCCGGCGATGGATTGCAGATGAAGGACAGAGCGTAGTCCAAGCAAGTCGGGGATCCGGGCGTGTCCTTGGTTGCGTCGGCGTTCTCGGCCATTGAGAATCTCCTTCCCGCCAGCCACGCGGCGGCGAGGCTTCCGGTCAGGAATGTGCGTCGGTCAGGTGAGTTCGGGTCACTCATCGCAC
>Ga0210054_1002663_pt1 | contig 13829 bp, 9 predicted proteins | sample CryGeymeta201516_FD_185470 | JGI IMG/M metagenome (GOLD analysis project Ga0210054, IMG submission 185470) | Groundwater microbial communities from Crystal Geyser aquifers in Utah, USA - Crystal Geyser metaG 2015-16 (SPAdes) (version 2) | ecosystem: Environmental > Aquatic > Deep subsurface >... | reverse complement strand
GAGCTTCTCCTTCTTCTCCATCAGCTTTTCACGCCTCTTCTCCCTCTTGCTGTGCAGTTGCTCCTGTGTCACTAGAAACTCGAGTACATCGGCAATTCCACCCTTCTTCTTGGCTGAAAACGATGGTGTGTCCTTTGACGAACTCGTCTTTTGCTTTTTCTTTGTCTACTGGGAGTCTTCGTTGTCTTGTTGATGTCGTCACTCTCTTCCTCTTCCTCAGAGTCGTCGTCCTCATTGTTCTTGTCGTCGTATTGATGATTCTCCTCGTCATCATCCTCATTAACAAAGGGATTTTCAAACTCATCCTCGTCACTACTCATAACCCCATTCATACTCTTCAATTCAGCTTTAGAAACAATGGCAGCCTGGATTCTGATCGCCTCTCTGATTGTTTCCGGAATATTGGGATCTCCAGTGGGGGCTTTGGTTTGGTGGAGGATGTTGAATCGGCGTGCAATGCTTGCTTGATCTCTTTGTGGCCTTCCATGAGGTCGGGTTTGGTTGTAGTAGTTGATGGTGGAGGTCCAGTTGATGTTGCCTATGGGTTTGTATCTCTCCATTGCTTCCAGGAGACACTTATCTTCCGCCACGGTGAACTTGTTGGCATGACCTCCTCCCTTGCCCTTTCCTTTTGTCGGCTTTGTTGTGGCGGTTTTAGTCGTCTTCTTCTTGGAAGTCGCCTTCTTCTTCTTCTTGTTGTTGCTGCTGCTAGATTCATTGTTGTTGTTGATGGACTCTTCACTTGGACTAGGTACACCAGCAGAAGAACCAGCACCGCCGTCCATTCTTTCTGATGTCATGGGAGGAAGAATTGGAGGGGCACTTGAGGGGCGATTTGATGTCGTCGTTGTTTGCTGCTGCGAATAATATGGATTGTAGTTGCCATGGAAGTTACCAAACAGGTTCATGGGTTGAGAAAGATGCTGTTGCGATCGCGAATATTGCTGGTAACCCATTGGAAAAATTGCCTGTTGGAACTGCTGCAGGTTAACAGGAACATTGTCGACTTCCTTGTCAGTCTCTGATGGTGGGTTAGTATCCATCTTACCGGCGCCATCAAGGATGTTCATGTCCATTGTGGTGTCTTCTTGGCTATGTGGTAGAGTAATCGATATTTGGTTGGACTAGTGTACTATAAAAATTAGGTGTACTCGCAAAGATCTAAATATTTTTGGGGGCTCCTAAGTGGTGTAACGCATCATGTCCTAATGTTAAGTAGCAATGGCAACTAAGGTCAACTTAAGTCGATGGGGTTCCACTTAGGTTGGAAGGGGTTCAAAACGTCTTCCACGTAAGCACTACTTAGAGGACAAAAGCAACTTCATCAACTTCCAACTTCCATACTTTTTATCCAAATCCTCCCAATCACTAAATTAGCTAGAAGACAGAATATGTGTCCTAGTAGGGCCAGAAAGCCTCCAGATGCCAACGTTTATTTAGTGATATTTATCACCAATTTCGATAGACCAGCAGTAGTGACCAACAGTGATGAACTGGTGAAAAATATTTAAGTTACACAGCATGTGCACTAATTGAAAATGTCAGAATGGTCCTGTCACAGTCATCCAGGATTAAGATTCAGCCTACCAGATACTGTACCAGGTAACGTCTACTGCGGTATGGTACCACTGTTAACCAGACACCAGTCCCTGCTTTGTTGCATCAAGGAAACAAGGAAACTGTATGAAGGATTGAGAGAATGAGCTGAATACGGAAGAGGGCGATGCAATGAATGGCGGTAAAAGACCACCTATGGTAAATAAAAGCGAGCTACGAAAGGTGCCTTGTAAATGTCTCCTTTTTTCTGTAGCCTGACCGCAATTTTTTTCAATTTCTATCTGAAGCTTATCCTTGAATTATTTTGTCACTGCTATAAAACAAACACCATGGGAGATACCGATACGGATACCGACGTCAAGCTCTCCTCTAAATTGCTTATGGAGGATACCGTAAATTTCCAAAACATAGCAAGGGACCAAGTTTGGACAGAAGGCGCTGACGGTACGGCAGATCTCAAAGAGACCAGCAGCAGCAACACCGATGGAATAGGTGGCGTTACCGATGTCGAAGGTAAGGAAGGAGTGGATAATTTGCATCTCCTCGGGACAGCGGGCTTCCAGCTCGAACGGGGGGCCACCCTGCGCCCAGCAACGACCCCGTCGAGACCCGGGGCGTACCCTGTGGACCCTCGAAATCCAGACTTGGCCGATTCTAGTATTTTGGAAGAGGATGATGTGGGAGGGACAGCCCCCTTTTCACCGATGACGACAACCCTTGAAGATAACATTCAAGCAAGGAGCGGACTGGCAGTTGCCAATCTGGTAGATACCGACGGAGAGCAACCTAACTACACTATTCCAGAGGCACGTCAATTTGATGCTCAAGTAGGGCAAAAGAATCTTGCCGACAGGAAGCGGCGAAATAACATTGTGGTTGCGAAAGTGCTGGCTTTTCTCAGCTGCTTGGTCATCATCATTGTCCTACCAGTTGTTTTGACCAAACAGCGGGACGACAGCGACAGCGACGCTGTCGATGAAGCTGCAACAATGCCCCCCACTGTACCGCCTGAATCACGTGTCAAGTCATTGCTTCCAGAGTACACACTTCAGGCTCTCAACAATCCCTCTTCACCGCAGTCCGAGGCATTTACTTGGATTCTGGGAGACCCTGGTCTTTCTGAATATGCAGATAAGCGCATCCTCCAGCGATACGTATTAGCAACCTTTTACTTCTCGACGGGTGGAGATGACTGGTCGTTCAATACAAATTGGCTTTCTTATGAGCATCATGAGTGTGATTGGCATACACGAAATAGTACAGCCGATCTCCATCAGTTTTTGAAAGTAGAAAGAAATCCTCTCACTCATTTTCAAGAAAGGCCTTGTGTGGGCTGGTGGAATCATACACAGAATGACGCCATGGACTCCCAATACGATGATCTCGAAACTGGGACCTACTTACATCTTTGGTTTTGGCTTCATGGACTTAAGGGCACTATTCCTGAAGAACTCTACATGCTGACTGATTTGAGAAGCATAGCCGTACCATTGAATAAACTTTCAGGCACCTTGAGTACGCAGGTAGGGTTGCTGACCAATTTATTTGAACTTGATATCGTCTTTCAGTCCTTTCGAGGAACCTTTCCGACAGAACTTGGGTTGTTGACAGATGCCGATACTTTTTTCCTCTTGAGAAATCAGTTTACGGGGACGATCCCAAGTGAGCTAGGTTTGCTCTCTACAAAGATGAGATTGCTTCAAGTGGACAACAATATGTTGACAGGCACCGTACCTACCAGTCTTCAGTATTTAAGCAATGTGGAATGGCTTTATTTGCACCGAAACTCTCTAACGGGCGCTATTCCATCTGAGCTTGGAAAACTTTCAAACATCACCTATCTGGAAATTGAAAAGAACCCATATGGCGGTATGTATTTCTGGCTGTGGCCTTGCTTGATTCTGTTGCGTCTAAGACCAATGCCTTACCTGCTGCTATACTCCACATTCTTAGGGACAGTCCCATCTGAGCTGGGTCAGCTGAGCCTGGCTGAAAGATTGTACGTGGAGGGTTGCAACTTGACTGGAACATTGCCCACGGAACTTCAAGAGCTGACAGCTCTTGACAGAATCCAAATTTCAGACAACAAGTTTACTGGTAAGCTATTTTGATTCATATTTACTGTCGATGGATGCTTGTACCTTTGCTATTCTGAAACATTTTACTTGCAAAAAACAGGCACCATTCCAACATGGATTGGCAAACTAGCAGTCCTGACAAGAATGTTTTTGGACGGCAATTTTTTCACTGGAGGACTACCCTCTGAATTTTTGCTCCTAAATGCCACTCTAGAACGTTTAAATCTGGGCTTCAATAACATCACTGGTCCCATTTATTCTGAGCTGGGACTATTTTCTGTTTTGGAATGGCTTCTTCTTCCAAATAATCAACTCACTGGAACTCTACCAACTGAGCTTGGTAAACTGACATTTTTGCATCAAATGCATTTTGAAAACAATTTTTTATCAGGCACCATTCCAACTGAGTTTTCCCATCTGAATGCCACCGAGAGCCTGGATTTGAGTTTCAATAACATCTCTGGCGCAATTCATACTGAGTTTGGTCAAATGACTTCCATGAAGCAACTTTTATTGTCAAATATGATGCTCACTGGAAGTGTTCCATCCGAGCTAGGTCTGATGCTTCAATTGGAACTGCTCAACCTACAAGGCAATATGTTGACGGGCACATTGCCAGCGGAAATTTTTGCCCTTGAAAATAGAAGTCTTGTGGAGATGGACATCTCTGGAAATCCTGGACTCTTCGGAACTCTCCCATCAGTTATCTGCAATATTTCTGTATTGGTATTTGATTGCTCGCCTTCGACACTCTGTGGCTGCAGCTGCAATTGCTCAGGTGAACCTAAGGAGACATTGCGTGGGAACAGCACTTTCTAAGGTTGCTTTGAGTAAAAACAGTGCAATCACGAGCGGGACCGCCTTAATCCATTTCATTCTTGGGCACGAAACGAGCTGCGAAGGTGCAGGCGTACTAAAAACGAAAAAACAGAGTTGTACAGTACTAGTAGTAGTACTAGTACAAGTACTCATCAATAACGTACGTACATACTTGGTGATCAACTGATAAGATTCATGATTCATTTCAAAAAATCGCAGAAAAATTAATCAAAAGTCAAAAGTAAGATATACATAACACATACATTTACGAGCACTATCCAGTGCCTCCACACGATTGTCCAAATGAAGCTACTTTTTCAAAAAGATATGTTGGCTTCTGCTCTGGTCCTGTGGTTCTTGCTAATCGTTAGCCTCCGGGAAGGAGTTGTCTCCTCAAATACTGCAGCAGCATTTGCTCCCAATCATCAAGAATATGATCGAATCGCACAATCTGAACAGGCACAAATTGGCATCTTTTCAAAGCAGCAACGGCGCGAGAAGTATTCGCTTGCATCCACGGCACCACCTTTCGCTGATTCACCACGAAGTTCTGAATTTTCTTCAGTGAATCTTTTTTCGTTGCCGTTTACAGCTAGAACTAAGAAGAACCCCTGGAAGCAATTGGTCCCACCTCCCTCCCTTCCATTGTTGCACGACGATTCATCCTTTAATAACGGCGTGGATGTCACAATAGCGTGGCATCCGAAGGAAAACTTGGCTTCGGTTGCACGATCCATGGTATCCAACATTACAAAAGGTTCCGCTGCTTTCCATGACGTAGATGACGAAATGATCGAGTATCTTATGCAGTGTATGGAAAAATTTCAGTCATTTTGCCATGAGCATTTACAAGTGTCTACATCTTCTGTCGTTCAAGGATTTCGAGCACGCATAGTGGCTACACGAGGACGTCGTGGCACCAAATGCTCGAAATTTCATGTCGATCATGTCCCAGTTCGTTGGATTCAGAGCTTAGTGGGACCCGGTTGTGATTATATCGAAGAGGACCAGACCGATGAGAGCGATGAGGCGTCAAGTAAGCATGACTTTATGCCAGGACAGAATCATTTGAAGGCATGCCGGGCCAGGGAGCAGGAAGTAGCATTGCTGGTAGGAAACCGATGGAATGAATTCTGCAGACAAGATTCACCGTTGCTACCTCCAGTTCTTCATAAATCACCAGATATTCCTTTTTGGCAAGGCCGAGTCTTGTTGACTATAGATGTGATCGTTCCGCATCCTGACGACGAGGAGGAGGAGGATGACGATTGATTTGCTGCACAATTTGCTGTACGAATGTAATAGGGCGGGCACAGAGCAACCAAATGGGGTCAAAGTAGCATTATCTAAACGGTTTGCCGATCGAGGAGATACTAAGTATTCGTTTGTTTCATTGAATCCGACACTTTTTCGAAGTTGTACTGACTACCAGGGTGTGGGCATGCAATGACGATACGAACGAAGTTAATCAAAGAGACATAATGTGTCCGTTAAAAGTCTATAAAATAATATGAAGCATTCGAGGAATCAGTCTCCTATCATTCTTTTATCTGGCGTGATGTTTGTTCTTGCCAATTCTCGCTAAAATCTTTCAATGGACATTTGCATTAGTAGGTGTATATATTTCTTGTGTTGGCAACACAAATTGTCCTTCAGTACTGCAGATGTATGACAGGATGGCACTGTACACCATAGTGGTGCTGCAGTTTTCACCCCCTTGTAAAATATCAGTACCTATTTTGAATACCATGGATGACGTATGTCTCACTTGCCCTACCCATCATCTTCGACGGGTGTCGTTTCCACACCAAAGGTAAAAATAGGTCCCTGAGGATGAGTAGCCGTCTTGGGAGCAGCATGAACATGGTCCAATTGATCGATGGCTTCAACATTGGCATCCGCCCACAAAAGGAACTTGGACATTTGATTCTGGTGCAAAATTGACGTTAGTTGATCAGTAATGTCTTGCACACCTTGGTTGAGGAGCCATTCGTTTTCCTTCATCATGACGAGCGAAGAAAATACGGTATCTAGTGCTGTCATTTCTTCGTCGAGTCCTTTGGAATTGGCTTGCAATTGAGACTTTTGCTCATCGGTCAATCCCAAGACATCATTAAGTTCGGCAGCCATTTGGGCCATTTCAGGATCTTCCTCATCATCATCGTTTTCCCTTTTGATACCTAATCCCGCTGTGGCAGCCAAAATTTGTTGTTCGAATTGCACTTGTCGAAGCAGCTCCATTTGCTGAAGCTGCTGTTCCAGTATATCCTGGCACTGTTGAGCACGTTGTTCGCTCGAAATAACTTGCTGTCCCCGATCCATGCAGAGTGCCTCAAGCAGCGATTGGTGCGACTTTTCCGACGTAGCTGTGGCGGCAGGGCCACTTGTAGGAACGCCCCATTCGTGGGCCTTGAGTTGTTGAAGAGTCTTTTCTAAAATTCCCACTTCTGTTTCGTAAGCGTCGACCTGTCAGTTACAATTAATGAATACAAAGAAGTGAAATCGGCGCTTCGTGAGATCAACATAAAAATGAAAACTGTAGCAAAAGGAACCAATCAGTCTTACGTCGAGCACCCACAAAAAAAAACGTACCAAATTCTTCTTGCGCAATCGTCGCAATCTTGCGCTGGCTCGATTTCGTGCCAGTCGTTTTTGTCGTTTTTCTTCTTCCGCCTGTTGAGCATACGACGACATGTCGGGCATACTGACACTGCGTTGCTGCTGTTGGTGGTTGTGCTGCTGCTGTGCCGAGGAATTGGATTCCACTGTCGAAGGAGCGGTTGTCGTGGGAGCTTGAGGTGGAGGTGGTGGCATGCTGGTCAACGGATTGGGTACCGGTGCAGCTGCTACGGGAGCACCATTTGCCGCCGAAGCCACGTACGTTTGTGAATGTTGAGCATAGACGAGCGCTCCTGGATGTGTCTGATGTTGTTGTTGTTGTTGTTCATGAGGAGCATGACCAGGAGGAGCTGCGTGGTTGTGGTGCAACAAATTTGGATCTGCTGTTGTCGCATACTGCGAATGATACGTTGGAGGGGGTGGAGGGGCGTGAGCGTACGCGGGAGCTGGCTGTTCTTCGCTGCGGGAAGGTTGCACCTGCTGTTGTTGCTGAGCAACTAGCGGAGGTGCTGGCGCCATTTGAAAATTAGGACACGAGACGCTAGGAGCCATGTGCGGCTGCTGGGCCGCCATGGCCGCTGCTGCTTCCGCACCACGACGATAAGCTTCCTGTAATGCCTTGGCATAGTCTTCGGAATTGTGTGGCAAACTAGCGGGAGGGGCCATCGGCTGAGATCCTGGTGCGTCGGCGAGTTGTGGCGCTGACTGCTGTAGGGGCGCCGATGTGCTGGTAGGAAAGACGGGCAATGGGGGAGTCCTCCACTGTCCTGCTAGAGCCGTTCGCTTGTTGGAATCTAAGATTTGCTGAGCGTTTGGAGCCGGGGCTAGTCCTCCTGGCTGATGATAGTGAGATTGACTAGAAGGATCAGCGGGTGGACGAGCATTTTGTTGTTGTTCAGGATTCGAGCTTTCAGCTGGAGGAGGGTTGCTCATCGTGGATGACAAATGCAATGTGGTACTGCTACGACTATACGACTGATGGATGAAATTCGTCGAAACGCTGGTTTGCTTTCGTGACTCAATTCTATTGCTTTCTGGCTTGTTTCTTTCTTGCTTCTGTGCCGCTGCTTGAGAGAGCAAACCGTGGTTGCTGGATCAATGGAGTTAAAACAGTACAGTCGTCGCCTAGTCTACTATTAGTTTGATGTGATGGATACTTTTTTGTGTCGACTTTGCTGACGAATGACAATTGATTTGGCTCCGCTGTGTTCATCTTCTCTGTTGCTTGTTCGCGCTCCTGATTCGACAAGGAATATCCAGCAATGTCGACGTGTCGTCTGGAAACGGTGTTTATGAAGATGACTAATTATTCGTTAATGAATGCAGTCGGGTTTTAGCTCTGTCTACTAGCCTGGTACTCTAGCTAGCGTACTACTGCCGGAGTGCTGGTACAACTGTACCTGGTAGTCTTCTCGGAAAGTCAAAAAAATGATCCTCGGTCTTCTACTAGACTACTACTAACTAGAGCTAGCTAGAGTAGCTAGCTACTACAGAACTACTAGCTAGCTACCACTCCGAGTGGTAGCTACTACTAGCTAGTAGACTACTAGAGCTAGCTAGCTAGTACCCGAGTAGTGGCTACTGGCTGTAGTAGTAGAGTAGACTACTAGTACTAGCTAGCTAATAGTAGCTGGTAGACCCTACTACTGTTCTTCTTCTGATGTCTAATAGTACTGTAGTAGACCAAGTAAGTAGTAGGGGGGTCTCTACTAGCTAGTACTAGTAGACTAGTACCTTGTTAAACGACTATTCGAGTACATGATAATTTTTTCTCTTTCACACTCTCTCGCTCTCTCACTCTCTCGCACAATATTCTCTGCTTTTCTCGACATCGCCAATGTTAGAAAACCAACAGTGGCTTCAGGCAGCCGCCAGCCTCAAGGCTTATGTCACGGTTGGAACTGATCATGCCACAGCCTATCAAAACCTTCCAGCAACGACAGTGGTCCTCGATTTGACGCATTCCAATTTGATTCAGCGCCATATTGAAATTAGATTTGACAAGCACCAGACACTGGATGATCTGCGGCATAAAATCTACCAAACGACCGGGACACCGCATGATGCGCAACAACTGCAAATTTATGCCGGATCGGATCTTTTAGTAGAAATTCCGCCCATTGACGACCCTTCAACCAAATTGGGATTTTATTCGCTGCAGCACGGTATGAGAGTTCACTGTGTGGACCTGAATCCCAATTCCATCAGCGCGCGCGGACAATTGGAAGATACACGGCTGGTGCAAAAGTACCAAATGAGTGAAGAAGAGTACAACAAGCGTAAAAATACATTGCGAGAATGGTCGAACCAACAAAAAGCACAAGATCCTTCCTTTAGTTTGGCCAAACATGGTCAAGAACACAATGCACTGGTCGAAGCAAAACGCCTGCACAAATTAGGACAGCCTTTGCCGACAGGGTTTGAAATTAATGACAAAGGTGCTGTTATCAAGAGTCAAACACTAGAAGAAGATGAAGATGTGGGTCCCGATTCGGTGCTACATTTAAAACTACAGGAACGATGTGAAGTACAACCTGGCGGACGTCGTGGAAGAGTCATGTACGTCGGAGAAGTTCCCGAACTAAAGCAAGATGGACACTGGGTAGGAATTTTGTTTGATGAGCCTGTCGGTAAATCTAACGGTTCCGTGAATTCCAAGATCTATTTTGAGGCACCCGACAAGTTTGGCGGATTTTGTCGCGGAAAAAATGTCACCACGGGAGACTTTCCCGAACGTGACATTTTCGACGAATTGGACGATAGCAGCGAGGATGAGCTGTAAAAAGGTAACGAGGATCGTTCCTCTTTTGCTGCAGCAACATGATACAACCATGGTAGTTACCCTCTTCAAAAGCTTCTCTGTTTTGCCCAAGGATAGATGTTACTGTTGCATTCATTCGGTGTGATCCTGCCCTGGCAGTGACCATGAAACAATAACGTGGATGCTTCTTGTGTATCGTAGTGAGTATAGACAACATTGACCCATTTATGGCCCTTGAATTCATTCATGGGAGAAAAAGGAGCACTCATAAATTAGGGGTTTTCCGTGTTGCAACTCTGCAAGTGAGGGGCAACCGGATGTCTATAGAGCATCGGGTGTAGCCAGGAAAGAGGTAGACCAAATGAACGCTAGTATTATGGATAACAAATTGACCATTGAGTCCAGTTTGTAGGCGTCTTAAAGCCATGCACGTGTGTCAATTTTTCGTTCGAGAAATGTGGAGCAAAATATGATGTACATACGACTTCGTACTAAGATTGCGTGCATTGTGTGTCAACGGCCCCTATTCACGGATTTTATACGAAGGACATCGAAAAACTCCGGGATAGTAGCCTTAAAAGAATGATTACAAGCGGAACTGACGCCACCTTTTAAAGCTAGTTAATGCGCACTATGTAGTATAAAGCCGCGGTTCATTCGCGCAGCCGCTAATATCTCCAGAAGAAAATTTCTTAGAAACTGGATCCACTACGCATGGTCTGCGCGGGTGGGAGTGGCGACACGAAGTTCATATCAGCTAATTCCTTTTGTCGCTGATCCACGGCAACTCCTCGTTTCAGAAAGAGTTTGTCGCCACCTACAAGACAAGGGAAACAATCAAAATCGAGCACAAGTACCACGAAAAGATACATCAGAGAAGCTGCCAGCCACAATAGCGAGGCAAAGGCAAAGACGCGGGCGAGGGGCAGGGACCAGGCGGAAGATGGATCAAAGTAAAAGTAGCTCAAGATGACTTCCAAAACGGCTCCGACGACGAAAAATGCAGCGGCGGTCAGCTGCAGTGGCGAAATCCACCACAACCCTGACATGAGAGAGGTATCCCGCTGTTTTTCTCCTTCACCCAACTCTTTATCACCGGCCAATTTTGCTGCTCTTCTGTGATCAATCCAAAACCAAAGCAGATAAATACCTTCCACAAAATACAAGTGAACGCTGATCAAACTGCAAGCTGCGCTAGCTGTTCGATTGCTCTCCATGAGCATTGCAGCCACCATGCCCCAGAGACCCGCCAAGATCATGAGACTGTACACCCAATGGCGGCCGCGGCACCAGTCTAACACTCCCATTAAGCAAAAAGAGAATGCAGCGGAAAAATAAATTATTTGGTACCGCGACACCCAATAGTTGGCAGAGGGTACCAGAAAGACAATATCGTCATTCTCGCCGGCAAAGGCACTACTCTCTTGTGCAACCGTGGTAGGTTCATTGTCCCACGAGCTTTCATCAAATCCCAGAACTGTAGCAGCCACTTGCTGTTCCGGGCTTAGATCTGCCCAAGCCATATCATCGGTGACTGCGGATCCAGAATTATCCCAAAGCTCTTGCGACCAACCAAGAGTAGTAAAAGCAACTTGTATGTCGGGGGGGAGTTCCGCCCAATACGAATCATAGTATTCTGTGCCCAAAGAAGTGTCCGCTGGAGCTTTCGTGGAAGCTTCTCCTGTGGAAGTAGGAGCCTCACTAGGCCCATCCCAAAGTTCCTGGGTATATCCAATGGTCATGGCGGCTTCGCGCTGGGCCCATTTCAATTCATCCCAAGACAAACCTTCCGTGGGAGCGCTCCCACCTTGGGTCCAAATAGTCTCTTCGTAACCTAGCTCGATGTAAGCAGCTTGGATTTCTTCAGGCAGCTCCTCCCAGTCATATTCTTCCCAGGACGCAGGGCCTTTCTCAACTACTACGAGCCCATCCCACATTCCTTGCGAATAACCTAAAACATCTACCGCCTGTTGCTGTTCTGGTGTGAGTTCATCCCAAAATGATGCGACTGTTGACTCCGGCGACTCATTGCTTTTCCATAATTCTTCCGTCCAACCTAGGGTCGTGTAGGCCTGCTGGACTTCTTCCGGCAATTCATCCCAATCGTATTGCTCCCATTCCAATGTGGGAGCTACCGTTGCTGTTAGTATTGGCTCTTCAAACGTTTGGATACTCTGATTAATATGCCACCACGTATTGGCACTGTAACCCAAAACACTGGCTGCTTGCTTTTGTTTCGTGGTGAGATCGTCCCAAGTTGAATTTGATTCCGTCACCAGACGAGGGGGCAAACCATTGTTCCACAGCCATTCATTGTAGCCGAGAACTTGAGCTGCAAATTGTACAGCATTGGGCAAATCTTTCCAATTAACTTTGGCTGGGTCGTAACGTAGATTCAATTCTTCTCTTGTTTCTGTCGCTACCGTTTGGCCAGACGAGACCGTCTCGGTAGGTGGGCTGGGAGCACTAGTAGTAGCAGTTGCAGTTGCAGGTGGGGGTGCAGTGATTTGAAGGGGGGCACTTGTTGTGCTTGCAGTCGGGGCCATTGTAGTACCATCCCAGGAAAGTTGGTCGTATCCAAAGAGAGTGGCCGCTGCTTGCTGTTCTGGAGTTAACTCGGACCAAAGCAATTCTGCTATTTCAACTGGAATGTCATTGTTCCAGCTATCTGGTGTGTATCCTAGCTTTTCTCCCGCCACTTGGATATCAAGTGGCAATTCACTCCAATAGAAATCATCATATTTCCCTTGCAATCGACGATAACGACGATTATTGTCATTAGATATACTTTTTTCAGCCGTCCGAAATGCCACCCAGGAGGCATCATCATCCGACAGTAAGACAGATTCTGGGATTTGATCGTCCCGTACCGTCTTGGCCCAACGCAAATCCTCCACGGACAAGACCAAGTAGAGGGAACTACCCAATACAAAGAAGAGACAACTCGCTAAGTGCAACCAATGGTGGTTCGGAGGTGCTGCACCTGTTCTACTGCGAGCACCCCAGGCAGGTCTTGATTCCACCGAGGCATCATCTTGAACTCCGCAATCCAAACTCACCTCAATGGTAGGATGTTTGTACGACTGAGTCTCTTCCAAGTCATCCTCAAATTTTGAGTTAGAAATCCCTTGCATATCCTTATCAGAGCTCGGAGAAAAATACTCATTCCGGTGCAAATTATTTTCGACATCAGGATCTTGCTGTTGTAAAAGACTGGACAATGGCTGAGACTTGTCTTGCGGTGCTTCCCCCTTGACATTCTTGGTTACGTCGGTAAGGCAGCGGCCCATGGTAGTTGAAATGTGTGTCAAGAGTGAGGGTGAAATTGTTACTTGCTTCTGTTCTCAAAGATGTATCGCTTTCGTTTTGCGGATGCCAACAAAATTGGCCATGGCTAAAAATTATTCAAGCCAGAAAGAGAGATAATTAGCCGTCATTGGCTGCAATCACACGAATTGAATTTGTTTGATGATGTCGTATCCATGAATGAAAACGACCAGATTGAAATTTTTCTTCGTTTCCTCCCTTTCAAACAAAAAGAGGCGTTGTCCCCAAACCCGGGATATCCTAACCCCGGGATTTCCAAAATTATCCCGGGATGTAAAAAAAAAATGCTGGGGTTATTTCTGGAAATAGCATTTGTTGGGCTTATGTATTATGAACCATTATTTTAAACACCATGTGATCTAATTACTATCTCAGTGCGAGGATTTTATTAAATAATGGTCCATTGTTGGCTGTCAATAAAAATAAAAAAAAATGGCCAAGCCCTTTTAAGCTAGTATTTAACAGGTAGCTGCTGAACCACTTTAATTTAATTCATTATTCGAATAAACGCATTCATTTGTGTATTAAAATAAAATGGTCAAGCCCTTTTAAGCTAGTATTTAACAGGTAGCTGCTGAACCACTTTAATTTAATTCATTCTTATTCAAAGAATAAGCATAAAATATTATACGATCTCAAAAAATGTCATTATAGGAATAAACGTATTT
>Ga0210054_1002640_pt1 | contig 13898 bp, 10 predicted proteins | sample CryGeymeta201516_FD_185470 | JGI IMG/M metagenome (GOLD analysis project Ga0210054, IMG submission 185470) | Groundwater microbial communities from Crystal Geyser aquifers in Utah, USA - Crystal Geyser metaG 2015-16 (SPAdes) (version 2) | ecosystem: Environmental > Aquatic > Deep subsurface >... | reverse complement strand
CGGCAGGAGAAAAGATGCCAAATTTCGCCTGTGATCCTCCCATTTTCAAACTAGAAATTCCAGCCGAAGCGTGATGAGATCGTTGCTGTTGTTGCTGCTGTTGGCGTAGGGGTCGGATGGCAGCTTGTGTAGCCTTCGTCGATACGACAAAAGATGATCCACCATTGATTCCACCCATAATATTTGTGGGTGTGGGAGCAAAAGCAGACGTGGTTGTGATGGAGGCCACAAGGCCAAGAGTAACAAGAAGACACAATCGAAGGACGGATTTCATGGTTCAAGTACTTTCGGTTTTACGGTAATCTTAGTTGGTCGTGTAATAAAATTGGTTGGCTGTTTTACTATGTTTTTGTAGTCGAGAGTGGTGAGCGAACTCTACTACTCTAGCTAGTAGTGTTTGATAGACGGAAGTTAAAGTTAAAAATCTTTTCTGTTCACGCGCGTTCGTTGTTGTTGCTCATGGTCGACGAGGAGTCTCGAAGAGCACGCGACATACGTATGCATGATGAAACCAAGCGAAGTAATGACTAACCGGGTGGATGAGAAAGTCTGACTCAGCTAGCTGCCGTAAATGACTGTTGATTCACGCATCAAAAGGTAGCAAAGCTGCTTTTGGTTCAACAATTGAAATCTTAAGATATGCTTTCGTCACTGTGTCGCAGTCGTTGCATCCAACAATAGCTACTACAGTAGCTATTAAAAGGAACAAACGACATGTACTAAATTCACACTAATTGACTACGAGTATCCTCTTTCATCGTCACACAAAAGTACGATGGTTCGAACATTCCCAGCTACAATCTCGGCTCTCGTGATGACCGCCCTCGTTGGCAGTAGTCAAGGATTTGCACCACTCCACCACAAGACATGTTCTGGTGTCTCTGTTACGTCAACACAATTGCAGTTTGGCATTCCCTCCTTTTTAGATCCTAACAAAAGGAAGAAAACAACGACAACAAGAATAACAAGAAAAAGGTTGAAGGAAAAAAGGAAGTAACATATGATGCCTTACCCAAAAAGGAATTGACTTTGGCTGGTATTGTGCAACTCATTACAGCCGGTGCTGGTGCTCCCTTTTTGGGTGATTTTGAAGGTGTGGACGAAGAGACGGGCAAATTTATGTTTTCTCTCGAAGCGAACAATCTGGTCGACGAAAATGGTAACAGCAAACAAACGCAAATGCCGTACTTTGAAAATGGATGGGTCGATCCAGAAGATGAAAAACGAGCAGCCGAAGGATTTAAATTTCCTTGGCAAAAGTAAAAAGTAGTAAAATAAAAAAAACAGACAGACGCACACACACAAACAAGCAAAAGTAATGTTCTTGTTTGTGCAACAACAAAAAGGTGCTCGGATGCACAGCGTAGTCCCCTTGAATGTATCCAAAAATATATTGACAGCACACAAAAGGACTGGAACGCGAAGAAGAGAGATGAGAGTAAAAGCAACAATACATATTATTTTGCAAAACAAAGAAGCAATTTTTGAACATCAATATTACCCTGGTGACAATAGAATGGGAGGATGGTAAAACGACAAACAGACTGAATAACGGATGGTTCCATTTTATCGAGGAAAAAGTCCCCCAACCGAAAGCATTTGGGAGAATTGAAGGAAAAAAAAATGTGGTTTGGCCACACAGCCACACCATATAAAATCATTGATTACTGTGTAATTTTTTTTATTTTTTTAGTGAGGAACCAACCGACTCAGCAGACGCTTGCCGATATGCCGACCTCTCTCGTAGTCGTAACGACTCTTTCGTCGGCCAGTGCTGAATTCATTTCGTCGGTAATTGTCAATCAATTCAAGACAGCGACCCAATTCAAAGTTGGCCCCTTCCATGATTTGTTGCAACGCCGTGTCGGTGTGCACATTTGAAGCTGTACCGATTTGTTCCAGACATTTGTCAACTTGCGTCACAGAACGAGATACCTTGTTGAGAAGCCCGCCAACTTCTTCGGTGAAGTTTCGCATCTCTTCTGCTGCCTCACCCTCGTCCTTGTTGCCACTTTCAATAGATGGTGAAAATATTGATTTAAGGCCTCGTTTCAAAGCTTTCAGAGTTGAGCTGCTGTATTCGTCTTTGCCAAAAATGGTCGCGTTGGCAGCCAGAGCATTTTCAGCGGCTCGTCGTAGTAGATCCTCTACGCTCGCTGTGGAGCTAGCTGATGCTAGCAGTTCTTCGCGTTTGGATATTTCTTCCTCGCAAGCATTGATCAGGTCATCTGCTTGAAACGGCAACAAGCAGTACACAATGAGTAATCTACAGAGGCTGTTCGCCTTCAGGTTGGACACTCTTGTCGCCGCGTGAGTCGCCAGAGAAGATAGCATTCGGGAAGTAACATTATACAGAACATCAGATGCTGTCTCTGGTTTCGTATTGTTGTCGATAGCTTCCGTGTTGTATTTTGTACTCGGCGTGTTTTGTTCGATTGCTGGTCCATTTCCTGCAGTCGCGTTTACTGTCTGTGTTGCATTCATGGTGTCTGTCGCATTCATCGCAACTTCATTGCTTCGAAACCTTACATTGCTATGATATTGCTGGATGCGGCCAAGGCATTCAGCCAGCTCACATAATTCCGATTCATCTTGCATCGACGAAATCTTTGGTTCCACGAGCTCCAGAAGTCTGATAATGATGTTCTTGTTGCACCGCATCTCATTCATGGCTACTAGACCATGCAGCTTCGGAAACGGGACAAAAGTAGCTACGGCTGAGGATAGGAAGGTTAAAGAAAAAGAGCAAGAAACACAAATACATTGTACATACCACTTTCATAGTCGCAGAGCTTGAGAGATGGTCAAGTTGATCGTCTGTGAGCATAGCTCCATCCATCACGAATCGAAGCTTTCGGTGTGCTGATGCTGAGTCCTTGTCTGTTCGAAGATGTCTAGCACCAAGCTCGCCCAATGACCAAAGAAGTTTCGAGATTTCGGGTGGAGACATCGACGATAGCTTAAGATCTTTTCTAAAATTTCCACTGTTTGAATTTTGGGGGTCATTCGAATCGTTAAGGAGGTGCAAAAATCGACGCACAAATTGTCCGACCACGGGATCCAAGCTACGGTCGACAGAAAAATTGATGGCTGCTGCTTCACAGGCTCTGATAAGATTGCCTACAGAGAATTCTTGAAGTAGTCTTCCATTCTTCGAAGAGAGTAATTTTAGAATGACCCGAGTCAGGGTAGAGCTTCCCCTAATGTTTGGATGCTTTACGGACAGCTTGGCAAACCCACCGGCCGCTTTGGCTAGGCTGCTAGGGTCTACAGCAAGGTCTCTCAATCGAGGAAGGCGGCGTGACTTCTTGAAATCAAGTAATTGCAAGATTCTGTCGTCTTCCTCTTCAACGTCGTCATACTCTTCAATGATCTGGTCCAGCATGTGGCGAGAGAGCCGCGGTCGCAAGAAAAACGCAGTAATGCCACTGAATCCACCGCCCTTGTCACCATCCTCTAATTCCTCCTCCTTCGGGGCGCACATTCCTTGTTCCCATCTCAATATAAACGATTCAATGAATGAAAAGACACGACCAACAGCCACCGCGGCATGAGGATATGACAATGCCTCATCCATATCACATAACTCCAGGAAGGCCCAGAAGATTCGCACCAAATCTTCAGGGGAGAACAATGATAAGTTTGAGCTTGCTGCGAGCAATGCATTGATGGCAAGATCTTCGACATCGGGGAAGTGCACCTTCGACTCGTCGGCAAAAATTCTCATTCCCGTGGCTACCGCCCACATCAATCTACTCAATTCAGGCGGCTGAAAAGGATCGAGAATATGGATGTTGTGAGAATTTAAGGCGGCGTCACTTCCGCCAGATGCAACTAGAGCTCTTCGAACTATCCACAGCATAAGCTGCAAGGTCGATGGGTTGCTCGCTTCACTCGTCCATGGCCTTGCGTCGTTTAATTGTCGAGCCATTGCCCACGCCAAATTTGATAGATCAGCCCCACCCAAGGTGTCAAAGCTCTCTTCTCCGAGTCGTGAGAAGATGTTGATGACAAGATGCACTGTTTGAAATCGCAAAGAGTCTCTCAGCTCTGTCACAGCCCAAGCTAGCGAACATAAGTCGTGCGGCGAAAAATACAAAAGTTCGGCAGTGGTTGTCCACGTCTCCGCATCCGGTGTGTCCGATAACTCTTCGTTATCTTCAACTGTCTTATCGGCGACAATCTGTCGTTCGGATAGTGTTGATACAACGCTGTCCTGATCGTCGGAGAAAATATCATTCATATGGGCTGTCTGCTCGCCATCTGCATCAATAACAACTTCTTGGGCGGCTGCCATAGTTTCACGTTGTTCTATCTCCTCGCCAGATGACCTTATAATAGTTGCGGCATCAACAAATTCCGCTTCCTCAACACCACTGATAAGCAAGCCACCATCTCCGTTCGCGGACAAAGCGGCTCTCGTAGTCATGTTCTCAACGGGAGTGACAAAGGTTGCTTTGGACGCATTCTCGGAGGCCAAAAGGGCTGCAGCATCAACCACTTCGACAGTCATCGTTTCTCCCTCGTTTGTCACGTATTTCGCCGTGGAATGAGCTAAGTTGTCCTCTGCATCTTTTTCTCGTTTAACTTCCTTTTTCCGTTGGGTTTCGAGCACTAGAAAATCCTCTCGTAGCAAAACTATCAGTCTATCAAAAGCTATATCTTTCAGAGCATTGCCATTCTCGGAAAGCAAATTTTCTCCTCGAGTAGTTTCATTTGAGTGCCCGTGCAGCGCTAGCGCCCATAAAACATCTGTTAATTCATTTGGTGACAGCCAGTCGATCAGCGCTTCTTTTTCGTCGGAACCAGTCAGTTTGCCCGCAATTGTTCCTGTTTCTGTCCATCCTTCTTTGTTAGAATTAGTTTTATTAGCTTCGGCAGCAGGGTGTTCACCTTCTATTTGTGATTCTGAGTATGCAAGCCTATCAACAACATCATTGATAACAACTGTGGGTTCGGCGTCTTCCCTTTCTAGAGCTTGCTTTCGCAAGTCCGCAGGATTTCTACAGAGAATAGAACAGCAAGTTTCAAACAATGGATCACTCCGCAGACCCGTGCATGCTCTCACGCAAGCAAATGCCCACATGGCAGCGGCAGAATCTTCGGCCAGTTCTTCCGCCAGGTCATTCAAATGTTGCTGAGGCGCCTGTTGACTAAAGCCTGCCTTCTTTCCTTCTGCCGTCAAACTTGTAATTTCTTCCATTAAATCCCCTTGAAAAAAGATTTGCACTCGCGATAAGAGCAGCTCACGCACTCGCAAGCTCAAAGCCAAAAGGAGATCCATGATATGCACACCTCCTAAACTTTCGCGATGATGGGCGCCAAGAATAGCCAGGCCCCAGGCAGCACGACAGGCATCACGAATATTCAAGCCTTCTCTAACTTGAAGCTGATTTCCTTCCATCAAATCATGGATATCATCCTTGTCGTTAGTTTCTTTCAAAGCAGCATCGCTCCATTTCAATTCCATGGACATGTGCTCTAATTTCCGTTGCTTTACGTTGACACCACATACCAAACATTCAATGAGTTGTTCAAAGCGGCGATCGTTCACCAAGTCATTAGCTGCTGAGATTGGATCGTCAGTATTACCATTGTCTTCTTTTTCTTGAAGACGATTTTGCAAGAGTATAGAATTATCGTATTTTTCGCAGACTTGTGCCACGGTTCCAATTAAACACGCCGCAATACCGGAATCTATATCAAAACGAGCTGTGTGAATTCGTAGATTCACATCTGGACTGTGTTTAATCGCGGGAATTTTCGGCGCTAGATAGTGCAGAACTTTTTTCGGGTGAGGGAACTTTTGAATTTTACCAGTGTCGATTGCTTTTGTTTCCTTTGTTTTCAAGTCTGCTAAATAATCTTGGGATCGCTGGTAGATTAGGTCGCGGAGACTGACAGATTCCTGGACAACCACAGCCGATCGTTCAATCAAGTTTCGCAGCATATCAGATGTATGCCGCATCTGAGTCCGCTTTCCACACTGTTTTCCGGTCATTTCTAGCTTGATGTCAGTTTCGCAATTTTCGGGTGTAGATTCTGGCCTGATTTCCTCGTCCTGCTCGGCCGAGGTGGTACTCGTACTCGTATTGCTATTCGCATCATCATTACTGGTGCTCGTAACATTGGAATTATATCCTCCTCGAAAGAACAATGGGGATTTGTCCCTAAAAACAAATGATTCATGGCAGCTAGTCGATTCCTTCCAAAGGAGTCGATGCTTCCATTTCCCGGCCTTGCCAGCATCCGATACTTTCGAAAAGTCACGAATTCGATATTGGCCAGCTGGAAATAGGGTACCCTGCGCTTCCCTACAGACATTTAGGTATATGAAGATCCAGAGATAATGTATGCTGTATGACCTAATAGAATTTCGGCTCCCGTTTTTGCGAAAACGAATCATCACTACTGTATCTGGACTGAGCTTCCTGGTGTCACAATTCTTGATAGTCTGGTCTGCACCGAACCCCTGCAGATTTTTGTATCGGCATCCAATGATGTGGAATGACAAGCTTTTTCTTTTCTTAAAACTCAATCATTCATCAACTATCCGCTCCAGGCTTGCTATAATTTAGCTGACTGGTGTACCTTATATTATTGTTAATGAATGATATCACACCTTCGGTTGACTGTGGAATTGATGGGAGAATTTTGGAGTGGACAAGATTCTAAAACGCGTGGAAACTTATTATTATTATTTTTTATTATTCTTAATCGTTGTCAAAAATTTGGACAAACAGAAAAAAGGTCGCTGTGCGTCCAAACAGATGGGTGGGTTCAAACCATAGTAATAATACTATTGCCGATGTCTACTTCCAGCTAGTATAGTAGTACCAGGGTAGCTAAAGCAAACGCTCTAGTAGTAGGACTAGACTACCAGCTGCTACCAAGACTTCATTGTCGACGATAACTGCTGTGCATGCCACAGAGTTTTCTGCAAGTTTCAAAGGAATTGAGTTTAAAAAACTCATTAATTTTGTCTCTCAGATTCGCCTAGCCCAAGCCATTCCTGAGGGGAATGCTTGCTGAATTCTTGGGAACACGAATCACTGAAATGGCAACCCCATTAAAATTGCGCTGCGTGTATCACTAACAAAAGCACGATACAAAGAACTGTGTAAGGAAGTGTCGCCATGACTGATGCCTAACACAGACAGGTTGTGGATTCCAGTTTGATTCGTTTATTCAAATTTGCCATATGTGCCATTTCCAAGTATCATGCTACAGTCATGATTTCGAGAAGAAGTTTTTACCCTCGAACGCTGAAGCGGACAGCAGACTGGGTAAGTGGCCGGTTTTGTTGTAGAATTTGTTTTCTTGAATAATGGCGCGTAAAAGAAGTGCAATCTCATCAACAATACAGTCCTGCGATAATAGGAATAGCGAGTGCGTCACATGTAGCGGGAGTGCAGTTCCGACGTTATCGGAATTTCTTGCTTTCAAGCAACTGTAGAATTTCGTCAAGCTTGTCATTGATAGCAATTTGTCCCACTTCCAATTTATGAATCCTGCTCATGACCATTGGCAAAGCCGCCCCGTCGGAACAACCATTTGACCTTACTGTAGGCGATCCATGACCTGATAGGGCGATGAACTCCTTTAACGAGATCTGACCTGATCCGTCTTCGTCGGCATTTGCAAATCGTTCCAGTAGCTCTTTCATCCAAGGATCGTCGTTCTCGCTATCATCGTCCTCTTCTCCTGCAATTATCTTTTGATATTCCTCGTCGGTGCTATAATCACTGTCTGATGAGTGAAAATTACAATCCTGTCCCAAAATGCGTCGTTCCTTTTGTCGTTTCGATCTTCTGTACGCTCGTTTTGCCATGCGAGCCGCTTCTGCCTCAAATCCCCAGGTTATCATACTAGCAGGAATGGCAAACATTGCCACCGACACGATGCTCGTGAGAAGGACGACTGCTTTGGTATACCACGGCAAATCCGCCGCTTCGTCAGGACCTCCCTGTCCTGTCAAAATCATGGTACTCAAGTACATTGTACTGAGAATGGATTGGAACTGTTTGGCACTGCCGCCGTGCAGCATGTGAGGGTGGTCGAGACCGCCGATGGGCCGTAAATAGTAGAGTACCACACCGGTTCCTAGCACTAGAAGCGTGCAAGTAAAGCTAGCCACGTACAAAATGTCTCGATTGTAAAACAGAACGCGACGGACGGCATCTACAGAGCGCGTGGCACCATTTGTTTTGGTAATGCGTAACAATCGTAAGAATCGAAGATAGGTTAGTCTCGGCAAGTCTCGACCGACAAGAAGTTCCCCAAAAAATGGAAAGGTCGACAGAGCATCAATCACCATGGACGCAGACAAGAGACAATGAATGCGACCCATAACAGGTCCAAACTGCTTGTATTTGGGGTTTTCTGTGCAAACGATCAGACGAGCCAAGTATTCCATTAAGAATACAGTGGAGGACAAACCCTCCACCTTGTAAAATATTTCGCGGCGATGAATTAATTTCGGTTCGGTGCTGAGGATGAAACTGAACAAATCGATTACAATCACTAGTGAAATAATGCGCTTGAATAACACAGCCTGCCATCGACGAGATCGTGGATTCAGCAGAGCATAGAGAAAGGAGAACTTCTTGTGGTGATGTTGTGGATTATTGGGTATGGTGGAATTTTTGTGCTTCCTGTGAACGTCGCTTTTGTGGGTTGATGAATCACGTCTTAAAATTCCTAGCACTGTGTTCTTGGGACTTTTTCTCGTCTGAAGCATGATATTGGTTCTTTTGTACTTTGCATCTAGTAACTCATGGTTGGAGAAATAAACTGCTTTTGTCTTGAACTTTGAAATAATAACGAGAGATTGAGAAAAATATAATGCTCTGCAAGAAACTGAATTATCATTGCAATCGAATACACTAATAAAATAGTGCTCAGACTTCTTACACCATTAGTGTTCACCAATTTGGAGGCTCATGACCGGATGATGTGTCCATTTTCCGCTTTCACACGTCATCAAATGCCAGTTACAAAGACTGACTGCATGTTGTACCAGGTACGTAACTGCTGAGCGGCACCTCCTTCCAACTGCACGTCTCGCACCAATATTACTGATTTTTTTCTTAAAATTCATTCTGCCAACAGGGGTTGTAAAAAATAATATTAAAATCCGTCTGTTGTCTACTCAAACATCAAACCAACTTCCGTATTGCATAATCTGTCCACCCAAAACCAGCATGACGGAACAGGAACGACCCACAGATACACCCCCTACTCAAGTGGAATCAGCACCCTCCAGCAACAATTCTGCTCTCCGCGATAACATTGCCCGCAAAGGCAAACATGCCTATTATTTTGCCCACGCTCACAGGGCCAATGGTCCCGAATGGGATGGCAAGGAAGAACCGAAATTACTGTCCAAGACAGCATCGATGAGTGTGAAAGATGAAGGAGAATCACTGCGAGCCTCTAAAGGTCACAGCACCTTTGATTTCAAATCCAACATTACATCTTACGCCTTTTCGGATGAGGGAAGTACCGTAAAGCTATACATTACCATGGAGGGAGTGGGTGAAAAATGTACAGACGACGATATTTCTTTGGATTTTACTCCCACCAGTTTCTGTTTCATGGTTCGAAATTATACTCCCCCGGGTATTGCAGATGATGCCGATGCAACTCCTCCACCTCCACAATGCCTCTCATTTTTAAAACTGACGGCCGATATATCCAAGGCAACCTACAAAAAGAAAAAAGACCGTGTCGTTGTCATTTTACACAAGGCTGATGAAGAAAAGGAATGGCATACCATTAACGATAAGGGTACACCAGATCACGAATTGGTATAGCAGGCGGCAGCGCAAAATAAATAAAAAGAACAACATTGAACGAATAAAATTGGACCTTGGAACAAGCACAATCACGACCTTTGGTATTGAATCATGATGCTTCTGGTATATTTGTGATGTGGAAGAATTTAGTGAAAACAATTATCATCCATTACTAAGTTTAGATTTTAGAATAATCAATTTTATAGAGGCCTGCACCGAAATGTTACGAATGAATGAAAGTATAGGAGGTATCATCGAATCGTCTCAGTGTACTATTTTGTTTGATGGTTTATGGTTTGTATTGCAGGGATGTACCAACTCAAGCGGGTTGGGTTGTCAACACAACCTCGCAACAAGTCCAGTAGCTAATTTTTGCTAGCCGCCTCCTTGGCTTTGGCTTCTTCAATGTGCCTTCGCATGCGGGTCTTCCATTCTTCGTCTTGCTCTGGTGTTATTTTTAGGGGGAGAAATTCAGGTGGCATGGTCGTCTCTTCTGCTCGTAGACCACAAGGTTGATGGTACAGAGCATTATTGTCGCCACGACCTTTGAAGCACCCCGTCTCTGCCATCAAATGAGCATGTTCCGGTAACGATGCTACCGCAGGATTGACAAAAACTTGCATCGTCAACCAAATATGTTGAGCATTGATTGGGTCTCCATCAGGTCCCTGCAGAGTTGTATTTTGTGGGTTGGCTCTCGCAGCATAATGTTCTTCCTTTGCCCTCTGGCGCACAATATCGGTAAGGTATTGCGAATGTTTAAAGCCCATCGATTCGATCCGCTGAATCCACCATTCTGGTTTATGAACCTCTACATGATGCCTTTGTAAAAATTGTGGTCGAAGAGCATTCATTGATAATTGATATTTTTTGCAAATAAACAAAATGACGAAACGTAATTGTCAGCAGAAATGCGAAAAAGAAAAACAACGATGACACGCACACAACAAAAAAACAAACACGTACCAACCACCCCAGAGACTGTGAGAAGCAAAAATATAAGCTGCCTTTCGCCACGCCTGAAGGTAATTGTACTGATAGTTTCTTCCCACGTGCTCCAAAAATTCGACAGACCAGACAATATCATACGTGTCCTCCGGCCAGTAGGGACCCCGAGAGAAATCATGCTCTACGACTTGGTGAGTTGGATCGGGAAGTAGACTGTTTGACACGGCATCGTGAGAACCCTCCAAACACAAGACTTTGGCACCGTGAAGGTGAAACCAGAAAGTACTAACTCCCTTGCCGCAACCAATATCCATCATGGACTTGACACCAAATTCTTCAATCATCCACCTCCAAGCACCGGGAGAAACTCCTTGACCATCGTAGATTGTGAATCCACCCAAATGTGCTTTATCTCCTTTTCCGCCGTAAATTCCTGCATATTTCTTGCCCTTGTCGCCTTCTTCTTCTTTCACATCGGTCAAAATCGACGGCAAGGCTTCGGCTTTGCCCTGTGGAATGCCGAGGGGAGTCCAAACTTGAAATCCAGATTGTCCTCCTCCTACATGAGTAATGCTTGGCCTGTGGTCGGTCACACTGTAGATTGACGAGGAAGAAGATTTTGTATTGCTAACTTGCTGCAAATTCTGGCCGCCCTTGTGAAGATACACCACAGTGATCAAGGTCAGGCATACAATGGCAACAATCGCTGGGTTTATTCCTCCGCCAGCAGTATCCCTGAACTTCAGACTTGGAGCTGGCATATTGTAGGTCTTTGGTTACAATGCGTATTTTTATTTATTTTGGATGCACAAAAATGAATTTATAAAACTGGGATCTGAGATCTGAGTAGTGTCTTACTAAGACCAAGCAAAAATCAATAGAAGATGATGATGACCTGTGAACTCTTGTGACTTCTCTGCTCGAAGATTCAATATCTGCTACTGTAGGAGTCCCTGGTAGTAGTAACAGTACCACTACTACTACTACAACTTCCACTACTCTACTCTAGTTGTTAGGCAGAAGGAGTACTACTAGTAGTAGTTGGTACAGTACTGCCTGCCTGGTAACAACTGTTAGCAGCCGGTCACGAATATTCGTGAATCATATCTTAGAAGAACACTATGGCACCCGAAAAAATAAATAACGTCACCATCTATAACTTCATGCCGAAACCAAAAAAAATCCTGAATAAATAATTAATACATTACGTTTCTCCTAGCTAAGAATAAAAAATACTGTGTTGTACTCGAGTATTTCTCATTCCTTCACCTTGATCCACAATGACGAATGTATTGAAACCGCATTTGTCATTAATTTCGCCTTTATTTCCATCTAAACTGAAAGTCCGTGAAGAAGTCCGTGAAAAGATCGACAAATAAAAAATAATAAAAAATTTCTCTCTTCCAACGAGGGATATTTCTGGATACTATAATACTGTGTTCAAGCAACAACGCGGCAGGACCGAGGAATAAACAAATGTTACGAAACCCACCAGGAATCTAAAGGTATCAGCAGGAAGGCAGAAGTAACATGAAATAACACAACAACCCATAAATGATTCTGAATCTATCCATATCCTTGAAACCAAAGAATGCAGCAAATTCTTTTTCAAACTTGAAAAAAAGGCAATACAATTCCAGTTTGCACTTCAGCACGGAGAAAAAATGGAATGAGAAAGACGCCGCCTTCGGCAACTTCCTTTCAAATGTTCTAGGCAACAATGAAGCAGAGTTCGTTGAAAGAGTGATTTTTGATATCTAGAAGGCTATCCATGTCCTTGCTCGTTACGTCTACGTTCTTCCTGTTTTTTGGGGGAAGAGGTACTGATGTTCCAGTAGAGTCAAATCCAGACCGGTATCGTAACAGGTAACAGGTAACAGATAGCTGCAAATATTTTCTACCGTCTTCTCAACTAGATCCTTGAACAATACACCCATAGGAATGGTCGCAGCAAGGACAATCAGGAGGCTGCCGAGCGAATGACCATTCAGATTGCCGTTTCCCCATTGATCCTTGCGATGCGGTACTAGACGACGATGAAGGCTTATGGCTTATGGCAGCTTCCAAAAACTCACGGGCAAAGCGAGAAGAAGGTTGCTCGCTGTCGTCTTCTACTAGCTATTCCGAGAAGCCAGATAATAACTTCAATAGTGGTTGCATTTGTGTATTGCGTCTTTGAATAACAAGAGACGAATATGTGATAAATTGCGTAATTGCGTACCACAGTCAAAATAATAAGAAAAGCGGTCAATAGAGCTGATTGAAATTTTAGAATAAGTTTATAGATTTCTTTGCCACATTGGTTGACACCAGCATAACAAGCGACAGTGGTTTAGTGGTAAAATTCACCGTTGCCATCGGTGAGCCCCGGGTTCGATTCCCGGCTGACGCATGTGATTTGCCTTTTCCAAGATGTAACGAGCAGTCCCACTGTGGAAAGATGTACAGGTATTCACAGTAACGACTGGACGACACACCTTGGATCAAGCGACAGTGGTTTAGTGGTAAAATTCACCGTTGCCATCGGTGAGCCCCGGGTTCGATTCCCGGCTGACGCAAGGAATTTTTATCTTTTTTGACATGAAGGGAAAAGATATTTTTATACTAATAAGCATTTTTTGTCAAACTGCGAGACTAGCAAGACGACTCGCATTGAATAGAGTACCAGGGTACAGTACGATGCAAGGACAAATAAATAAACGGTTTCACTGAATTACCCCTGCTCTCCAAACTGCACGTCGGTTCAACCGATTTCACAGAGAGGGTGCGTTCCATTATGTATGTGTGCTTCGAAATCTCTTCCCGGAGACCGCATGTGTAGAATTACGGTATTAAACTCTGCGCCGCTCCTGAAACTGAATATTACAATCTACCCTGGTATCTCATATCTTATTGTTAACCACTGGTATTATCAATCATATAGTTTCGACTACCCAATAGTAGCTCTTCGACTTATTTGACTGTGATATTAAACCGAAACCCTTGGATGAGCTCGAACAAGTTTGCGCAATGGAACGTGCTTCAAATCAAGCCTACGTCAAAAATTTTGGACCAATCAGAATTCAGCAAAACCAGATTTGCTTTCTTTTTGATAGCTAGTGACTACTATTACTACTAGCTCTAGTACAGTACCTGGTAGTAGTGTTACCACAC
>Ga0210054_1002628_pt1 | contig 13923 bp, 13 predicted proteins | sample CryGeymeta201516_FD_185470 | JGI IMG/M metagenome (GOLD analysis project Ga0210054, IMG submission 185470) | Groundwater microbial communities from Crystal Geyser aquifers in Utah, USA - Crystal Geyser metaG 2015-16 (SPAdes) (version 2) | ecosystem: Environmental > Aquatic > Deep subsurface >... | reverse complement strand
CATTATAGCGAATTCAAAATCTGGCGTAGGGGTTCCAAAACATGCAAAGCACCCGACGCAGAGCCAGCAATGGCCCATAGGCACAGGACTACCCACGAACATTGGGATCTCCATTGACTTTTCACCCCCTTTCTTTTGTAAAATTTTTCTTCGACAAAACTGCGATGCGCAACCATCATATTCCCTGCTATAATTTTTTGCAATACCTACACTCACGGATTTCCGTGAGTCGACTCACGGATTTCGGTGAGTCGCAAACGGAGGAACAGCATGAAACCCAAAAATTTTGGAAAATTAATTGCTCACCTGCGTAAAGAACAAACCGATGAATGCGGCCAGCCGTATACCCAAAAACGCCTGGCGCAGGAAATGGGGGTCAGCCCGGCGGTCATCAGCAACATCGAACGCGGCGAAAAAGCAACGCTGGAGTCAGACATCCTGCCTCGCCTGGCAGACGCCCTGCGGATGTCCAGGCGCGAGCGGCGCGAATTTTTACTGGCCGCCATCCGCATTGAGGAACGGGAGATCATGGGAGACAACGCGCAAGAGAGTTTGGAAAAAGCCCTGGACATCTTGAAAAACCTGGCCTTGCCTGCTTTTTTGGCGGATACCTACGACAACCTGCTGGCCGTCAACCACAGCATGCTTGCGCTTTTCGAGTATTCCGACAGCCTGATCCAGCAGGCCAACCAGCATTTTGCCGGATACAATGTCCTGCGCTTTGTCTTCTCGCAGGATTCCCCTTTCAGTGAAAGCATCCTGGAAAACAAGCAGCCTTATCTCCTGCAAAGCATTTCTTTCTTTCGGGCGATCACACTGCCCTGGCGGGCGACCAGCTACTACGCCCGGTTGATGGCTGCATTTGCGGCTGCTCCCGATATGCAGGACTTCCGCGCAACCCTTGCGCGCAGCGCCAACGACGAGGGCGACGCGCTGTTCGAAGATAAGCTGGCCGTCCTGCAACATGCGCGCTTCGGCAGGTTAAAGTTCTACAGCCCACCGCTTGCCGAAATTCCCAGCCCGGCGGGCAATCTTCACCTGGTGGCCTATCTTCCCGCCGATGCGCATACCGCCCAGGTTTTTACAGGGTTGACACAACAAGGCGACGGACAAGTCACGCTTTTGGAGTCTTTCCCGGTGGAAGGATATGATGAATTTGTATAACTTTAACAAAACCCTTTCCCTCCTTTTGTTTTTTGTTTTACTCAGCGCCTGCGCCCCGGTGACCACCGCGCCGACCGAAATTAGCCGCCGTAGTGATAGCGAGTAGTTGCAGGTGGAAAGAGAACGAAACCAGCATCACAGAGACAGTTTAAATTGCGGACAAGCAACAATTATCCTTTCAAGTGCTGTGAGAACAGTAGCTGTAGTAAAAAGGCGACGATGGTCACGCCGCGCAATCCCAGTTCCGAGTATCGATATTGGCCACTTATCAATCTTCCAGGGTTCTCTTTCCTGCGGTTCTGGCAAAAGGAGCAGGGCACTGGAATGCCAACTACCATCTTGTTCCTGGTTTTTTATCAACCAAGTGGCGCCTTGCTGTACAGCGTGTTGAATGGCAGGAGTAAGTTCGTCTGTGGCAAGTAGCCCTGATAACGCAAGTGCCGTAAAAAAGGGGGTACTCGGTTGTCTAGGTGCATGGCTCCATCCCCCATCGATGAGTTGAGAACCGAGAAACCATTCGATGGCTCTGGTTTTCGATGTTGTTTCTGTGAGATTTAACCGTCCAATAATGTTAAGGATATATGCTGTAGCATAATGCGGCCCAGCCCACCAATAAGAATGCCAAGACCCGTCAGGCTGTTGGTGAGCAACAATGTAATTCATGGCATTTTGCAAAGCCAACGTATCGGGTAACTGATCGCACGCCAGCAAAGCGCCCACAGCTGCCGCTGTAACGCATGGTTGTGGCTCACACCAGCCTGAAAGATCGCGCGTTTCCTCCATTTGCATATAGGAGCGGATTTCATCCGGTTGTCTGTAGGCGCTAAACCCACCGGATGTATGCTGATGACTCAAGAGTACCTTCAGAGCCTGCGCCAATTCTTGCATAGCGAGACCAGATTGCCTGAGAAACCGCAGACACCAGGCGGTTGAGTCGGCATCAACCACAACCCGGCGGTGATATCCCCAACCGCCTTCAGGAAATTGAGAAGCTTGTAACCAAGCCACTGCTCGTTGTTTGGATTCAGGTGGGAGCTTGTTGCTATTACAAAGCGCCCATCCCACGTAACCGGTAACCCAATCCTCACTTTCGCCTGCTGCGGTCGCAAAGTCTTTCCAACAGCCTTCGGATTCCTGTCTCATCAACAGATAAGTCGTTGCAGCTTCCACCGTATTTGCCAGATTGACATTCTTGGTAGATCGAGGTACGGCAAATCGAGTTTTTGTGATAACTTCGAGAATGGTTGCTCGCTGTCTGCGGACGGTATTAAGTTGCTCATCTAGAGTTTGCTGCCAGTAAGGACAATGGCCATATTGTTGTGCGAGTTCCAACGCTTCGATCAGGCTAATTTCTGATGCGTTTAGATAATTCATGCTGGCTTGCGTATAAAGCGCGCTCCCGACTATGTTTGCTTCAGGGTAGCTATCATCGGTGATCGGATCAGTTAAATTCAGGCTGATCAAGGCTGAGGCAATCAGATAAGAGATACGTCGGGCAGTATAGTCTCTGCGCCAATCCAGTAAATCGTCTGTCACTTGGCGCGCAAAGTTGTAAAGATCAATAGAGCGTATCAGTCCGTACACCCGCTCACTTTCTATTTGATCAGTGAGCGCCGCCAACCCCACAACCCCCAACCGCGCCATAGACGCTTTGCCAATAGCCTGATGAGTGACATCATCCAGCGTAAATGGCGCCAATGGATTCTGCCGCCTTTGGCGTTCATTGAGCAGGGCCAAGGCGGTTTCTGTTTCACATTGTGTCAGATAATCCCAGAAGGCTGAAGAAGACGGGAACAGACGTTGTAACCCGGCAAGATATTCGCGCTGAACAGCGTAACTACCCAGTAAGATAACCGGATGTGGTGGGCAGTTAGAATCGAGCAGGTAATCGTATAGAAGGATGTAGTCGAGGGCCGCTCGCCCGCACCATGCCAGGTGGCATAGTATTTCAGTGGGAATGGAAGGGAATGCTTCCTGGAACAAGGCAGGGTAATAAGCGTAGATGTTAAACCGCGACTCTCCTGTGATAGCCAGTACTGCTCTCAATGGTTCCCATTGGGCAGGTGAGAGCTTCAGGCTGGCGCGGAGTGCCTCGGCAAACCGGCGGCGATGCTCAATGACGTTGGCAGCGACCTTCTCCAACTCGTCTGAATGATTTGCCATCTTCGCACCTTCCTAATAACCACAGCAATTCCAAATCTAAAATTGCTGACACTGCCAGGGAGCGCGATTTTGTTGTTTTTCCAAACCGTCCACGAATTTTCCACGAATAAACGAATGCCGGAGCGCAAATTCGTGCATTCGTGGCCTATTCGTGGATGGTTGGTGACTCAAATCGCTCAGTTTTGCGATTACTTGGGTTCAGATTTGGAATTGCTGTAATAACCAGCATAAGTGAGGGCAGGGCCTAGAATACCCTCGCGCTCAGAAAATTAGCAGTTATACACAGTAAGCACATTCCCATGCGACGCAACTGCCATCCCAATTGCTTTTTGAACAATGGCAGTCATAGCACTTCACCATTTCTAATCTTGTCTCAAGTTCTTCTACAGCGAATCCTTCAAGTTTTGTGGTTTCCATGTTTTTCTCCTTTTTTAGAATTGAAGTATTGAATTGGTTATGCAATCTGCAGGATGTTATCTAGGATATATGCCTGTGATGCGCTATCCGATCAGCCTTATAGCTCAAACTGTGTCAGGGCGTCTGACACGCACTGCCACAAGAAACAATCTCTTGTTTGAGTTCATCGGCGGTGTGTGCGCCCAGCAGGGTCTTCCGGATCACGCCATCAGGAGATATAAGGAAAATATATGGTGTATGGCGGACACCATACAGATTCTTCACTTGGCCTTTTTCATCCAAGAGAACGGGATATGTAATTTGTTTTTTAGAAGCGAACGATTTGAGAGTCTCAACCGGCGTTTCTATCCCTACGGTTAAGAAAACATACTCGTTCTTCAACTGCTGGTAGGCCTCTTGAACATCCGCCACTTCAAGAACACAGGGTTTACATTCCGGCGTCCAAAACTTCAATATAACAGGATGGCCTCGGAAATCACTCAATCGCACAATGTTACCTTGAATATCAGTGGCGGTAAAATCCGGCGCAGTTTGGCCAACTGATAACTCGGTGAACTCGTCGCTTGCCTGAAGATTGGGTCTCACAATCAATAGCGTGAGGCCGACAGCCACTACTGCAATCAGGATGCCCAAACCGCTCCCCATCAGTATCCACTTGGTTTTTTCATTCATGTTTATCCTCCGAGAGAAAAATGTTTTAACGGGGGTCAGCAAACGGGCCGCCAACACCCCGACATTGACTACGATCAAAATTGGGAACAGCAAGTTGCTTGCAGACTTCCCTAAAGTCGAAAAGTCAAGCGTTCTCAGAGCCTCCATAAGGCGGAGAAAACTCTCTGTCCATACAAATGGGTAGTCAGTCATTGCCTGAACCAGGATTGGAGCCACCACCACCAGAATCAGTGGCCAGAGGAGCATAGACATAATTGCGTAGATGAAGACAGGCACCTTTGATATGCGATGAACTTGCCAGAAAGGGCTAAGAGCGGGCTTTTGTTTCCGAAAACCAAGCCGGTGTGCCAGCAGAGCTATCGTATACATGATCATCTCGCCGGAACGTTTATGCAAGTTTGGCATGCCGGCGAGATCGGATAGAAGCCAGTAACCATCCAGTTTGATCATAGGATCTAGATTCATCAAGGCAGATATATCAATGAACACAATTACCCATAAAAAAAGTGCTTCCCGCGTTGCCCAAAAGATTACGCCGAGCAGTATAGTGAACAAAAGCTGAAAGTAAATTCCTCCTAAATCAACGACTGCCCTTTTCCAGCGAGGCAATTGCCATGCTGGGCTTACATCCACATAGAACGCTGGAGAAAAAAAATAGAGACCAACTCCCAGAGGCCCATGGGCGCATTTCCAGCGTTGACAGGCGGCTAGATGCCCTAATTCATGGAACAAATAACTGGCAATCACCAACACATAGACCCAAAACAACGGTACGCTCGCCGCATTGAGTTTGGGCGGCACTCCAAGCGTTAAGTAGGTAACACCATGCGCCACCGCTATCAATGGCAGTAACCCCACTAACACGAGAGGCGCAAAGAGGACACTTAATACACGAGTGAGGGGCTGTAAAAGTCTGGCCGGAATAACGTCTCGGCGGAGATGCAGCGCCAGTGCCGATGTTGGTTGGGCAGAAACGGGTTTAACCAATGATTGTTCGCCTGCCAATAACCCTTGCGGTTGCACCACCTGTTCCAGCAATTGTGTTAGCTGCTCAATACTTATCTTCTGCCCAGTTTGCTGCTGAAAATCGTCAACCAATTCAGAAAGGGAACGTTGACGATCCAAGCACTTCAGCAAGTGATAAAGTTGTTGGGAGAGTTGCAACTGCCGGCCATCCGGCATGTGCGCGATGTAGGTTGTTTCAATCGTGCCGGTGTCCATCGCCACCAGTTGTACGCCGAAAGCCAATTGAAGCATGTCGCTCATCAAAAGTATTCTCCCTTGAAGATTTATCTCACTCATATCGCAATAAGTTGACCACATTGATCCGTGCCGCCCAATGCGCAGGCAAGGCAGCTCCCAACATTGCGACCAGACATATTCCAAACGGCGTTAGGGCCAATCCAATCCAATTCACGATGAACGGCATAGGTCGGGTAAAACCCTGCATACGCGCCAAACCAACAAACGCGCCATAGGTCAGGCCAATACCCACTGGCACGCCCACAACAATCGCCACAAGCGCTAACGTAATGACCCCTACCAGCACAACAACTGTTACCTGTTTTGGGGTTAACCCTACAGCCTTGAAAATAGCCAAATCACGGGCGCGTTCACGTACTCCCATTAATGCAGAGTTAAGTACGCTCAATAAGGCTATCAGATTCAACACCAGCGCCAGCCCAGCGATCACCGGACGCAATAACAAAATTTGACGGGGAGGGGTATGATTAATGGCTTCGCCCATCAATCGGTCGCCGCTGGCTTTCCCCACCGCCGCCACATAGGCCTTGCTGTCGCTGTTTTCGTGCAGTTTAACGTGGTAAGTAGATATCTCGCCACCAAGGGAGGCCTCAGTCTCGGCGTATGTCTGTTGCCATAGATCTATTCTGGCCAGGAATATCCGGCTGGTGTTATCCATGCCGCCGATAGTTGTCGTCGCACCGACAATTTTTAGATTGAGTTGCTTACCCCCCATCAAGACACTCAGTTCATCGCCGACCGATTTACCGGTCATACGCAACAAGGCCTCGCCCGCCACAATTTCATCGGTGGTTTGGAACATCCGCCCCTGAGTAATATCGAAATTGAAGGCTTGCAGGTTACCATCCAAAAATCCCCCAAAAATGTTGGATTGGCTATCTGCCAGTTGAACAGTGTTCCATGTATCCCCATAAAAGGCCTCGAACTCTGGTTGAGCGGATAAAAACTGGCGCACTTCCGCATCCGACATGCGCTGGCGATCACGGTTGAAAGTCGCGTCATATACGATACCGAACAGAGAAGGGTCCGTAATAAAACGATCCAACGTCACGATCAATCCCGAGGCAAACAAGACAGCCACTACCCCCAGCACCATACTCAGGGTTGTCAGGATCGCCCTGCCACGTCGCGCATAGGTATCCTTGAGCCCCAGGATCATTGCGGCAGGGAGGTTATAACGCGTTGCTAAATGCGTCAGGTACGAAGGTTGTTCTTGGGGCATCTCTGCTCCAAAGCGGATTGCCTGAACCGGCGGCACCTGACTTCCCCGTCTCGCGGGCCAAAAACTAAAGAGTGCAGTTAATCCGACCGTGCAGCCCAATACCAGACCTGCCGCTGCTGGGTCAAAGATCAGATGCGCTGGGGTATTCAATGCTTCGGCAATTGGCTTTAAAACCAACGGTGAAATTGCCAGCCCACCGATTAACCCAATCATGCCTCCAAGCAACCCAAGCAATGCGTTTTCCATGATAAACACTAACATGATCTGCCCACCAGTGAACCCGACAGCCTTAAGCAAGCCAATGGTCCGATAACGCGCTAACACGGCCCCACTGATTGTCGCGGCAACAATAAGGCCGGCTGAGAACATGGCAAATAGGCCAAAAGCAAGCAGGAAAATTACGTTGATGCGCACCAGGTTTCCGGTTGAATCACGCACATCACGCCAGTCCACATAGTTGAGCGCCACTTTGTCAACCGCAGTTTGCGCTGCTTGCCAAACTGGCAAGACATTATTTTGATCGTATAACCGCAAGCCTACTTGAGCCAGGTCTTGTGTTTGTTCATCTACCAGGGCTGGCAATAAAGCCTCTTGCACAAAATTGAGGGCGAGACCTCCCGATGATGAATAGGCTGGCCTTTCGACGTTGATGGCTAAACCGATGACAAGCAACGGTTCTCGTCCTTGAGATGTTAGAAACTCTACTGTATCGCCAATGCTTATGTTTCTCGCTTGGGCTAGATTCCTATCCAAAATAATCGCATTATGATCTGTTGCAGTGAAGTAACGGCCGGCCGTTACTATCGGGCGAGCAACCTGTGAAAGAGTGGAGCCAGCACCTTCAAGCAGGACTGTTTCATGATCATTCCCCATAAAAAGTGTGCCCAAGGTGACGCGGCGTAGTCCAGTGCTGGCCTCTACACCGGGCAAGGCCGCCAGTTTGGTCGCCGATTCACTAATCTCCGCTTCGTTGCCGCGTAAGTTAATCCACAAGTGAGCGCCATTGGCTTCCGCAAAAACGCTCTCAAATGGCTTCTGAGCGCTATTCAGAGTAGTAAATCCAATGGTTAGCAGCACTGCTGCCCCAATTATCGTTGATAAGATCAACGCGGATTGGATACGGTGTGTTAACAAATTGGCTTTGGCCTGACAATAGACAGCAAACATGGTCACACTTCCAATTCAGCCAATTTTTGCAGCACCAGATCGGTATGGCCGCGTTGAGATCCCATGTTCATTTCGGCCATCACCATGCCATCGCCCAAGAACACAATTCGTTCCGCCATGCTTGCAACATGAGGATCATGAGTAACCAACACAACTGTCTGACCACGTGTGTGAAAATCATGCAACAGTTTCACTACCTCAGCGCCATTTTTGCTATCGAGGTTTCCAGTTGGTTCGTCGGCCAATAACACAGATGGCTCGTTCATCAATGCTCGAGCGATCGCTACACGTTGTTGCTCTCCTCCTGATAAACGCGCCGGCATCAGGTTCGCCTTATCGGCTATTCCCAACTGTGTCAGTAATTCATTCCGGCGATGCCTTCGCTCGCCTGGCGACCGCCCAATGAGCATAGCTGGCAACTCAATATTGTCAGCTATGCTCAAGTTGCCAATCAGGTTGAAGAATTGGAATACCACGCCTATCTTCTTGCGGCGCATAATCGCCAACTTTGATTCGCTTTGATTATCCAGGCGCGTCCCATCCAGATAGATTTCACCTGATGTGGGACTATCCAATCCGCCAAGTATATGCAGCAGAGTTGACTTTCCACAACCCGATGGGCCCATCAGCGCAACGAACTCTCCATTAGCAACTTTAAAATCTATGCCGCGCAAGGCATGAGCTGACGCGCCATTGGATTGGTAAATCTTTGTCAATGATTTGGTTTCGATTCGAACACTCATAGCGCGGCCTCCAGCCGCAACCAAAAAGATTCACTGCGAAGATGCGAAGGCCGCGAAGTTTTATAAGCCTTCGCGAAGTTAATCTCCCTTCGCGCTCTTCTTTTCTTCGCGTTTCCAAAAGATTCTTGCGGAGCGCGCAAATGTCGAGCGGTAATACTATTTGTGAAATTTTTTCTTCGGCAAAACTGCGATGCACGACTATCATATTCCCTGCTATAATTTTTTGCAATACCTACACTCACGGATTTCCATGAGTCGACTCACGGATTTCGGTGAGTCACAAGCGGAGGAACAGCATGAAACCCAAAAATTTTGGAAAATTAATTGCTCACTTGCGTAAAGAACAAACCGATGAATGCGGCCAGCCGTATACCCAAAAACGACTGGCGCAGGAAATGGGCGTCAGCCCGGCGGTCATCAGCAACATTGAACGCGGCGAAAAAGCAACGCTGGAGTCAGACATCCTGCCTCGCCTGGCAGACGCCCTGCGGATGTCCAGGCGCGAGCGTCGCGAATTTTTACTGGCCGCAATCCGCATTGAGGAACGGGAGATAATGGGAGACAACGCGCAAGAGAGTTTGGAAAAAGCCCTGGACGTCTTGAAAAACCTGGCCTTGCCTGCTTTTTTGGCGGATACCTACGACAACCTGCTGGCCGTCAACCACAGCATTCTTGCGCTTTTCGAGTATTCCGACAGCCTGCTCCAGCAGGCCAGGCAGCATTTTGCCGGATACAATGTCATGCGCTTTGTCTTCTCGCAGGATTCCCCCTTCAGTGAAAGCATCCTGAAAAACAAGCAGCCTTGTCTCCTGCAAAGCATTTCTTTATTTCGGGCAATCACACTGCCCTCCCGAAGGACATCGGGACGATGTGGCGGGCGACCAGCTACTACGCCCGGCTGATGGCTGCATTTGCGACTGCTCCCGATATGCAGGACTTCCGCGCCTACCTTGCGCGTAGCGCCAACGACGAGGGCGACGCGCTGTTTGAAGATAAGCTGGTCGGCCTGCAACATGCGCGCTTCGGCAGGTTAAAGTTCTACAGCCCACCGCTTGCCGAAGTTCCCAACCCGGCGGGCAATCTTCACCTGGTAGCCTATCTTCCTGCCGATGCGCATACCGCCCAGACTTTTACAGGATTGACACAACAAGGCGATGGACAAGTCACACTCCTGGAATCTTTCCCGGTGGAAGGATATGCTGAATTTGTGTAAAACTCTTCCCCTCCTTTTGTTTTTTGCCTTCCTCAGCGCCTGCGCCCCAGTGACAGAAGCCGCGCCAACCGCGACGTTGCAGCCCACCGCCTCGCCCGCGCCCACCCAGCCTCCATGCAGCACGGTCGCCTCCGAGCCGACGCCCATCCCCGGCGTGGACTCGCGCTTCCCCGCTGTCCGCCCGGACGAGTGGAGCAAAGGGCCCGCCGACGCGGCCGTGACCATCGTGGTCTACAACGACTTCCAATGTCTCGAATGTAACGATCACGTGCTGGGCGTGCTGGCGGAGACCCATCCCAAAGATGTGCGGCTGGTGTATCGTCAGTTCCCCCAGCCGGACCTGTTCACCTGGCAGGTCGGCACCGTCATCCACGAGTGGACGCACAACTTCCTCACCCTCCGTCCGCTGGGACTCAACTACGGCGTCACCCCCGAACTGCGGACAATGAACGAGACGACTGCTCCTATCGTTGAGAACGAGATCGCGCCGCTCTTGCTCGCGCGTTTCTATCCGACATTAACCGCCTCACACGCGCACCTCGGGCTGGTCGCGTGGACCCCGAACGTTTCCCAACCCGACGACCCTCCTCCCTTCGACTTCCGCGCCGAGATGCGCACCACCCGCGTCCGCGCGGACGAATTACTGGCCGATGGAAAAATTGATGAGGCCGAAGCCTACATGGAAGCGCGCCGCCAGTTCTTCTGGGACAACGGCTACGCCATCCGCAAACTCAACCAGGCCTACTTCGCCTTTTTCGGCGCGTATGCGGATGTGCCAGGCGGCGCGGCCGGCGAAGACCCGGTCGGCCCGGCAGTGCGCGCCCTGCGCGCCCAAAGCGCCTCGCTCGAAGATTTCCTCAACACCATCTCGTGGATGAACTCCTTCGAGGATTTGCTCAAGGCGATTGGACAATGAAGAACCAGTGATTAGTCATCAGTGATCAGTCATCAGTGACGGGCACACGCGCAACACTGCAGGGTAATAAATCGGCGCTTGTGGAACTCTGCCTAATCGTTCACATATTGTTACCTTACCATCAGGTAAGATAACCATCCCCAAGCAGCTTTTTACTCAATGTGAACCGTGCCATATTTTTACATGACTCCTTATGCTAATTCCTAGCCAGAGAACAGCCGCTATAAGCGATCCCAGTGCCGCGATGCGAAAGATCACCGGCACAGGCAGGGACACCAATGCTTGGCCAGCCAGGACCGCGGCCAGAGGAATAGCTATCGTAACCACAGCATTCATGGTGGCAAACACTCGGCCTTGATAATGCATTGGCACGGCCCTTTGCAACCGCGTCACCATTGGCACCTGAATGATCATGGCCATCATCCCCAATCCCGCCGTCATCAGTAGAGCTGGCGCCAACGTCTGGGTCATACTCAAGCCAGCCAGCATCACGACCATTCCCAGCATGCCAATCAAGATAGTCCAGGCATATGAGAGCCGATCCCCAATTACGCCAACGAACACATTGCCGATGAGCAAGCCAACTGCAATAGCTGAGGCCAAAAGGCCAAAACCCGTCACACCCCCTCCAAGTACATCTTTAGAAAAGATGGGAAAAATCACATTGACCGGGCTAAGGAATTGTAAAAAAATAACTTGCGATTCTTTCTTAGCTGCTCAACGCCAAACCAACCGTGGGAACACCCAAGAAGCCAGCATTTTTTCGTTCAAGCTAAATACGGCATGCGAGATGCTTTAGCGAAGTATAATGGTTGCCACTGCTATTTTTGCGTAGGCGACCATTATGAAAAAGCAACCTGTACATCAATGTTACTGTGCTGAATGTCAACGATTAGAATTCAATCCTGTCAAAGATTTGCATAGCCGGATAAATTTTTTCCTGAGCACACTGGATGAACGTCAGCAGCGACTGTACGTGGGTGTGGAATCCAAGCGAGTCGGGTACGGTGGCGATCAACATCTGGCAATCGTCACGGGTTTCAGTGTGAATACCATTGCCAAAGGTCGCCGTGAGCTGGAGCAAGCCGAAGCAGATGATCGCATCCGTGCGCCGGGTGGCGGGCGTGTACGGGTTGAAAAAAAGACACGCTGATCATTTCAGCCCTGGAGCAACTCATGGAGGATGGAACGGCTGGTGATCCGTGCAGTTCTCTGAAATGGAAACGCAAAAGTCTGCGGCGATTGAGTGAGGCGTTGGGTGCCGAGCATCCTGCCAGCCCGCCGACGGTGGGGCGGTTATTGCGTGAGCGAGATTATTCGCTCAAGGTCAATCATAAGCAATTGGGTAACTCCAGCCCTGACCGGGATGAACAATTTAAATATCTGGAGGCCCAAAAACAAGCTTTTTTAGAGCGCGGCTGGCCGATTCTCCACATTGACGCCAAGAAACGCGAGTTGATCGGGGTGTTCAAGAACTCTGGCGCGATCTGGCGTCGTGATCCACATCGGGTCAATGTGTATGACTTTCGTTCTCTGGCAGAGGGGATTGCAATCCCGTATGGAATGTATAACCCAGTGCGCAACACAGGTTTTGTGTTGGTGGGCGTCTCCGCTGACACAGGCGAGTTCGCAGTGGATGCCATCACCTGGTGGTGGAAAAACTTCGGCCAAGCTGACTATGCGGGTGTGCCTGAGTTGCTACTCTTGCCGGATGGAGGTGGGAGTAATGGATATCGGCCTCGCTTATGGAAGTACTCTTTGCAACACTGTTTCGTGAATACCACCGGATTGGCTGTAACGGTTTGTCACTACCCGACAGGCGCTTCAAAATGGAATCTCGTGGAGCATCGGCTCTTCAGCGCCATCAGTGCGAATTGGGCAGGCGAACCTTTGACCAGTTATGATAAGATGATCAACTTCCTAAATGCTACCACAACCAAACAAGGTCTGGTTGTGAAAGCCTGCTTGACGAAAATGGAATATCAAACTGGAATCAAAATCTCAGATGAGCAAATGGACAGCCTCAATTTACACAAACACAAAACACTTCCAAAGTGGAACTATACCATTAGACCGGCTTCTGGCTGAGTTTGGATCGCGTAAGAATCGCAAGTTATTTTTTTACAGTTCCTAAGGAACCCACACCTCCGAGCATGGATAATTGCCTTGACGTGGTTTGAAAGATACGAATAATTCTTTTGAATAACATCCTGATCTAATATCAGATCTATACCTTTCGGGGCTTTTTCAAACTCTTCAGAAGTTGAAGGGATATATGGTGATACGTTACTGTTCGCGATATGTAATCTTACGGGACCCAGTCCCAGGCGAGCACGTTTCTGAGCAATATTTTTAAACCTTGAAATTCTGCGCCCATCCAAAGTAATATAACAATAGCCACGGCGATTTAGGTTGAAGATGTTGTCACTAGCCCTAGATAATTCTTCCATAAGGTCTATGCTTCGATTCATGAACTGAATCATAGTACTATCAGGCCACCAATTCCGATAACACTCGGCTGATTTGTCACTAGTTAGCGTTAAGGGATACCGCTTATCAATTAGTAAAACATTTTGCACACCTTCTTTGTTGGACAAGAAATATGCGGTAGATATACCTGCCATACCAGCCCCACAAATAATCACATCTGCGGTTTTAGGTGTTTCCATGGACTCCTCCTTATCTTACTGCATCTTTTCAATGACCGAATTAGGAACTCGCTTGGAGAATGATGCCTTTATATCTCCCCTGCGGTAGTATGTCAAGAGTTTTCGAAATAATTTTCGCTGAAAACAAGCCACGCGGGAGGGAGGCTGGTCAATCGCGTAGGGGATTTGGGTCAACGGGCTTTGTCGCGGGCTCGCGGACGGGAACGGATGGACGGCGTGCAAATGAGAGTCGCTTCGGAGTGGGCGGGCTTGTCTGCTTCGACAGGCTCAGCACAACGCCTGCGGCGGGTTCTGGGTTTCGGCGAGCGTATCCG
>Ga0210054_1002612_pt1 | contig 13990 bp, 19 predicted proteins | sample CryGeymeta201516_FD_185470 | JGI IMG/M metagenome (GOLD analysis project Ga0210054, IMG submission 185470) | Groundwater microbial communities from Crystal Geyser aquifers in Utah, USA - Crystal Geyser metaG 2015-16 (SPAdes) (version 2) | ecosystem: Environmental > Aquatic > Deep subsurface >... | reverse complement strand
GTTTTTGCGGAAATTGGAAAATGTGGCAATCGTTATTGAAGATGAACCGACCCCAGCCCAGAAGAAGAAATTAAATATTCATTCGGGCTGGACGCTGTTTGGTTTATACGAAGGCGTGCCGCAAATAGAGCGAGGGGCGGGGTATAGCGCGGTGCTGCCTGACAAAATAACCATCTTTCAACAGCCGATTGAAGCGCTGGCTCGCGATGAGAAAGATATTAAAGCAATAGTAAAAAATACCGTCTGGCATGAAATTGCCCATCATTTTGGAATGGACGAAGCCCGGGTGCAGCAGGCTGAGGCCAAAAGGCACTGGTCCGCCGATGTGACCAAACACAGTTTTGCTCTTCAATTGGAGGAAGACATTTTTACTTGGGATAATCCGCGGAAGATTGCCAAGTCATTAAAGAAATCAGCCGAGGAAAGTTTGAATCGCAAAGGAACAGCGTTTCAATCAGCAATGTCAATGCTTAATTTTTACATCAATCGGGCCGGCAAAAATTTGAAACCTGAGAGAAAGAAAATTTTAGAGCAGGCGAAAACAGAACTGCGAAAACTATTCAAAAAATAAAATGAAGGTTATGAAAGGTATTAAAATTAAAAAAGCCACTATTAAAGACCTTAATTCGTTTTGGCGATTATTCAGCCAGAGCGTGAAAAATCAGTTTCCTCACTATTCTGAAAAAGCCAAAAATTATTTTCTCAAAAAAGCTTTTTCCAAAAAAGAATTAAGAAACGATTTAAAGAATAAAAACATTATTATTTTTCTGGCTTTAAGCGATAGGGAAGTCGCTGGCTATCTTTTAGGTCTTTATCCTTACGGCGGGGTTTCTTATGTCAGCTGGCTCGCGGTTAGAGATTCATTTCAAGGCAAAGGCATTGGCAGCCGGCTGCTCAAAGAATACGAATCCCTCGCTAAAAAACAGGGCGCTCATAAAATCCATCTCTGGACAGACAAGCGCAATCTTAAATTTTATAAGAAAGAGGGATATAAACTGGTTGGCAATATTCCTGAAAATTACTTCGGCGCCGATGACTGGCTTTTTTATAAAAAAATTCAAAAACCGAGATATTAAATTTAAAAGCCCTCACCAATCTGGTGAGGGCTTTTTGCGTTTAAGCTTATCTATTAAAGGAGCACATAAACTTGCCTGACTGCCTCATTTAAGTCAGTAAAGTTTTTACTTCTCAGCATTTCTCTGGCTTGAAGAAGAAAGGCTACGGCCACACCGCAAACTGGTTCGCGGAAAATAACTTTAGCTTCTTCTTTGCCTAACTTCTGGAAAATGCCAATCATACTATCTAACCAACGGCGGTATTCATCTTCCCGCCAGCGGCCAAGAATGGCATCTTGCTCCAAGGCCAACAGGAATCTATCCATTTCACGTTGCTGGCGCTTAATTTCAATCGAAAGTCTTATTCTCATCAACAGCACTCGTCCCAAGCCATAATCCTTTTCTCTTACTGCCTTGATTGCCTCTTGAAAATCCAAAATCATCATTTCCGACCACCGACCGTATGGCCGCAATGGCTTTAAATTTAGAATGAGATTTTCCAAACTAACAATTTTGTCAATTAACGCCTTTGCCTGGACTGTCCTGATGGCGCCTTTAGAATAAAAGGCATGCCGGCTCAAAATCTTTGTTTCCCGATCAATTTTTTTAAAAAGCCGATCGGCTTGCTGCTGCATTAAGCCCAAAAACTGTACATGCCCCGAATATTCCCCAACCCAAGAATAAATCCCTTGTAATCGCTCCCGCAAACGGTCAGTAATGGCGGTGGCCCGAGCTAGCAAGGCTCCCACATTAAGTCTGTTTTTTATGTCCTTGCAAAGAAATAGAATTTTGATATTGACTTCTTTTAGCTCTGGTTTGCGCGCTTTGATGAAGACGAAGCCTGCCTCTCTTAGTCTTTCTTTAATCTTGGGAGAAAGATTTTCGGGCCGAAGCGGTCTGGCTCGGAAAAATTGTTCTCTGGTATCTTCTTCTATTAGGGCTAAAATTTGTTCCACCTTTGGCAGCCGCTTTTTCCAAGCCCCAAATAATGCCAGACGCCGAGCCCGCCAAGCCGAGGCCAGTCCTCGCTCGTAGGTTACGTATACTCCCTCTTCCGGACTCCAGGTCTCTTGAGCGCGTTGAAAAGGGGTGGTTTTGGGCTGAGCCTTGGGCTGCCAGCGCCAGGAGATAAAACGTCCTTGCTCATCAACATAAAAATCATCTGTTCCCCGCAATCGCCAAACTTTGATCTCTTCTCCTCTAATCTTAATGCTCTTGGGTTTGCCGAGAAAAAAAGAATCCATGGTAAATCCTCCTTTCTGTCTTTGATTAAGCTAAAAAGAATCGTTGGCAATTATACCAAAAAATTAGTAAAAGGCAACCCCAAAGAAAAATTTGGTCTTATTTTGTAATTTTAATCTGTTTTCTTTATACTTTTAAAAGGAAAGGTAATTAAAGGTCGCAAGAAAATTTTTTAAAAAACTATGAATGGATACATTACTAACATTGAAAAAGAAACAAGGGAAAATAACTTTTTCCGCCGGGTGCTTTTTACAGCTTATTACAGTCAACTGGTTCTGATGAGTTTAAAACCAGGAGAAGAAATCGGCGAAGAAGTGCACGGCCTGGACCAGTTTTTCAGATTTGAACAGGGGAGTGGCAAAGTGGTTTTAGACGGCGTGGAGCAAGAGGTGGCAGACGGCTTTGCTGTGGTTATTCCGGCTGGCACCAGACACAATATCATCAATACTTCTACTGACAAAGAGCTGAAACTTTACACGGTTTATTCTCCGCCCAATCATAAAGACAGGACAGTTCATCCGACAAAAGCAGAGGAAGTTGAAGAGCATTTTGACGGAAAAACAAGTTTTTAAAAGGTCGCAATAAAAATTTTGTATTTTTATGTTAGATAATCATATTTACAATTTACTTCTTCAGGCAACCGAGGAGCATAAGAGTTTGTGGCGGATTAAAAACGAATATAAGAAGGACGCCGGCAATTGTGAAGTTTGCCGAATGTTTTGGGAGAAAGTAGAGAAGAACAAAGAAGATTTGGCCAGCGAATTGACTGAACTTATCAAAAACCATTTGAAGCAATAAAATATGAATAGGGGGACCAAAATATTAATTTGGCTATTAATAATCGCGGCTTTGTTGACTTCGACGTATTTCCTTTTACAAAAAGAGAAGACTTTAAGTTTTATTTATGGTCCGGGTTTTGACTCGTTAAAGAAAGCAATTCCAGAAGAGGAAAAGGAAGCCGCCGAATCCTTTAAAAATGTTTTAAGCGAAAAAGCCACCGAAATAAAGGCTGGGGTAGGCGAAATTTTAACCGGAACTCTGACTGAAACGTTTAATAAAGGAGAATCGGCCGTAAGTCAGTTGGTTCAGTGGGGCTTAGAAAAAACTAAAAAGACCGCCGGAGAAATTTTAGGCGTAAACAATGACTCAAATTTGTTCGTTGAATATTTCAGTTATTTAACGAAAATCAACGAGCCTCTTTCTTTTATGCTCAGAAACCCCTTTAGCTCTAAAGAGTCCAAAGAATTAAATTACCAGATAGATTGGGGAGATGGCCTAAAAGATGAAGGAGAGCTTCAAGGAGGTCAAAGTATTATTTTCTCTCATTCTTGGAAAAAAGAAGGCGAATATTTGGCAAAATTTAAGATTACGGTGCTGGAATCAGAAATTTTTGCCTATCAAATTAAAGTTTTGGTGATAAAATAAGGCATTTACAATATTCAGAGGTTATTCACAGGCTGGTATTGACAGTTAGTTTTGTTAAATTATCCTAAAAAATGAGGAGAGGACACGGTCTCTGATAGATTTTTGGCTTAAGTAATTACCTGGGATTAGTCCTATCCTGGCTTATATGATAAACCGGAGTCTATTGAAGACCGACTCCTCAAAAATAGGCGGGTGATAAATCCGCCTATTTTTTATTAAAATCGTGCTAAAATGTTATTATGCGCAGGCATTTGAATATTAAAATTCACGGCCGAGTGCAAGGAGTTTTTTTTCGTCATTCTGCCAAACAAAAAGCTAAAGAGTTGGGAATAAAAGGTTTTGCTCAAAACGAACCAGATGGCGCAGTTTACATTGAAGCTGAAGGCGAAGAAATAAATTTAAAGCAATTTTTAGATTGGTGTCGTCGGGGTCCGACTTTTGCCCGGGTTGAAAAAGTGGAATCTGAATTTAAATCAGAACTTCAAAATTTTAACGAGTTTGTGATAATATAATAAGATGACTCACGACCAAACTTTAGAAATATTAAATTAGATTTATAATGAGAAAAAACTATTCTGAAAAAGTTTTAAAAATAGTGGCAAAAATTCCTAAAGGGAAGGTCTTAAGTTATAAAAAAGTCGCTGAATTGGCCAGCCGACCAAAAGCCTATCGAGCCGTTGGTAATATTCTAAACAAAAACCGCAATCCCAAAATTCCTTGCCACCGTGTAATCAGGTCTGACGCTAAAATCGGCGGTTATAATAGGGGAGTAAAACTCAAGAGAGCTTTGTTGAGAAAAGAGATATGCAAAACATTCTTGAAGTCAAAAATTTAACTGTCAGTTTCAATAACGAGAAAGCCACTGACAACCTCAGTTTTAATTTAAAAAAGGGCGAGAATTTAGTGATTGTCGGACCGAACGGAGCAGGCAAAACAGTTCTTTTGAGAGCTCTGATTGGCATGATTCCGTTTACAGGAGAAATAAAGTGGGAGAAAGATATAAAAATAGGTTATGTGCCGCAAAAAATCCTGCCGGAAAAAAACATTCCTTTAAGCATAGAGGAATTTTTTAAATTTAAAAAATTCGCTCTTGAACAAACTCGTAAAGCCCTTCAGTTGGTCGGCATCAACGACTTGTCAATTTTGAAAAAGAAAATCGGAGTGATTTCCTCGGGTCAGCTTCAGCGGATTTTAATTGCCTGGAGTTTAATTGATGACCCTGAAATTTTGCTTTTTGACGAGCCAATGGCTGGCATTGACATTGAAGGCGTCTGGCTTTAGGTTTCCTAATTACTCCGGAACCGGAATTGCTTCATGCTTTGGTGGGGGACATCTCTAAGGTATCGCTATTGGACACCGCCATTTCCATAATTTTAAGTCTTTTTGTTTTATATGTGATAAACAGAATTTATCCTAAGATAATGTTAGCTTCTGTCTCGGAAGATTTAGCAGCAGTCAATCGGGTAAATATTAGCAAATACAATCTCGTCTATCTTTTGGCTATCTCAATCATTGTGGCCCTGGGAGTAAAAGTGGTTGGCTCTTTGTTGATAGGCGCCTTGGTTATTATTCCTGCCGCGGCTTCGCGATTGATTAGTTCAAATATGCGACAGTATATTTTCTGGTCGGGTTTATTCGGTGTTTTTAGTTGTGTTTTTGGGATTTTGCTTTCCGGCGTAATTAAATTAGCGGTGGGGCCGCTGATTATTCTGGTTTGTACTCTGTTTTTCGCAGTTTGTTTAATTTTGAAAAAAACGCATAATTGAAGATATGTTTAAATTTATCAACATAAATAAAGTCATTAAAATTTTAATCCTTTCAGATTTGGCTTTGATTACCGGGATGGGTTTTGTGGCGCCGATTTTCGCCATTTTTTTAACCGAGAACATTGAAGGAGGCACTATTCAGGTGGTCGGTTTTGCCGCAGCTATTTATTGGATAGTAGAAGCCCTTATTCTTATTCCTTCCGGTAAATATTTAGATAAAAATCACGGCGAAAAAGACGACCTTTTATTTATTGTTATTGGCAATTTTTTGGCTGCCTCAGCGGTTTTTGGTTATATCTTTTCTCGCCTGCCTTGGCACATTTATTTTTTGCAAGGAATTTATGCAATGGGTATGGGGATGAACATCCCGGGTTATACCGCCATTTTTACCAGACACGTTGATAAAGGCAGAGAAGCTTTTTCTTGGGGTCTCAGAGGTGCTTCAGTAGGAGTGGGGGCTGGCATCGCCGGAGCCTTAGGGGGAGTAATTGCTTATAGATTTGGTTTTAATACTCTCTTTATCGGAGTGATAATTTTCATCGTTTTAAGCGCTTTTTTGCCTCTCTTGGTTTTAAAAGGGATACGGCCCAAAGACGGAACAATGCCTAAAATTCCCGAAATAAAAACAATTCAATCTCCATTGCCAAAATAGGTAAAGAGGATTAAAATAATAACAATTTAAAGGTCGAGTTATTTTATCATTCTAAAAATGAAGAATAAATATAGTTTTCTTTTAGTCAGCATAGTGATAGCGGGGATAGTTTTGGGAGTGGTTGGAGTGGTTAAAGCCGGAATAATGATTCCAGCCGCTGATAAGGCAAAAGAGAACGCCGAAGTAGCGGTAGAGAAATCGCCAGCCATCGGCGGTGATCGGGCGTCTACTCCGCCTGGTCTTGAAAAAATAGAATTTATTCACTGGAAAAAAGATTTTGCGAAATTAGAAGGAGCAAAAGCGCCAAAGCCGCCAGCCTGCTACAAATTTCTTACACCAACAAAAATAAAATGGACTGTTTTACCGGTAAGCTATGAAATAAATCCGACAAATCCTCAAGGCCTTGCTGAAGCTTTTGTTACCACTGCTGTCAGCGCTTCAGCTGAAACCTGGGATGCGGCAACCAGCAAGGAATTAATGAATGATGCTTATACTGTTGATTATACAGCTGCTTACGGAGTTCAGGATTATAAAAATGCGATTACTTTCGGGGATTACCCAACCGCTGGAGTAATCGCCGTAACGTCTGTCTGGTATAATCCAACCACCAAAGCCATTGTGGAATTTGATATAATGTTTAACACTGATTGGACATGGGGAGACGCTATAGTTGACACATCAACGATGGACTTACAGAACATTGCTACTCATGAATTCGGGCATGGCGTTGGCTTGGCTGATGTTTATGATTCTGCCTGTTCGGCAGTAACGATGTACGGCTATTCTGATTATGGCGAGATAATTAAAAGAACGCTTGAAAATCCTGATATTACCGGTCTTCTAAAACTCTATCCGTAATCAGAGGTGAACTAGATTACAAAAAGAAGTTACCCTTTTTCTTAAAGGGAAGTTTTTTTTTGTTTAGGACTTCTTGTTGCAACTGAGATAATTTTATTTTATTCATTAATCCCGCTAAATTTCAACTCGAGCTATTGGCCAGAATCTGATTGGCGTGTTATCATTATTTAATGAACAAAAATTTAATAATTTTAATTGCTTTGGCAGTTGTTCTTATAGCTGGGGTTTTTATTTTAAAATCCCAGAATATTGGCACGAATTTTTTGTGGAATTTATCCAATGGCGGTCAATGGCTTTTTCCTCTGGTGACGGCCGGCGCTTTGATTGACAGCATCAATCCCTGCGCTTTTTCCGTCCTGCTTTTAACCATCGCTTTCTTTTTAAGCGTCGGCGCTTTTCGTTCCAATATTCTTAAATTCGGCGCGGTTTACATTCTTGGGCTTTTTGTTTCTTATTTTTTGATCGGTCTGGGCATTTTCGGCGCTTTTCATCTCTTTAACACGCCTAAATTTATGGCTAAACTTGGCGCTTCGCTTTTGATAGTTTTGGGCGTCCTTAATATTTTAAAAGACGTTTTTCCGCGACTGCCCTTTGATTGGCTGATGAAATTGCCCAAAGGCAGTGCTGGTCTGATTTCTAAATTAATCGGCAAAGGGTCATTACCGGCGATTTTCGGCATCGGCGTGGTGGTCGGACTTTGCGAATTTCCCTGCACAGGCGGACCTTATTTAATGGTTTTGGGACTGCTTCATGATTATTCCTCTTATTTAAAGGGCTTGGCTTATCTCGTTTATTACAATCTTCTTTTTATTCTTCCTTTGATTATTATTTTACTGATTGCCAGCAATAAGACTTTTACCGAAAAAATCCAAAAATGGCAACAGGAAGAGCGGAAAATAACCAAATGGGGTCTGCCTTTGGCAATGATTGGGTTGGGAGTGATAATATTTTTCTTATGAAATACGAATTTTCAATCAAAACCGATTGCCTGAGTTGTCTGGCCTGTTTAGGAGTTCTTCAGGAATTTATCAAAAAAATTCCTGGTGTTTTAGATGCCCAGTTTGATTCAGAAACTGGTAAAATTATAATTAAGTACAAAGGAAAACTTAGTCGGGAAGAATTAGTAAAAGTTATTAAAGAAAAAACCAGCTATGAATTACAATGACTAAAAATATTTTAATTGCCTTAATTATCATTGTTGTTGGTCTGGTTGGACTTTTGGTTTGGGGAGGCCTGCGGAGCAGCAAAAATAACCCCCAATTAGAAGCGCTTGCCCAATGTCTAAATAGCAAAGGAGCGGTAATGTACGGAACTAATTGGTGTTCTTGGTGCCAAAAAGAAGAAGCTAATTTTAAAGATACTTGGCGGTTCATAAATTACATTGACTGCTCTAAAAATCCTAAGGATTGTTTGGCTTTAGGCATTGAAGCGACTCCCACTTGGATTTTCCCGGATGGCAAAAGACTTACTGGCTATCAGGGATTAGAGAAATTAGCCGAAGAAAGCGGTTGTAAATTGACTATTGATAGATAAAATAAAATAAAGGTCGATTAATTAAAATTTGGGTTGTTTTATGAAAAAGATTGCTGTTTCTTTAATTGTTTTGGCAATGATGGCATTTGGGACAGTTGGTTTATTAGCGGCGCAGAAGCCGACTATCTTGCCTGTTAAGCCTAGACAGACAAATATTTTAGATGAGATTAAGCAAAAAGCCGGAATGACAAAAGAAGAATTTGAGACAAAAAGAGCAGAAATAAAGAATTTAATGGAACAGAAACAAACCGAATTGCGGAATCAAATTGAAACCAAGAGAGAACAGTTGAAATCTCAAATCGAGGCCAAAAGAACAGAATTGAAAAACCACTTAGCAAAGATTAAAGATGAAAATAAAAAGCGGATTGTTGAAAGAATTTATAATCAGGTTAATGAATTGAATAAACGTCTGACCGCTCATTTTTTGAATGTTCTGGAAAAATTAGAAAAAGTTTTAGAAAGAATTTCCAGCCGGGCTGCTAAAGCCCAAGCTAATGGCCGCGATGTCAGCGCTGTCAAAACCGCTATTGATGAAGCAAATACCGCCATTGCCGATAGTAGAACTGCCATTCAAAATCAAGCTGCTAAAGTTTACGCGCCGACCATTAATACAGAAAATACCCTACGGACTGATGTGGGAAAAATTCGGCAAGCGCTTCATAATGATTTAGTGGCAGTCCGAGAAGCTGTTAAAGCTGCTCGAGAAGCGGTGCGGAAAGCTGCGACTACTCTGGCTCAGATTCCGAGAGTTGATGAATTAGAGATACCAACCACTCAACCAGCAACAACGACCCAGCCAACACCATAATATGGATCAAAACATTGAACCAAAAATTGAACAAATTGAACCCCAAGAACCAAAAATAGAACCAGAGAAAAAAATTAACAAGAAAAATATCATTATTTTGGTTATTGTCGGCTTGATAGCGATTCTGATTCTTTTAGCCGTTTGGTATTGGTTGAGTCAGAAAAGTGTTGTAACTCAAGAAGTGACGCCAACAGCTGCTCCCAGCCAGCCGCCATCGGCTGTTCAACCAGTTCCTTTAAAAGAGGATTCTATTTCAGCGATTAATCAGGAATTGGATAGTATTGACATGGGTAATTTAGACCAGGAATTTCAAACCATTGATGCTGATTTAAATTCTCTATAAGAAACGCGGATAGATGCGGAAGAGAAAAAGCCTCCTATTGTGGAGGCTTTTTCTTTTGGTATAATAAAGTGTAATAAATATTGATTCGTATCCGAAACCGTGAATTCGTAAATTTCGTATTTCGGTTTCGGTAAAAAGGTCGAATTTAAAAATAAAAATACTATGACTAATTTAAATGGAAAAGTCGCCGTCATTACCGGAGCCAGAAGGGGGATGGGAAGATCTCATGCTTTGACTTTGGCAAAAGCCGGAGTAAAAGTGGTGGTCGCGGATATTTCTTTGGAAGATTGTCAAAAGGTGGTCGAGGAAATTAAAAAAAATGGAGGCGAGCCCCGTAACTCAACTAAGTTGAGTTTACGGGGCGAGGCCTTGGCAATAAAATGCGATGTTTCTCAAAAATCAGAAGTGGACGAAATGGTTAAAAAGGCAATTGAGAAATTTGGCAAGATTGATATTTTGGTCAATAATGCCGGAATCTGCCAATTTAAACCCTTTTTAGAATTAACTGAAGAAGACTGGGATAAAACTTTGGACATTAATCTTAAAGGGTATTTCTTATGCGCCCAGGCAACAGCCAAAGAAATGGTCAAACAAAAATCAGGTGTGATAATCAATATTGCCTCAGTGGCTATGGGTCAGCAAGGAGTAGGAATGCCAAACATTGTCCATTATTGCGCTTCCAAAGGCGGTATTGCAGGAATGACAGAGGCTTTGGCAGTAGAATTGGCGCCTTACAATATTCGAGTTAATGCCATCTCCCCGGGAATGATTGAAACGCCAATGATTAGTTCGGTTAAGCAAGATCCTAAAATGATGGAAGCAATGTTGGCTAGAGTTCCAATGCGTCGAGTTGGCCGGTCAGAGGAGGTCAGTAATTTAGTTTTGTTTTTGGCCTCAGACGATTCTTCTTATATGACCGGCTCCACCGTGGTAATCGACGGCGGCTGGCTATCTGGCTAATAAAAATTTGATGGAGAAAAAAATTATCAAAGTTCCAATTGAAATTTCAGCGCGGCATACCCATCTAACCTCAAAAGATTTTAAGACTCTTTTTAAGAAAAGTCGGCCGACTTTTCTTAAAAAATTAGGACAGCAGCAGTTTTCCGCCGAAGAAACGGTTGAAATCATAAACAAAGATAAGTCAATAAAAAGAATCAGAGTAGTAGCGCCTTTCCGCGACAAAACTCAGGTTGAGATTTCAGTGACTGATGCCATAAATCTGGGAATAAAACCGGTCATCAGAATCTCCGGCAGTTTAAAAAACACTCCGGCTATTGAAATTAAAAGTCCAAGAGGAAAATTAAAAATCAAAGAAGGAGTGATTGTTGCTCAAAGACACTTACACTTAAATCCTAATGAAGCCAAAAAGTTTGGCTTAAAACACAAAGATATTATTTCGGTTTTGGCAAAAGGTAAAAGATCTGTTTTGTTTAACAATGTGGTAGTAAGAGTGAGTTCTCAGTATAATCTTTGCGTTCATCTTGATTCTGATGAAGGAAATGCGGCTGGGATTTTTAAAAAAGGTACGGGTTATCTTATAAAGTCGTAAAAATTGCCTATGATTTTAGTTCTTAACTGCGGTTCTCAATCAGTCAAATGGAAGATTTTTGACGAAAATCTGAATTTAATTTCCCAGGACAGAAAAGAGTATTATAAAAAAAGTTTGGCTGAAAAAGTTTTGAGAGACGAATTAAAAAAAATTAAAAATAGCCATTCATCGATTGAATTCATCGGCCATCGAGTTGTTCATCCAATTTCCGAGTTGGCACCGCTTCATAACCCATTCGAACTTTTGGGAATTAAAGCGGCTAAAAAGGAATTCGCCAAAGCCAAACATCTGATTGTTTTTGACACCGACTTTTTTAAAGATTTGCCGCTGGTTTCCCAAGTTTATCCTTTGCCGGAATTTCTAAGAAAAAAATATTCAATTAGACGATTCGGATTTCATGGCATTTCTCACCAATATTTAACTCAAAAAACTTCAGAGATTTTGAAAAAACCTTTAAAGAGTTTAAATCTGATTACTCTGCATCTCGGTGGAGGATGCTCGATGGCCGCGATTAAAAATGGCCAGCCCATTGATACTTCAATGGGCTTTACACCCTTAGAAGGATTAGTAATGATGAGCCGGGCTGGCGATCTTGATCCGGGAATTTTAATTTTTTTAGCCAAAAAAATCGGAATAAAAAATTTAGAAAAGATTCTCAACAAAGAAAGCGGCTTGAAAGCAATCGCCGGCATTACTAATTTTAAAAAAATTTTGACGAAAAAAGATAAAAAATCAAAATTAGCAGTAGAAATTTTTATTTACCGGATTAAAAAATATATTTCGGCTTATTTCGGCGTCTTAAAAGGCAAGGTTGACGCAATTGTTTTCAGTGGAGAGATTGGCGCCGGTCTTCCCAAAACCAGAAATTTGATTTTAAAAGATTTGAGTTTTTTAAAAAAGACAAAAATTTTAGTTATTCCTACTGATGAGGAATATCAGATTGCTAAAGAAATAAAAGGAAAATGGAAAAAATTTTTCAAAAAAACGCAATAATTCCTCTTCTGGGAAATGAAGCCATTGTTTTGGGAGCCTTAGAATCCGGGGTGGGCTTTGTGGCTACTTATCCCGGCACACCGGCTTCAGAGATTGGTGATCTCTTTTACGGAATAAAGGATGCTTATCGTATTTATATGGAGTATTCCACTAATGAGATTGTGGCTTTAGAAGCGGCGGCTGGCGCGGCTTATTCCGGAGTAAGAGCTTTGGTGGCAATGAAGCATTTTGGTGTTAATGTGGCTATGGATGCTTTAATTCCGATTGCCTATACCCGACCAAGAGCCGGGTTAGTAATCATCATTGCTGATGACCCCGGCTGTCATTCTTCAGCTCAATCAGAGCAGGACTCCAGAGTTTTTATTGAAAATTTGAATCTCGTAACTTTAGAGCCGGCTGATCCGTCGGAAGCCAAAGAGTTTACCAAATTAGCTTTTGAGATTTCTGAAAAGTTTCAAAAAGCAGTCATTATTCGGACAACCACCCGAGTGGCTCATCAAACTGCGGCTGTAAAAGTTGGTAAAATACCAAGCGCAAAAACAAAAGGAAAGTTTCTAAAGGACTTGAAAAGATTTAACACGGCACCGCCAATGGTTTTATCTCAAAAAAGAGAACTTTTAGCTTTAAAAAAACCAATAGAAAATTATCTTAATAGAACCAAGTTAAACCCCGTCATTAAAGGAAAATTAAAAAATCTCGGCGTCATTGCTTCCGGAGCCGGCTATCTTTATTGTCTTGAAGCTTTAGAAAATTTAAATGTCTCTCTAGATGTTTTAAAAATTGACACTTTTTATCCTTTGCCAGCCGAGAAAATCCGCCGGTTTTTAGAAAATAAAAAGAAAGTTTTGGTTGTTGAAGAAGTAATCGGTTTAATTGAAGAGAAAATAAAAGTTGAAGTCGGAACGACGAATGAAAAAATAGAAATTTTAGGAAAAAATTTATTAGAGCCGGTTGATGAGTTAAATCCCGATAAAATAACCGAGGTTTTAGCTCAAATTTTAAAAAGAAAATACAAAAAACCTGAAGAGATAAAAAAGGATTTAGTAAAAAGAACACCGAGGTTCTGTCAGGGTTGCCCTTATTGGTCTATATTTTCCGCTCTTAAAAATGCAGTTGATTCTAAAAAAGTGATTTTTGTCGGTGACATCGGCTGTTATATGATGGGCTACTATCCGCCATTTGAATTACAAGACATTTTGCTTTGTATGGCTGCTTCGGTTGGCGTTTCTCACGGAATAGCTCAAGCAACCAATCAAAAAGTAATTGCGCTCATGGGCGATTCAACTTTGTTTCACGCCGGCCTTCCCGGGCTTCTCAATATTGTTAACAATAATTCTAACCCTTTAATAATTATTTTTGATAATGGCATCACTGCTATGACTGGCAGACAGCCGCATCCGGGCACGCCTTTGAAATTTAAAAAACACGACGGCAAAGCAGAAATTAAAATCGAGAAACTCCTTCGGGCGATTGGCATAAAAAACATTGTCTTAGATCCAGTAAGACAAAATAAAACTTTAGAGAAAAGAATTAAGGAATTTATTTCAAAAAAAGAGGCGGCCGCAATAATTTGTCGCCACCCCTGCGTTTATATCGGTGAATTAGAAAAAAGCGAGATGCCGATTTCATCGAGCATCCACGACAAAGTCGGGATAAAATTATGAATATTTTGATAACTGGCGTTGGAGGCCAGGGAATAATCACTCTAAAAAAAGTTTTGAGTTATGCCTCAATTAAAGAAGGCAGATTTTTTCGCGCTTCAGAAG
>Ga0210054_1002590_pt1 | contig 14055 bp, 7 predicted proteins | sample CryGeymeta201516_FD_185470 | JGI IMG/M metagenome (GOLD analysis project Ga0210054, IMG submission 185470) | Groundwater microbial communities from Crystal Geyser aquifers in Utah, USA - Crystal Geyser metaG 2015-16 (SPAdes) (version 2) | ecosystem: Environmental > Aquatic > Deep subsurface >... | reverse complement strand
GACGGGCACCCCAAAAGAGTGTCTGCACAAATTCTGCAGCTGCACCGAGAATGGTATACGTTAGGATCAATCCCATCCATGTACTGAGCAGACAATTGTGCAATGGCCACAAAAAGGATTGAACCACCTTTTGGGGAATGGGGGTGTCTCCACGAAACAACGTAAGACTGAGGCGCTCGACCAAGCTGGCAATGCCGATAATGAGAGTCTCCGGAAGTGCCTTCAACGTCCCAGGAGAAGCACAAAGAGGTTCTTGTCGACTCCACCAGGCATTTTCTATCAGAGTATTGGCAAGACGTCTCAAATAGGCGGGACGGGATTCGGACGCTGCCGCACACAAAAGTGGAATGGCAGCAATGCCACGAGGAGCCGCTGTTGTTGTAGAGCTGTCATTGCCGTTATTTGCATCCTGGGTTAAGACCGGAGTATTTTGTGGTGTTTGAGAGGATGATGTTCCGTACATGCGCAATTGACGATCACATTCCTGAATGTACAAGCGCATGGCCTCCTGCTGGGGGGTACCCTTTTTGGCCTTCCAGGCTTGGAATTTCGCCTTTTCAGGTTGGGATGCAGAATTGGGAATGCTATTGGGAGAATCACCCACAACTGCTTGTTTGTGCCAAGCATAAAGTTCTAGACGGTCTCGGTTCTACAGTATAAGTGGTTGTTGAGGAAGGGAGGGTGAACAGGCGGAGCAGATTCGGAGCGTTCATTCATTATTCATTCGTGTAGTTGATTGTTGCAATTTTTGAAATTCATTTTTAAATGCAATGAGCCAAGGCATTGTGCGAAGACGAAAATGTGAGATTGTTTTCATAGCAGAAATTACACACAGCAATTAGTTTTGTATCTTTTTCTAGACTTCTACATGGTCAACCGGCTTACCGATGGAGCACTGTTAGGCTTCCAAGTCTTCATGAAGGTGGCCTTTTCACGAAAGGCGGCTGTGATATCACTGTTGGCCATGGTGAAAAATGATATTTTTTTGTTTTTCTCAAAGTCTTTTATTACCAGTAGTATTGATATACTGTATGTGTGCCTATTGTAGGAAGGAAGAAGACAATAATATTATGTCTTACAGCAAACAAGTCAAGCGTTTGCATCTCCCTTGTAAATAGGAGTAATAACTACAGTAGATACTTCTTGTTTCTGAATGATGTGTTGTGCTTGTTTTTGGACGACGTCAACACGATTAATCAGTCGCGAATGAATTGACGAATATGCGTCCAAATCAAAAACACAACAACAACAACAATAACGACAACAACTCCAACTAGTAGTAGACTAGTCTACTAGCACGGTAGTAGCTACTATGACTACTAGCTACTACTAGCTACTACTAGCTAGTAGCTAGACTACTTAATTGTTCGAATCGATGGAAAGCAAGGAAAAAATATGCACAACTTTTCATATAAAATATTTATTTTGTCAGCCTCAACACCACACCGAAAATTCAATTTACGATACAGTCGAGGGCGAAGTTGCAGATTGGAGAGTGAACCCCTTCAACGCAAGACCGTACTGGGGAGGCTTTGATCTCCAAAAGCTCAAGAGATTCTCGCCTTGGTTGAGGTTCAGTTTCACAGGCTCTGTGTACTGCCAGTCGCCAGACGTAAAGGGACAATTGATTTTCACCTCGGAATCAGCTGTCCCATTTACAGCCACTGTCATGTGTTGGTTGTAATTGACCGTGACGACCTCGGCTAACAAGGAGTATTCACCCGTATGAGCAATATTGACTTTGAAGTCAATTTTGGAAGAAATACCAGCCGGAGGTCCCTGAGGATCTTGAGCTGGGCTGTTCGCGTAATAATCCTTCTCGTACTTATCGTTGATGCGTTCACAGACGTTTCCATAAATATCGTACAAGCCAAACGGATTGGGCTTCTTTTGTCCGACTGGATGAGATTTCATGTCGCTGTTCTCCTTAATCCAGGCGTACTCTCCTAGCTGCGAGGGATCATCGCCAAAGAACCACTTGCTGTCACCTTGTCCAGCGCGACAGGCATACTCCCACTCCGCTTCTGTCGGGAGTCGAATGCTACGCGCCGTGTTTACCGTGAATTCGACGCAAAACTTTCGAGCGTCGGCTTCCGAAACATCGTCCACCGGATAGTCGGGACCCTTACTGGAATTACTGGGATTCCAGCCCATGACTGCTTCGAACTGAGCTTGAGTGACTGGATACTTTCCCATGTAGAAGCCGCGAGTGATCTCGACTTCGTGCTTGGGGACTTCCACGCACGTGAAGCGTCCATCTTCAGTAGACTCGTGGCCCATGATGAATTTTCCAGGTTTGATATAGACCATGTCCAACGTCACACCATCACTGTCACGGATACCGATGGACACCTCAGGCTGATAGTTGCCATCGGCATCGATCTTGGCGTTGGCTTGGTCTGCGTCAAGCGCGACACGAAATCCCCAGTTATTGTAGTGCCCGTATCCACTGCTGAGCAGGCGGTATCCAGAGCAACAAACGTTTGCGTCGTTCTTCCAGGTACCTCCTCGCATAATGGTAAGGCCCTGGGGCTGGAAGGGCTTAAGATACAGTTGACAGCCACCTTTAAAGCTCTTGAAAACAGCCGACTCTTTGGCTCCAGTGCTGGAGTTTTCAAAGGCCGCAGCAGGAATCCTTATTTCATTACCGTCATTGTGGTAGGTAATCTGCTTTGCATCCGGCGATACTGGGGCAGCCAGATACTCGTCGGCAAGTGTGGGACCGTAGTTGCTCGCCTTGTCGTCGCGCTCAATTGGCTTCTTCTCATCCAATAATTCTTGCTGCACTTTAAGGGATAGGCCGTACCAATATCCGGGCTCGCCATCGTCGGCACCGTAGCATCGTTTCTCGCCAAGCAAATCACCCGCAAATTGGGCCCGCTTGACTTTCTTAAAGTCATCCGGAAAATCTCGCGCTTGCGCACTCGCACGAAAGTCAAGATCTCTTTTGTACTGTGTTTTGGTCCATCCTTGACCCCAATCTGGTCCCAGGACGACCAGCCAACCATCTGCATTGGTCCACCGAACCAAAGCACCGTGACCCTTGCTGGGTCTAGCGGTTGTCGGCATACCGAAGCAGCGCAGAATAAAGCGACCGAACCAAGCCCGGCGGCCACAGATACCTCCATTCATGAGCATATTTTGATACTTTTGGAGTTCAGGTCTGTCGTACTTGACATCGCCACTTCCGTAACGGACATCTGATCTCACCATCATGACGTAACGCCACATTTCGTTCTGAGTCACGACATGGTCTGGTTGAAAGTTCCGGCAAGTCTTGCGACCCCACACGGCAATTTCGTCCGGTTCGTCTCCATCGACGACGAAGCGTAAATTCCAGGTGTCCAAAACCACAAAATCACGGTCCAATTCACCTTCGAGAAATGCCATCTCGTAGTTGAGATAGCGCTGGACAGGATCCACTGTCGTTACAGGGTCTTGTAGGGCATTGTGCTGCTCCATAGGCACAGCATGCTCCAAGGCGATTGCCAAGGCCAAGCGATCCAAGACAGGCGCCTTCCTTTTGGCTTCATCCACAGGATAATCGCCAGCTTCTTGACAGTGCTGACGCTCACGCAGAATATCCGAATAAATCTTTGCAGCTTGGCCGTACTTGCCATCCTTGGCACCATCGGCCAGAACCATTTTCTTCATCAATTCCGTATCAGATAAAAGACCTTCCACTATTTCTTGGTTGGTTTTGCCATCTTCTTCGTGCTGGTCTTCGTTGCTGGTAGCTGCAAATTCAGCCAAACCCTTGGGAGTGGCTTCATTGATAATGGCAAATTTTGCCAGGTCGTCATCGAGCTTATCTTGCGAAAGAAAACCTTTGATGGCTTCGGAATTGCTGTCCTTATCCTGAGGTATTTGAGCCATAAGATCCGCACGCAAAGTATCCAGCTCCTGTTGGAATTTCTTTTCGAGTTCATTTCGAAGACTTTCGTTGCAGCTTTGCGACATGATGGTCGTGTCTAGAGTATATTGTATGTTGTGTTTTTTCTATCTTTTTTCAAGTACTACAACCTATTAGTATTAGTAGCTACGACTAGCTACTAGTACTGGTACTCAATATAACATTCGTTACAGAGATTCAGTCTTATCCTCGGTCATTCTTTTAATAAAAGTGGTGGTATTTTTTGTTTTTGATATCTACTCCGTTAATAATAAAAACCCGTAGTAGTAGATACTACCCTCGTACTGAAACTAACCCTACTGTAGTTAAGGTTCAGTGCTTTCTTTGAGAAAAATAATAAAAGAAGCACACTCGTAAGTCGAAACAAGAATACAATACTCTACTAGACCCTACTAGCTCTAGTAGGGTCTACTAGAGTAGGTACTAGTAGTAGACCCTACCACTACTACTAGATTAATCTACTAGTCGACGAGTCCTAGCTACTACTAGTAGAGCAATCATCTGCCCTGCCAATGAAGATTATATTATACGAATCACCTACAGAACTAATAGAGGCTGTACAGCGTTTTTCGGGGCCACAAAATGATGAAAATGAGATGCACTCTGCAGATGACAATGATACCACCGCATTAAATGATGATAATAACAATGATGACGATGAACTTACCATCAAGGTGGACTTCGACTCACCTTATTCTAGAGCGGTAGCAAGAAGCTACGAAGTCGATGCGACTGTTATGGGAAGGATGCTAGAACACCATTGTTCCAATAATTCTACTACCAGCACAAAGCAATATTTAATTTTCAACAAAATCCATTTGGAGGGTTCTGTGGAAGACTTCTTTCGAGTATTTTCTCGTCTGAAGCATGTTGTTAGTATCAGAGCTTCTACCTGTCGCATCCATCCTGTGCGATGGATACGAGAGAGCCTGGTACATTTACCAAATCTGAAAAATGTTGTATGGATCAATATCACGGAGGTACCTGAAGCCGTGCCAGTCCATGATGCTGCTCTCCGACAACAAGACGAAGGAAGCGACGAAGAGGTAGTATCACTGCCACCTCCAATTCTACCATCATTCTCGGCTTTGACAATGCTTGTCGAACAGACCAAAACGCTTGAACTTTTGCTGATGCACAGCATTCAAAAATCCACGTCGGAAGACGAGGTTAGTGCGTTTTGGCTAGCCGTGCAACAATCTCCTTGTCTTGAACAATTACGCCTTGGTGGCGTATGGTTAAAGGATAGAGATATGCCATTTTTTGCGAGAATGTTAAAAGAAAACCAAACACTAACTCACGTGTGCATTGACGTTAAACCAGCATTATCCATAATTCCGATTGCCAAAAGTATCGTCGAAAATACATCCCTGAAAGAGCTAGTCGTAGGAACAATATTCACGGAAGGAGTCCGTCTTGAAACACTTTTGAACGAACTTGAAGAATTTGCCAAAGTCTTACACTTTGATAATCAAACACTGGTATCTGTGGAAACGGTTTGGCAGCTGTGCTTGGACAGGTGCAAGGCCTCCAACATTAACAAGACAGCAGTATCTCTTTATCTGCGAAAGGAAGTGTTGTCAAACACAGCTCGATGTGAGCGAGAGCTAGAAAAGATTTCTTTTTATCTTACGCTGAACAGAATTGGAAGAAAATCTGTTCTCTACTCTCCCTGTCGAGATGACTGGATCAGTATCATTGCTGGACGAAGCAATATTTCTATCATTTTCTATTTTTTGCAGCAGAATCCTTCAATGTATTTTGGTATCGGAGGAACATGTTTATGATAATGTCAACACAAAAATTTACGTTGTCAAGAAGCTACGATGACTGCGATTCTGCTGCCTTGGAGAAGATTGCTGTAGCAAAAAGAATAAAAAGATCAAAGACATGTGCATTCCTGTTGAAGGGAGCGAGCCACACACCTTTTCAACCTCCCTCTCGGGAGAGGATGTACCCGAATGCCCTTCTTTTCGTCATGATTGATTCGAGGTTTGTTTGTTGTGTTGCAAGCTATCTTCATAGTTGGATTACAAACGTCACTGGTTGTATGAATATCGAATTGCATCGTTCTACCAGGACCAGAAGTGGTAATTTGGATCGAGAAGAGAAGGGAAGTAGACTATCGCACTACTTTTGAATCCTGAAGAGTGACACGGGCGAGGGCAGTGACTACCTGGTAAGATCGAGATATTCACCAATATGAGAATTGTTGCACAAACAGTTGTGCGCTGTATGATGAGGTACACGTAAACATCTCTGTAGCATCGGCAGAATACTTCTACGATTAGTCTAGTCATTATTCTACTAGTACGGAGTAGTAGTCTACTACCTGGTACATATTCCTTGTAATAACGGAGTGCATACCTGGTACAGTAGGAGCACTATTTTCAATTTTACTAATTCCACGGGTGTGTGAAGTTGACACTGCTTCTTCGATCCAGTCGTGAACTGAATGAAATAGTAGTACTCTAGACCTGGTAGTAGTGTAGTAGTCTCTTCTGTACTACTACAGACAGAGAGTGTGTCTACTAGTACTATTAGTTTCCACGTTTCCACCCAGTAGTCTAGTCTGCTCGAATAAAACGAAGGCATCATCGCAAGATCCTTGACAGGCAAAGAAACTTCTTCGAATCAACGGAAGTACATTATCTATCATCTATCATCATTCACGCTTACTAGAGTACCTGCCACACCGACACAATTATTTGCAATCCTGAAAATTGTGGTTTATTTACAAAAAACAAAAAATAAAAAATTAACAACCATGTCCTGGTCCTCTCGCGTTCGTTTGTTGAGATCTTTAGGTCGACCAGCCTCCACCAGGATCGCACCTTCTTTGAGAAGCCGTTCAGCTTCTTTACCATCGGTGACCCAGTCCTGTTGGAAAACTGCCACCGCAACTACCTGCAGCAACAATTCTGCTACCCGTTGCTTTTCTTCGGAATCGTCCAAAGAAGATGATTTGGATTTGTTGAATTCTCCTCGCGAATCCATGGCATTTGATGTACTGATTGTTGGAGGCGGTCCTGCAGGTTTGGCCGCCGCAATTCGATTGAAACAACTTTGTCTGGAGCAAGACAAGGATTTGAGTGTTTGTTTAATCGACAAGGGAAAGTGAGTTCAGATCTGTTTCTGCGGAGGTACAAATTTTGCTGGATTGTATTTTACATTGCAAGTCTATTTTCTGACATTATGGAAATCCTCACATCATTATTTTGACACGAAAACAAGTGAAATTGGAGCTCATATTTTGTCTGGAAATGTTTTTGATCCCAAAGGCTTGGAGGAACTATTTCCTGAAATGGCGGAGAAAGGCGACAATCATTGGAGCAAGGTCTTTCAAAACGAGCAAGGATCTCATGCGACGCCAGTCGCTCATGACAAATTTCTAATCCTGACCGAAGATAAATCCTTAACGATTCCTAATATTTTGCTTCCATCACAGCTCCACAATCATGGTAATTTTATCATCTCTCTATCTCAACTTTGTCGCTGGTTGGGACAAAAAGCCGAAGAATTAGGTGTGGAAGTGTATCCTGGATTTGCTGCTAGCGAAGTTGTCATTGACGAATCCACAGGTGCAGTCAAGGGAATTGCTACCCGTGATGTCGGCATTGGAAAAGATGGAAAGCCCAAGGCAACATTTGAGCGTGGCTCGGAACTCCATGCCAGACAAACTCTCTTTGCGGAGGGTGCCCGTGGATCTTGTTCAGAATTTCTCATGGAACAATTTGATTTGCGTAAGAATGCCCAACCACAAACCTTTGGACTGGGAATTAAAGAAGTGTGGGAAATCCCAGAAGAGAAATTCCAGGCTGGTTTGGTGCAACATACATTAGGGTATCCGCTACAAAGTTCGCTCATGGATAAAATTTTTGGTGGAACCTTCTTGTATCATCAAGAACCAAATCTTGTTTTGGCCGGTATGGTCGTTGGTTTGGATTATGCGAATCCTTACTTGAATCCATACCAAGAATTTCAACGATGGAAGACCCACCCTGAAATTAAAAGGCATTTTGAAGGTGGAAAGTGCATTTCCTACGGTGCTCGTGTCCTCAATGAAGGTGGGTACCACTCCATCCCTAAATTGACGTTTCCCGGTGGAGCCCTGCTTGGCTGTGGAGCTGGATTCTTGAATGCCGTCAAAATTAAGGGATCCCATACAGCATTAAAGAGTGGAGCACTTGCCGCGGAGGCAACTTTTGCTGCTTTGAGTAAAGAAGAAGGTATCGACCCTGTCGCCGAATCCTATGAATATCCCGAGGGCTACAAAGCACAAGAGCTGACATCATACGAGGACTCTGTGAAGGGATCGTGGATTCATGATGAGCTTTACGAAGTTCGCAATTCTCACGAAGCCTTTTCGCGATGGGGTATCGGTGGAGGATTGATTTACACTGGATTAACAGCTCACCTTACCAAGGGACGCGAACCCTGGACATTGGAGCACAAGACAACAGATGCTGACAAAACAAAGGAATGCAAAGACTTTGAGCCTATTCAATATCCAGCTCCTGATGGAAAGATCACGTTCGATCTGCTTACTAATCTTCAAAGAAGTGGAACCTACCACGCAGACGATCAACCCAGCCACCTGCGTATCAAACCAGAGCTTGGTGACATTCCCAAGCACGTCTCGCTGCAAACATACGGAGGGCCAGAGCAGCGATTTTGCCCTGCTGGTGTATACGAATATGTAGACAACGAGGAGAAGGCCGCTGGTGAACCCGACAAAAAACTTGTGATCAATGCACAGGTAAATTTGGGACATGTTGCGATCTTGTTGCTATTTATTTATTGCTTGTCTCTCACTCTGTCTTGTTCTCATTTCGCTTTCGTTTAATCAACAGAATTGTGTTCACTGCAAGTGCTGCTCCATCAAAATGCCCAGGGAGTACATACACTGGACTGTCCCAGAGGGCGGAGGTGGCCCACAGTACCAAATCATGTAAATACGAGAATATTATTCACAGCGGACTTTTGTTCTAGCATTCGATAAACTGTCCCTATTTCTTTTCTTTTTAAAATTCTTTTTGCCATTACTAAATTTATAGATAGCACGAACACAAATTCTTCGTCACCGATTGGGTTTGCAGTTTGCCGTTGCTCCTTTGTTCGGGCGGGCTAGCAATTCCATTCTGTACCGCACAGGGACCGAATGACATACTAATGCCTATTTTGATCGATAGCAGGTTTCTTGCTTCTTCCAGAGAGAAGGAAACAGGAATCAGTATAAACTTTTGCCAGCAGTGATCAGCGATCTACTCCCAGAATCACTGGACAGGCATGCGTGTTTGAATGTAGCTTATCGGCGATAGTGTTCTTACTCCGAGTAGTGTTGCTTCTATTCCAGCCAATATACCAACCGGCGTGTCCAGAACACGATTTTTCAGCACAACAACATGCGCATCAAGGCTGTTGAGACAGTGCAGATGTATTGTGGATAGAATAAAAGCTTGAAGGAGTGTCAGAAGACGGAGTGTCTCCGCCATTTTCGTTCCTTGTGAAAACAATTGACAGGGCCACTGCCAGAACAATCACAAGCAAGAGAAGTAACCCCAGTTGCTGAGCAGATAACGGCGCCATGTCAATGTTTAGCTTCTGTTCCTTCTTCTCAAATTCTTTCTCTCCTTCCAGCGGCTCTGCCACGATAATCTCAGAGCATTTGTTGAAGTCGAATTCTTGACTGTTCATGCCATGCTTGGTGATGTTTTCCAGCTTCGTTTTCAAAGCTTCATTCTCCGCCTCCAGGGCTTCTACGTCGGGAGCTAGCTCTGCTTCCAATTGAACCCGAGTTCTTTCTTCTGCAGTTTCTTCTGGGTTTGCATCAACCCGACCATAGGCCGGCCGCAGTGGGTAGCTACGGACACTATACGCTCCGGGGAGCGAAAGCGAACTTCTATTGGTCACACAGGACTCATCACTGGGATAGGATTGAGGAGGAACGCCGCACAGCTGGGGAGGCAGCGGACCATTGCTCGTACTATCATCCTTTCCCCTGGCCCGAGTCAACTCCATATGCGCAACAACATGGTCGCTGCCTGGGCAGCTCGCTCGGTCGGGACAGGATTTGGCTCGTACACTCGCTTCTATCGCTGCCAGATGTCCTCGAACGCTACCTTCTCTTACTGCCAGACTTAATCTGGCCAGTTCTTCCTTAATTTCTCGGTGCATCTCTTCACTCTGTGGCGATCGAGGCGAGGGAGGAGGGGCCTCAACATCCACTGTACTACAAGTCTCCGTTTCTGTTTCGTCTTCCTGCCCTATCTCAATCTTCCGCTCTTCCGGGTCCCTACTTCGGCGGCTTTCGCTGCTTGCCATCTTCGTTGTTGTAGAATACTTTGATATATTTATCTGAAGTGAGCTTGTATGTTTTGTTAGTTAGATGATACAGGGCTATTTTCGACAACAAGTAGCTGCGGCGGTTTGACTGGTGTAAGTTGATGACGAAAGGATGATGAAGCAAACTTTCTCTTTGTTAGTACCAGTAGTAGACTACTAATCTTTCAGCGGGTGCTTTTTGCTACAGCAGTAAATAATACATTTATTTTTTATTAACTTCGAGCGAGTGGTAGTAAACGTCAAATCACAGAAGGTCATTCTCGACAAAAAGAAAACTGCTTTTGTTAATATATATATATATTAAAACAGTACAACTGCTACCCGGAAAAGAATCTAGTCTTCATTCCTTCCTGAGAAATGTACCATCTACTCGTACCTACCGGTAAGCAATCATGAAAACGTCATACTGGTTTTAGACTGGCACCGGCTATTACCATACCAGGGTACCTGGTAACCTGGTACTGGTAGTAATATTATTATCAACAAAGAAGAGTCTTTAATTACAGCAATCACTGATCTACTACTATTCGAGTACCAGTGATGGTACTACGGTACCTAGTAGACTAATCGACTATTACCAGGTACTACTAGATCGTAGGATTGGGCTCGAGTAGCTAACGATTACCAGGCAGTACCAGACGTACTGTAGTAGGATACCTGGTACCAGGTACGAGCTTGCCAGCTCATTATGGCTATTTCTGATCAATTCTACCAGGTACCGTAGTACAAGTAGTATTGTTGCTTACTACTACAGTAGTAGCTAGTACCGGTACCTGGTACTGTTTCAAAAAATACGTACGAGTACTAGTACGACTAGTAGAACTGGCTAGTAGACTACCTAGACTAGTTACTGTACCAGGTATGGCATGGCTGATTAATAAAAGAGTAAAGTGTTTTGTTTTCATCTTAGTACCGTAGCCCTAGTACGGTACCGAACAAGTACTGTTTAAGCAGTTTCTAGGACTTCGGATCAGACCATGTCAATTCATCGAAAGACTGAAAGAAGTACAGAAAGCCATTTCGGTGAAAATACCAGTATGGCACAGACTGTACTAGTACTGGGACTCCTACTATTGCTTACCGGTAAATGATAATACTAGTAGTACCTGGTACCAGGTATGGTACTACCAGGGTAGTAGTAGTACTCGTAGTAGGCAGTACTAGCTACTCGAGCGAGGTACTCCTAGCTTCTACTAGTAGTACGGTACCAGGTGACGGTAGAGTACCTCGTACTCTACCACCAGCCGGGTACCATGGTACCCTGGTAGTACTTAGAGTAGGTCTACTATTCTTGCTGTACCGTACTACTAGCTACTATTGCTAGGTAGTAGCCAATTGCTAGTAGCAACTGTAGTGATTATCGTAATAACTTGCTCGCATGAAACAGGAAGTCGCAAATAGCTTAAAAAACAATAAAAATGAATGTGACGATGTTGTAGGTTATAAATAAATACGGTACTGAGTGCTGTATTGGTACTCCAGTACTGAGAAATTCTTTGATGGGAAAGGGGATAATAATATTATGTTACTTGGGCTGAGAGCGGCTTGGAAGCCACCTTTCATCTGGTACGAGTACTTGTACTACCTGCGCATGCGGCGCATTTTAGCACTTCAAGTGTAAAGCGACTACTAGTACTACTATTCTATGTTGCTGCTGTTGTTGTAGCGGAGTTAGCTTTTATTAGTACCATCTTTTATGAGACCAGAAGACTCCCTGTTGAATTGAAGTAACGGCATCTCGTTACCAGGTAAACTACAGCAACAAGCAGCTCAGCTTCTCTGTGAAAGTCAAAGAAAGTGCAGAGCTGTGTTCTGTTTGCGTACAGTTTCTCAGTCATCGAAAAATATCGCAAACATTTCTGAGAGTCATTAAAAAATCAAATCGCGCATGCATCAATCATGAGGTGCTGAGCAGGTGAAAGCTTTGAAAACGCACACTTCTTCCAATGACAAAAATGTGAGGCATCTTAAGTATCCAATGGCCGCCTCGCCATCACGTGGGAAAAAAGCCACTCTTTAAATAGGCTGACTTTTCACATATGCATTCAACGAGCCGATGCGTTGTCGTAGAACACAATTTTGGCTGAATAGTAATAACGTTGACACTCCGAAAACAACAAAAAGCAAGCAAACAAGAAGAAACGAAAATATTATTAATATCATCGTCACGATGAACTTTGGCCAGAGTCGACAGAACAAGGGCAAAAGTGGCGGCGTCCTTCGCTTGAAGAGCCTAATGTCTGGCACACAGCAGCAGCAGCAGCAGCAGCGCGCGGAGGAGGAGACCACAGAAGAGCACCTCTATCAACACCAACACCAATATCAACAACACTACACGAAACAAACCCGGCGTGATCCATCGAGACAACAGTCGCTCGTTAGTAAACCTTTATTTGCTGGTGGTGAATACGTTTCTACTGCACCAAAACAAGATCGTTCTGATTTTTTGGCGTTGAAAACTCCTGTTCATACCAAGACGTCCAACGAATTCACTACCACAGATCCTACAGAAACAAATAGTTGCACTTCGTTTTCTTACTCTCGTAGCGACAAGGACGACGCTAGTAACAAAAATAGCAGTCATCCCAACTCTTTCTTCTGGGATCGCGACGTCGACAGTGATCTTGACGACAACGACGACGAGAAAGATCATTACCACGACATCTCTACTCCAACAGCGAAAATGAATCATCTTGGAATCACAGTCAAAACATCTCCATCATCCAAAGCAAACGACACACACGTCATTACCATCAAAAGTTTGAGCAGCGGTCATCTCGACCGAAGAGATCCTTCGAACTGTACATTGCGTCTCGACACATTACCAATTTTTAAGGCAGAACAAGAGGAAACAAGAGTTCCCACCACACTAACGCCAACCAAGCTCAAAAGCTTGGGCACTTTTGATTTTCCTGAAAAAGCTAACAACAACACTACTTGCGTCAGACCCACATCTTTTCGAAGAACCAGCAAGAGTCTAGGTAGTGGTTCCTTTACTCCTCCCGGCACGGAAGCTACCAGTACGTCCTCTTTTTCGAATTCACATCACAGTTGGAACGAAGCAGGACAAGAACATCAGACAGCAACAACACCTACAAAACTTGCCGTTGCTGCTTCTTTTACAACCCCGCTTTCTATATTGAGCAAAGGTTTTCAAGTCGTCGTGGATAGTACATTGGCCTTGCCTCGAGCAGCACTGTCCTTTGATTATTTATTGTCGCCCTCTCACATAAACAAGCAAACTTCAGAACCACCAGTACCCACTTTTACCCCAACAAAACCAAGAAACACAGCTTCTGACTGTTTCAAAATGACACAACTCTTGTGCCAAGCTACCAGGGATTGCGATTATTGGAACCACGTCGTATCACTACTGTTACAAACCCACGGCAAGATTCATTCTCAAACAGCCGAGGCACTTTTACAATTAGGATATGCCTACATGATGACACGAGAATATGCTCAGGCCGTATTGGCCTTTCAATCGGCGTGTCGTATCTGGAAACAACTGCAGCGCAATGCAGACGATCACCTGGCACTGGCCCGAGTCGTGGATGCCGTTGGTATGGCGTGGGCACGTGTCTCGGAAGAAGACAACGATGATCACTGCGAAAAGAGCATGACGGCACTCGAGGAAGCCTTTGATATTCGCTACAGTCTTTTAGGTCCGGTGCATATTGATACCGTCGAAACACTCAACAAAATTGCGTCGGTTCATGTGCAATTACGAGAATACCAGGAAGCCTACGAGGCGTACGGGGAAGTCTATTTGGTACGCAAGGCTATTTTTGGTGCGG
>Ga0210054_1002573_pt1 | contig 14098 bp, 13 predicted proteins | sample CryGeymeta201516_FD_185470 | JGI IMG/M metagenome (GOLD analysis project Ga0210054, IMG submission 185470) | Groundwater microbial communities from Crystal Geyser aquifers in Utah, USA - Crystal Geyser metaG 2015-16 (SPAdes) (version 2) | ecosystem: Environmental > Aquatic > Deep subsurface >... | reverse complement strand
GGGGGCTTTAATTATTTTACACGATGTCAGTAGAGAAAAGATGATAGAAAGGATGAAAAGTGAATTCGTTTCCATTTCTGCCCATCAATTAAGAACTCCTCTTTCAGCAATTAAGTGGACATTGAGAATGTTATTAGATGGAGATTTAGGGGAGATGACAAAAGAACAAAGGGAATTTATTGAAAAATCCTATAAATCTAATGAAAGAATGATTAATTTAATTAATGACCTCTTAGATGTAACTCGAATTGAAGAAGGTAGATATCTTTACAAACCCGTTTTAATTGATTTTGAGCCCTTTGTTCAGTTTGTAATAAATACTTATCGGGAAGAAATTAAGAAAAAGGAACTTAAGCTCGAGCTCAAAAAGCCAGAAAAAAAATTACCTCAGGTTAAAGTTGACGCAGAAAAAATACAATTAGCTATCCAAAATCTTTTAGATAATGCTATAAGATATACTCCGACTGGTGGCAAAATTATTATTTCTTTAGGTTATATCGAAAAAGCAATAGAGTTTTCAATAAAAGACACCGGGGTAGGGATTCTCAAAAATCAACAAAGCAGAGTTTTCAGTAAGTTTTTTAGGGGAGCAAATGCAATAAGAATGGAGACAGAGGGTTCTGGTCTCGGTCTTTATATCGCCAAAAATATCATTGAGGCTCACGGCGGAAAAATTTGGTTTGAATCAGAGGAGGGAAAAGGCACAACTTTTCATTTCACTTTACCGATGAAGGAGGAATTTGGCGAATTTTTGAAAGAGTTTTAAAAGAAAACTTTTATTTCTTTTAATTCTAATTTTTGTTATAATAAATATAGTTCAAAGGTGAGTAATACTTTTTTCAAGTTTTTGATTGAGGCGGGATTTTAAAAAGGTCGAAGATTTACTTTTTTCAAAATATAATAAAATGAAACCATGGCGAAGAAAATTTTATTAGTCGAAGACGAGGAGTTGATGATTAATCTTTTGCAAAGAAAACTGACCAAAGAAGGTTATGAGATCTCGGTAGCAAGAGATGGCGAGGAGGGGTTGAAAGAGATGAGAGAAATAAAACCAGACCTTGTTTTACTGGATATTATAATGCCAAAAATGGGAGGTTTTGAGGTGATGGAAGAAATGGGGAAAGACAAGGAATTAAAGAAGATCCCGGTGGTTATTATCTCCAATTCCGGCCAGCCGGTAGAATTGGACGAAGCTCAAAGATTGGGAGCAAGGGATTGGTTGATAAAGACTGAATTTGATCCCCAGGAAGTGGTTGATAAAGTAATAAAACAGATTGGTAAATAGAAATCATACGAATTTTAATGCTAATTGAATGCGAATTATGCGAATACACGAATTCGCATATTCGAATGATTAGCATAGAATTCGCATCTTAATTCGTATGCAATCTAAAACAATTTTAGTTATAGAAGACGACAAGTTTTTAAGAGAATTAATAAGCCGGAAACTCACCGGGGAAGGGTTTGATGTTCTGGAGGCAGTTGACGGGGAAGATGGTGTCAAAAAAATAAAAGAAGAGAAGCCGGACATTGTCTTACTCGACCTTATTCTACCCGGTATTGACGGATTTGAAGTCTTAGCTAAATTGAGAGACGACCCCGAAATCTCTCCGATCCCGGTAATTATTTTATCCAACCTTGGTCAAAGAGAAGAAGTGGAAAAAGGATTGAAACTGGGAGCGATTGATTATTTGATTAAAGCCCATTTTACTCCCGGAGAAATCATTGAGAAGATAAAAAATATCCTAAAATAATATGCCAGAGTTGCCAGAAGTCGAGACAACGGTTTTAGATTTAAGAAAAAAGGTCCTGAATAGGACTTTTCTCGATGTTTGGACCGATTTTCCGAAAATGATAAAACTGCCTAACAGCTTCGAGCAATTTAAGAGAGAAATCAAAGGGGAAAAAATTGAAAAAATTTGGCGGAGAGGGAAGAATATTCTATTTGATTTTTCAGGAGACAAAACTCTCTTGATTCATCAAAAATTGACCGGTCATTTATTACTTGGATATTGGATATTAGATAATGGATATTGGAGACCAAAAAATCCAGGCCTCTTGGGAGAAAGAATCAATACCTATATCCATTTACTCTTTACCCTGGATAATGGCAAAATGTTGGTTCTATCCGATTTGAGGAAATTCGCTAAGGTAGAGCTTTTAGATAAAAAAACCCTCGAGAAGGAGCTAATCTCCCTTGGACCCGAACCTTTAGAGAAAGGTTTTACTTTTGAGAGATTTAAAGAGTGCTTAAGTGAAAAAAAAGGTAGAATAAAACAGGTTTTGATGGACCAAAAAGTGATTGCTGGAATTGGCAATATTTATTCCGATGAAATTTTGTGGCAGGCAAAAATACACCCTTTTAAAGAGACAAAACAATTAAGAGATGAAGAGATTAAGAAGATTTATGATACAATGAGAGAAATTTTGCCAAAAGCCATTGGGGTTGGCGGTGAGAGTATTTCCGATTTTCGGAGAATTTCCGGAGAAAAAGGAGGGTTTGACTCTCTAAGAAAAGTTTATCGGAGAGAGGGCGAAAAATGTAGCCGTTGCGGAACAATCATTAAAAGGCTAAAATTGGACGGAAGGTCAGCCCATTTTTGTCCAATGTGTCAGGTGTAACATACGAATTTTAATGCTAATTTTATGCTAATTATACGAATTTGCGAATTCGTGTATTGGCATTATTGCATTGAATTCGCATCCTAATTCGTATGATTATCTTTCTTTATGGACCCGATACTTACAGGTCTAGGCAAAAACTAAACGAAATCGTTGAGCATTACAAAGAAATTCACAAGAGTGGGTTGGATTTGAAACTTTTAGATTTGAAAGAGAAAGATTTCCAAGATTTCAAAAATGAGGCTCAAATAGCCTCAATGTTTTCTGAGAAAAAATTGTTAGTTCTAAAAAATGCTTTTGAGAATTTTGATTTTAAAGAGAAAATTTCAGCCGAAATTGAAAAATTTGCCAAATCAGAGGAAGTTATTCTCTTTTATGAAGAGGAAATTAAAAAAGACAAATTTTTTCAAACCTTAAAGAAATTTAGCGAGTATCAAGAATTTCAACTATTGGACGGCGAAAGATTAAAAAACTGGGTAAAAAAAGAATTTAAAAAATATCAAGCCAAAATTGATTCCGCCGTTTTAGAAAAACTTATTGAATTTGTTGGTAACGATCTTTGGCAAATGGCAAACGAAATTAAAAAATTAGTAGCCTACAAAACTGGACATAATCAAATTACGACCGTGACCAAATTATGTCCCGAGATAGAAAGAGAGGATGTTGAATTATTGGTGAAGTCAAAAATTGAAACCGATATATTTAAAACGATTGATGCCATAGCCGCAAAAAATAAAAAAAGAGCCCTTAAATTATTAAAAGCCCATTTAGAAAAAGGGGACTCGCCCTTATATCTTCTTTCTATGATTAATTTTCAGTTCCGGAATCTCTTAATTATTAAAGATTTGATTGAAAAAAATCTCTCCCCATATAGTTTTACGAATCTTCATCCTTATGTGATTAAAAAAAGCATTTCTCTTTTAGGAAAATTTAGTTTCTCAGAATTAAAAAAAATCTACCAAAAAATATTTGAGGTAGACCTCGATATCAAGACAGGGAAAATAGAACCAGAAATGGCATTAGATTTATTAATCACCGAAATCTAAAAGCAATCCCAATCTACGAATGACATCCGAATTATCCGAATATTCGGATCATTCGGATGAAAATTAGGATCATTCGGATCGCCTTATTGCTTTAGCAATCCGGGACTTTTTCCTGGAAGCGGTATTTTTCTTGATTAGCCCAATTTTCGCTGCTTTATCTAAGAATTTATAGACCTGGGGTAAAAGTTTTTTCGCCTCTTCTATTGCTGAGCTTTCGAGCTGCGAGGGCGAAGAAAGTAAACTTTCTTCTTCTCCCTTCGCTATCGCTCGGGAAAGCGAAGCGGGAAAAGAAGATTTATCCTCTTTGACCTTTTTCTCCAAAACTAAATTTCTCACTTGTTTAATCAGGCTCTTTATTTTTTCTTTTTTTTGAAGATTCCTCGCCTTTCTCTTTTTGCTTTGTCTTAATGCTTTTTTCGCTGATTTAGTAATAGGCATAAGCGCTATCGCTAAAATTAAAAATTAAATATCAAAAATCAAAAACTACTTAATTAATAATAGCAAAGAAACTGGAAATTTACAAGTCTCGGACATATAGGTTTTTAAATTTCAATATTTTTAAATTTTTAATTTGTATTTTTAATTTTTTATTTTTGATTTTTAATATTTCTTATCAAGTCCCGAATTTGGGCCGCCCGTTCAAAATCTAAATTGCAGGCGGTCTCCTCCATTTCTTTTTTAAATTGAAATATGGCAATTTTGTTTTAACTTAAATTTCCTCTTTTTTCAAGTTTAGGTTAAAATTAATTCGGTGAACCCCGTTAGAAATCTTATATTAAACTTTTTTCTAATGTGGATAAAATTATGATAACTTTAGTAGAAATTTCTAACGGGGTGAAAGAATTTATTAAAAAATTTATCCCTGCCCCCTTAATTAGTTTTTATCATTTTTTATTGATTTTTCTCGGTGCTTTAATTTATCGATTTCCATCCCGAGAATTGAAAGTAATTGGGGTAACTGGGACAAATGGAAAAACAACCGTTGCTGAAATGATTTCTAAAATTTTTGAAGAAGCTGGGTATAAGGTCGCTCTGGCAAATTCGATAAGATTTAAAATAGGAAAGAAAGAATGGAAAAATGAATTGAGGATGACAATGCCCGGTCGCTTTAAATTACAAAGATTTTTAAGAGAGGCGGTGGATTCTGGTTGTAAATTCGCGGTTTTGGAAGTGACTTCTGAAGGAATAAAACAATACCGTCATAAATTTATTGATTTTGAGGTGGCGATTTTTACCAATTTAACTCCAGAGCACATTGAGGCTCATGGGAGTTTTGGGAAATACAGGGGAACAAAAGGAAGGCTTTTCCAAGCAACAAAAAATATTCATGTTATCAATATTGATGATGAAAACGCAGAATATTTTTTGCAATTCCCGGCTAAGAAAAAATATACTTACGGATTAAATAAAGGGGATATTGATAATAGAGACCTTCAGTTAAATTTGCAATTGATTGGCAATTTTAATATTTATAACGCTTTGGCGGCAATTTGTGCAGGATTATCTCAGGGAATCAGCCTAGAAAAATGTAAAGAAGTTATAGAAAAAATTGAAGGAATTCCGGGCAGAATGGAATTGGTAATTTCAGAACCCTTTAAAGTATTTGTGGATTACGCCTTTACTCCCAACGCCTTGCGCAAAGTCTATGAGACTTTGCTAAAATCAAAAATCAAAAACCGAGTTTCCATTTATGGAAACGATGGGGAAGAAGAGAACGGAGTTTTCTTCGCCCATCAAAAATCAAAAATGATTTGTGTTTTGGGTTCTTGTGGCGGCGGTAGGGATAAATGGAAAAGACCAGTTCTTGGTTCTTTAGCGGCAAAATATTGTGATGAAGTCATTGTGACAAACGAAGATCCCTACGATGAGGACCCACACCAGATTTTATCTGAGATAAAATCTGGAATTTTCAAATCCCAATTCCCAATTTCCAATTTTTATGAAATTCTTGATAGACGGCAAGCAATTAGAAAATCTCTTGAGTTAGCAAAAACTGGAGATACTGTAGTTATCACTGGGAAAGGTTGTGAGCCATCAATTTGTATAGCTGGGGGTAAAAAAATTCCCTGGGACGATAGAAAAGTTGTTAAAGAAGAATTTCAGAATCTTGATTGAAGATATTAAAGCTGTTACTTATCATAGTTTATATGTTCATCAGGAAAAAGATGGAAGTTGGCAAGCAATAATTTTATTTGATATTTAAATTTTCTACCGTATAAGCTCACAAGGTTTAGTGGAGAGTGCCAAGATTTAATTACTGATAAAAATATTAAAAATGAGACAATAGAAAAGCATGTCTTTTGTTCAAGTAGAATTTTTCGCTTTCTTTGCGGTCGTTTTAATCTTAAACTGGTTTTTGAAACGTTGGCCGTTAATTTGGCGATTGTTTTTGCTTTTTTCCAGCTATTTTTTTTATTCGATTTGGAATATCTATTTTCTTTTAATTCTTTTTCTAACCTCTTTGTTTAACTTTTTAAGCGGTCTGGCAATTTCTAAAAACTTTTTTGGCGCCAGAAAACCAATATTCATATTTTCTGTCATTGCTAATTTAACCGTCTTGGGATTTTTTAAGTATTATGATTTCTTTCGGGTCTCGGCCGAAGCATTTCTTACTAAAATCGGCTTGCCCCCTACTCTTCCTTTTTTGCAAATTGTTCTTCCTATCGGACTATCTTTTTATATTTTCAGAACAATCTCGTATAATGCCGATGTCTACTTAGGAAAAATTTCTCCTACTTCATCGGTTCTTGATTTTCTCATCTATGTTGCCTTTTTTCCTCAATTGCTTTCCGGGCCTATTGCTCGGGCCGGCGATTTCTTAGTTCAACTTAAAGATGGTGGTGCCAAAAAGATTAATGATTTATACGGCAACTTTACCTTAATATTTCTGGGCCTGTTTAAAAAACTGGTCATTTCAAGCTATTTAGTGGTTAATATTACCGACGATGTTTTCGCTGTACCGGAAAATTATTCCTCTTTAGTGATCCTATTATCGGTTTTTGCCTACTCGCTGGTTATTTATTTTGACTTTAGCGGGTATACCGATTTAGCTATTGGTTTTGCCGGTTTAATGGGTTTTCGTTCACCAATTAACTTTGACGTTCCTTACTTGTCTTTGAATATTCAAGATTTTTGGCGGAGGTGGCATATCACCCTTTCTTCTTGGATCAGAGATTATGTTTATATTCCCTTGGGAGGCAGTCAGAAAGGACTAATGAGGAAATATTTTAATTTAATGACGGCAATGATTTTGGTCGGTTTGTGGCATGGGGCAGCTACTCATTTCATTATTTGGGGCGGGCTTCACGGAATGGCTTTAGTCGGTTATCATTTGTATCAAGACAGAAAAAAAGTTAATTTTTCGTCAAAAGTTATTCTTAAGCCGGCTAAAAAATTAAGAAAAACTATATCTAATCTCTTCTGTTGGTTCATTACTTTCAACTTCGTTTCTTTCGCCTGGATATTTTTCCGCTTAGAAACCACTGAAAACGCTTTTAAATTCATCAAGACCCTCTTTGTTTCTCCAAAGAGCATTGAAGCGTTTCAAGTTTATATTTTCTATGTGGTAATCATTGGTTTTTTGTTCTTTTTATTTGAGAAAGAGATTGTCCGGTACCTAACCATTTTTCAAGAAAAACTACCCATAATTCTTTGGTTTTGTTTTGCTATTTTGATAATAATATTAATCTTTAAATTAAGCCCCGAGGTTATCCCTACTTTCATTTACTTCGGTTTTTAAAATAAGATGTCTAAATTCTCTTCCATTCAAAAAGCAATCTTACTTTTTATTCTCATTACCCTTATTCTTCCTTTTTACGATTCGAAACGAGTAATTATGTGGGAAACCCAGGGCGCATTTCAAGAAGAAAACGTTTTTCATTCTTTGATTTTGATTTATGCCAAAGAGTCAGAGAAACTAAAAAAAGAGGTTGGCTTGGATGTTTTTTTTGAAAAGGAAAGTTCTTTCTGGAAAGCATTCAAAGAACCTCCTTTAGTTTTTCAGCCAACAGTTAGAGAGTCAACAGAAGAGATAAAGATAGAGGAAACTCAGAAAGAGATTGTAAAGAAGGAAGAAGAAAAGAAAGATTTAACTCTTCGACAGGCTCAGGGCAAGGAAAAAGAAATTCCTGTCCCAAAAATAGAAGAGAAAATAAAACTTCCCCCGAAATATTATGCTTCTTACAGATTTCTTATTATCGGCGATTCTTTCATTGCTGTCAGGGGAGGAATGGGAGAAATTCTGGAAGGAGAGTTATTAAATTATAAAGACGTAACAGTAAAAAGGGTTGGAGTCGTTTCCTCTGGTCTTTCCCGGCCGGACTACTTTAACTGGGAAGTAAAAACCATTGAGCTCATCTTTCGATATAAACCAAATATAGCCGTGGTGATGCTTAGCTCGAACGATGCTCAGTCCATAACAACTTCAAAAGGAGATCTCATTACCTATTTCGGCTCCCCAAATTGGAACGAAGAATATGCCAAGCGCGTTTCAAGTTTGTTAGATATTTTTGAAAAAAATAATATTACCACTTTTTGGATTGGTTTTCCAATTATGAAAAATAAGGCTTACTCTGAGAGAATAAAAAATTTAAATTCAATCTATGAAAAAGAATGTCAAAAAAGAAAAAATGCTTATTTTTTCTCTACCAGGGAATTATTGGCTGACGAAAAAGGAAATTATTTATCTTCTCTGCCGGACGAGAAAGGAATTTCTCGAGCTCTTCGCCAGTCAGACGGTATCCATCTTACCTATTTTGGCGGCAAAATGGTAGTAAATGAATTTCTCAATGTACTGAATGGACTAACCGGGATGGAAGCAAAATAAGAAGAAGGGCTATACACCCACTCCTGATAAAACGTATTGTGCGACAAACCCGACGACGCTAAAAAGCGTTTTTTGATTGATTTTTAGAACAAAATAAGTTAAGATTAGATTATGATTTCCAAAAAGGATTTCAGAAAAAATATCGGAATTTAAATCTATGCTCAGTAAAAAAGATTTTGTCAAAATAAATGATTATTTGTGGGAGATTCCAAAAAGTTTTAGAGCTGATATGCGAGTTCCAGTGCGAATTTATGCTTCAGAGAAGATGCTTGAGGAGGTTTTTAGAGACGAGTCGATACCACAGTTAATAAATGGATGTACTTTGCCTGGCATTGTGAAATATGGGATAGCAATGCCAGATTGTCACGAAGGTTATAGTGTTCCCATAGGATTTGTGGGAGCAATAAGAACATCCGATGGTATTATTTCGCCGGGGGCCTGCGGATTCGACATAAATTGCGGGATGAAATTACTAAAGTCAGAATACACGGAAAAAGAAATCAAACCTTACTTCGATAAATTGGCAACTGAAATTCAAAAAGAAGTGCCATCTGGTTTGGGGCGGGGGAGGCAGATTAAACTATCGATTGATGAAATAGATAAAATTTTGGAGGGCGGGGTTCCTTATTTGGTTGAAAAGGGATACGGAGAAAAAGAAGATGTTGAGAATTGTGAGGCAAATGGGAAATTGGAATGGGCAGATATTAAGGCAGTTTCTGATTATGCCAAAAATCGAGGCAGAGACCAGGTTGGAACTTTGGGCTCAGGAAATCATTTTTTAGAAATTCAAAAAGTGGATGAAATTTTTGATGAAAAAGTGGCTAAAACTTTTGGATTATTTAAAAACCAAATTGTAATAATGATACATACGGGGTCGCGTGGACTTGGCCATCAGGTTTGTACAGATTATTTGAGAGAATTTATTCCCTTAATGGAAAGGAAATATAGAATTAGGGTTCCAGATAGAGAGTTTGCCTGCGTTCCATTTAATTCTCCGGAAGGCAAAAGATATTTTTCGGCAATGGCCGCTGCTGCAAATTATGCTTGGGCTAATCGCCAAATGATTGCCCACTTTATTAGAAAAACTTGGAAAGATGTTTTAGGAGAAAAAGTTTCTTCTTTAGTCGCTCTTTACGATGTTGCCCACAATATTATTAAAAAAGAAAAATATAATATTGATGGAAAAGAGACGGAAGTAGCGGTTCATCGCAAAGGAGCAACAAGGGCTTTCCCGCCGGGCCATCCGGAAATTCCAAAAAAATACCAATCAGTTGGACAGCCAGTCCTCATTCCCGGTTCGATGGGCACTGCCTCATATGTTTTAGTCGGTCAAAAAGAGGGAGAAGAAGCATTTTTTTCAACAAATCATGGCGCCGGCAGGACAATGTCTCGGCACGAGGCAATGAGGCGGGTTTCTGGACAAGAAGTAGTAAAAAGTCTAGAATTGAAAGGTATTACTGTTAAGTGTTGGTCATTAAGAGGAATTGCCGAGGAAGCGCCGATGGCTTATAAAGACATTGAAGAAGTTGTAGAAGTTGTTCATAATGCCGGTCTATCAAAAAAGGTGGCAAGATTGGTACCTCTGGCAGTAATAAAAGGAGAATAAGCGGCTAAAAGCCTAAAATAAAAAGTTAAAAATAAAAGATAAAAAATATAGACGCAGAATATCAATTATGTATTTTTTATATTTAATTTTTTATATTTCATTTTTAAACACAAAGAGGATAGTAATTAGAATGGATTTATGGAAAAAAGAAGGCTACCAAAAAGTGTTCGAAAATTTATTAGGCGTGAGAAGGCTCGGATTCGTCGGGAGGTTTTGGATTTGAAAGAACAAGAGAAACAGATTCAGGAATTTTATCAAAAAATTTTTGAAGAATCAAAAAAACATGGAAATAAAGTTAAAAAACCTACAACAAATTAAGTGTAAAAAAGAGGTTGTTTTGGTTCTTCCTTATTTTCAGGGAGGGGAAATTCATGTTGTAAAAGAGGAAATAAAAAAGGAAGTTGATAAATTTTCGGAAACTCTTGCTTCCTTAAAAGAAAACGAAATTCGCTTCGTTATTTCTGACCAAAAAAAGATTGTTTTCTTAAATGTTGGCGGAAAAGAAAAATGGAATCAAAGAAAGTTTTTATTAAATTTGAGGAAAATTGTCAGATTCTTAAAAGAAAACAATATTCAAAAAGCCACTCTCCTTTTAGAGGAAATTATTCCCCGGGGGGTTAATCTAAATAATTTAGCCAAACAAATATCAGAAAATATATTGTTAGCCGATTACGAATTCACTCGTTATAAAAAAGAACCCAAAGAAGGTTGGACTAAAATAAGAGCAATCGAGATTAGCTGGCCTAATCCCCAAAAATATCAAAAAGATTTCAGTCAGGGGGGAGTTATTGGTCAGGCAATAAATTCTGCTCGGGACATTTCAAATATTCCCGGGGGAGAAATGACACCCGAGAAATTGGCTGTTTTCTCCCTTAAAACGCTTAAAAATCTAAACAATATTCAAACAGAGGTATTTGATAAAAAAAAATTAGAGAAATTAGGGATGGGCGGAATTTTAGGAGTTTCTCAAGGCAGTTTTCAAAAACCAAAATTGATTATTTTAAAATATTTTGGTAAAAAGCGGGACAGAAAATTTGATCTGGCTTTCGTTGGCAAAGGAATAACTTTTGACACGGGTGGTTTAAATGTTAAACCATCGGATTCAATGCTAACAATGCATATGGATATGTCGGGGGGAGCGGCTGTTTTGGGTGCTATGTTAGCCATTTCGCAAATTAAGGTTCCTTTAAATATCGTTGCTTTAATACCGGCTGCCGAAAACATGCCTTCCGGTCAGGCTTATCGACCAGGCGACCTTTTAAAAAGTTATGATGGAAAAACTATTGAGGTAATCAATACCGATGCTGAAGGAAGAATTATTTTAGCCGATGCTTTATCTTATGCCGTAAAAAATTTTAAACCAAAGATGGTTGTGGACGTTGCTACCTTGACCGGGGCTGCAGTTGCTGCCTTGGGTCAAAGGGCTATTGGTTTATTTACGAATTTACCAAAAATGGAAAATATTTTGCGTCAGCTCGGCGAGGATTCCGGGGATTATGTTTGGCCTCTTCCTTGTTGGGAAGAATATGAAGAAGAAATTAAGGGCATTTTTGGTGATATTGCCAATGTTGGTAAAACAAAATACGGGGGAGCAATTACCGCTGCCTTATTCTTGAAAAACTTCGTTGAGGATTTACCCTGGATTCATTTAGATATTGCCCCAACAATGGTTTCAATTGAAAATCAAGGATTAGCCCAAGGGGCTACCGGTACCGGGGTTAGATATCTCATAAAATTAGCTCAGGAGTTTCAAGATATTGAAGAAAGGTTGTAATTTTTAATCAACATCAGAGAGCGAAAAAATAAATTTTTTCCTCCTCTTTTTGTTGTTGAAAGGAATGAACTGGAAAATTTTTATTATCGAGGCTTTTTTATTTTGTTTGACTTTGGGTTCAGGAATTGCTGCGGCTTTTAGAATAAATAACCCCCCACCAAATTTTGGTGGGGGGCAGAAAGTTAATATTCCTCAAATTTCTTTTCCTCAATTTATTTTGAATTTTTTATTGGCAACCTTATTTATTCTCTTGATTTTGCGGTTTGTAAAATTTGAAAAGGAAAAAGGAACAATTTTTAAAATCCTTTTTATTTTGGCCGTCTTATTGGGTGGATTACTTTTTCTTGAAACTTGGTTGCCGGAACATCTGTCTCTAATTTTTATTTTTGTTTTAATTTTTTGGTGGCTGAAAAAACCTTCAGTTTTAATCCAAGACCTTCTTATTATTTTAGGAATAGCCGGAACAGGCAGTATTCTGGGTTTGAGCTTGAACCCTTTGACGGTTGTCGCTCTTTTAATAATTTTTTTGATTTATGATTTTATTGCTGTCTACAAAACAAAACACATGGTCAGAATGGCAAAAGCGATGCTCGAAAGTCGAGCTATTTTAGCTATTGTTATCCCTCCAAATATTTTTGGGTTTCGAGAAAGTTTAGAAAAAATTCAACCCGGCGGAAAATTTTTAATTTTAGGAGGAGGCGATATTGCTTTTCCTTTAATTTTTTCAGTCTCATTGATTCCGTCCGGAATTTTTAATTCTCTCATTGTTGCCCTTTTTTCTTTAATCGGTCTTTTCGCCAGCTTTTGGTTTTTTACTAAACAAAAAGAGAGAAAACCAATTCCTGCCTTGCCTCCCATTGCCTTCTTTTCAATAATTGGATATTTAATCACAAAAATTTTATAATAAAAGAATGTTAGATAGAAAACAAAAATATTTGCAGATTGCTTTTAACCGCACTTTAGAAGAAATAGCAGTGATGATTAACTCTCTTCCCTTATCGAGCCGAATTATAATTGAAGCCGGCTATCCTTTAATCAAAACTTATGGTACTCATGCCATTTCTACAATAAAAACTCTTTGGGAACAAAGAATTTTAGGTTATGGTCTGGGGACAGTCGAAGCTCCCGAAATGAAACCCTTTCAGTTGTATAAGGGTGGATATAGGTCGCCGTTAATAGATCTATTGTTGAAATCAATAGAAAAAAGAAAAAGCGAAAAAACAAAAAGAAAGTTTTCAGAGCCAATAAAAAAAGAAATTACTTTTAGTCCCTATATTGTTGCCGACCTAAAATGTATGGACAGAGCTTTTACTGAAGTGGAAGCAGCTGCCTCGGCCGGAGCTTCGGCCGCAACTTGTTTGGGTTTAGCCCCTTTAGAAACTATAGACGAATTCATTAAAAGATGCGAAGAAATTGGGATTGACTCAATGTTAGATATGATGAATATTGAATATCCTTTTGAGATTTTAGGTAAGCTCAAAAAACCTCCAAAAATAGTAATGTTACATCGCGGCGTTGATGAAGGAGAAAATAGGGAAAAAGAAATACCTTATCAGGAAATAGAAAGAATAAAAAGTGTATATGAGGATGTTTTAATTGCGGTAGCCGGCGGAGAGACGATTCAAGAGGTTATAACCGGAGCTTTTAACGACGCTGATATTATTGTTGTCTGGAGACTTTTTAATGAAAATCCTGAAAAAATTACCAGTTTATGTAATGAATTTTTAAAAGAAATAAAATGAATCTAAAAAGAAGACAAAAATACCTTCAAATTGCTTTAAATAGTACCCCTTTTGAGGCAAGAGAAATTATTGCTCAGTTGCCATTTTCTGGGAGAATTTTAATTGAGGCAGGGACTCCCCTGATAAAAATATACGGCAAAAGAGCGATTTCAGAAATAAAATATGGAATACGTGAGGGAACTTACATTGTGGCAGATACAAAATGCGCAGACTTGGCTTCAAGAGAAGTTGAGGTGGCAGCCGATGCCGGAGCTCAGGCTGTTACTTGTCTTGGAGTGGCTCCGGTCGAAACAGTTGACAGATTTATTGAAGAATGCCAAAAAAACGGAGTTGATTCAATGGTTGATATGATGAATGTAGATGACCCGGTTAGTGTTTTGAAAGAATTAAAAAATCCTCCTGATATTGTTGTTTTACATCGAGGAGTGGACGAGACGGAATTTTCGAAAGAAAAACAGATTCCTTTTTATCAAATAAACCAAG
>Ga0210054_1002565_pt1 | contig 14138 bp, 10 predicted proteins | sample CryGeymeta201516_FD_185470 | JGI IMG/M metagenome (GOLD analysis project Ga0210054, IMG submission 185470) | Groundwater microbial communities from Crystal Geyser aquifers in Utah, USA - Crystal Geyser metaG 2015-16 (SPAdes) (version 2) | ecosystem: Environmental > Aquatic > Deep subsurface >... | reverse complement strand
CGGCTCGTCCCATGTTGACTTCCACTTCTACAACAGTGTCGTCCTTCCCAACGCGTCACTTTCGGGGCTCAATCCCTTCAACCAATCGGCTTACGGCCTGCCTGCTTGCTATCTTACGCTTAAAGAAAGATGTTACCACCCTCCCTCCAAAGACTCGCTACCCGGTGGCTGGCTTACCTTCCGGGGCGGGATTCTCACCCGCTGGATGATACGACCTTGCCCGGTCGCACTGTAGGTCTGACCCCCTTGACCCCTGGATTCCCCGATCCGAACTGCCTGTGCGTGTCCGCACGCAGACAGGTCGGGGAATGACGGAACTGGGATGCGAGAAGATAATCATCATGTATTGAACTCATCAACGGTCAAGCATTTCCCGGACCTTCCTCAGAAGGGTATCCGGCGTGGCAGGCTTCAGGACAAGGTCTATGCCGCTTCCGGCCAACTTTTCTCTTTGCAGAATATCCGCCGAATACCCGCTCATGAAAAGGGCCTTGATGCCGGGATTCATCTTTATGATCTCATCATACGCCTCTTTACCGCTCATCTTCGGCATGATGAGGTCGAACAGTAGAAGGTGGATGCTCTCCTTGTTCTCGGTAAATTTCCTCACAGCGTCTTCACCGTCTACGGCTTCGATGATCGTGTAGCCGAAACGCTTCAGTACGATTCTGTAAAGTTTCCTCAGCGATTCATCGTCCTCTGCAACCAGGATCGTCTCCGAGCCCCCCGCCGGCGGTCCCTCCTCATGCGCTTTTTTATCTTCTTTCACTTCCGACGCGATGGCCGGTAGGTATATTTTGAACGTGGCGCCCTTGCCGGGCTCGCTGTAAACATTGATGTAACCCCCATGCTGCATGAGGATACCATACACCACGGCCAGGCCGAGACCCGTGCCTTTGCCGACCTCTTTGGTTGTGAAGAAGGGCTCGAAGATATGCTGACGCATCTCTTTATCTATGCCGATACCGGTGTCCGACACGGTCATCATCGCATAACGGCCGGGCCTGCCGAAGCCGTGGAACGCTGTGAAATCTTCGTTCAGATTGATCTGTTCCGTTTGAACGGTAAAAACACCGCCTTTCGGCATGGCGTCACGGGCGTTGGTTGCGAGATTCATCAGCACCTGCTCAAGCTGATGGGGGTCGGCGAGGACCGTTATCGGCCTGTCTTTTAGATTGGTTTGAAATTCAATATCTTCTCCGATGACCTTCTTTAGAAATTTCTCGACCTGACTAACCACGGTGTTCAGATCCACAGGCTTCAGCTCGCTCGCCTGTTTTCTGCTGAAGAGAAGAAGGTCTTGGGTAAGGCGGGCAGCCCGCTCTGCCCCCTCAAGCATGTTTTCGATGTTCACCCGCTGCGGGTCGTCTTTGGCCGTCTGCATAAGGGCCAGATGTCCATAACCGATAACCGCTGTAAGGATATTGTTGAAGTCATGCGCCACGCCCCCCGCAAGCTGTCCGATGGCTTCCATCTTCTGAGCTTGAAGATATTGCGCCTCCAGTTTCCGATGTTCGCTGATGTCCCTGCCGACCTCAATCACATTGATGACGCGTCCGGACTCTTGAATCGGCGCCGTCCTGAGTTCCCATATCCTGCCGTCAGGCGTGGTGACAGTTTCGGAGGCTGGTTTTCCCGTAGAAAAGCTTTTTAGAACAGGACAGGGATGGCATGGCTCCGTCCTGTTGTGCCAAAGGGTGTAGCAGTAAGCGCCGACCAGATCCTCCGGTTTTTTGTTCAGTCCGTCGGCCGCGCCGTTGTTCGCCCAGAGCACCTTGAGATCCGGCGATTGGAGCGTGAGGTTGTCCGGAATGGCATCGAGCAGGGCGTGGAACTGGCCGGAGATTTGTCGGAACTTTGCGTCGCTCTTGCGCAGATCCTCCTCCGCCTTTTGGCGATCTTCTTCCGCTCTCCGGATGGATCGAAAGTAAACCCCGATGCGAAGGACACCCGCCAGCATGAGGCAGGAAATGATGAGGGCGATGAGTTCAGGAAGTTCAAAAGTTATGGCCTTGCCGGCGGCAAGCAGTGAAACAAAGGACACCACACGGCGCCATATCATCAGCACCATGGCCATAGAAAGAAAAATCCACGCAAGCTTTCGGCCTGTTGTACGGATCAGCAGAAGGGCAAACAGGGCCGCTGTGAGTTGCAGTCCGATGGAGAGAAGGAAAAGGATGACTGGAATCAAGAGAACCTCCGGCAGTTATATCCTGATCGGGAAATGTCATTTTGATTTTTGATTCTTTATTTTTAATTTCTATAGCCGTTCAACTTTCTTACGAAAGAACCATTCTTTTCATACCACTAATGCAGACCCTATGTCAACCATGATATTCCCGTGTCAAAGCTGTTGACAAACAGGGATAAACAGGGTAATAGAATCATCTAATTATGCTCGAATAGACCATGCTCTTCATGAAGGGGCGCCGAATATGACCGGGACTCCGGGTATTTTTGTCGGACAGGGGGAAACCCCTTTGTTTTCTTCTTCGATGAGGCGCATCTCTTGTTTAAGGATGCGCCCAAGGCGCTGCTGGAAAAGGTTGAGCAGGTGGTCCGCCTGATCCGGTCCAAAGGGTGTCGGCATCTATTTTGTAACGCAGAACCCTCTGGATATCTCCGTGTGGCGCGGAGCATCGGCAGCCGGATAGGGCGGCAGATCGTGCGCGGGATTCTGGGATCCATCTTCAAGGGGAGATAACAGCGAAGGGGTTTCACGTGCCCGATTCAAACAGGTTCCAATCGCTTGGCCGCAAGCCCCTCCCCTTCTTTCCGGGATGGTGGGCGGCACTGGGTCCCGGCATCATCTGGATGGCACTGGCTCAGGGGAGCGGGGAACTGATCTGGTGGCCGTATATGATTGCCAAATACGGTCTGACCTTTCTCTTCCTTCTCATTCCGGCCTGCCTGCTCCAGTATCCCCTGAATCTGGAGATCGGACGCTATACCCTGCTCACCGGTGAAAGCATCTTCCACGGCTTCATCCGGCTGAACCGGTGGTTCGGTATTTTTCTCTGGATCCTGATGACGCTTTCTTTTCTCTGGTTCGGGGCATTCGCCTCGGCAGGCGGGACCGCCTTGGCGGCGCTCACGCATTTCCCTCATGACTGGAGCCCGAGGGGCCAGACCCTTTTCTGGGGTTATGCCTCCATTGCGGTTTTTTTGACCGCGATTCTTTTCAGCCGCGTGATCTACACCATGATCGAAAACTTCATGAAGGCCGTGGCGCTGATCACGGTCGCGGGACTGATGTGGGCATGCCTTCAGCCGGATGTCTTAAGTGCGGCGCCGGAATTCTTCAAGGGCCTCTTCGGCCCCCCGGGGCCGATCCCCCGGCCCTGGGACAACCGGGATGCCACCAAACTTCTGACGGCCATCACCTTCGCCGGGCTCGGTGGGTTCTGGATCCTCTTTTATTCCTACTGGCTCCGAGACAAGGGGAGCGGCATGGCCTCGCATGCCGGACGGATCACCGGTCCCATCACGGGCAAACCGGAGACCATCACGACCCGGGGGAACCTGCCTGACGATTCCCCTGAAAACATAGTCCGGTGGAAGTCGTGGCAGCGTTTTCTTTCTCTGGACACCCTGATCGGTATCGGAGGGAATCTCTTCACGACCCTCATGACCTGTCTCCTATCCTACGCCCTCCTCTTCCCCAAGGGACTGCTCCCTCAGGATTACGAACTGGCTGTGGTGCAGAGCCGCTTTTTCGAGGTGAGCTGGGGCCCTCTCGGACGCGTGATCTTCCTGATCGTGGCCGCGGCCTTTCTCACCGACACCTGGCTCGCCACCGCGGACGCCGTAAGCCGCATCCAGGCGGATATTGTTTATATCCTTTTTCCAAGGAGCCGGCGTTTTGCCATGCGGCACTGGTATTACATCTTCCTTGGGGTTCTGACGATCATCACGTCGCTCACCATGCTGATCGACGCGCCGGGACCCCTGATCCTGATCAGCGCGGTCATCGGATTCGTCGGCACGGTCATCTTTCCCGCCGCCCTCTACCTTCTAAACTACCGCTGCCTCCTCCCCGGCCTTCCGGCCTGGTCCCGTCCCGGGAAGACATCGCAATGGCTTCTCGCCGTGAGTTTCCTGGCCTACCTCTCTCTGGCCGCGGCCTATCTCTGGGCAACCCTTTTGATCTGATCCGTCAAATGATTTTCCGGATCCGTTCCTCCATCTCACCGTAATGAAATAATCTCTCATATTCCACCATGCCGGCCATGGCCCTTGATCTTACCTTGATGTTCTTTTCTTCAAGAATGGCGACGGGGTTCAGGCCGCCGATGACAATGGCCCCCAATCTTCCCTCCATCACCGGAATTTCCAACAGAGGTTGTCCGGGCCAGCCGATCATCAAGAAGCCTCCCAGTCCCGCTTCCTCGAGTTCGTGCATCAGCGACAGAATACGATCCCGGCTGTCCGACGGCACTTCCCTGAAACCCACCCCGATACGGCCGTTCCCGGTTTCGGTCGCCCCGGAGTAATCGGTCATCCCGCTTCTGATGAATACTTCAAGGGGGTCCAGGCTGGTCCCGTCATATCTGATGATCTCCACAAATCGTGTGGGTTTGTGATCTCGAAGCTCCAGTAAGCCGCCGAAACTGGAGTGGGTGGGAATCCCGTGGGCCAGAAGAACGCCGTTCAGTGTGATGGAACAAACGGTGCCGAGCCCCACCATGTTTTTTGGAATGATGATGTCCCCCACCCGTTCACCGTGCCTGAAAAGGGCCATCATGGCGCCCATGGCATACCCCGCATCAAAGACCCGCTGGATCAGCGGGCAAAGTTGGAGAAGCCGACCGGGATGGAAGAGACTGACATTAACAATGACCGTCCCGCTCTTCTTATGAAGATCGAAACTCATCCGGTAGGTCAACTGATCAATCTTGGCGGTCAGAAAGCCGACCTTGTCAAAGACCCTTGCATCGCCCAATTCCTTGAGGCCCGACTCTGTAATGATCCGGCCTTTTTTGCCGAGGTTTTTGGTCAGGCCTTTACGGTCCATCTCCTTAAAATAATATCGGACCGTCCGCTCGCTGACCTCGTGTCCCATGGCTTGGAGATTCTCAATCAAATTTAAACTGGTGAGCGGTCCTTGTGCTTTCTGCAGGAGCCGCAGAATAGCCAATTCTTTTTTTTCCGTTTTTTCACTCATAAAGAAAAAATACAGGATCCGGCGATTATTTTCAAATAAAAAACGGAAATTTTGCCGCAAACCTTGAGAGACAAAGATCCGGGCATTCTACCCCTTTCCTGTTTGAATCGTTGCAAGAAACTTCCATTAAGGCGAATCGGCATCATATCCAGCCGACAGCCTGCCGGCGAAAGCAACATCCTATCCGGCAAAATTGCCGTTAATGGCCAGGGGGCGAAAAGACGATACGAACCAAGACCTGCCACGTCATAAGGGTTTTTGCAGGCTATTTTTCAGACTTTTTTTATTGACTCTCCTGCAGCTTCCTAATAGTATTGGTAATCCATTGCCGCATAATGCGGGTAAAATTGACGATGCATTTTCCGGTCAGGATACAACCTGAATCAACGGACTTCTTACTCAATCTATTCGATAAGGAGGTGATAGGTTTTATATCAAGAGTCTCTTGCGGCAAGCCGTTTCAATTTCCAACATAGGAGGAGGAACAAAATGAACTTACAACAACCCAATTCCAACGAAGCGACATTAACGTTCAACCGTTCAAAGAGTGTTGCGCCCGTAAGCGGAATCTGCACCCGCTGCATGGACGGATGCCGGGGCAACTGCGAAATTTTCAGGGCCACGTTCCGCGGGCGCGAAGTGATCTATCCCGGCCCCTTCGGAGAAATCACGGCCGGCGGGGACAAGAACTACCCGATTGATTACTCTCATCTTAATATCCACGGCTATGCCCTGGGGGCCAAAGGTCTTCCCAAAGGCGTGAAGGGGAATTCGGATACGGCGCGTTTCCCGGATGTCAACACCGAAACCGAATACGGCTGGACCCAGAAAGTCAAGATGAGCCTTCCCGTGTTCACCGGCGCTCTAGGATCCACGGAGATCGCGAGAAAGAACTGGGAGCACTTTGCCGTGGGCGCCGCACTCTCCGGCGTGACCATCGTCTGCGGGGAGAACGTCTGCGGAATCGACCCCAAACTCGTCCTGGACAAGAACAAAAAAGTGAAAGAAGCGCCGGACATGGACCGCAGGATCGAGGCATACCGGCGCTACCACAAAGGCATGGGTGAGATCCTCATTCAGATGAATGTCGAGGACACACGCCTGGGGGTGGCCGAATACATCATCAACAAGCACGGGATCGAAACCATTGAACTGAAATGGGGACAGGGCGCCAAGTGCATCGGAGGTGAGATCAAGGTCAACTCCCTGGAACGGGCCCTCGAACTCCAGAAGAGAGGCTATATCGTCACGCCTGACCCCTCGGATCCGGTCAACCAGCAGGCCTTCAAGGCCGGCGCCCTCAAGGAATTCGAACGACACAGCCGTATGGGATTTATTGATGAAGACGGATTCTATGCCGAGGCGGCAAGGCTCAGGAAACTGGGATTCAAGAGGATCACCTTGAAGACCGGGGCCTACGGCCTGAGAGAACTGGCCATGGCCATCAAGTGGGGCTCCAAGGCCAAGATTGACCTTTTGACCATAGACGGCGCACCCGGAGGCACGGGCATGAGCCCCTGGAGGATGATGGAGGAATGGGGCATACCGTCTCTCTATCTCCATTCCGCCGCGTATGATTTCGCAAAGATCCTGGACAAGCAGGGGGAGAAGGTCCCGGATCTGGCCTTTGCCGGAGGTTTCAGCTCCGAAGACGGCATCTTCAAGGCGCTGGCTCTCGGCGGCCCCTACACCAAGGCGGTCTGCATGGGCCGGGCATTGATGATCCCGGGTATGGTCGGCAAAAACATCGACAAGTGGATCAAGGAGAAAGACCTGCCCAAGACCGTGAGCGCCTACGGATCCACCGTTGAAGAGATCTTCGTCTGCTACGAAAAGGTCGTGGAGATGGTGGGCAAGGCTGAGATCAAGAAGATCCCGCTCGGCGCCATCGGCATCGTCAGTTTCTCAGACAAGCTCAGGATCGGCCTTCAGCAGATCATGGCCGGCGCACGCTGCTTCAATGTCTCTTCCATCACGAGGAACGACCTCATGTCACTGACCGAAGAGTGCGAGAAGGTCACGGGTATTCCATACGTGATGGATTCGTACCGCAAGGAGGCGCTGAAGATTCTCAAGGGCTGATTGACTTCAACTGAATCCGCATGGGGAGAATGGGACCATCCATCTTCCCCATGCGGATTCATTCCGCCGCCGTCAATTCAAATGGCTGACATTAAAAATATCGGCTCATGCTTTGTCTTCTCAGGAAAAAACAAAATCCGTTTACGTTTTAGAAAAGAGGCCCGAGTTGATTTTCTTTATAATCAGGACGCTCAGCCCGGCATACCCATTTCTTCTCTGCAAACCTCCATCAGAACTTTTTTCAGGAAGAACCACAGCGCCTTCTCCAACAAGAAAGTCGGTATCGTGATTCCCGACCCTACCAGGGATTTCCATTCCAGGGCCATCCTGAAACCCATTGCAGGAGAATTGAAAAAGATCACCGGCGGATTTGAATTCATGATTTCTCTGGGACTTCATCAAAGGCTATCCGGAACCGGCCTCATGGACTTTTTGGGAGAACCCTTGATTAGGGAGAATCAGATCGTTCAGCACTCTCCAAAAGAAGTCATTGCCTTGTCGATCATACATGGAGTCCCCGCCACCCTGAACAGGAGGCTTTTTTCTTATGATGTCATCATCACCGTCGGCGTGGTGGAGCCCCATCTTTATGCAGGGTTCAGCGGCGGCGTCAAATGCCTCGCTATCGGATTGGCGGGTCAGGAAACCATCCTCCATACACATTCGCCGGAATACATTTCACAGAAGGGGGTCAGGGTTTCGAATATCCGTGCCAACCCTTTTCAGCATTTTCTATGGGAGGTCTGCAGAAAACTGGATATCCCGGTCTACTCTTTAAATCTGGTCAACAACCAGCAAAAGGAGATCGCTTTTTACTCGATGGGAGAAGCAAGAAGGTCTTTTACAGAATCTGTAAAGGCTGCAAGAGAGATCTATTCCTATAGAGTCCGGGATCCATTCGATCTGCTGTTCGTGGGTTGCGATTCCCCCAAGGATCGGAGTCTGTACCAGGCCTCGCGTCTTTTTAATTATGTCCTGGAAAAAAAACGCCTGATCAAGAAAGGGGGGATCATCTGTGTTTTCGCCGGCCTCAATGCCCAAGGAGAAAGCCAGGCTGAAAAGAATTTCGAAAGCCTGTTGAAGAAGAGCGGTTTACCGGATGCCTATGGATTCAGGAAACCCGGCGAACACCGCACATACAAAGTCATCGAGGCATCCAGGACCGGACGGTTGTGCTTCATCACGCCTAACATTCCAAAAGGCGGATTTCCCTGTTTGATATTTTTCGGACATTATTTGGATGCGCTGAACTGGGCTCAAGATCAATTTGGAAAGAATTTGAAGGTCGGGGTCATCCCTTCCGGATTTTCCTTTATTCCGTGTCCCTGAGAAACCCGGATGCAGGGAAACGCCTGTTCATGCTTCTCCTGGACCGGATCATAAACTTCCTTAAGATGCCTTCCGGACCTTGCCGGAACGAATGCACCGTGTACAGACGTTCATCTTCCTGACGCTTCCCTGATGAATAGCCCTGACACTCTGGATATTGGGATAAGAAACCTTTTTGGTCTTGTTGTTGGCATGGCTGACATTGTTGCCGGTCAGCCGCCCTTTCCCGCAAATCTCACATTTCCTTGACATGGAATGTCTCCTTTTATATACTCATAAAACCGATTATAATTTGGAAAAATTATCATAGAACCGAAAGGATCGCAAGATAATTTTTCTTCATCAATGAATGGATGGGAGATGTTATGCAAAAAATTACAAAAGATATGTCCTTTATCCAGGCCATTCAGGCCCATCCCAAGGCTGCCGAAGTCCTTGCCAAATATGAGATGGGCTGTATAGGGTGCATGGGGGCTGCAGGCGAGACCATTGAGCAGGGCGCGATAGCTCACGGTGTAGAAATTAATGAATTGATCAAAGAACTCAACAACTTGTTCAAAGATTCTTAAATAATTTCTTTAGGTTTCTTTCTTATGCCGATTCATTCAGAGAAAACCCATACGCTGATGAGCGAGATTCATGAACAGAGTCTTGGACCATTTTCTGATCACAAAAGATCGCACCTCCTCCGACTCCATCCTGTCCCATTCTGTTCGTTACGTTAAAGGGGTTGGCGTCCGCATAGCAGGCCTGATGGCCAAACTCGACATCCATCGCGTGGAAGATCTATTTTTTTTCTTTCCGTACCGGTATGAAGACCGCAGGAATCTCCTTCACATCGCTGAACTCCCTGAAGAGGGTTTTGTCACGGTACAGGGGATGGTCAAAAATGTTGACCTCACCACCACTCCCAGAAAACGGTTTCGTATTCTTCAGATCCTGATCGAGGACCGCTCCGGATGGATGACGGCCAAATGGTTCAATCAGGCCTACCTGAAAAAGGTCTTTCAGACCGGGCAGAAAGTGATCTTAAGCGGTAAGGTGAAACGGGACACCTTCAACCATGCGGTGGAAATGGAAAACCCGGAATACGAGATCCTTCAGGAGGGGGAAGAAGAGACCATACACACCAACCGGATCGTGCCGATTTACCACACCACGGCAGGCCTGACACAGCGCCGTATCCGCACCATTCTTTATGATCTCCTTGCCTCCCATGCCGATGAGATCGAGGAGTCTCTCCCCGAGGAGATCGTCACCGCATACCACCTTCCGAAACAGCGGGAATCGGTGCTCAACCTCCATTTTCCCGGACCGGAAGACTCTGTGGAAAGCTTGAATGCCGGCAGGAGCCGCTATCACAAGAGGATGATCTTTGAGGAGTTTCTCCTCTTTGAGATGCTCCTGGCCATCCACAGGCAGGGGAGAATCCAGGGGGTCCGGGGCATTTCCTTTCAGGTCAACACGAATGCGGAGAAGGACCTGATCCGCAGCCTCTCCTTTCCTTTGACGGCTGCGCAAAAACGCGTCATCCTTGAAATCAAACGCGACATGGGGAGGCCCATACAGATGAGCCGGCTTCTTCAGGGGGACGTCGGGTGCGGTAAAACCGTGGTTGCGGCGGTCACGGCAGGAATAGCCATGGAGAACGGGTATCAGGTGGCGGTCATGGCCCCGACCGAAATCCTGGCGGAACAGCTCTATTTCCACTTTCATGGTTTTTTTGATAGGCTCGGGAAAAAGACCGCGCTTCTTTCGCGTCTGGTCAAAGGCCGGGAAAAAGAAGCCCTCCGTGAAGCGATCCGGCAGGGGAAGATTGACGTGGTGGTGGGAACCCAGGCCCTGATTCAAAAAGAAGTGGTTTTTCGAAAACTCGGGCTGGTCATTATTGATGAACAGCACCGGTTCGGCGTGATCCAGCGTTCCGCGCTCATGCAAAAGGGAGAGGCGCCGGACCTGCTGGTCATGACGGCAACCCCGATCCCCCGTTCCCTCTCCTTGACGGTATACGGGGATCTGGATTGCTCGGTGATCGACGAAATGCCATCAGGACGTTCTCCCGTAAAAACGGAAATCGTCCGGGGCAGAGAAAGGCAGAGAGTCTACAGGCATATAGACCGGGAGATCCGGGAAGGACGCCAGGCCTTCATTATCTACCCGTTGGTTGAGGAGACTGAGAAAAGTGATCTTGCCGCCGCCAAGGAGATGTCGGAACATCTTGCACGGGAGATCTTCCCTCACCGTATCGTCGGTCTGCTTCACGGCAGGATGCGCCCCGAAGAAAAAGAGAAGATCATGGAGGCCTTCAAGCGGAAAGAAGTCCAGATCCTGGTCGCCACAACCGTTGTGGAGGTGGGCATCGACGTCCCGAATGCCACCATCATGGTGATCGAACACGCCGAGAGGTTCGGTCTGGCGCAGCTCCACCAGCTCAGGGGGAGAGTGGGACGGGCCGGATATGCATCCTTCTGCTATCTTGTGGCGCAAGGACGGATGACTGAAGAGGCGTCAAGAAGGCTTTCGATCATGGCAAAAACCTCGAACGGTTTTGAGATCGCAGAGGAAGATCTTTCCATCCGGGGTCCCGGGGAGTTTTTCGGCAAGAGGCAGTCGGGCATGCCGGATATGAGGATCGGAAATATCGTACGGGACATCCGGATTCTGGAGGCCGCCCGTCAAGAAGCATTCTCACGGATCCAGCGGGATCCTTTGCTTCATGAGCCCGGGAACCAGCGTATGATCTCGGAGATTCGGAGACGTTACGCAGAGAAGACTGAACTGATTCGCGTGGGATAAAAATGAAACCGGACTCTCCATCCAAGACTCATTCCGAGCTGCCCGCCTGCCGGCATGAGGACCGCCTGAAGTCCCTGTTGGATCTGTCGGCCCTGAACCATACCGACATGGACCCGTCAAGGATCCGTAAGGCATTTTTATATCTGGAGCATCATACCCCCGCCGCGAAAGAGGATCCATACCCTGCCGGCATTGAAGACGCCTTGGAGACCGCGAAGATCCTCGCGGAACTTAACGCGGACGAAGATACCATCATTGCGGCTCTGATTGAAAACCTGACCATGCAGGGATACCGCACCGACGATCATATCCGGGAACAGTTCGGAGATGAAACAGCCAGGCTGGTGAGAAATGTGGCCCGTACCAGTCAGATCCGGTTCAAAAAGCGCATCGAAGAGCAGGCTGAAAATTTTCGAAAAATGATCCTGTCCATGGCCCAGGATCTCCGGGTGGTTCTGCTGAACCTGGCCAAACGCCTCCAGTTGATGAGGAACATCCATGGTTTTGATGCGGCCGTACAGTGCGACATCGCCCAGGAGTCCCTTGATATCTATGCCCCTCTTGCCAACCGTCTCGGTATTGCTCGGGTCAAAAGTGAAATGGAGGACCTCTGTCTGGAGGTTCTTCACCCTTCCATATATAAAGAGCTTGAAGAACGTGTGCCGCAAAACCGGAAAGAACGGAGCGCCTACATCGAGAAGGTGATCGACATGGTCAAAAAGGAGATGGCGGCCCAGGGGATCCCCGGAGTGGTTGAGGGACGTCCCAAGCATTTCTACAGCATTTACCAGAAGATCTTAAAACGCGGCCTCTCCTTTGATGAACTTTTTGACTTGACCGCCCTTAGGATCATCACCGACACCAGCAGCCGATGCTATGCCATTCTGGGGATGATCCATTCCCTCTGGAAACCGATCCCGGGCCGGTTCAAGGACTATATCGGCGTCCCCAAATCGAATATGTACCAATCCCTTCATACCACAGTCATGGGCCCTGACGGACAGAAAGTGGAATTTCAGATCAGGACCCAGGAGATGCATTGGATCGCCGAGACCGGAATCGCCGCGCACTGGAAGTATAAAGAGGGAATCAAGACTTCTCTCTCAACAGAGCAGAAGTTTGCCTGGCTGAGACAGCTTCTGGAATGGCAGCAGGAACTGAAGAGCCCGCGTGAATTCATGGAGAGTGTCAAGACCGACCTTTTCGAGGAATCGGTCTATGTCTTTACGCCTACCGGAGACATCAAGGAACTTCCCAGCGGGTCCACGCCCCTGGACTTCGCCTACAGCATCCACTCCGATATCGGGAACCGCTGTACCGGCGCCAAGGTGAATAACCGGATGGTCCCCCTGAAGACTGCCTTAAAAACCGGCGATACGGTCTCGATCCTCACGTCGAAAAATCAAGCCCCCAGTAAGGACTGGCTGAAGATCGTAAAAACCACCAAAGCAAGGAACCGTATCAGCCACTTTCTGACAGAGGAAGAACAGAAACGGAGCCACGATCTCGGGCGCGAAATCCTGGAAAGGGAGGCCCGGAAACACGGACTCACGCTCTCCAAGATCCTGAAGTCCGGTGAGATCCAGGCGGCGGCTTCTGATTTCGGATTTTCTCATTGGGACAAGATGATCACTGCCGTGGGTTTCGGCAAAATCTCCGCGAAACAGGTCTTGAACCGTTTCCTCCCCCAGGAGGGTCTCGAACCCATCCCCGTCAAACCCCGTAAGGCCGGCAAAATGCTGATTGACGGGATCAAGGTCCATGGCATCGGGGATATCCTGATTCATTTCTCCAAGTGCTGCAACCCGGTCCCCGGCGATGAAATCATCGGCTTCATTACCAGGGGCAGCGGGGTATCCATCCACAGAATGAATTGTTCCAACGTCGGGGGCGGCGCCGTTCACTCCGACCGTATCGTGGAGGTGGAGTGGGAGATCAAGGAGGAAAGAATTCATCCGGTTCGAATATCGGTCCTGACCACCAACCGTCCCGGAATACTCGCCAATATCAGCGCAAGGATTTCTTCCGAGAACATCAATATCAGCGCAGCCGATATCCGCACGCAAAAAGACGGCCGTTCCCTCTGCATCTTCGAGTTGGAGATCCGGAACAGGCAGGATCTGGACAGGATCATGCATGCCATCTCCCAGATCAAGGAAGTCATTGATGTGAAACGGTTGACCGGATCGTGAGTGGAATAGATGGTTATAAAAAAATACAAAGTCCTGGCCGTAGATGACGAAGAAAACGTTATCCGGCTCGTCAATTTTGTTCTGAACCGGTCCGGATATGACTGTATCACGACGAGTTCCGGGCTCGATGCATTGAAACTCATCGAACAGGGACCGCCCGACCTTCTGATCCTGGATTCCAACATGCCGGAGATCACCGGATTGGAGATCTGCGACCGGATCAAGAAGAACATATTCCTCTCCAGGATTCCGATCCTGATGCTCTCCGGCAAGGCGAGCGTGGAAGACAGGGTTCACGGCCTGGATGCCGGGGCCGACGATTACCTCTGCAAACCCTTTGACAACAGGGAACTGGTTGCAAGGGTCCAGGCATTGATCCGCCATACGGTCCGGGAAGCCGATAGAAACCCCACCACCAACCTGCCGGGGAACGCTGCGGTGGAGAGAGAGATTTTAAGGAGACTCGAGCAAGAAGAGCCCTTTGCCATCTGTTACCCGGACCTGGACAACTTCAAGGCCTATGCCGACACCTATGGATTCGATTCGGCCAACAAAGTCATCCAGATGGCCGGACG
>Ga0210054_1002541_pt1 | contig 14206 bp, 6 predicted proteins | sample CryGeymeta201516_FD_185470 | JGI IMG/M metagenome (GOLD analysis project Ga0210054, IMG submission 185470) | Groundwater microbial communities from Crystal Geyser aquifers in Utah, USA - Crystal Geyser metaG 2015-16 (SPAdes) (version 2) | ecosystem: Environmental > Aquatic > Deep subsurface >... | reverse complement strand
ACAGTACTGGAAGGGTTGGTAGCGGAAGGGATTACGGAATACGCCCAAAATCAGGGGATGAAACTGATCATTTTGAGCAGCCATGGACGGAATGGCTTGACTCAATGGGGAATCAGCAGCATCACGCAAAAAATTATCCTGAGCGCGCAAACCTCGCTGCTGATTGTTCGGGCGCATCAATATGGGGACTACTCTGGTGAATTATCAGAACCGGTTGTTTACCAACGCATCCTGGCGCCGTTGGACGGTTCACAGCGGGCGGAAAATGTTTTGCCGATCATTACCCAATTGGCGCAATTTCATAAGTCTCAGATTCATCTTGCGCAGGTTGTGCAAACCCCGGAAATGGCGCGTCAAATGCCCCCGGCGTCCGAGGATATCGAGTTATCCAATCGCGTTGTCGAACGTAACCGCGATGAAGCCGGGCGTTATCTCGAACAGGTGAAATCGCGTTCGGTTCTGGAAGGCATTGCTGTTCAAACTCATCTCATCGCCAGTGAAAATGCAGCAGTTGCGCTGCATCAACTCGAGGAACATGAGCAGATCGATATCGTCGCGCTCAACGCACATGGCTATTCGGGGCATCACCAATGGCCGTATGGCAGCATGGTCAACAATTTCATCTTGTATGGCAAAGTCCCGCTTCTGATCGTGCAGGATCTACCCCTCAAGCAAGAGCCAATCTCACCGGAACTACCAACAAGTGAACGCATAGAGCATTAACCTATGCAGATTGCCACGCAGGTTATTTCATCCGAACCAGCCAATTCAGACTCAGATAATCAACTGAGAGAATTCGCACACCAACTGGCGAAAACGCACGTGATAGCCGCGGCCCCAGCACGGGACACCGTAGAAATATCCCGTCTAAAAAAAACTGACCTATTGGATTATCTGCAAATATGGGAACTGGCTTTGCGTAATGCCAATGCAGTTTTTAAATCTGTGCCAGCCAATGACGCGCCGGTTTCACGCGCCGGCGAATGGATGCTGGATAATTTTTATATCGTCAAACAGACCCTGCGACAAATCGAAGAAGACCTGCCAGCCAGTTTTCTCAATGAGTTACCCAAACTGGAAACGGGACTACCCCGCATCTTTGGACTGGCGCGCGAATGGGTTGACTACAGCCAGAGTCAGATTGACCTGACGCAAACCGCCATTTTTGCGGGGGACTATCAACAGGTCACGCCGCTGACGATTGGAGAACTGTGGGCGTTTCCGATCATGCTGCGCATCGGGATTTTGGAGCGGCTTGTTTTTGCTGCATCTGAATTAACTGGATTGGATTCGCCTAAAACTTTAATCGAAACCCCGAGTGAACTCCCTTCCCCAGAGGTCGCAAACGAGACCATTGTCGCCAACTGTTTTCTCAGCCTGCGCCTGCTTGCCGCCACAGATTGGAAAGATTTCTTTGAGCAGACCAGCCGCGTGGAAAAGATTTTGCGCGACGACCCAGCGGGGGTTTACGCGGGCATGGATTTTGACACCCGCAACAGTTATCGCAGTGTCATCGAGGAACTGGCGCGCCACTCAAAATTTAGCGAAGAGGAAGTCGCGCTCGCCGCAGTTGAATCCGCTCGGAGTGTGGATGACAAAGCCGCGGAGCGCCGCAGGCAGGCGCACGTCGGTTTTTATCTGCGGGATGCGGGGCGCGCGGCGCTCGAAGCCAGTATCCGCTACCAGCCTGAATTAAACGTCCGCATCCGCCGCGCGTTGCTCGCATCCCCCACTGCCACGTATCTGGGGAGTATTGCCATCCTTTCCGTGCTGTTTGTCTTGGGGCTGCTCACTTACGCAATGCTTTCGGGCGGCTCGCCTGTCCAGCTCATCCTCGTCGGCGCGCTTGGGTTTGGATTGGCTTTGGAAGCCGCCATCACACTCGTGCATTGGAATGTGACCCACCGCATCAAGCCCCAGAGCCTGCCGCGCATGGATTTTTCGGAGGGCATCCCATCAGGCAACCGCACAATGGTAGTTGTGCCAACCCTGCTGGAAAGCGCCGAAGAGCTTAATCATCTCTTGCAAGAGTTGGAACTCTATTATCTATCCAATCCCGACCCGCAATTGACCTATGCCCTGCTGACCGATTTCGGGGATGCCCCGTCGGAGAATATGCCCGAGGATGAAAACCTGCTTGGGCTGGCAAGCGCGGGCATTGAAGATCTTAACAAAAAATATCCTGAAAGATTGCCCTTCTATTTATTTCATCGTCATCGCCAGTGGAATCCGTCTGAAGGGGTTTGGATGGGCTGGGAACGCAAGCGCGGCAAACTGGCGGACTTCAATCGCCTGTTGCTCAATTTGGGCGAGACGCCTTACTCCACCCAAGTTGGGGACGCGAGCATTTTGCCTGACATCAAATATGTGATCACGCTGGATGCGGATACCTCCCTGCCGCAGGGCAGCGCCAACCGGCTGATCGCCACCCTGGCGCATCCGCTTAACCATGCCGAGTTTGCCGCGGACGGACGCTCCGTTGTCGCGGGTTATACCGTGTTGCAGCCGCGCATGGCGATCAAGCCGACCAGCGCGAACCGTTCGCTCTTTTCGCAAATCTTTGCCGGGAACGCCGGGTTTGACCTGTACTCCTTTGCTGTCTCGGACGTTTATCAGGATTTGTTTGGCGAAGGCAGTTACGTTGGCAAAGGGATTTATGATGTCGCGGCTTTCGAGCGCAGCCTGGCAGGCCAGGTGCGCCAGAATACTTTGCTCAGCCACGATCTGTTTGAAGGGATTCATGGACGCGCGGCGCTGGTCACGGACATCACGTTATATGAAGAATATCCTTCGCAATACCTGGTCTACGCCCGCCGCCTGCGCCGCTGGATTCGCGGCGATTGGCAATTACTGCCCTGGTTATTCCCCATCGTCCAGACTCAAAACGGGTTGGCTCCCAACCGCTTATCCATCATCAATATCTGGAAAATTTTCGACAACCTGCGCCGCAGTCTCCTGCCGCCCACGCTGTTGACTCTGCTCGCCGCGGGCTGGCTATTCCTGCCTGGCTCGCCGCTGGCCTGGACCCTGCTGGCGCTGTTGCCATCCGCCCTGCCTCTCGCGGCGCAAACTGTTCAGGATGGCAGGCATGGTTTGCGAAACAGACTGCCGCTCAAACAACTTCTCAAATCAATTCGGCTTCCGCTCACACGCTGGGCGTTGGCTGTTCTTTTTCTGCCTTATGAAGGATTGCTGATGCTGGGCGCAATCCGCACCACGCTGGGACGCCTGCTGATTGCGCGCAGAAAACTATTGCAATGGACAACCGCGGCGAATACGGCGCGCGCATCTGGATCGAACACGCGCTGCGAAATTTGGAGCGAGATGGCAGCGGCTTTGGTTGTCACTGTTTTGCTGGGGATCTCCATCGCCATTTTCAACCCGACGGCGCTATGGGCGGCCCTGCCTTTACTGGCCGCCTGGCTGATCGCTCCACAGGCCGCAGCCATCATCAGCCAGCCCGTGACACACATCACTGCGCCGCTCTCGGAGACCCAGCGCAAGCAAGTCCTGCGACTGGCGCGTCGCACCTGGGCATTTTCTGAGCAGTTCGCTGGACCCAATGACCACTGGCTTCCGCCCGATCATTTTCAAGAGTCGCCGCGCGGCAATGTGGCGCACTACACCACCCCCACCAACATCGGACTGTTTCTGGTATCCACATTGTCGGCTTATGATCTGGGTTACATCGGCCTGGTCGAACTGGCAGTCCGCTTGCGCTCAACTTTTGAGAGCATGGACAAACTGGAACATTACCGCGGACACCTGCTGAACTGGTACGACTCGCAGACGCTGGCCGCGCTCCCGCCGCGTTACATCTCCACAGTGGATAGCGGCAACCTGGCGGCGTGCCTGACGACGCTCAAGCAGGGTTGCCTGGCCCTGACCGGGCAAGCCCGTGCGCCGCTGTTGGGCGCCAAGCAATGGCAGGGGCTGCTCGCCATTCTGGATATTCTGTCAGAAGCGTTGCAAGCGCTGGATAACACCCCGAATCACTTACGGAAAAAAAACAATCCGCATCCCGTGTCCCGTGCGGGAACCGGGACTGTGTCGCAGGAATCGGAACTGCATCGCGCTTCGATTGAATCTTTTGAAGTTGAACTAACCCGCATTTGTGAGCGCGTCAGCGCCGTCCAGAACCAGCCAGCCGCGTGGAAAATGACTCTCGACTGGCTGTCAGGCGAAGGCTGGGACAGAGTTTGCCGCCGCCTGATGGAATTGCTTGAGAGTCATCCCAATCTTCAATCCGAATCCCTGACCGAACTCCAACTCTATCTCGGCTTGATGCGCCACCACTTGCAGGACATGCAGCGCAGCCTGGGTTTGTTCGCGCCCTGGCTCAGCCGCGTGGAGTCGCCGATTTTGCAAACGCCCGCTGGACAGGATTTTTGCGCCAGCCTGCCCGCCGAACTGCCCACGCTGGGTGAGGCGTCAGCCGTGTATGAGCGCATCCAAACGGCATTGAATCATTTCAAAGCACAGCAGCAAGATGAAGCGGCGCGTGAATGGTGTCAAAAATTGGATGATGAGTTATCGTCGGCGCGCATGACGGTCACGCCCTTGCTGGTTGGTTTTCAGGAACTGGCAGGGCAGGCGAACGCCGCCGTGACTGGCATGGATTTTCGCTTCCTGTTCGATCAGCGCCGACAGGTGTTTCATATTGGATACAACGCCAGCGCCGAACGGCTCGACCCGAGTTACTACGATCTGCTGGCGTCCGAAGCGCGGATTGCCAGCCTGGTCGCGATTGCCAAAGGCGATGTGCCGAACAGTCACTGGCAGCATCTCGGGCGGCCCATGACGAAGGCCAACGGCAAGCAGGTACTGCTCTCGTGGAGCGGCACCATGTTCGAATATCTCATGCCGACCTTGTTCATCAAAAACTATGCTGGCACATTTCTCTCGGATAGCTGCTATGCCGCACTCGAAGCGCAGGCCAGTTATGGACAGGAGCAGGAAGTTCCCTGGGGCATTTCGGAGTCGGGTTACTTTGCTTTCGATGTCAATCAAAACTATCAGTATCAGGCTTTTGGCGTGCCTGTTCTGGGCTACAAACGCGACCTGCACGATGACCTGGTCATCGCGCCCTACGCGTCGTTGCTGGGACTTTCGTTACAGCCCCAAGCCGTGCTGGAAAATATGGCGCACCTGGAGCGCCTGAACATGCTCGGACGTTTTGGTTTTTACGAGGCGCTCGATTACACCAAAACACGTCTCCCAGAAGGACAGACACACGCCATCGTGCAATCCTACATGGCGCATCATCAGGGCATGATCCTGCTGGCGGCTTGTAACTATCTGTTGGAGGATGTGATGGTGAAACGTTTCCACACCGACGAGCATGTTCAGAGTGTGGAACTTCTTCTACAGGAAAAAATTCCACAGAACCCGCCGATTGAATATCCCCATCTCGATGAGTCAGCGGACTCGCCCGAAGGTGCGCGGCTGGTCAGCAGTGAGCCATGGCGCGTGCCAGTGGATAGTCCCATTCCGCAGGCGCACGTGCTTTCGCAGGGCAATACCAGCCTGCTGATCACCAACGCCGGCAGCGGATATAGCCAGTGGCGCGAGTTTGCGTTGACGCGCTGGCACGCCGACTCCACCTTTGACCAGTGGGGCACATGGATTTATGTGCAGGATCGCGAGAGCGGCGCGCTCTGGTCCGCCGCCTGTCAGCCTATCGGGGGGGCGCCTGAAAATCAGGAAGTGTTGTTTTATCCGCACAAGGTCGAGTTCCAGCGTTCGGAAAATGAAATTTCCCTGCGAACAGGAATTACCGTCAGCACGGATGGCGTCGAGATCCGGCGGGTCAATATCCTGAACGACAGCGACCAACCCCGAAAACTGAAACTGACCAGTTACGGCGAAGTCGTGCTGGCGGCGCAGGCAGTTGACCGCCAACATCCGGCGTTCAACAAACTTTTTATCGAGAGCGAATATCTGCCCGATGAGAATGCGCTCCTGTTCCAACGCCGCCCGCGTTCTGCGGATGAAAAACCTGTCGTGCTGATCCATGCGATGGTTATCGAAGCCGGGCGCAAAGTCACCGGCGACCACGAGACGGACCGCGCTAAGTTTCTGGGCAGATCACAGACGATGCGCACCCCGCGGGCATTACAAGACGCCAACCGCCACCTTTCTGGAACCGTCGGCGGCACACTTGACCCGATCCTGTCTCTGGCGCAGGAAATTGACCTGAAGCCCCGCGCCAAAACCCGGGTCACTTTTTTGACCCTGGCGGCCGCCTCCCGTTCTGAAGCATTGGAAAAGCTATCTCATTACCAATCCGGGCAAGCCATCTATCATGCCTTCAACAATGCGCAAGCTCACAGCGAAAGAGAACTGCTCGAACAGGGATTGGACGCGCCCTCTGTCGAAAATATCCAACGCCTTTTATCTGCCCTGCTCTACCCGGCCGGCGCATTACGCGCCGCACCGCATATCCTGGCCCAGAACGAGAAGGGGCAGTCTGGCCTGTGGGCCTTCGGTATCTCTGGTGATTACCCCATTTTGTTGGTGCGCATCCATAACGGCGAGTCGCCCCTGCTGATCGAAGCCCTGCAAGCCTTCACCTATTGGCGCAGCCACCATGTCACAGTCAACCTGGTCATCCTGAACGAGCAGGATACCGGCTACTTCCTCGACCTGCGCAACGCCATCCAGCGCCAGATTGTACGTATGGGTGAAGAGGCCTCCCTGAACCAGCGCGACGGCATTTTCGTACTGCGTACAGACCAACTTCAATCTGCTGACAAAATCCTGTTTGAAACAGTCGCCGGTGTTATTTTGGATGAAAAAAGTGGGTCTCTCGCTGAACACGCTCTCCGTTTAACCGTTCCATCCACCCGTCTGCCAGTATTCACCGCTTCACTCTCCCCGACAATTGATCCTGAACCGACGAAGCCGCTCACCCTTCCAGGTGATTTGCTATTCGACAACGGTATCGGCGGATTCAGTCACGATGGGCAGGAATACGTTATCCACCTCCAGCCGGGTCAGCATACGCCGCATCCGTGGGTCAACGTCATCGCCAATCCGCAGTTTGGCTTTCTGGTTTCCGAATCAGGCTTGGGCTGTACCTGGGCAGAGAACAGCGGCGAGAACCGTCTGACTCCCTGGCGCAATGACCCGCTCACCGATATGCCAGGCGAAGCGATTTACATTAGAGATGAAGAGACTGGCTTAGTTTGGTCGCCGACGCCCATGCCTGCTGGCGCAGATACCGCGCACGTGATTCGTCACGGCGCGGGCTATTCGATCTTTGAGAGTCAGAGTCACGGACTCAACCAGAACCTGCGAATGTCCGCCGCGCCAGATTCTCCTGTCAAAATTGCGCAACTGCGTCTGCAAAATCTATGGGAGCGTCCGCGCCGTATCACCGTCACCTGCTATGCCGAATGGGTGCTTGGCACAACGCGTGACATGCATCAAGCCCACGTCATGCCGGAATTTGATCCCGATAAAAATGCTTTGCTCGCCAGCAATCATTTCAATAGCGAGTTTGGCGAACGCGTGGCGTTTCTGGCGTCCAATAAAAAACCGCATAACATAACCACCGACCGCACCGAGTTTTTGGGGCGCATGGGAAGTCTGCGCGCGCCGGCGGCTCTCGCTCGCATTGGATTGGACAGCGCGGTGAATGCCGGGCTGGATCCATGCGCGGTCATTCAACTTCACATTGACCTGGCGGCGGGCGCAACGGAAGAAGTATTTTTCCTGGTCGGCGAAGGGAAAAATCGGGATGAAAGCCTTTCGCTGATCGGGCAGATTCAGGCAGAGGGTCAGGTTGAAGCGGTCTGGCAATCCGTCCAGCAGCAATGGGATGACATCCTGAATACCGTCACGGTTGAAACGCCTGATCCCAGCATGGATTTGATGCTCAACCGCTGGCTGATGTACCAGACACTTTCCTGCCGTCTGTGGGGACGCACCGCACTGTATCAATCCAGCGGGGCGTTTGGGTTTCGCGACCAACTCCAGGATGCGATGGCGTTACTGCATACCCGGCCTGAACTTGCGCGTGCGCAGATTTTGGAAGCGGCGCGGCATCAATTCGAGGCGGGCGACGTGCTCCATTGGTGGAATCCGCCTGCGGGGCGCGGGGTGCGTACGCGCTTTTCGGACGATCTGCTTTGGCTTCCGTATGTCACCGCCGAGTACGTTTCCGCGACCGGCGATGAATCCATTTTGACTGAGAGCCTCCCGTTCCTGAAAGGCGAAGCGCTCAAAGCGGGCGAAGCGGAACGGTACACGCAATACGAAGCGGCGAGTGAGTTGCATACGCTGTATGAGCATTGCCGCCGCGCCATCGAAAAAGGGAACACATCCGGCGCGCACGGCTTGCCGCGGATGGGCGCGGGCGACTGGAACGATGGCATGAACCGCGTCGGCATGAACGGGCGCGGCGAGAGCATCTGGCTGGGCTGGTTCCTGCACGCCGCACTCAAGCGTTTTGCGGCGCTGGTTGTGTTAATGAAGGATGACCCTGCGCCATATTTTCAACAGGCCGGGAAATTGTCTCAGGCGCTCGAAGCCCATGCCTGGGACGGCGACTGGTACTTACGCGCCTTCTATGACGATGGCACGCCATTGGGTTCGCGCGAAAATATTGAATGCCAGATCGATTCCATCGCGCAATCGTGGGCGGTTCTATCGGGCGCGGCAGACCCGGCGCGGGCGGCGCAGGCAATGGAATCAGTCAATCGGCGGCTGGTAAAGCCGACAGAGCAGATGATCTTGCTGTTGACCCCGCCTTTCGACAAGTCGGCGCGCGACCCGGGTTACATCAAAGGCTACTTGCCGGGCGTGCGCGAAAACGGCGGACAGTACACCCATGCCGCCATCTGGACAGCCTGGGCGTTTGCCAAACTTGGGCAGGGAGACCGCGCCGTTGAGTTGTTCCGCATGTTGAATCCCATCAGCCATGCGGATACGCCCGAGAGCGCAGCGCGCTACAAGGTGGAGCCTTACGTGATCGCCGCCGACATTTACAGCGTATCCCCGCATATCGGCCGCGGCGGCTGGACCTGGTACACCGGCTCCTCCGGCTGGATGTACCGCCTGGGCATTGAAGCCATTTTAGGAATCACGAGAGTGGGCGCTGCGCTCAACTTCAACCCGTGCATCCCTAAGGATTGGACGGGATTTAAAGCGGATTATCGCTTTGGAAAGGCGCATTACAAGATCAGCGTGGAGAATCCGAATGGAGTTAATCGAGGCATCCGGCAGGTTGTGCTGGATGGAAATCCACTGCCCGGCAGCCTGATCCCGCTGGTGGACGACGGTCAACCGCACGAGGCGCGGGTGGTGATGGGATGAATTCGTTCGGCGCCCGATTGCAATCTAACAAAGCGCGAACGTGAGGTTCCACCCTTGATGATCGAGGGGTGGAACCTCGCGCAGATCGCCGGAAGGCTGACCGTAAGCCCGTCCACGACCAAATTCCACGCCAGTAACATCCTGTCCAAATTAGGCGTCGCCAGCCGTACGGAAGCGGCAACTCTCGCGCTCCGTAACCGCATCGTCCCCTAAAGCCCCCTCCGTCCTCACCCGCACTTGCGCCTGGCGCAAGTGCCGGACGCCTCCCCCAAGTGGCGGAGACAAACACTCCCCAGCCGATGGATGCGGCTGGGGAGTGTTTATTGTAAGATGAATCCATGAAGCCGCGTACGGTTTCAACTCATACGCCGATCATGGCGCGCTATTCAATTGTGAAGGAGAATGAACATGAACAAGTCAACTTACCACTCAGCAATACCATCCGCCTGTTGGTAATTGCTGCGTTAGCTATCGCGCTCACATTGGGCTCAGGGAAAACGGCGCGGGCTTTTGCAAGCCCAGCGTCGGTAAACCTTGGCGCGGCTGCGTCTTTTGCGATTTTGGCAAAAACAGGAATCTCAAATGTTCCGACTTCCGCCATTACCGGAAATCTTGGAGTGAGTCCAGCCGCCGCGACTTACATAACCGGATTTCCATTAACAGCGGATGGCACGAATACGTTTTCAACCACACCTCAAGTTACCGGGAAAATATACGCAGCCAACTATGCAGACCCTACTCCTGCCAACTTGACCACGGCTGTACTCAACATGCAAGCTGCCTATACAGACGCCGCTGGACGGTCAAACCCTGATGCCACCGAACTGTACTCAGGAAATCTTAGCGGTAGAACCCTGGCTCCTGGCCTCTATAAATGGAGTACTGGCGTTTTAATAACAACAAATGTAACACTCGCAGGTCCTGCAGACGCTGTCTGGATCTTCCAGATAGCAGGAGATCTCACGATGGGCCCAGGCGCACAAGTTTTATTAAGCGGCGGCGCACAAGCCAACAATATATTCTGGCAGGTTGGCGGCGGCACGGGCGTCACGATTGGCACGACGGCGCACGTTGAGGGAACCATACTGGCCGCAAAAGCAATCACTCTGCAAAGCGGCGCGTCGCTGCACGGCAGGGCGTTGGCGCAGACTGCGGTTACTTTGATCCAAAATACGATTGTGATCCCTGTGGTGAGTCCTTTTGTGGTTCACCGCTTCTTTTTCCCTCTCGTATTCAGGTAGAATAAGCCTTTGCAGATGGCCTATTTGGGGGCAAAAACTTGAGACTTTCTGCGTAGATTCTGTATCGCAAAGGTGACAGCCACTTGCGAAAGTGGCTGTCACCTTTGTACTCTTTCTGTCTCTCCCTGCCTGCTTCCTCATCCTTCCAACTTTCCCTGTGTGTAGGGCGCCTCGAACGGCGCGATGAATTTTTTGATGCCGTCGAGGTCGAGCCATTCGGTGTTGTTGTCGCTGGTGTACGAGAAACCTTCGGGCAGGGGTTTGCCTTCGTAGTGCATGTCGCGCTTCCAAAGCGTTTCCGGCGGCTTGATGATAAACATTGTCTCACGCTCGACTGCGTTGCGGGCTTCATCTTCGGAGAGCAGGTTCTCGTGCAGTTTTTCGCCGGGACGGATTCCGATGATGTCAATCTGGGCATCGGGAGCGATGGCGCGCGCTAGGTCAATGACCTTGGTGCTGGGGATCTTCGGCACGAAGACTTCGCCGCCCTGCATCTCTTCGATGCAGCTGATCACAAAGTGGACGCCCTGCTCCAGCGACAACCAGAAACGGGTCATGCGGTCATCGGTGATGGTGATCTTGCCGTTCGCGCGCTGTTTGAGAAAGAGCGGCACAACCGACCCGCGCGAACCAACCACGTTGCCATAACGCACGCAGGCATAACGGGTGGCTGAACCGGCCGCGTAGTTATTGGACTGGATGACCAGTTTCTCCGCCACGAGTTTGGTGCCGCCGTAGAGGTTGGCCGGGCTGACGGCTTTGTCGGTGCTGAGGGCAAGGACTTTTTTTACGCCCGCGTCGAGCGCGGCCTCGAGCACGTTGGAAGTGCCGATGATGTTGGTCTTGACGGCTTCCATCGGATTGTACTCGCAGGCCGGCACCTGCTTGAGCGCCGCGGCATGGACGACGATGTCCACCCCGTGCAGGGCGCGCACGAGGCGCTCGCGGTCGCGCACGTCGCCGATGAAGTAGCGCAGGTTGGGCTGATTAAATCCTGCCACCTGCATTTCGTGCTGTTTCAATTCATCGCGGCTGAAGATGATGATCTTCTTCGGCTGTTTCTCTTTCAGCAGGATCTCGGTAAACTTTTTGCCGAACGAGCCTGTGCCGCCGGTGATGAGGATGACTTGGTTTTTCCAGTCCATGTTTACTCCGTGTTACGTATTGCGTGGTGCGTATTGCGTGATTGGTAATTGGTCATTGGTAAGTGGTAATTGCGAGGCGGCGACTCAATCCCGAAGGGATGGAACGATTATAGAACGCGGTTTGCATTGTGCATTTCAACCCCGAAGGGGTGTTACAAAATTATGTCATCCCTTCGGGATTGGCATTTCTGGATCGACGGCCGTTACAATCCTATCATCCCTTCGGGATTTACTTCTGCGCCTCGAACATTCCAGAATCCTTCGTAATGAAAATCTCACCGTCGCGTTCAAGTTGCTCGCACAATTCCTTCTCGATCTTCGCCATTTCAGTTTCCGAAAAATTCACCGCGCGAATTCCAGAGCGGATATAGGCCATGATCGGTTCCACTTCGGTCACGCGCAGGTTGTCATCGTAACGAGACAGTTCTACCTTTGCGAAGAATTCCTGCAACTGGCCCAGTCCATTTTCCAGCAGGAAGGGCTGGGTGAAGCGAGCCAGGTCATTTTTATTTGTTGCGCGCGACAGCCACGCGCTGATCTCTTTCAAATGATGGTCACCGACTGTGGTGGCAAACAAGCGGCCGTCCGCTTTGAGCGCGCGCCGGATCTCGGTCAACGCCTTCTTCCGGTCAGGGACGTGATACAGCATGTGGTTGGCGATGACCGCGTCGAAGGTCCCATTAGAATACGGGATGGATTGCGCATCAGTCTCCTCGAACTTGAAGTTGCGCCCGGTGACCACCAGGTTCCTCCACGCCGCGTCCACCATGCCAGGGGATAGGTCGCTGAGTGTCACATTCCAGCCGGAGGGGATCCGTTCGATGCGCGCTTTCCACAGATAGGCGGGGCCGCATCCAAGTTCCAATATTTTCGCGTTGCCCGGCAATTTATTCAACGCGTCGAAGACCCAGTTGAACCAGCCATACGGGTTCGTGCTAAACCGTTGATGGATCACTGCCCGTGCGTCCAAATTCGAAGAATCGCGATACTGACCGGTTTTCAGGTAATTCGGGTCGGTGAATCGTGACATGGTTATTTCCTGATGACGATCAGCGGATATTGCCCATTCTCGGCAAAAAACTTTGGGAACACGCCCTCGAGCCAGAAGACGACTCGCAGGAACGCGCGCCCGCCAAACGGACGGACGAACCAGCGCAACAAGCGCGTGCTCATACTGCGCCAGGGTTTGATCTCGATGGTCATCGTCGAACCAACTTCGCGCTTGAGCCATTCGGGAGTCATCTTTTGGACGAAGGTCCCAGCGGGCTCTTCCTCGTTCAACCACTCTTTCTTCATTTTTGCGGAACGTCCCGATAATTTACGCATTAATCCGATCAACGGCTCGGCCATGCGGCTCAGGAACGGTTCATGCCAGCCGTTGACAATGGCCGCTGTCCGTCCGCTGGCAAGCACGCGGTGGATTTCATTGTATGCGCGCAGATGTTCCGTCAACGCCAGGTGGTGGATCGCATGCATGGACACCGCACCGTCAAAGGCGCCGGACTGGAACGGCAGGTTGGCAAGATCGCCCACCACGAACAGGCCGTGATCCCCGATCCGATCCCGCGCTGCGCGCAATGCCTGGATGGAAATATCGAGGCAGACGCGCTTCCGGTATCCCTGCGAATAGACTTTGTATTCCTCATATTGCACCGGGCCGGAGCCTGCATCCAACAAAAATCTTCCGGTTGGGATCAGTCCATCCATCACGCGCAAACGCGTCTTGTGGATGTACTCGCGCGCAACGGGACGCAGGTCTTCGTAGCGGGCGTTCTGGTAAATCCCCTCGCCGACCTGCGTCCAGCCGACCTGGTCATAAAATTCGCGCACTTGTTTTTTTGTGTTCTCGTTCATTCGATTTTATTGGCACACGGATTTCACGGATGGGGCAGATTTACACGGATCTTTTTATTTATCCGTGCGAATCCGCCGAAGGATCCGCGTAATCCGTGTACCGAATTAATCCTTCCACGTAAACGGTTCGCCAACCAGAAATTTAAACGTATCTCCAAACTCGGCGCGGCCTTCCGCGCTCAAAACTTTTTCCAGCGGCCAGGCTTGCAGGTCGTCCCAGAAATTCATCAGCCGCCACGGGAACGGACGCGGGTACTCGAAGAAAAATCGGTAGGCGTAATTCCAGGCCGCGGCCGTCTGCGATTCGCTCAGGCGATGCGCGGGCAAATCCGAAAGGACGCGCTCCAACGCCGCAAAATACTCGTCCCACGAGGCGGGGTCAATTGTAAACCCTCGTCCGCGATAGTGCGTCTGTCCGCACGAGATGACGGGCGTGCCGTTCATCGCCGTTTCGAGTCCCACCGTGGTGGTGTATGCCAGCCCCAGATCGGCGATCTCGATCAGGTCGTAGGTGTTGACCTTGTCCGCCGCGCCGATGACGTGGATGTGGTCGGGTAGACTCGGCAACGCTTCGCGGACGACCTGCCCCATGGACTTGGCCTTCGGGACGAGCGTCTCGCCCGGATGGACTCGGATCACCATCTGGAC
>Ga0210054_1002536_pt1 | contig 14225 bp, 9 predicted proteins | sample CryGeymeta201516_FD_185470 | JGI IMG/M metagenome (GOLD analysis project Ga0210054, IMG submission 185470) | Groundwater microbial communities from Crystal Geyser aquifers in Utah, USA - Crystal Geyser metaG 2015-16 (SPAdes) (version 2) | ecosystem: Environmental > Aquatic > Deep subsurface >... | reverse complement strand
AAACGACGAAACCTAAATTGTCGGGATCAAGAGGGAAGGAATTACCCGAAGGAGTCGCTGCTTCCACCACCACCAACAGCAACAACAACACATCAGCTACCGCCAAAAAGACATCTACCAAAAAGACCAAGAAACCTAAAAAGTCTACAGACTCATCGTCATTACCACCCTTTTCTGGTGGTGGATCGACGGCGGTCGTCATGACGCCTGTCCGGAAGGTCCAATGTTCCAAAATACTGGCTGGTCTGAAGCGACGCAAATTCAAAGAAATTTCTTGGTTTTTAAATCCTGTCTCGGATAAAAATATTGTTCAAGATTATCGAGCCAAAATCAAACACCCTGTCTGCGTTGCGGGGATCCAGAACAAGCTTGAAAAGAATGAATACAAAACGGTGGCTCACTTTGTGTTGGATATGCGACGAATGTTTGCCAATTGTTTAAGATTCAATACCTCCATGAAGGATCGCCTACGACCTATTGCCGTCGATTTGCTCTCTACTGCCGAAGATTTAATGGCAACCTTTCTGATACGGGAAGGACAGCAGCAAAGACTCAACACTGTCGAAACCACCAATGTCTATCCACCCCTCCTGTTCTGTTGGTCCTTTTGTATAAAGGTCCTCAATACGCTCTTCAATTTGACCAATCCCAGTGACGGGCAACCCACCGTTCTTTATTTTTTACATCCGGTGACCATGTATTGTGGAGGACAGTATCCACCTAATTATCTGAATGTGGTCAAGCGACCTATGGATTTCGGAACCATTACCTCCAAGTAAGTTGATATATAGTTTGGGATGCATTGGTGTCGAAGAAGTAAATGCGTTCACGTACAACACTGTTGACTTACTTATTTTCTATAATTACTCACACCGTACCGTACCGTACCGTACTGCATCGCACCGCACCGCACGCATAGCTTACTGGAAGGCAACTACCAAACGGTCGACGCGTTTGAAGTTGATTGCCGTCTTGTCATTGAAAATACAAAGACATTCTATGGTGGAAGGGAAGATGGCAAAATATTTTATGACCAGGCCGAGGAACTCAATCGCGTGTTGACACAACAGCTCGATGCCTTTAATCGGTTTTTGTCCTCGCCGCCTGGTTTGCAGTTGAAAGCGCAGGCGGCTGAAAAAATGTCTCCTACAGGACCTCCGCTGTTCCCCAAACCACCGGCTTCCGTATTGTTGGGAGTTTTGCAGGAACTGCGCACCTTGAGCTATACGGATAAGGCAACAAAGGTAATTTTCACTTCTTTGGCCATCTATTGTTGATTGTTGTTGCATTGAAAATCACACCTTGAAATCTCACATATTAGCAAATACTGCACTCAGATCACGGGACCTGCCATGGCGCCATTTGAAAAACCTGTATCACTCGAAACGTACTCTGATTATTTACAATACGTGCAATCCCCGATGGATCTACAAACAATTGAAAAGAAAGTGAACAGCGAGCAGTACGAAACACCGGAGGACTTTGAGTACGATTGTATGCTTGCTTTCAAGAATTGTGAAAACTACAATGCCGCACGAAAAGGCGAACACTTGGTAGCGATGGCAAAATTTGCAGCGAAACAGTTCCGCCGTATATTCCCTCCCAGGATGGAAAGCTTTGAGCAGCCCAGCTCTGACCAGCCAGATGGAGTGTCTTCACTTACAGGCAATAAGAACATCAAGTTGGAGGCAGGCGATGGTGTGTCAAAGATGAAAAGTGTCCCACGGATTTCCATTACGGCTGCGACAGTGGAAGCTGCCAAAGCAGCTAAGGTTCTGGCTGCATCGGTCAACAAAAATAAGCCCCAGCCTCCCAAGTCGAGCGCACCTGTTCCGCTTCATATTGCGATTGCTAGAGTGAAGGTAAGTTAAAATATAAATGGGAAAGTACCCGGGTTTCATGTCATGACAATAAGTGCTACTTATTCTCATGCTTATTTTTCCACTTTATTCCCTTGTAGGAGGCCTACCCCTTGCGTCGCGCCGTCAAGAGTCTCCAATCCTGGGAAGCGGATTGTGCACGCTTCTTCAAAGAACTCATGCGCCATCCATGGATTTCAGCTGCACGGCCCAAATTTATTTTTCATGTACCCGTTCCTGTTCTCTTTCCCGCACTGAAAGAAGTCTACATGATGAAAGTCAGGAAGCCAATGGACTTGACAACCGTGGAGTGCAATTTGTTGGAAGGAAATCGATACAGCTCTGCTGATGATTTTGTCCAGGACGTTGCTCTTGTATTTAGCAACGCAATTATCTTCAATAAGGACGGACGCGACGTTGGCGACCCTTTGTCTTGTGCTTATTACGACGCATCGATTCATTTACTGAAGTATTCTCGCTGGCTGTCTTTGGAATTGCTATCAAACCATCTTGCTGAGATAGATACTGTTGACGAGAACGAAGATCCAGAGAGCGATCTCCCGCCGTTGTCATGGAAATTAACGACAGGTAACAGAGAAAAGGCTCGATCAGAAATGGTCGGTCTTGTAATGGATGAACCAATTGAAAAGAGCCTCGAGGGCGACCGGTTCACGTGGATGGAAGCAGAATGCGAAAAGCTTTTAAAGGCACTTCGGCACCAGTCTGATCTCCGACAAATGACTTTCTTCATGTAAGTGTCGGATGTTGAAGCTTTACTTTGATCAAATACATTGCATTATTTAATTAGCGCACTCACGAATAATAATTTTTGTTTCTCTGGCAATTCTTGTACGGACAGCGCTCCCAATTACCCCCCAGATTATGCAGCTTTCATTTCGAAACCAATGGATTGGCAGAAATGCCAACGTACACTTAAAGCTCGCGAGTACGACACTTTTGGCGAAATTATCAGAGATCTGAGACTCATCTTTTCCAATGCTTTGAAATACAACTCTCGGCTTGCAGGCACAGATACAGTCAGCGGGCGTGCTTACGAAGCCGCCAAATACATGTCAGCTAAGCTTGAAGTGGCGATTAATAAGTTAATGCTCTCTGTCGCGGATAAGGTGGAACGAGAACGAATTGATCAAGCCAATGCCGAGAGAGAAATAGACGCAGCCGAGCAGGCCGAGGAAGAGCGGATTCGTGCCACATGGAAGAAGGACGCAACTAGAAACGATGGAGCTGCCGGTCCTGTGAAGACAGAGGCAACTTCTAAGATTCGACCGCGTACTCAGATGAAGCGAAGAGAATCTATGGACTTTGAGATCCCTTTCTTTGATGACGAGGACAACGGCCAGCACGAGCGCTCATATTTTGATGCTGTCAAGCAGCAGAAAGCTCTTTTTGAGAAACAGCGCCAAGACCTTGCCAAGATGAGACAAGCATCCATGACAATAGGGGCCTCTATCTTTGCTCGGCATCTTCAGAGGCAGAAAGCAAAGAAATGGCTAGCTGTCATTCAATGGGAGAAAAAGAAGAACCAGCCTCTCGAAGGCAAAACTGTTCAGAGTGGCGACGCAGTGAAAGAGGATGATCAAAGTGTGCCACGGAATGGGTCATCGGTATTGACACATTTGGAGCAGTCCGATAGAAATCCAGTGCAAATTAAGTTATTGGCTGCAGCTGCAAAGAAGAAAAGGAAACGCAAGCGGCCGGCACTGTCTTTTGACGATTAAAAAGGGGGCGGCAGAAGAATGCATAGCATTAAATTATCATTTATCGTAAAAAGTATCGTTTCTAGTGAACGCAAAGTAAACGGATGTAGCTGATAAGTGTGGTGTAGTAACTATACAAAGAGCGGTGGTGCATGCAATACATGAATTTCCTTTAGGACAAGGCGAGCATGGTTTCTTCTAGCTTCATTATTTGTTAAGGTTGATGTTGGGATACCTAGCGCAGAACCTCTAGCTTTTGAGCGGCTGATAATCTGCTCTGGGTGTCAATCGAAACATTACCTTGTTTCGAGGACGTCTGGTGAGACTAAAGAAGTCCTGGGGTTCCCTTGACGAATCACAATGGATTTCATAGCGGCGAAGGAGCGGAGCAAACAATGACAAGGTTTCGGCTCTGGCAAGCCTGATTCCAATACAGTTTCTAGGACCACCCGAGAAAGGTTGGTATACGTATGGATCTTGCACAATAGTTTCGAAACGAGATGGATCAAAGGTTTCGGGGTCTGGCCAATACTTTTCATTGCGATGGAGAGTCCACGGAGGCATCAAGCAAACCGAACTTCCAGGAAGCTCAATGCCGTCACCAACAACTAGCGCCGTTTTCCCTACAGAACGGGAGCTACCCAGTGCAGCTGCTGGGTGTTTTCGATTCGTTTCAAAGAATGTTCTATCCAATAATGGAAGCTGCTGAGGTAGAACGTCAGGATTCCAAGGAAAATCTTCACTATCGGGAAGAGCTGCCTTAGCTTCGTCGGCTAATTCAGTTTGAAGACTTGGATTTTGAGAAATCTGGAAAGCAACCATTTACAATTATTGAGCGGTTTCGTGTTCAGTTTTGGCATTTTTGAATTGATGGAACAGAGTGAGTGATATTAACAGAGCAAAACCAGTGTGTTGCTAGAGAAAGCACAAAGTCGCACAAGTCGACTCTAAAAATGGCTCACCTCCCAAAGCATGTATGTTAATGTAGGCGCCAAAGTGTCAAAGCCAGCAAATACAAATTGTAGTAGCTGACCTTTCACTTCATCGTGCTTCACTACGCCCTTGGCTTCTGCTTCGAGCAAAATAGTCAAGAGGTCCGTAGTGTTACTTTTCGATGTTTCTTTCGCAAGTTCTTCCAATCGAGTTGCCATGCAGTCCTCTAAAAAGTCATCAATTGTCTTTCTGGCAGCTTCTACTTGCTTAATTTTTGGTCGTCGACGGAGCCACCATCCAGGAAGAATCATTTGACGCACCGCTTCGTGCGTCAATCGGTGCAATGCCGACGCAAACGGGACTTCCATATCTTTCCCTTCCAAATGGAGACATTGACACATGCCAAACGATTTTCCGAGCAAAATCATCCCTATTGCATCCATGGTGACTGCAGTAAATGCCGCCGACATGTCCACTGGATGATTGCGCTGGGCTCTCGCGTCCAGCTGAGCAAAGAACGGCAAGGATACATTGTAAAATTTGGGTGCCATTTTTCCAATCACATGTTCCGACAGAGCTGGAGTTACCATCCGTCTTTGTTCCAACCATTTTTTCCAGGGTGCCGCCAAGATACCTCCCGATGATCTGCTCTTGCTCCCGTAGAAGATACTCTTGTATCCAAATCTCACTTTGGGTGTCTTGGGTAGGTTGTGAGTTTCCAAAACATCCCTTATAGCCTTGGCGTTGTTCAAGACAACCATGGACTGGCCGTTCGCTTGAATGATAAAATTCTCCCCGTGCTTTCTTTGCAGGTAAGCCAAATATTTGTGAGGCTTGCCACGAAGACTGGCCAGAGTGAACCGAAATCCCGCCCATCTTCCAAGCATCGGCATGTTTACGGAGGCACTAGGTTTAGCACTGACATTGCTGATGGAATCTTGGGATAACATGACATCAGGTTCTTTCATTGATATGTTGGATGGATTCACTAGTTCCAGCACAGGACAGGATGAAATTTCGAGCTGGGGATGTCGTTGTTTATGTTGCTGCCCAACGGGAATTGGCTGGAAGGCCAAAAACCCGCTTGCGCAACGGTATCTTTGATTACTTATTGATATAAGGAGGAAAAGAAAGAAACACCATTCTTGGATCTTATTATAGGTCACCATTTTTTTTTCCTAGTGTTCTGATTTTTTTTCATTTTTCATTTTTATTATTAATTCTATTCCTGGCTGGCTGACCTCGGCCAGTACAGTACTGGTAGACCACATGCATGTTGTTGTTCACATTACTACAGTACTACCGTAGCCAAGAATAGTCTAGTACTACTCGTAGTAGTCTACAGTATCCAGTGTTATCTCGCATTTTCAGTGGCTGCGACTCTTCCTTGATGTTCATTATTTTGAAGATCTCAACTCATCGTCACAACCGTGATTAAGAATGCTTGAGATCGATTCTTAAAACTATCGTACTTGTACTAGTAGTGCTGGTACTGTACGTACTAGTAGTAGTACTCTGGCTAGAGTAGACTACTAGCTACTCCTACTACTAGTCTACTGCTACTACTACTAGTAGACCTACTACTGCTAGTAGTAGTAGTAGTAGACCTTCTACTCCTGCTGCTGCTAGCTAGTCGGTCTACTAGCTACTACTAGAGAGACTGATGGAGTAAAAACTTCTACTGTACGGTACGTAGTACTCGTGGCACTCCTATCCGCCTCCTTGGAGGGTGTGGTCAGGTTGTGATCAACTCTGGCACCCTTCGGGGTGCTAATGGTTGCCCTCAGGTAGCCTTGGCGCCCTGCGGGCGACTTGCCTTAGTTGTGATCCACGTAAATTAGAGGTTCCAGTTTTTTTTTAGTAGTAGACTAGTAGTACTGGATCATGCACTCAAAAGTAGCTACAGTAGCTACTCCGGCCGGCGTACTCGAGTACGAGTACTCTTCTACAGGGGAATGTTTTGTTTCACGAATGGGCCCGTGAATCGATGAAAAAAATTACTGAGTGATCAAAGATGTCAGATCAATCGCGCTATAACAAAGCATAAACAGCAAGCAGAACTCCATAATTTTTCTTCTCCACCGACGTTCCACTTCCAATCCATCGACGTTCCAAATCCACATCACTCACCACAAAAAAATCGAAAGTCACCATCATTCTGTGCCAATTACCGGGACGACCTTTGTAGAAACGAATTGATTTGGTCGGTGGAATTTGGGATCATAGAAGCCAATTCAAACAAGTCATGACGGTCTTTTTGGGCAAGAACAAGCCCAAGCGAGGGCTTTCCTCGACGTACGCAAACAACAGCGTCGCTCGCCGATTGGTACATTTGAACAACAAAAATCGCTTTGGCAGTATTGATAATGAAATAAAGAAAGTGGGTAAAAGTAGCATTGGACGCAACAACAACGGCACTCGCACAAATCCCATGGCGCAACTCCAACAACCACCGTATCAGTCACAGCAACAAGGACGCCGCTTCTTACAATCCAAGACGCGAGGACAAATGCCGCTGTGTGACCGCAAGACACCGGGTCTCCAGCTACAGGTGCAGCAACAACGACAACAACAACAACCCCAACAACCCAAACAAATCCAACAAAGCGATACTCTCGAAGAACTCATGTCGGATATTGCCGTACTCACGCAACAAGCACAAGAAGAAAAAATCAAGTTTCAAGCTGACGTACAGTACTCTGACAAGCTCAAACAGACAAAAGAATCCCTCGAAAGTAAGTTAGCCGAAGGAAAGTACGCGAACGCGACGCTCAAAACGGAAGTCCAGCGCCGTCACGACATTCTAGCCTCGGTTTATCGACTCGTCAACGATACTAAGAAGCGCGGAGGAAATTCTCTCGACCAGATCAAATCCTTGGAAGAGGGACTGCAAAAGGCCAACCGTACCAAACGCGTCAATTACGAGTACGTCCGCAAAATCCAAGCCACGATCCATCTCATTTCCGATCCCACCGCTGAACGTTTAGAACAACTCCGTGCCATGGCCTTGTCGATTATAGCTCCACTCGAAAAGAAGCGTGATAAGGTCAAAAGTCGATTGCGATTACTCCGTCGGTCAATTGCTGATATCGCTGAGACCAAACGTTCGACTTCCGCCCGTATTATCAAGGCACAGAGCGAAATGAACACCATGGATCAGCAACTACAAGATCTCGCACGCATGAAAGCATCTACCGGCGATCACGTACACGCTTTACAACAAGAAATTGAGAACAACCGCACGTCTCATACCAAGAGTCTTGAAGAAATGAACCAGAAGAAAGCCATTGTCCTCCAGTCCACGAAGAAACGTACCGAAGAAGACCAACAGATACAGCTCAAATTGCGAGACATTCACCTCAAAGTTGCGACGTTGCGTGATCATTTGAAGAATATCCAAGCTCGAGAAAATCAGCCGGGTGTTGCCGACCCTATCGCCAAGACTGACAAACAATCTTTGCAACGGGAACAGGAACGTTTGACCGAAGCACGTCATGCCAAGAATTGTCTTCTTAAGTCGATTGAATCTCTCAAGACCAAGATCGCCGAAGCCAAACAAAAAGAAAAATCGATGCGTGCCATGATTACGGATCTAACCGCAAATTCGCACGAGGTACAAATGGCTCAGACAGAACGTCGCAAGGAATTAGAACAGACCCTTCCACGTCTTCAAGAAGCCAAAGAAAAACTCAAGGAACTCGAGACCGCTTACAACAACCTCACCGAGGCTCGCGTCCGCAGCCAAAATCGGGCCTACCACGAGAGCAAAGAGTTGCAAAAGATGATCAAAGCGAAGAAAATGACCATCCAACAAATGAAAATGCAAATGAATCCGAAGACATTGGAGCTTCAAGATCTCAAGAGCGACTGGTCTGAAGAAGAAAGCGAACTGAAAGAAAAAATGAATTCCTTGAAGGGCAACCTCGAAAGTGTCCGAGAGAAATTGTCTCGTCTCTGCGAAGAAGAGAAGATCGTTCTTTCAACTGACCCAGCCGACCTTCTGGAAACACACAAGTGCATCGAAAATGCCAAGGTCGCGAGTGCTAGTGTTGCAGCGCTGCTGAAAGGTAACCGCAGGACAGTCTAGCTGTGACTTCGTTTTTATATTGCAAGTGTTTCGCACATCATGCTCAACATACGTGTCATCTCACTTTTGTTCTCTGCTTTTTGTGGTGATTATTGTCTGTAATGGTCCCAGAGCACCCAAAGCTTGAAATGGTGGGCTTCCACTACGATACTACCATGACCACTGAGGCTCAAAGGGAAGAGTCTTTGCGCACGCTCCACAAGTACTGCACAAAGCAAGTGGCCATCATCCAGGATCGCACGTCCAAGGCCGAGAAACTTGCGGAGAAAAAGTACGCCAAGAAACAAAAAGAGGAACTAGTCAAGAAGCAACGACAAGAGGACGACAATGCCCGCATCGAAAAAGGTTGCAAAGCCGATCTGGAGAAAACAAAAGAAGATAAACGACCATACAAGACAATGGAAAGTCCACCAAAGGAATACGAGACAACAGGTCGATTGGAAAACTCCAACATTGGACCAGAAGGCTTCACAACACCCTCCAAGCCAAAGAAGGGCTCTGGCCTCGAAACTCCGGCACCTAGTACTGCTGCCAGTATAAGTAAGCGTGTTCAATGGAGCCAGAAGCTCGAAGAATTTGAGACTGACAAGTCCAAGGACAGCGACGGTGATAGCGTGGTGATGGCGCTCGCTAACACGAAACGTCATCGAGGACGAAGCTATGGACGTGAAAAGCATGACATTCGTGACCGTTCTACATCTTCTAACCACAGCAGTAGCATCGATCCTAGTCGCAAGGGTCGGCGTTCCAAGTCAGTGGACTGTCGCAATGGAAAAGACCCTACTCGTAACAGCCGTCGTTCCAAGTTTTCTTCCTCTGATCGTCATCGCATTACGAAGAAACATGATGGGCAGGCTGCTGCCCATCGCCATTCAAAATCTCCTGTACATCGCGACCTAAAGAACAAGTCAAATGAAAAGATCTCAAGCCAAGATAAATCAAAGTTCCCTTCCTATCGCGGCAGTCGCGACGTCTCGAGCAGTGATCATGAGAAGTCCAAAGCAAAGAAGTCAATCCGAGATCGTTCAATTTCGTCGGGACAAAACACTGAGAAGAAGAAGAATGCGCCGGAGAATGAGGGTGGTATTCTTGGTTCGCTGCCTGGAAAAAGCAACGTGGCCAAAGAATCGTCGGAACCGAGCACTAAAAAGAAAAATGCGAAGGGAAATATGGGTGGCATTCCTTCCTTGGTGCTCGGAAAGAGCAACGTGGCGAAAGAATCCGCCTCTATGAAGGGCTCCAACACCCCCAATACGTCGCTAGCTCGAAAGGCGTCAAAAGGACGGAAGAAGCTTGCCGTGTCAGGCTTCTCCAGCAGCGAAACTCTCAGTTCATCCCAGACGTCGAAAAGCAAGAAGAAGAAAACCATTAAGCATGGATTGCTCGGCATGTCGACCGGCCAGACTGGCATGTTGTCCCAGACGTCGAAGAGCAAAAAGAAAGCTTGCCATTTCTCTAGTGTTCGTCCTGGGAAGAATGAGAGCGCGTCTATTGGTACACCGTTGACGTTCACCAAAACCGTAGCATCATCTTCTGGGAAGAACAAGAAAAAGCGATCGAGTTCTTTTTCCGGGTCCTCGGGTAAGAAGGCGAAGATGTCGGACGAATTTGAATTCTAATGCATCGGTCTTCCTTCTGTATGCTGCTTTTTTTGGTAGAGAATTCCTCCTGGTTTATTTGAACGCCTCATACCAAATCCTGCGGTCTCTTCAAGTACCTCTATCTGATGACAAAGTCAGAAAAGCTAGTCATCATGGCTTGTGCAATGTGCCCATTTTGAGCCAGCTGCACAACTCTGCAATAATTATTGAGTCTATACTTACGTGAAACGAGGGTGTTCTTTAGAAAGAATGAAATTAATTATTTGCACTACCTGATAAAGTAGGCGCCGAGAAAAAGGAGGCCACCACTGTGTTTGCTAAAAGGGAAAGTTCGCGCATTATGAGTTCCCTGAAATCTTACCGTACACCACTGCTGCTGTACCGATTGTGGCCATGGTACGAATCGTAGTCCTTCGTTTTTGTTGGCGACACCATGCCGTTCCTAGAATCACTAGTCCCTGCCTGAGACGGCGAAGCATCGTTGGGCATAGTAGTCATATGCTTGGGTGTTGTCAAAACAGTCAAAGTGCGCTCAAAATCACTCTTGCGAGCCATAATAGTTGTAATCTCTGAAACAGTCATCAAACTCACATCTTCTCCGTCGATAGCAACGATACGGTCACCAGGAGATACTTTCTCCGACAAGACGCTGGAAGATCTTACTCCAGAGACAACTGTTCCCTTCGAATCCGCCTTGTTTGCAAGAATGATACCAAGCTTTCCGGGTGGGGCCTGAATTGTTACCTTGTTGCGACGTGCAATGGCAACCGTACGTCTCGTCGACGAGCGACTCTTTCGACTTGCTCTAGAGGCAACACTTGCGCTAGATCCAGGGACGGTACCAGATCCATTATTGTCTTGAGATCCTACCATGGCAAGTTGCATCTCAAGGCGCAATAAGTCATTGGCCACACTGCGACTTTGCTCCGACATTTGAGAGAGATACGACCGGGTGGATCGGTGAGAGTAGCGACTGCTGCGGCTGTGTCGACTTCCACGACTGTCGACACTTTCGCCCGACGATGGATGGTGCTTGCTACCGGACTTGCGGCGTCGACCAGAGGACCTTCCGTGAGATCGATGAGAACGGTGTGACCGATGAGATTTGTGGGACTTGTTGCCAGTGGAAGATTTGGAACGTCCACTGAGGGATTCTAAATCAGCAGCAATACCACGAGGGCCCAAGGCACCCGTGACTTCGTCAAAGAGCCAAGCGTCGGACGCTCCTTCTTGATCAGACCCATCCGAAGACTCATTGGTGTGGTTGGGATCACTGCTTCTTCTTCGAGACGACGAGTGACGACGGCGATCTTTCACCCGATCCTTGGCGGCGCGGGAAATGTCTTGACGTTTGCCCTGACTGTTTCCGCCAACGCTGGCGTTCGACGACCTGGATGCATTGGCCATTTCCAAACTATTAATAATGTCAGAAACAGGGGTCGTACCATCCTGGTGATCGGCGGCCGATCCACCAGAGGTGTGCCGAGAAGAGCCACGCAAGTTGTGCTGTTGGCGAAGATACTTGGCGGTAATGGCAGGTGCCGAGTTAACCGACGACGATGAAACGTGTCGACCTCCGCCGCCACTACCAGTACTGCGGTGGCTGGAGGAACTGTTGCGAATCTTTCCCTTGGCCTGGGCTAAAATATCCGACAGGGTCATACCAGCTGCCGGCTTGGAGGTCTGATGATGGTGATTGGAGTTCCCTCCTCCTGGAGAGAGGGGTGGGATCGTCCCATCAACCACAATTTTCTTCGAGTTGGGACTGCTAACAGGTGTATCCTTGGAAGTGATACCCCAAGATTCGTTATCTGCCGGAAAGGTAACGTTTGAAAAGTCAGCAAAGTTTGCAAAAGCATCTGACGTAGAAGAAGTCTTTTTCTGGTTGGTGACTGTCAGTGCCGATGTTGTAAAACTGGTGGGAGATCGAGTGGTGGTTCCATTCTTGGGGGAGGACAAATTACGGTGCTGCTGCAACTGCTGCTGTTGTTTTGGCGACGTTGGAAAGTCAAAGGGATTGGTACCATCTTTGGTAGGACTGACCGTCCAGGCTCGTTCATCATCGTCGACTCCACCACCACTACTTCTGGATTTAGACACTACCATTTGTTGCTGCTGACGCTGACCATGATGAGTATTGCTGTTACCACCACGATGCGTTCCCATGGAGAGCGGATCGTCTTCTTCTTCTTCATCATCATCCGTGGTGGGAGCATGGTGAGAAGGAAGGATGTTTCCTCCACCACCTACTTGAGAATCACGATCGGTCAATGTACCTTCATCGTCCGTGTGCAAAGCTGGAAAGATGGAATTATCACCATCCGTATTGTAATTGGTAGGAGACGATACTCCCGACAAATGCGAAGAATCCAAATTGGTATTGTTGTTACTACTACTGCCACTACCACCGGTGGTGGTGGTGGTGGTAGTGTTGTGAGGATACTGACGCTGCTGGTGGTGGTGACGGTTCCCATTTCCGTGATTCGGAATCACTCCTCGTCGCTTCAAATCTTCGTATTCGGTATCTTCAGCATCCGTACTCAAATTAAAGGACGAGGAAGATGCATCCGATCTGTTCATATCATCCGTAACAGGAACATGTCCTGCCGAGAATCTTGTCAATTCTTCCTTGGGCATGTAAAATTGGTGACCATTATTATTATTATTGTTTTGGTGTTGTTGCATATCAAATCGGTGCAATTGTTGCACGCTAAGACGCTGCTGTTGGTGTTTGTTGTACATGGCCTGAATTTGATTCTCGTCACTTTCACTGGCAAAATCAGATTCGTCCAAATCAACAGGTCCAGTACCCCAACCACCAGCACCACCACCAGCAGCAGTATTATTTCTTGCTGTAGCAGTGATGCTGTTGTTGTTGTTGTTGTCAATGGGAGAGGAATGGTGCTTTACAGGAGAAAGACTGTACGGATGATGTCCACTCATCAAATGATTGTTTCGAGGAGACAAGACTCGAACACCACCATTAACACTAGTAGTAGCAGCATTTGTAATAGCAGTAGTTCCTCCGTGAGATGGTTCAATGCTACTGTTCGTACTGGTATTTCCATTGCTACTACTGGGACGACGCAATGCTGTTATGACAGATGAGGTCATTGTTGGAATGGGAGGTTGCTTCCGTACAGCAGCAGCAGCAGCAGCAGCAGCAGCACTATTGTTCGGATGAGTTGGTGGTTGTGGATGTTGGACGGCCAAAACCTTACTAGTACCAGTACCAGTACCAGTAGCGGCCGTGGAAGTGTTGTTGTTGTTGTTCTTGCTTTCTTTGTCCTTTTTCTTGGAAGAAGATTTGCGACTTTTTTTACTGCTGCTTTTGGAAGCATTGGTGGTGGAAATTTCTCCACCATCCACTGCAGTACTCTTCTTCTTACGAAAGAGTTTGGATAAAATTCCCATTGTGTGTCTTTTTGTAACAATAATAATAATAACAATAGTATTATTATTGTTGTAGTGAGTACTGTAGTGTGATTGCAATGAACTCGGAATGTACAGGATCTGTTATTTAGTTGTCTAATACAGTAAGTTGTTTCGACGAAAAAAGAAATCGTTTCAACAACAACAAAATCACACGATCCCTCTCGCTCTTCACGACAACCAATGCAAATTGCACTGCACTGTTAATAAAAAATAAATGACAAAGTTCCCCACCACACAAACAAAAATATCAAATAATGATTGGTAAAAGATAGCTTTTTAATATCTGATAACCAATTTTATTGCTCGCTTCTTGTGGATCTGTTGACAATGCTGGACAGTAGTAATAATAATACTTGCTTGATTATAAATTAATAATACTGTACTACAGTACTTTTTTAGTTGGCTGGGTATGATGATGTAGGGTCGAACAGAAAGGCTGTGTAGCTAAATGATGAGAGACACTCACTACAATCCTACTAGAGTAGTAGCTAGAGTAGTCTACTCCGGAGTAGCTTGCGTGGTGATTTGCTTCTCTTACTGTTTGTGTGTGTGTGTGTGTGTGTGTGTGTGTGTGTGTGTGTGTGTGTATGTG
>Ga0210054_1002531_pt1 | contig 14239 bp, 16 predicted proteins | sample CryGeymeta201516_FD_185470 | JGI IMG/M metagenome (GOLD analysis project Ga0210054, IMG submission 185470) | Groundwater microbial communities from Crystal Geyser aquifers in Utah, USA - Crystal Geyser metaG 2015-16 (SPAdes) (version 2) | ecosystem: Environmental > Aquatic > Deep subsurface >... | reverse complement strand
CATCGCTGTCCGTCCTTCGTTCCGTGTCCTGTGGGCCGTTGCGCCAGCGCGCCGCCGTCGACAGGGTCGGCGGCGCGCTGGCGCAACGCGGCGTCAAGGGGCAAGATCCAGGCCTGTTCGGCGCGGTCCGGTCTGTCGGGATTTCGCACAGGCTGACGGGCGAAACCGGGGTTTCGCACCACGGCCCCATCGCGTAATGCCGATTTAGTCGATGGGGCGGTTGTGCGACGGACGGCGATCCCCCGCCGCTGGCGGCAAAACAACGATGACACTTGTGCGAAAACTGTCGCGACCATGCTCACGCCCCCGAAGTCGGCGTCAGGCCGATATCGAGCCCGTAGCGCCCGCGCAGCCAGTCGCGCGCGTCGGCGCGGTTGATGCGCACGTTGGCCCCGACGTTGCGCGTCGGCATGCCGGCGCCGATCCAGCGCTCGACGGTGCGCTCGCTGGTGCGGGTGAGCGCGGCGAGGTCGGCCTTCGTCAGCAGCGGCGTAGCGTAGCGCGCGGCGTTGGCGGCGGTGGGGATCGGCCCCTGCTCGCGGGCCCAGACGTCGCACCATCGCAGGCGATACCGGCGCGCGACCCGAGCGGCGCCGAGCGCGTCGGCGCGGACCATGGCGCGGACGGTCTGCGGCTGAAGACGCCAGTGCGCCGCGACGTCCTCGATCGTAAGCAGATGCATGTCGGCCTCCATCAATTCGATGCATCTGATATGAGAACTTTTTGAAATACCAAAAACAGACGCGGTAAGTGTCGCCCCGTATTTTTATATCTATAATAGAGCCATGACACCGTTCGCCGCGACACTGGCGACAAACAAAACCCAAAAAATATTTTGTCGCGCAGAAAAGAACCAAACCTCCCTTCTGTCAGGCGCAGGGAGTGTGGGATCGTGGACGATTTTGTTGCACCGTTTTGGAACACCGAGGTCGATGGCGGCGTCGATAGCGATCTCGGGGGCGGCGCCGGGGGTGGCGCCGATGCGGCCGCCGACGCCGATGTCGTTCGCCTGCCGCTCGATCCGCCGCCGGCCTTCGACGCCGATCCTGCCGCCGATCCTGCCGCGCCGCTGCGGCGATGGCTTGACGCCGACGCTGCGCGCAACGCTTTGGGCGCGGCGCTGACGGCGTTCATCGACGACGCGATCCTCGCTCTGGAGAGCGGCGCGCAGCCGCCGGCCCTCGCCTGCCGGGTGACCGCAGGGACGGGCAAGACCACGCGGACGCTGCGCGCCATCGCCGACCGCGCGCCCGAACTGCTGGCGCATGGCTCGGTGCTGGTGTTCACGCCCGGCCATGTCCACGCCGACGAGGCGCTGGCCGTGTTCAGCGCCACGGCGCCGCACGTCCCCGCCACCGCCCTGCGCGGTCGCGGGGCGACCGATCCCGAGGATGGCGCGCCGTTGTGCAAGCGCGCCGACGAGGCCGCCGATCTCGGCAGACTGGGCGTGCCGGTCCGCTCCGCGCTCTGCGAGGCGCGGCATCCCGACGGCGGGTTGCGCTGGGCGGCCTGCCGACGCGACTGCCGGTATTTCGCGCAATTCGCGGACCAGACGCCGCGCGTGGTGTTTCTCGCGCACAGCTACCTGCTCCACGAGCCGGGCGATCTCGGCCCGGTCGCGCTGCGCGTCGTGGACGAGTCATTCCATACCACGCTCGCCTACAGCCGCAGCGTCGATCTGTTCGGCTGGCTGGCTGGCCCGGCGCCGACAGCGGTCGATCTCGCCGCCGCGCCCGCCCTGAGCGTCATTGACGCGGCGCGCATGGCGGTGCTGCGCGCGCTGCAGGCCGACGCCTCGCCGACCGCCGCGCTGCGCGTCCTCGGCCTGGATCGCGCGGCGCTGGATGCGATCGTCGATTTCGAGGAACAGGCCGCCGATGCGGCGCTCGGTGTCAGGCCATGGCAATCGGAAGCGGAGCGGAAACGGCGCGTCGCCGCAGTGGATCGCGCGGCGCTGTTCGGCGCCCGGGCGCGGGCGCGCATCTGGCGCATCCTGGCCGACGCGATTACGCGTGACACCACCGAGCGGCTCAGCCTGCGACGTCAGGTCGGGCCGAACGGCGCGGCGCAGTCCGCGATAGCTTTCCATATCCGCAGGGCGCCGCCGCTCGATGCGCCCCTGTTGATGCTGGACGCCGAGGCCGACCCCGACATCGTCGGCGTCTTTGCGCCCCATGCCCGGTTCCTGCGCATCGACGCAAAGCCTGTCGCCGACGTGATCCAGATCTCGGACCGCACGCTGTCGCAGCGGTGGCTGCTCGATCCTGCCAAGGGGGCGGCGCGGCGCAGCCATGTCAGCCGCATCGTCGCGCGCGAAACCGGGCGGGCCACCGGCGGCGTGCTGATGGTGGGCGCGCAGTCGGTGCTTGAGGCGATGCACCGCGACCACGACCCGAAGTTTCCGGCAAACAGTCAAGCGGCGCTGGCGCGGCCGCTGCACGGCGCGATGCCACGATGGTTCGGGCCGGGCCTGCGCGGCGTCGACGCCTTCAAGGGCTACGAGACCGTTATCGTCGTCGGCCGCCTTGAGCCCGGCCTCGCCGACATCGAAGACAGCATGCGCGCCATCTTCGGCGACGGCGACACGCCGCTGGAGTTCCTGCCTCGTGTCGACGGCCGTATTACCGTCGTGCACATGCGCGACGCGACGCGCGTCATGGCCGACGGAACGCATACTTCAGCGCGCGTATCCACACACCCCGATCCGCGCGGCCGGGCGCTGCTGGCGCAAGTCCGCGAAGGCGCCAGCAACCAGGCCATCGCGCGGCTGCGGCTCGTCTCGCCAGACCGGCCCAAGCGCGTCGTCGTGCTGTCGTCGGTCCCGCTGCCCGATCTGCCTGTGACGCGTCTCCTCACCTGGGAGGGCATCATATGCCAACGCTTCCGCGAGGCGATCGTCACGTCGGAAGGCGACCTGCGCGTGACCCGGGTGAGGCTGTCGGCCACGGGTCTTGCGCTCGACCTGCCCATGACCTTCCATAGCTTCGACGCCGCCAAGTCCTGGCGACGCGGGCGCAGCACCGCCGACCTTGAGGACGAATGCCGCGCCATCGCCGCAATCGCCGGCGCGACGGTCCGCTTCGAGATGGTCCGCGCCGAGGGCAAGGGCGGCAAGCCCACGCCGATGGCGGTGTTTGAGAACGGGAAGTGAGGCGATGCGCGTGCATTGCGCCGTTGATATCTGCCCTCCCGCGCGCGCCGGCGGCGCCGCGCGGGACAGGGTGCGTAAAATTGGCCGCATTTGGTGCGCCTTGGCGCCATCCGTTCCGCCGAGACGGCCAAAACTCATTCTCAGGCGACGAGGCGACTCCGAGCCCGGCCCGAACAGCACGTCGACGGGTCCGAGGCAACCGGTTTTGAGGAGGCTCCCCATGCCCATCGCACTGACCGCCACCAACTCCAGCGCCAACCGCACGAGCGTCGCGGGATCGTCCGGCGCCCTCGACATGGCTCTCGCCGCGGTCGTCGCCGCCCCGGCGGCGGCCATCACCGCACTTCAACATGTTGACGGCGCATCGCGCGATGCGTTCCGGCAGCTTGTCGCCCTGCACGGCCGCACGCCCGCGACCACGCCGTCCGTCGCCGGATTGCTGAAGGCCGTCAGGCGCGGCCTGAAGACGGCTTCGACGCGTCCCGGGCTCAGCGGCGCCCAGAGGGCGCTGACGCTCGATACCGTCGCGACCGTCGACCGCGTGCTCGCGTTGCACGCAAGGGCGGCCTCCGACCTTGAGCGCAAGGCGCAGGCGCCGCGTGAAGCCACCGTCAGCCGCCCAGAGCGGCCGACGCCCCATGTGACCTCGGATGGGCGGGCGGCAGACGCGTCGCGGCCGGCCGCAAAGCGGGCCCCGGGCGATCACCGGCGACGCATCCTGCGCATCGTGGTGGTCGATCTGCGCAGGGTGTGGAAGTCGCGCAAGCGGCCGACGCCAGCCCCTCACCACGAATGTTGGCGCGAGCCGTAAAAATCAAGTAAACCTGTCTGACCTACAAGACACGACAGACACTTGACCAGCCTCTCAAGGAGGTCAGTGGTGTCGTCTGCGTCGAAAAAATCTTCGGGGACCCTCATGAAGCCAGCCGTTTGCTTAAGTGGCGCCAGCTTCAGGGGCGATCTTCATCCGCGCCGGAAGCGGCGCGGGCTCCCGTTGGGGCTCCCGGCGCATGCCTGAGGGCCGAGGCGGGACCCGTGGAGAACAACTCTCCCCCTGCATGGCGTGGGCGCGCCACGGAGGTCGAGACCGCCCCTGTTGCCTCATGTCGTGTGACATCAGCGGATTGGGGACCAGATGGACGGGATCTCCAGGCCCGCGACGGAGGCGGGGTATCGCAAGCTCGCGGACTGACGCCGCTCTCAAGGCGCTGGTCCGCTTGCGCGCGCCAGCCCAGATGGGGACGCCGGGCGTCTCCACCGGCATGGTCGCCGAGTTGCTGGTCGCCCTCGGCGACAATCCCGACAGGATCCACTCCGAGGCGGCCTTCGCCTGGGTCGCCGACGGCGACGACCCCGGTCGCCTCCGCCCCTGGCGCGTGAACCTAAAAGGCATTATATTATCCCTTACGACGCGAAAAACTATATAAGAGGCACTATGAGCTCTTTTACAACTGGACTTCTCTCCGCCAGCGACATCCTGGCGGGAACCCGCGACGCCGCACGGAAGCGGCGCATCGCCCTGGGGATGACACAGCTCGAGCTGGCGTCGTGCGCCGGCGTCACCGCGGCCTCGCTCAAGCGCTTCGAGCGCACAGGCGAGATCGCCTTCGCCTCGCTGGCGCGCATCGCGCTGGCGCTGGACTGCGCGGAAGGCTTCGGCGCCCTGTTTCCCGAACCTGAGGCCACGAGCCTCGACACGCTTCTCGCGCCAACGAAGACCCGCAAGCGCGCCCGGAGGAAGGCCCCATGAGTCGACGCGTCACGATCGCCCTCGACTTCGGCGACGGCGAGCGCCATCTGGGCGAGATCGCCTGGATCCCGGACCGTCGGCTCGCGGCGGTGGAGTGGAGCGGCGACTTCTCCGCCCGACCGCTCCCGCTCTCGCCCTATCACATCAAGCGGATCGAGGGCGTCGCGCTCGGGCCGAGAGCCCCCTTCGAGGGGCTTCATGGCGTGTTCGCCGACAGCCTGCCCGACGGCTGGGGTCGGCGGCTGATCGACCGTGAGATCGCCCGTCGGGGCGGCGCGATCTCCGGCCTGACGCCGGTCGACCGCCTCGCGCTGGTCGGCGCGAGCGGTATGGGTGCTCTTGTCTATCGGCCGACCGATGAAGGCTGGCCCAGAAACGGGCCGATCGATCTGGACTGGTTTGCAAACCTCGCTGACGCCCTCGGCGAGGACACGCCTGCGGATGATCTGCGCAAGATGCGCGAGCACGCTGGCGGCTCCGCCGGCGCACGGCCGAAATTCGTGGCGCTGCTCGACCCTAAACGCGGCCTGCTGCGTGACTTCCGACGCCGGGCGGAGGATGGGTTTCGCCATCACATCGTCAAGTACCGCTCCTCCGAAGACAGCCCGCACGCGGCCGAGGAAGAACTGGCCTATGCCAGAATGGCGCGGGCGGCGGGCGTGACCATGACGGACGCCACGGTTCTGGCGACGCGCGACGGCGCGCGCTTTTTCGCGGCTGAGCGGTTTGACCGCGACGGCGACCGGCGCAAGCACATGCACACCGCGGCCGGCATCCTCCATCTCGATTTCCGGGCTCCAACGATCGATTACGCCAACCTGATGAAGCTCGTCATGTTCGTCACGCGCCAGAACGACGACCTCGAGCAGATGGCGCGGCGCATGATGTTCAACGCACTCGCGCACAACCGCGACGACCATGTGAAGAACCACGCCTTCCTGATGGGGTCAGACGGCGCATGGCGACTCTCGCCCGCTTATGACATCACCTTCTCGCAGGGCCCCGGTGGCGAGCATGCGCTCGCGATCGCGGGCGAAGGACGACGCCCGAAGAGAGAGCACCTGCTCGCCGCCGCAGGCGAGGCGGGATTGCGCAAGCCGCGTGCGGCGGAGATCTTCGCCGATGTCGAAGCGGCCGTGGTGGACTGGCGCCGGCACGCCGATGACGCCGGCGTGCCGCGCGACCGGGCGGCCGCGATCGCCGACCAGATCACGATCGTCTGCAGCGTCGCGATTCGTTGAAAGTGAAACGGGGAGCTGCGCGAGCCTGCCGCCTCGCCTCCTACCAACATTTACGGTAAGGGGCTGGCGGCCGACGGCCCATGGGACATCGGATGGGCGGGCGGCAGGCGCGTCGCGGCCGGCCGCAAAGCGGGCCCCGGGCGATCACCGGCGACGCATCCTGCGCATCGTGGTGGTTGATCGGCGCAGGGTGTGGAAGTCGCGCAGACCGTAGGCGAGACGCCCTCGCGCCGCCGCCCAGGCCTTTCGACCCCGCCGGTCCGCGCTTCGCGGGCTCATGATCCCGGCGGCGCCGCGACCGGGCGCATGACGCCGCTGCGCGGCCTCGCGATGGCCGCGCGCGGGCTGGGCCGGACCGCCTGGCGGCGGGCGGCGTCCAGGGTTTCCATCGACAGGCGCAGATGCCCGGGCAGCCGTCCGAGGGTCGCCGAGCCTGCGGCGTTGGCCGCCAGCCAGGGCGACGCCAGCGGAACCCAGACGACGCGGGCCAGCACGAAGCGGGTCACGCGATGGACGCCGGCGGCGCGCCTGTCGGCCTCCGCCTCGACATCAAAGTCGAACCCGACATTCGACCTGGTCCCGGCGGCGGTGCCATAGGCGACTTCGACCATTATCGGCCCGTCGGTCGGCTGATGAACCCCGAGAACAAGGCAGGGCCGCGCTTTCTCACCCGGCAGGTTCGGCGCCTCGGCAAGAGGGAAGCGGCAGGAAACCACGTCGCCGCGCTCGGGCGCGCGGATCGGTAGAACGGACTTGGCGTTTGAAGAAGATCGCATTTCATGGCTCCGGGTTTGATCAACCCGCTGGCCAGCCCCTCATCGCGAGGGCTTTCTCTCCGGCGGGTTCGCAAACCCGGCACGCCGGAGAGACAGCCCTCGCGCGCCACACCGATCACTTCTCTTGCGGAAACCCATCGGCCCTCGCAGGGGCCGCGACGCTTTGGATGGGTCGGGATCCGGGTTCCACACGAGGGAACGGACAACGCGATCTGGCGGATCAGCTGAGCCATGAGCTTGCGGCCAACGCCCGAAGCCCGCGAAGCTCGCGACGAACGACGCGCTTTGCAGCTTCGTGCAGGACCGTCTGGCCGGTCTGATCACGCGGGCTGACGGGAGCGTCGTCGAGGGGCCGCGCATCGACTGGAAGGGGCGTCGGCACGGGCCGCGCCAGCACCGACGATGGGCCCGGGCATGATTCGCCCGCGCGGGCGCGAGGTGATGACGCGGGCGGCCTTCGCGGAATCCGCCTGGGAGCCCTGCGCGCCCGAGCGCTTCGCGGCGCTCTGGGACGCCGCCGTCGCCGCGCTGCCGGAGGTGGAGACCGAGGAGCTGGCGCTGGTCTCGGGGCTTATCCTGCCGGTCTGGAAACATCTGCCGAAGGACGAGCCCCGGATCCGGCGTCTGGCCACCGACTGCGGCCAGCGCCTGATCGGGCGCATCGTCGCCCCCGACCAACTCGGCGATCTGGCCGGCGCGCCGCGGCCGCTCGACCCCGACAGCCCGGCGTCCGTCGCCCGCGCGGTGATGATCGAGAACCGCACGGTCGCGCTGATGCACGGCGTCCGTCTGCGCCGCCGTCTCGTCGGCGGGCGGCAGCGCTGCGAGATCAAGGGCGCGACGGCCGGGATGGTCCCGTCGCTGAAGGCGGCGGGCTGCTTCGTCGAGATCATCCAGTATCAGGCGCGGGTGTTCGCGCCGCTCGACATGGCGCTCAGGCCAGAGCATGTCGCGGCGCTTAAGCGGGTGCTGGAGATGGTGCCGGCTGTCGTGGCGCGCGAGGCGGCGGCAGGATGAAGCGGTTGTTTCCGGCGGCGACTCAGGGGCGTGTTTCATGGCGATGACCCAGGCGTATGATTGCGCCGCACCAAGCCGGCTGTGGGGGGTGTCGATGAGGGCCAGGGTCCTCTGTCGCTCGAGACGCGCGTCACCAGCGCGGCGCGCGCGCTCGGCGTCACCCTGTCCCGCGTCGCCGAGGAGGAGAGCGCGCAGGCGGTGAAGCTGGAGCGCAACCGCCGCTGGACGCAGGAGAACCGCGGCGCGCCTGAGGCCTGCGCGCGTGAAGTCGACCGCGAAGGCGTCGCCCTCGCGCGACACCGGACGTTCTGAGCGCCGTGGCCCAGGTTGACGTCCACCGTCTATCGGGATCGCTCCTGTGGCGGCGTTCGACGCCGCTCCCTTGAGCCTGCGGCTGAAGGCGATGCAGACACCAGGCAGGGCGTCGGTATCCCGATCCGCATGGTCCGTCTTCGGCGCTTGACGGGGCGCGCCCGATTAGCCAACTATCGGACTAACCGCTAGGGGAGGCTGCTCCGTGATCACCGTCAATATCCATGAGGCCAAGACCCGCCTGTCGCGGCTGATCGCCGAGGTCGAGGCCGGCGGCGAGGTGGTTCTGGCGCGCAACGGCAAGCCGGTCGCACGGCTGGTGCGCTGCGACGGCGCGCCGGTCGCACGGCGCTTCGGCGCCATGAAGGGGCGCGCCGCGACCACGGAGGCGTTCTTCGCGCCGCTGTCCGAGGACGAGCTGGCGGTCTGGGAGTAGCGGCGCCGATGGCGCTGCTGCTCGACACCCACGCGCTGCTGTGGTGGCTGGACGGCGACGAGCGGTTGTCCGCAGCGGCGCGCGCCGCCATCGCCGAGCCGGATCGGCCGGTGCTCGTGAGCGCGGCCTCGGCCTGGGAGATCACCACCAAGCATAGGCTGGGAAAACTGCCCGGCGCCGAGGCCGTGGCGCGCGATGTCGGCGGCTGCATCGCCGCGCAAGGGTTCACCGCGCTGGCGATCACGATGGCGGACGCCGAGCGCGCCGGGCGGCTGCCCGGACCGCATCGCGATCCCTTTGACCGCATGCTGATCGCCCAGGCGCTGGCCCGCGACATCGCGCTGGTCTCCAACGAGGCCGTATTCGACGCCTACGGCGTGCGCCGCCTCTGGTGAGGCGCGCGTCCCGCCCGCCCGCCCACACCCAGGGAAAGGAAAGCGTACGCCAATGGTTGAGTACACCCTCGAGACGCTGTCGGCGCTGACGGCGGAGCGTCGCCGAGCGATGGAGAAGCTAGCCGCTCTGCCGGACGGGCGGATCGACACCAGCGACATCGCCGAGCTTTCTGAAGCGCAATGGGCTGACGCTGTCCGGGGACGCTTCTATCGCCCGGTGCGGCGGTAGATCACAGCGCGCCTCGACGCCAATCTTGTCGCTTGGCCGAAGGCTGGCGGGCAGGGCTGTCAAACCCGCATGAACGCCATCCTGCGCGGCGCCATGCTGACGGAGACCAAGCGCGGCGGCTGATGGCTGCAAGGGGCGGTCATTCCTGGCGGAATCGGTCGGCATGGCGCGGCGTCGCCGATCAGAGCATCCCGAACCGCTCGGGGTCATACGCTCTGAACACCCGCCTGATCTCCTTGCGATCTTCGGGACGCGCGGCGCGCAGGATCTCATCGATCTCCCGGTCTACATCATGTCGACGCGCGCCTCTCGCCTCGGCACGCATGAACCAAACCGCGCCTTCAACATAGGCGCGCATTTCGATGTGGAGGGCGCCGAGCAAGGTGCAGGGGCGGTAGTCGTCCGGGGAAAGCGCATGGGCCTCCTTCCCGCGCGCGATGGCCTCCTCGAGTTGGCCAAGATCGCGCAGCGCGCCACCGCTGGTCGTGAGCAGCGCGGCCCTCGGGCTGACCGCAGTTTTCCGAGAAAGCGCCTCATCTGCGATCATGAGGGCCTCGCCCGCCGCGTCCGCGCTGCGCCAATGAGCGCAGGCGTTCACGGCGTTCCACGGGGCACCGATGATCGCGGCGGCGGCGATGAGCCTGTCGTCGGTTTCGGTGATCTCCAATGCGCTAAGGCTCAGACGGGTGGATCTGTGATCCTGAAAGCAGCACCAGGCATTGCCAAGTTGGAGCGATCGAGGTGCGCACATCCTACGGTGTTGCGTTATACCAACGGCTCGAAGCCCTGACCCTACGGGCCTTTTCAGGACACTTCGATGCTGATTCACTCGTCCTGTGGGACGAGGAGAACCGAGATGGCGGTGGAGATCACGCGGAGCGAGCTTTCGGCGATGCAGCTTCGGAGGGAGGCGTCGCGCTCGAGAGACGCCAAGGCGGCGCGCAGGATGCTGGCGTTGGCGCTCGTGCTGGAGGGGCGCAGCCGGACGGAGGCGGCGCAGAGTTGCGGGATGGACCGACAGACGCTGCGGTGAGGAGGAACAGAAAACCGTCCAGTGGACGGTTTTCCCGACGAACGGGTTCATCGCTACAATGCGGAGGGGTTGGCGGGTCTCGCCGACCGCCCTCTCTCGGGGCGTCCACCCATGCTCGATGCCGCGCAGATGCGCGCGCTTGCGAAGATCGTCGAGGCGGGACCGGATCCTGCGACGGACGGGATCGTGCGCTGGCGGCGGTGTGACCTGTGCAGCGTCGTGGAGCGGCGCTTCGGCGTGCGGGTTGCGGAGCGGACGATGGGCGCGATCCTGCGCCGACTCGGCTTCGCCCGCCTGTCCGCGCGGCCCCGCCACCCCCAGAGCGACCCGCAAGCGCAGGCGCTATATAAAAAACTTCGCCGACAAGGTGCGCACAGCGTTGCCCGAGGCGGCGCAGGGCAAGCCGGTCGAGGTGTGGTTCCAGGATGAAGCGCGCGTCGGTCAGCAGGGTACGCTGGCGCGCCTCTGGGCGCCCAAGGGCTCGCGGCCGCGGGCGCCGAAGGATTGCCGTTACGCCTGGGCCTGCATCTTCGGCGCCGTCTGTCCCGCCCGTGCGACCGGCGCCGCGCTGGTTATGCCCTACGCCAACACCGAGGCGATGAGCGCCCACCTCGCGGAAATCAGCCGCCACGTCTCGCCCGGCGCTCACGCCATCCTCGTGCTCGACGGCGCCGGATGGCACAGCTCGAAGGACCTCGTCATCCCCGGCAATATCACGCTGATGACGCTGCCGCCCTACAGCCCCGAGCTGAACCCGGTCGAGAACATCTGGCAATTCCTCCGACAGAACCGCCTCGCAAACCGCGTCTTCGAAAACAACGACGCCATCGTCGATGCCTGTTGCGACGCTTGGAACGCCCTTATCGCTCTACCCGAGCAGATTGTCTCAATCACGACGCGCGACTGGGCGCAGGTCACTGCTTGATGCCGTTGGTATCACCTGCCGCAAGTCGCTCTCGCCTGAACGCTTGCCGCCCAGACGATAGCGAGCTGAGCGCCCTCCCAACCCGGGCGCCAATCGGCGGTTCTCGGCGGAACCATCCACAGCCCCCGAACGGCGGCTTTGGCGCAGGTCCTGCCGCCCGGCGTCACCGCGCCCTTCACGAACCGGCGCATCCTGCGCCCAGGATCACCCGAAGCTACGCTGGCGGCCCGCGCATCCTCCGCGCCTGCTCATGACGGCGCGCGCGTCCCTGACTGCACGGCCCCGTCGCCTCCGACGCGCGGCCGGGCGAGCAGCCTGTTCTTCGCTCTGATCTTTTCCGCGCGGGCGGGGGAGATGCCGAGCGCTTCGGGGGTTGCGAGCGGTCGTTCGCGGGCGGGCGCCGCGACGCCTTGCGCGGCGCCTCGGGGCGGGAACGCGGCGGCGGGGCGCATCAGCGCCGCGTCGCCGTAGTTTTTGCTGATATGGGCGCGGATCCACGCGCGCGGCTCAGCGATCTGCTCCCGCCTTGCGTAGGCGGCGTCGACGGCCTCGGCGACGGGACCGAGGCGGTAGAGCTTCAGCATTTCGCCGAGGAAGCTGCGCGCCAGTCCGTCTGACATGCCGGCGTCCGTCAGCGCCGTGACGCCGGCGGCGATGACCGCGCCCCGTATCGTCGGCTTGCGCAGCGCGGGCGCTGCGGTCAAGGCGACCGGGACCGGCGCCGCGCCGCGTTCGGGCGCAAGGTCGAACAGCGTTCCCTGCACCGGCCGTGCGGGCGGCGTCGCGAGGCCGACGACGCTGAGCCGATCCGGCGAGAGGCGCAGCCACGGCATCAGGCGCGCGGACGCCCCGCCGCCAGCGCCGACGCCGGCCCCGACGCGCGCGGCGATGTCGCGAACCGCGATCGAACCGCCCGAAGCGAGGATCCCGGCGATACGAACCAGCCGCGCGAGATCCTCGGGGGCAAGGATGTCGGCGGCGGCGGCCAGAAGGCTGGCGTCGAATTGCACTTGCTTTGGCATGGTTGTCTCCTCGGCGCGGTCGGGCGCGGGCTCACGGATGGAAAATGGGTTCGACTCCGTCGATCCGGCGCGCTGGGCAAGATTGGACCGTTCGGCCGGTCGATTTTCGGATGGGACCGGCGTTCTGGTCGGGGTTTGGTGGAGTTTCAGGGAATTGAAGCCGGTTGACCGGGGCGCTGTGGCGCCCGGCGGGGCTACGCCCTCGTAGAGCGGGACCGCACCTGTCTCACGCACGGCGGCGAGCGTCGCCGCGCCGGTCTTGAGCGCAACAAGCGCGGCGTGCAGCCGTCTGTCACGCAGCGCTTTTTGGCGGCGATACCAGGTCGCGCGGGACACGCCTTCCGCGCGCCAGGGGCGCTCGCGGCTGAGCGGGTTCGCGGCGAGCCAGAGAGCGCGCGGCAGGACGCCGACCGCGCGGCGCCCGGCCTGCCGGGCGCGCGCCCGCCGCTCGGCGCGCAGCGCAGCGGGGATCACTTGCTCCAGCCCCAAACGCTGCGCGAGACCCGCGTCCACGTCGAGCAGGTCCGCCATGTGCCCGCCGCCATAGTCATAGCGCGCATCGAGACCGCCCGCCGTGCGCCTGCCCCGCGCGGCCTGCGCAGCCCGGCGCGCCACAGCGCCAGCGCAGCGGCGCGCCTCGCGCGGCGCCAGCCCCGGCGTCGCGTCGGCGGCCAGCGCGGCGACGGCGTCCGGGATATCCGCCCAAGGGTCGATCCAGGCCAGCGCGCAGGCGTGCAGATGCAGCCACAAGCCGCGCCGCCCATCGGGTATGGTGCCGCCCCAGTGCGCGCGCAGCCGTTCAAGATCGCGCCTCACCGCGCGCCAACGAGCGACGCGCGGCAGACCGCCGGCGGATGGCCCCCGCGCCGCTTTGGCGCTGGACCTGGCGGCGGGCGAGCGCCGCCGCCGCTCGTCGAGCTGCTTGCGATCCGGCCGCCCGGCAGCCCGCCAGATGGCGTCGCAGAGCGCGTCAAAGCCGTGACGCGCGCCGTCGCCCGCGAGCACCGTAACCTGCCGGCCTACGCCGTCATGCCAACTCTCCGGCAGCCGCAGGACGCGAGCGGGGTCGGTGCTCGCAGGATCGGCGCCAAGGTCGCGGGCCCACTCGACCAGCGCGCCCATTGCGGCGCGCCAGCGCCGCTCGGCCGCCGGCGCTGCGCCCGCGAGCAGCCAGATCGCGTAAAAGCCCCGTCCGCTGTCCACGAGGAACGACAGCGCCGGCAGTCCGGCCACTCTCGCGCGGCGCAAAATCTCCGCCGCGATCAGGCTGCGCGACAGCCCGTCGAGCGCCGGAGCGCGATAGACGTCGAGATCGAGCCAGACCGCGTTGAGCGCGGCGAGCCGACGCCCGCCGCCGCGCGGGCCGTGGAAGCGGTTCATGCAGACATAAGCGGTCTGCTCGATCAGCGGCCCCGCGGCCGCCGCCATCATGTCCTGCGCGCAGGTGTGCGCGCTGATGCGGTCGCCCTGCCGCGCGAGAAAACTGATCTTCCCGCGGCCGTCCACGGGATGCAGCGCCGCGAGATAGCGCTCGGCGGACCAGGCGCGCGCCGGCGCCGTCCGCGCGACGGCGGCTGGCGACAGGGAGCGGCAGGGGGCGACGACATTCGACATGCATGCAGAGATGTGATCATGTCAAAATACCGGAAATAGAAATATTGATTTACAGTAATTATAATTGTGGATGCGCTTTTATTTGATGTTGCCACTTCCATGTAGTTTCAAACAGGAGGTGTTCATGCTTTCTCCAGACAGCGCCCTGTCGTCGCACGAGGTCGCCCTCCGGCTGGGGGTCGGCTTGCGCGAAGCGCAGCGCCGGATAGCGTCCGGCCAGATCGCGTCGCTCGCGTGCGACGGGCGCGCCCGCGTCACCCAGCTCGCTTTGTGGCGGTACATGGGCATAGAGGCCGAGATGACGGCGCTCTGGCTCGACCACCTCGCGCGCATCGACG
>Ga0210054_1002510_pt1 | contig 14354 bp, 10 predicted proteins | sample CryGeymeta201516_FD_185470 | JGI IMG/M metagenome (GOLD analysis project Ga0210054, IMG submission 185470) | Groundwater microbial communities from Crystal Geyser aquifers in Utah, USA - Crystal Geyser metaG 2015-16 (SPAdes) (version 2) | ecosystem: Environmental > Aquatic > Deep subsurface >... | reverse complement strand
AGGTAAAACGAAATCGCGCGCAGATATTCCTGTTCCATCATCTTTCGCTTTTTCTTTTTCGCACGGCGCGTTTTCGCCCTGCCGAAATCGATTTCGAAGTCTCCGATGTTACGGATATATTCCAGTCCTTTCCGTACGGCGATATCTTTGGGCGCACCATTGTAAAAATGCTCGAGCGCCCGGTGTCCGGCACTGCCGACAACAGCGGCGGGCGTCGTGGGCATATCGTATATCTCCTCGACATACCGCTTATACCAGGCGAGCGGATTACGCAGGTACGCCATGAGCGAAGAATGGCTCCAGTGCTTGATGAGCGGCTTCACTCCCCTACTTGCCTGATTCTTCTGCCTTGCCATGAGGCCAGTATAGCGAAAAAGAAGATAAGGCGTCGGAACCTGATATGATGAGCGTATGTTTAATTCGCCGCCAGGTCCTGAAAATTTAAAATCGAAAAAGGAGTCAATTGATGCAAGAATAGCTTTTTTGGAGAAATACGGGGCGAAAGTCGAACTAGATAAACCAACGGTAGATGCTTACAGACTTACATTTTCTTATGAAGATGCAGTCGTAACGATACGAATTGCTCTGAATGATTATGGCGGTGCTGATGTGATCATAACAAACATGACAACGTTACCAGATAGCCAGAAAGATATGGGTTTTGGAAGTAAAGCTCTTCAGTCCGTTTTGTCATGGGCCGCAAATAATTTCAAAGATATACGTGCCGTCCAAGTGCAAGAACCAAGTGAGAATTTCTGGATTAAGAATGGATTTACTAAATGCGAGGATCCGAACCCGACGAACGATTTCATTTACCGAACATCTGCAAAATAAGTTTAAATATTTTCTGGCCTATATAGGGCAAAATTGCAATTGTTGATTTGAAATGCTTAAGTAATGGCAGATCGAACTTGAGAGGGATGCACTATGACACCAGAAAAGATAATTGCTGTTATCGAGATGTATGAGGAGCGTCTTCGCAGAACGGGAATACTTAAAATCCCTATGGATCCGAGGCGCGCGTTTGAATCGCTGAGCAGGATGGAGCGGCTTCAACACGCTCATTTCCTATGCGAAGGCGTCAAGAAATACGCGCGGGATCCACAAAGACAGCGAAAAGCCGGAAGCCACTTAACCGTCGTTCAAATGTGGGACCCCGGCGATTAAATAAGACGGAATGACCTTAAAGAAGCCCATCGCGAGATGGGCCTCTTCTTTACTGGAGCAAAATGCTTAGAAAAATCCAGGAGAGAAGAATCGCCACTGTAACGCAGGCAAAGATTATCACGGTCGTTAGGAAGAGTTTCGTTGCTTCCTTTTGTTTGTTTTAAAAAAGGAGCTGGGCGGGCTGATAGAGGAAGAAATATCCCATCGTGGCGACGGAGAGGACAAATAAGGATAAAAAGACAATGGGGGCAATAATCCCGTCTATCGCGAAAGATTTCCCGGGGCCATAATACAACACCGAAACAATAACGGTGATGTACGCCATCGCCCCGAGCGCGTTTATAAGCGGGCTTTTGCTCATGTTGATTCTAACTTACGTATGTAACCGTTAAGTTACTTCCCAAGCGACAGTCTTGGTTTCGAACTAGTACGACTTCAAATGCCGGGCTTTATCGTGCGTGCGGATTTTTCCCAGCGCTTTCGCTTCGATTTGGCGTATGCGTTCGCGTGTTACGCCGAATCCCCTGCCCACTTCTTCAAGCGTGTGGTAGATGCCGTCCGTAAGACCGTGGCGCATCTCCAGAATCTTACGCTCTTTTGGCGAGAGGTCGCTCAGAATCGCGTGCACCTGCTCTGTGAGAATACGTTCAGAAGATTCTTGCACCGGCGACGGGATCTTATCATCAGGAATGAAATCGCCAAGAGTTGATTTCTCGTCGTCGTCCGAACCGACTGGATTCTCTAGAGAGAGTGTATCCTGATTTATCTTCTCTATCTGATAAATTTTTTCCGGCTCGACGCCCATCTCTACTGCGATTTCTTCTGCCTGCGGATCGCGGCCGAGTGCCTGTGAGAGACGGCGCGACACCTGCTTATATTTCGCGATGGTTTCTACCATATGAACTGGGATGCGAATCGTGCGCGATTGATCGGCGAGCGCCCGCGTAATCGCTTGGCGAATCCACCATGTTGCATAGGTTGAAAACTTGTATCCCTTCTTCCAATCAAACTTGTCTACCGCGCGAAAGAGGCCGAGATTCCCTTCTTGGATAAGATCAAGGAGTGTGAGATCGGGACTGCGGCCGACATATTTCTTCGCGATGGAAACGACGAGGCGCAGATTGCTGCGCGCGAGGATATTGCGCGCTTCCGCGTCGCTCTTCTCGATGCGTTTCGCGAGCTCGCGTTCCTCGGCAGCAGTCAGGAGCGGATATTGTCCGATCTCGCGGAGATAAATCTGGATGGAGTCATAGCTGGTCGAATGGCGGTCTTTAATATTGCGCGTCGCGAGATATTCGTCGGCGGCATCCTCGAGCATGCCGCCTTCGAGCACGTCAACGCCGGCGATACTGAATCGCTCGTAGAGCGACTCGAGGAAATGTACATCATTTTCAACGTGCGGAAACGATTTCAGGATTTCGTCATAGGTGACATATCCGCGCTCTTTCCCCTTTTCGATGAGCGTTTCAGCCGAAAGCGCTTTCTGCGAATTCGCCTTTGATTTCAACACGCGCGCGGCGGTACGCACGATCTGTTTCTTCGTACGCTTTGGTTTTTTGCGTCCCGAATTCATTATCCGCTTTTTTGCGACGCGCCTCGAGCAGGGTCGAAGAGTTTTTTTCTTCTTTTTTGTAGTAGATAGTGCCATGTAAAAATAAATCAGCTGCCGAATGTAGCGAGGCGCACAGAGAGTTTTGCGCACTGGTTTTGCGCACTAGCAACACGAGAGGCATCTTTCGAGGCCTCGGCTCTGCGTAAATTCGCTACTGCTTCTTGATACGCCTCGCGGATGACAGCTTCTTCAAAGGCGCGGAGAAGCTCGTCTCCCGCTCTCTCGTCCGGATCCTCACCGAATGTCTGTTCTATAGAGAACAAAACCGATTCCGGAAGCGCGACAGGCGGCAGTTCTTGAGCTTCAGTAATTCGATAATATTCCAATATGACGCGCTCCGCAAGTGGCGTATGGGGATACGCGTGGACAACAGCGAGAAGCTGTTCAGAGCGAATTTCCGACGGTGAGCGTGGCGACGCCGTCAGAATCGAACTCTTCTGCACGACTTCCCTGACAACTGGCTGTTTCGGCAGACGCCTAACCGATTCATGAATATCCTTGATGGGAACTTCCGGAAGATATCTGGCAGTTTTCTCTATAAAATACCCGCGCTCCGTCAAATTTGATATGGCGGCTAAGAGTGGGTATATTATTTCTTGAACAAGACGTTGGAACCGATGTTGGTCTCGTTCTAGCTCCGCGAACTCAGCTAGAAAGAATTCGACAATAGGTTTTGCGGCGGCAACGCGGAGCGAAAAATCTTTTGCATCCTCACTGATCAAGTCGGCCGGGTCCTTCCCCTTCGGGAGCCGGGCCGCCTTCACCCGGAGTCCTGCGTGGAAGGCGAGCACCGCAGACCGCGCTGTCGCTTTCAGTCCGGCGGGGTCGGCATCAAGAACGAGCATGAGGTTCTCGCTGTAACGCTTCAGAAGCGCGAGATGGCGTTCGGAGAGCGCTGTGCCAGAAAGCGCCACTGCATTGGCGAAACCCGCCTGGTGCGCAAGAATTACGTCTATCTGCCCCTCGACGAGCATGGTGAACCCGCGCGTGCGAATCGCATTCTTCGCCCTATCTATACCGAACAGAATTTCTGATTTATGATACAGCTCGGTCTCCGGGCTATTGAGATATTTTGCTACTTCGACCGTGCCATCCTTCACTAAGGATTCGGAGGATACAATACGGCCGGTAAACGCGACAACACGACCGGCGGCGTCGCGTATTGGAAACAGCAGTCGATTGCGGAATCGATCGTAATACGTGCCTGGTTTCCCGTCCGCTTCTTTTATCAATCCGGCGGCGAGGAGTTCATCTGTCGTAAACCCCTCGGCGGTCAGTGCTTCGAGAAGCCCCCGCCACACGTCGGGCGCGTAGCCGAGACGCCACGATGTAATCGTTTCATCAGAAAGGCCGCGCTGTTTCGCATACGCCGCGGCAGGACTCCCAAGAAACTTGCCGGCGTACCATTCGCCCGCCCGGCTCATTGCCTCACGCAGTCGTTCTTTTTTTGACGTGTCCTCGTCGCGTCTGCCTTGAGCATACTCGACAGTAACACCAGCCATCTCGGCAAGAATTTTTAGAGCTCCTTTGAAATCCACTCCCTCTATTTTTTCAATAAAAGAGAATCCGTCTCCGCCGAGCCCACAACCGAAACAGTGCCACGCCCCGCGTTCCGGACTCACGTAAAAGGATGGCGTCTTCTCTTTATGGAAGGGGCACAGTCCGCGCAAGGATTTCCCTGCTTTCGTGAGCTTCACATAAGGGCTGATGATGTCCTGAATGTTCAGGCGTTCTTTTATCTGCTGTACCGTGTCCGACATCGTTTGATTGTACCGCTTTTTGAAGTCTGGTCACCACGGAATATTTTTAGAGCGCGCGGGGAGAGCGTTGAGCGTATGTTGTTCGTGTGGACGATTGCGTCGGAGCAGGACGTTCTGCCTGAAGCTTCTTGATGCTCGCGTATTTCTTGCTTCCGGCGAAGCCGGTGCCGGCCGGAATGAGACGACCGAGAATAACGTTTTCTTTTAATCCGCGTAAATGATCGATACTTCCTCGAAGAGCTGTGTTGATGAGAACCTTCGTCGTTTGCTCAAAAGATGCAGCCGAGAGGAACGACCGGCGCGAGAGCGCGCTCTCTTTGATGCCGAGCACAATTTCTCGCGCCTTCGGCGCTATCTTATTGGCCGTTTCCATATCTGCGACCGCCTTGGCGAATTCCCAATCCTCCACGACATCGCCGACTGAATAATCGGTATCGCCAGCATCTGTAATCTTCACTCGCGAAAACATCTGCTTCACGATGACCTCGAGATGCTTGCGTGACACCGATGCTCCTTGCAGTTCATAAATCTTCGATGCCTCGGTAATAATATATTCCTGCACCGCCGCACGGCCGGCATATTCGAAGAGATCGTCGAGGTCGGCCGAACCGTCGGTGAGAATCTGGCCTTTTACGACTGTATCACCTTCTTTTACCAAGGGAACGCGCGGATATGGTGCGAGATAGTCATATGACGAACCGTCCTTCTTCCCCTGTCCCGCTAAAGGTGCTATGACGATTACTTTCTCGCGGCCTGCTTCTTTCATTTCAATAACAAGCCCGTCAGACTTCGATATGACTGCCGGATGCTTCGGCGAGCGCTTCTCGAACACTTCCTCAACGCGCGGAAGACCGCTCGTGATATCGCCGCCAATCGAGGCAACACCGCCTTGGTGGAAGGTGCGCATGGTGAGCTGCGTTCCCGGTTCGCCGATGGCTTGCGCGGCGACTGTGCCGACCGCCTCTCCTACATCGACGATCTCCTGGGTCGTGAAGTCCATGCCATAACAGGTCTGACAGATCCCATAGCGCGTCTCACAGGACATCGGCGAGCGAACAACGACAGTGGAAACTGAAGATGCGGCAAGTACTCCGGCATCTTCCGCAGAAAGATATTGTCCTTTTTTGAAAAGAACGGTCTTTCCGATAGATACGTCTTCAACGAGCACGCGGCCGCGAAGGACTTCAGCATAATTGATGTGGATGCCGGATGCGCTTATGCGATGTATTTTCACGCCGCGATCGGTGCCGCAATCTTTCTCGGTTACGATGGAATCCTGTGCAACATCAAAAAGGCGGCGAGTCAGATAACCCGCTTTGGCGGTACCGAGTGCCGTATCGGTAAGGCCTTTGCGCGCGCCGTGCGTCGACATAAAATACTCGATCGGATTTAATCCCTCGATCATCGAGGAAATAATAGGAACTTCAATCGTCACGCCGGACGTATCTTGAATGAGGCCTTTCATTCCAGCCATTTGTGTCAGGTTGCCGAGTGTACCGCGAGCGCCCGAGCGTACCATGTCAGCGACGGAACCCATCGGGTCGAGTTCGAGAGCGACCTGCTCTTCGACCGCCTGTTTCGCGCCCTGCCACGTTTCAATAGCCATGCGTCGCTTCTCCTCCTCGGCGAGAAGGCCGTTTGTATAATCTTCTTGTATTTTGACGACCTTTGCTGCCGCTTCGGCGACAATGCGCGACTTCTGTTCAGGCACGGAGATGTCGTCAATAGCCCACGAGATGCCTGATCGAGTCGCATAATCAAAACCGAAACGTTTTACCTTATTAACGATATCCGGTACCGCATCGATTCCATACCGTGTAATGCAGTCAGTAACGATGCGCGCGAGCACCTTCTTCGTAATAGTTTCATTGATAAACGGATAGTCAGCGGGCAACACGGTGTTGAAGAAAAGCCTACCGACAGTCGTCTGGAACGGATGTCCATCGAACGCCGCATACTTTTCTTTCTCGACGACCGGCAGAACATTTATTGTGGCGCGCAGGTCGATAGCGCCGTACTCGGATGCGAGAATCGCCGCGTTCGGCGAAGAAAAATATCCTCCATCGCCATTGGCCCCGTCGATTGCTTTCGTGAGCCAGTAGACGCCTAGGATGATATCGAGCGGTTTCCCCGTGAGTACGATCATTTCGCCCGAACCCGGCTTTAGGATATTTTTGTTGGCGCTCATAATGTTCTCCGCTTCCCACTGCGCTTCTTCTGAAAGTGGCACGTGCACCGCCATTTGATCGCCATCGAAATCCGCATTGAATGCATTACAAACGAGCGGATGGAGTTGAATAGCATTGCCCTCGATAAGACGCGGGCGGAATGCCTGGATGCCCTGACGGTGGAGGGTTGGCGCACGATTGAGGAGTACATATTTTCCTTTAATGGCTTCTTCAAGAAGCTCCCATACTTCCGGAACACCGTCTTCGATGAGGCGCCCCGCACCGCGAATGTTGAACGCGAACTCACGCTCGAGAAGTCCGGCAATGACGAATGGACGGAAAAGTTCAAGCGCCATATGCTTCGGAAGACCACATTCGTCAAGCTCCAAATCGGGACCGACGACAATGACCGAACGGCCTGAATAATCAACGCGCTTGCCGAGCAAATTCTGGCGGAAATACCCCCGCTTCCCTTTCAGGTAATCGGCGAGCGACTTGAGCGGCCGGCGCTGGGCGAGTGTCATGGCACCGGCGGCGGCACCGCTCTTCCTGATTGAATTGTCGAGGAGCGCATCAACAGCTTCTTGCAGAATGCGCTTCTCATTACGCAGGATGACTTCCGGAGCGTGGATATTGATGAGTTTTTTGAGACGATTATTGCGATTGATGACGCGGCGATAGAGATCGTTCACGTCAGAAGTCGCATGACGGCCACCTTCAAGCGCAACCATGGGCCGAAGCGCCGGCGGAATGACTGGAATCCGCGTCAGGAAAAGCCACTCGGGACGTACGCCCGAGGCGATAAGCCCTGCGATGAGAGAGAGGCGTTTGACGAGCTTCTCGCGCTCGGCGGCGCCAGCGCGCTCATAGCGCGCGGAGAGCGTCTTCTCAAGCTCCTTAAGATCTATTTTGCAGAATATATCGTAAATGGCCTCGGCGCCGATGCGCGCCTCGAAGAGACCGCCATACTTTACCGAGAAGCGATGATATTCGAGTTCGTCGAGAACCCTGCCGGCCACGATGCCGTCAATCTCGGACTTCATGAGTGTCATCTTCTCCTTGAGCGCATCACGATCTTTGTCGCTTCCGAGCGATTTATATTTAGACTTATATTCACTCTCAAGTTCGGCGAAAAGGCGCTTTTTTTCATTGTCCGCAATTGTGGTGATGATATAACCAGCGAAATACACAACCTTTTCTATGTCGGTTGCGGATGCTCCAAGGAGGAGCGCCATGCGCGACGGTACTGAACGAAGGAACCAGATGTGTGCGACTGGCGTGCAAAGCTCGATATGGCCCATGCGCTCGCGCCGAACGATGGAACGCGTTATTTCAACGCCGCACTTATCGCACACGATGCCTTTATACCGGATGCCTTTATATTTGCCGCAGTAACACTCGTAATCTTTCTCGGGACCAAAGATTTTTTCATCAAAGAGCCCGTGTTTTTCGCTCCTTTGAGTGCGGTAGTTGATGGTTTCTGGTTTGGTCACCTCGCCAGAAGACCATGCGAGGATGCGCTCTGGTGAAGCTAGTACCAGACGCAGACTATTCCAGGTATCTTGCTTGCCGGCAGGCAAACGCGAGGAGAAACTGTTGCGGGAAGTGAATGCCATATATATTAATAATTAATCCTATTCCGAGAGTGGCGGCAAGTTCAAGGGTTCTATGTCAAGTGCAAGGCCACGAATCTGGTTGGTAAGAACTGCGAAGGATGCGGGGGTGCCGGTGTGACTGATTGGTTCATTCTTCACAATCGCGTCGAAGGCGGCGGAACGACCTTGAATATCATCTGACTTAATGGTGAGCATCTCGCGCAATGTATAGGCGGCGCCATACCCGAGGAGCGCCCAGACTTCCATTTCGCCGAAGCGCTGGCCGCCATTTTGCGCTTTGCCGCCGAGCGGCTGCTGGGTAATGAGACTGTATGGGCCGATGGAACGCATATGGATCTTGTCTTCTACCATATGATGCAGTTTGAGGACATACATGTAACCGACCGCAATCGTTTGTGCGAATGCATCACCCGAACGTCCGTCATAGAGCTGCATCTTACCAGTCTTTGAGAAACCTGCCGCCTCAAGCTCGTTGCGGATTTCGTCTGCAGTCGCGCCTGCGAAGGGCGGAACGATTGCCTGATAGCCGAGCGTGTGCGCGGCGAGCCCGAGGTGCATTTCGAGAATCTGGCCGAGATTCATGCGGGAAGGAACGCCGAGCGGCGTGAGAATAAGATCGACTGGATTGCCGTCCTTGTCATACGGCATGTCGGCAACCGGCAGTACGCGGCTGATGACACCTTTGTTACCATGGCGTCCCGCGAGTTTATCGCCGACTGAAACATTACGCACTTGCGCGACAGTGACGACGATCTTCTTAATGATGCCGCTTTCGAGCTGGTCGCCACGTTCGCGCAAGAAGATCCGGACGCCGATGACACGACCGCGCTTGCCTCCTTCCATGCGAAGCGAGGTATCCTTCACATCTTTCGCTTTATCGCCGAAAATGCTGCGTAAGAGACGTTCTTCCGGCGTCAGTTGCGTTTCGCCCTTCGGCGTCACCTTACCCACGAGAATATCGCCAGGGCGCACTTCCGCGCCGATGCGGATCACCCCTTCCTCATCGAGATTCTTCAAACGCAATTCACCGACATTCGGTATGTCATGTGTCGTTGTTTCTGGACCGAGCTTCGTATCGCGCACCATGCAATCGAAATCCTCGATATGCACCGTCGTGAACTTCGCTTCTTCGACAAGCCGCTCTGAGATGATGATGGCATCTTCGTAATTCGCGCCATTCCAACTCATAAACGCGACGCGCACATTCTGGCCGAGAGCGAGCTGCCCTTGATCGGTGGATGAATTATCTGCGAGTATGTCTCCCTTCTTTACCTTATCACCGAGCATGACCGAGGGACGTTGCATAAACGCCGAGTTCTGATTGGTCTGAGTAAGTCTTTGGAGATGATATTCCATTGACTTCCCTTCTTTATTTTTCACCACAATCTTCCGCGCATCGACGTATACGACTTCACCTGCTTCGACAGCTAATACGAGGCGGCCGGTGCTGCGCGCCGCGTGCGCTTCGATACCTGTCGCGACGAGCGGAACTTCAGGGATGAGAACAGGAGTTGCCTGCTTCTGCATGTTCGAACCCATCAACGCGCGGTTCGCATCATCATGGTCGACGAAGGGAATCATGGAAGTTGCGATGGAAAACATCTGGTAGGTCGAAGCGTCCATGAGAGTGACGGCATCGCGCGGGATGATGATCGGATCACCTTTATGGCGCGCCTCGACGAAATCAGGAATGATGCGGCCGTTCTCGTCGAGCTTGGTCGCGCCATGCGCCACCATTTCGAGTTCTTCATCAAGCGCGTTGAGATACACGATTTCGTTCGTCACTTTTCCATTCTTTATGCGGACGTACGGCGTTTCGATAACGCCGTAGTCATTAGTACGCGCGTAAATCGCGAGTCGTAGGATAAGTCCTATATTCTGCCCTTCCGGCGTGTGTATGGGACAAAGACGCCCGTAATGGCTCGGATGCACATCGCGCACCTCGAAGCCCGCTCGTTCCCGAGTGAGCCCACCGGGGCCGAGCGCCGAGAGCGTCCGCATATTTTCGAGCTCGGCGAGAGCATTCTGCTGTTCCATGAATTGCGAAAGCTGATTGGCGGTGAAGAATTCATGCACAGCGGCATAAAAAGGGCGCGGGTTGACGAGCGCCATCGGAAGCGTGGTTTCGCTCTCGATAGTCGACATGCGATCTTGAATATTCCGCTTCATCCGGCTCATGCCTACCCGCATGCGGGCTTGAAGCAATTCGCCGACAAAGCGCACGCGGCGGAATCCAAGATGATCGATGTCATCAGGGCGCGCCGAGGGATCGGCGTTCAGTTTCGTAATTTCCGAAATGATATGGACGAAATCCGCGAGTCCGAGCGTGCGTTTCTCGAGCGCCTTCTCGGTCACCGGGAAACCAAAACGCGCGTTCAGGCGATGACGGCCAACCTTCCCGAGGTCATAGCGATCGGCTGAAAAAAGCGATTGTACGAAGTTTTTTGCATTCTCGGGCGTCGCGAGGTCGCCGTCACGCATGCGACGATGGATTTCGACATATGCTTCCTCAACGGACTTTGTTTCATCATGTGCGAGCGTCGCTTGTACCGCCGCGAGCGCGGGTGGATCCTTGGCAAAATGTTTTGCAACCGCCTCGCCCAAGCCACCACCAAAAACCGTCAGGAGCTGAGTGATGGGAAATTTCCGTTTCCTATCGATTTTCACAAAAATGGCGCCACTCGCTTCCGAATCGAATTCGATCCATACGCCGCGGAGAGGAATGATCTTCGCGCCGAAAAATGACTTGCCGCGCACGAGATCCGAGATGAAAAAAGCTCCGAAACTCCGCGCGAGCTGCGGAACGATGGCGCGCTCGACGCCCGAAACGATGAAAGAGCCGTGTGGCGTCATCATCGGCATATCCGCGAGGAATATCTCCTGCGATTTTTCCGATCCGAACGTCTTGTTAATAAGCTTGACAGTTGCCTTTACCGGTGCCTCGTAGGTACGCATATTCTCGCGCGCAAATTCCTCATCGCACTTCGGTTCGCCGACTTCAAAACTCTCGAATTGAAGTTCGAATTTCTTTCCGGAATAATCGGTGATTGGTGAGAATTCTTTAAAAAGCTCGGTGAGACCGTCTTTTAAGAGCCAGCCGAACGAACCGCGCTGATGCCCTACGAGGTCCGGAAATGGGACTGAAGGAGCCCGAAATGCACCGAAAGTCTTTTGGACGAGATTTTTGCGCATATGATGTGGCGGTGAAGTAATAAATGTCGGAATATGTAAACACGCAAACACACGCAGATTTGCTTCGCTTTTGCGCTCTTCTTCAACTCACGTATGAATTTTTGCGCCCCGCACTCCATTACTCACTCGTATCTATACTCCTCTGTATATCAGACCGCCTGTTTTTGCGCAAGAGGAGGTGTGGATAAAAAATAGAAGTGGAAATTACTTACAAGAGCGCCACTTGTCAATATTTGCATGATGGCCAGTTTGAAGGACTTTCGGGACGCGATATTTTTTACCTTTATATACAATAGTTTCGGGACGAGTGTAGACCATGTGGGAGGCGATGCGGCGCTCCTCGACTGACGCATCTTTACCGAGGACACCAGGTAAGCGACGCGTGACAGCATCAACAATTGCGAGCGCCGGAATTTCGCCACCCGTATAGATAGCTTCGCCAATAGCGAATTCTTTTACCGGTGCGAGTGTCTTGAGGATTTTCTTAGCGCGTTCATCAATGCCCTCATAGCGCCCACATATCAAGATGATATCTTGATATGTGGCGAGTATGTCGGCATCTTTGTTGGTAAATTGCTTGGCTGATGGAGAGAACCAGATGATTATTTTGTTCCTTCTCACAGTCCCTCGACAAGCTCGGGACACTGCCCGTATGACTGGCTGTGCAGTCATTACCATTCCTGGGCCGCCGCCATACGGACGCTCGTCTACCTTGCCCCATTTATTTTCTGTAAAATCGCGTGGGTTCTGATACTTGACTTCAATTTTTTTTCCTTTTCGAGCGCGTCCGATAATCGACGCGCTTAGGTATGCGTCACAAGCTTCTTTAAAAAGTGTAATGAAATGAAATGTCACTTTTATAATTCTTCAACTACCTGATCAACCGTCTTCATCTCCACATTCCTCTTCCCGCCGACCGGTTCATTTATTTTGAGATTCACGCGTGCGTTCCCCTTCATCCCCACCACACGCAGGAGAATTCGCAATGCCTCCGCGGTCTTGCCGCTTTTGCCGATAATCTTTCCCATGTCCTCCGGGTGGACGGTGAGCGTGAGCAGGACGCCCATCTGATCGATAGTGCGAGTCGTCTCAACCGATTCGGGGTGGTCGGCGAGCGCCTTCACTGTATATTCGAGAAAGGCTTGGTCCGGTTCCATATTATGGTGAGTCGTATCGAACTATTGTGCCACCGGCGCGGGTTCCGGTTCCGCTTCTACCACTACATTTATTGTAGCATCTTTTTCGACTGATGTAATCGGCGTTCGCCGCGGCAGCGCATTTACTTTCTTACCTGTAATGACGCCTTTATTAATAAGGAGATTGTGAATTGAATCGGTCGGCTGAGCACCTTTTGCGATCCATTCTTTCACATGCTCTTCGTTAAGTGTGAGTGCCCTACTTCTCGGATTATAAGTACCGAGTAATTCGACGATGGAGCCGGCCTTCGCCGCACGTTCTTTCTCTAAAACAACAATGCGAAACGCCGGATCATTGGTCCGGCCAATGCGCTGAAATCGAATCATCAACATACGAACGACTATAGCAGAAGCCCGATAATATTGCTAGAGTACGAAAAATGACAAGGAACGCCACATATGAAGGCCCAATAACGATGACCCGGAAGGGTTTCGGTTTTTTTTCTATTGATGAAGACCATGAGGATCTCCTCATTCCTCCAGAATGGACTAATCACGCGCTCTCGGGCGATATTGTAAAAGTCGTTTCGATCGGCAAGTATAGCGACACGTCTGTTGGGAACATACCAGCGCGAGAAGCGGGAAAAGTCATCGAGATTGTTTCGCGCGCGCGCGAAACATTCGTCGGTACTCTTGTAGAGGAAAATGGCCTCACCTTTCTTGCTCCTGATTATAAAAAGATGTATGTGCCGATTGTCATACTGGATAGAGATAATACACCACTTGGTTATAAAGTCGTTGTGCGCCTCGTGAGTTGGGACGCGGGAAAAGAATACCCTCTCGGCACCATAGAACAAGTTATCGGCAAGGCCGGCGTGCACGAGACCGAGATGCGCGCGCTCGCGCTCGGACAAGGGTTCTCGAGCGACTTCCCTCCTGGTGTCATTGCTGATGCGAAGAATCTTGAAAAGAACGGTGCCACAATGCTCGCCACGGAAGCTACACAATCCGTCAAGGCCGGACTGCGTCGTGATTTCAGAGAAGTCACAACCTTCACCATCGACCCATTCGATGCAAAAGATTTCGACGACGCTCTTTCGGTGCGCGCACTCGTCGACGGTATGATAGAAGTTGGCGTGCATATCGCTGATGTCTCCTTCTTCGTGAAGTCGGGTAGTGCGCTCGATAAGGAGGCCACTGCACGTGCGACAAGCGTGTACCTTGTCGATCGTACTATCCCCATGCTCCCTGAAATTCTCTCGAACGACCTCTGTTCACTCAAACAGGGGGAAGACCGTCTTGCAGTTTCCGCCGTCTTCACACTCGACTGCGAGGCGAATGTCAAAGATGTGTGGTTTGGCGAAACCGTCATCCATTCCAATACGCGCTTCACATATGAAAATGCGCAAGAGGTTCTTGACATGGGTATCGGTACTCTGCACAAAGAACTTTCGCTCCTTTCCACACTTTCGAAGAAGATCCGTGCGCGCCGAACAGCGAAGGGCGCCATAGAATTCGATACGGCCGAAGTGAAGGTCGAGCTTGATCCGGTCGGCACGCCAATCGCCATTCATCTGAAAGAGCGTAAAGCCACCAATCTTCTCATCGAGGATTTTATGCTTCTTGCGAATGAAGCGGTAGCGAAGTATCTAGCACAGCTAACGAAAAACGGTGGGCCGCATTTTTATTCACTCTATCGTGTT
>Ga0210054_1002497_pt1 | contig 14425 bp, 18 predicted proteins | sample CryGeymeta201516_FD_185470 | JGI IMG/M metagenome (GOLD analysis project Ga0210054, IMG submission 185470) | Groundwater microbial communities from Crystal Geyser aquifers in Utah, USA - Crystal Geyser metaG 2015-16 (SPAdes) (version 2) | ecosystem: Environmental > Aquatic > Deep subsurface >... | reverse complement strand
GTTGAATAGTTGATGGGTTGATAAGTGGATGAATTGATAGGAAATGTTTATGAATTATGAATCTGTGTTCCTTTAACCTATAAACTCATCAACCTATCAACCTATCAACTTATGTGTTCTCCGTGGTAAATTACTTTACCTGAGTAGTTACCAATTACTTAACCTCTACAGTAGCCCCAACCTCTTCCAACTTTTTCTTTATCTCAGCAGCCTCTTCCTTTGTTATCCCCTTCTTAATCTCTGAGGGAGCACCATCTACCATGTCTTTAGCCTCTTTTAAGCCAAGACTGGTAATAGTACGGATCTCTTTAATCACCTGTATTTTGTTTGAACCAAATGAAGTAAGAATAACATCAAACTTTGTTTTCTCTTCTTCTTCCTGAGCTGGAGCAGCTATACCAGCAGCCATTGGCATCATCCCCATACCCATAGGCATAGCAGCTGAAACCCCAAATTTTTCTTCCAATGATTTTACCAATTCAGACAATTCCAGAACATTCAAACCAGAGATAGCCTCTATTATCTCTTCTTTTGTTGCAATAGCCATCTTCCAAACACCTCCATTTACTACGATATTATATTATTTACCACAGAGTACGCGGTGAATAGTTATCATTATATGATGATCCGGCAAAAAGTTCAAAAGGATAAGAAAACCACGAAGACACGAAGTTTTTATAACTAATTGATGTAACTACTCAGCTATCAAGAGATAACTACGAAAAGCGCAAAAAAACGCGAAAAATTCTGATTCACAAATTCCTTTTGATTATTAATTTTCGCGGTTTTCGCGTATTTCGTAGTTTTTCCGTCCAATATAGCTACAAGTAGTTATTGTATGCCTTTGTGTCTCCGTGGTAAATTCCTTTACCTGAGTAGTTACTAATTGATTACATTAAAGTTCTTATCAAGAATTTTCTTCGTGTCTTCGTGGTGAAAATTCGACTTTTTACCTAACCATCTTATATTATTCTTTTTTCTCTCCAATAGCCTTTAACACACAAACCAGATCCCTCATAGGTGCGGCAAGTACCCTTACCAATCCAGAAAGAGGAGATTGGATAACACCAACTACCTGAGCAAGAAGAACATCTCTGGAAGGCAGCTTAACAACTTCTTTCACATCACTGCTCGTCAATACCTTGCCATCTTCAAGCATTCCTGCCTTAATCTCAAGTTTTTCTGCCTCTTTCATAAAGGCTAATAAGATGTTAATAGGGGTTACTAAATCCTTATAACCAATAACCATGGCTGTTGGACCCGTTAGAAAATCCTTAATAGGAGAAGAATCATTCTCTGTTGTAGCTCTTAATATTTGATTATTCTTGTAAATTAGATACTCTGCCCCGCATTCTCTTAATTTTTTTCGCAAGGTAGTGATTTCAAAAACCGTTGTCCCTCGATAATCAGTAAGAATAATTACCTTACTTTTTTGTATCTTCTTTCGTAATAATTCAACTTTTTCTGCTTTTTGCTGTTGTGCTATTCGCATTCTCATTTACTCCTATTTTGTAACTACTCACCACAAAGGCACGAAAACACAAAAAGTTGATAAGTTGAATAGTTGATGGGTTGATAAGTGGATGAATTGATAGGAAATGTTTATGAATTATGAATCTGTGTTCCTTTAACCTATAAACTCATCAACCTATCAACCTATCAATTTATGTGTTCTCCGTGGTGAATTACTTTACCTGAGTAGTTACCCTATTTTAATAAATCCTATAGGACTTATATTTACTATTCTTCCACTATCTTCTTGGCTACCCTTGAATCAATCTTTATTCCTGGACCCATAGTAGTTGAAATATCTATGCCCCGAACATATTGCCCTTTAACCGTTTGTGGCTTTGCCTTAAGGATAGCCATGAAGAAAGCCTTAAAGTTATCATGAAGTTTACCCATGTCAAAGGAAACTTTGCCAATAGATGAATGAACTATTCCAAAACTATCACACCTGAACTCTACCTTTCCATTTCTTACTTCATTAACAGCCTTTGCTATATCCATGGTTACAGTACCTGATTTAGGATTTGGCATTAATCCACGGGGTCCAAGAACCTTGCCTAATTGTCCAACATCCTTCATCATATCAGGGGTAGCAATAGAGACATCAAAATCTAAAAATCCTTCCTTTATTTTATCAATCAAATCCTTTTCTCCAACGATATCAGCCCCTGCCTGTTCTGCCTCAAGAGCCTTTTCACCCTTAGCAAAAACAGCAATTCTCACCTTTTTTCCAGTACCATGCGGAAGCACCACCGTACTTCGCACCTGTTGGCCCGCATGCTTTGGATTTACTCCAAGCTTTATGGATACATCAACACTCTCATCAAACTTTACGAATGATGTCGCCTTTGCTAATTCAAGTGCTTCATCAACCTCATACACCTTGGTTTTATCAATCAGACCCATTGCTTGACCAAATTTCTTACTTATTTTAGACATAACATTCACCCTCTTTTATGTGTAGAGACGCAAGTACACTCGTGCCTCTATGCCCAATTATATTACATCAATCTTCGTGTTTCCGGCAAAAGCGAGAGAGCAAGTAAGCTCTCGCACTCCGAAAGCGAAAGCAAGTAAGCTCATCGCTCCAAAATCAATACACCACATCAATCCCCATGCTTCTGGCAGTACCTATAATTTGTCTTGTAGCTGCTTCAACATCATTTGCATTAAGATCCGGCATCTTTGTTTTTGCTATTTCCCGAACCTTATCAATGGCTATCTTAGCCACTTTTTGCTTATTTGGCACCCCAGAACCTTTTGGTACACCAACTGCTTTAGCCAAAAGAATAGCAGCAGGCGGGGTCTTGAGAATAAAAGTATATGATCTGTCATCATAGACAGTAATCACTACTGGAAGAATCAATCCCTCCTGATTTGCTGTTTTAGCATTAAAAGCCTTGCAAAATTCCATGATATTAACCCCTGCCTGTCCCAAAGCAGGACCAATAGGTGGAGCCGGATTTGCTCTGGCTCCCGGAATCTGCAATTTTATTATCTTTTTAATATTCTTTTTCTTTGCTGCCATATTTCCCGTCCTTTATGAATTACACCTTTTCTACTTGATAAAATTCAACCTCAACAGGGGTAGCCCTACCAAGGATATTCATCATTATTCGCAACTTTGCATGCTTTGCGTCTATCTCACCCACTGTTCCAATAAAGTCCTTAAATGGACCATCAATTATCCTAATTGGCTCATCTTTCTGGAATTGTATGCGAGGTTTAAGCCTTGGAGCACCAGCAGAAATCTGCTTGAGAATAGCATCTACCTCTGTTTGAGCCAAGGGATACGGTTTGTTCTTGTCACCCACAAACCCAAAAATCCCTGGCGTATTCTTAATCACATACCATGTATCATCTGACATCATCATCTCTATCAGTATATAACCAGGAAAAAATTTCTTGGCTACAACTTTCTTTTTCCCACCCTTTACCTCTGTAACTTCTATGGTAGGAATAACTATCTGAGAGACCTTGTCAGATAAATTCATAGCCTCAAGCCTATTTCCCAGATTAAGCTTTACCTTATTTTCATATCCTGAATATGTATGAATTACATACCATTCCATATTTTTTATCTTCCAATCACAAGATTTAATAAAGAAATAGAAGCCCAGTCAACGATTCCAATATAAGTAGTAATTATTGCTACACAAACAAGCACTACCCCTGTTGCTCCTAGAATAACCTTTCTTGTAGGCCAAGAAACTTTGCCATTTTTAGGAGAAACTTCGACCCAAACCTCTCTTAAAAATTTTTTGGCTTTATTATAAATTTCTATTATTTGCTGTTTCATCTTTTTCCTACGCTTTTAGAGACCTTACGCTAACACCTTAGACTATCCTGAAATTATCAAGGAAGAAACTGAAGGCGAACAAATTACTGGCAGGCCCGACAGGACTCGAACCTGCAACCCTCGGTTTTGGAGACCGATGCTCTACCAATTGAGCCACAGGCCTATTTTCCTACTTTGTCTCTTTGTGAACAGTATGTGCCTGACAAAATGGACAATATTTCTTTAGCTCCAATTTTGTAGTCTGCTTCTTTTTATTTCTTGTTGTATTATAATTCCGTCTCTTACAGTCTGAACATGCAAGAATAACCATTTCTCTTGGCAATTTTATCCCTCACTTGAATATTAGAAAATCGTAACTACTTAGCTATCAAGAGATAACTACGAAAAGCGCAAAAAAACGCGAAAAATTCTGATTCACAAATTCCTTCTGATTATTAATTTTCGTGATTTTTCGCGTATTTCGTAGTTTTTCCGTCCAATATAACTACAAGTAGTTATTGTATACCTTTGTGTCTCCGTAGTAAATTCCTTTACCTGAGTAGTTACAGAAAATCATAGTATATCACGAAAATCATACTATGTCAAGATATTTTTTGCAACCAAAATAAAATTAACAATTATCAATTATTAATTGTACTCCAATTCAATCTTTCCCCAAACACCCATCTTATCATCCTTAATTATTACAATGCCCACAACACCATCAATTTCTTGTGCACACCTTAATCCTTCAGGGATATCTGCATGTGTTTGAATGATATTGCCTATTTTTGTGGCTACAGCATCAGCCAATGGGGTAGATTCAGATACAACTACACAGGCATCAGCCTTTCCAAAACTGATAGAATGACCAACTGTACCTGAGGATGTACAAACACCCCATCTGCCTGGTTCAAGTAAAAGAGCCATCTTTCCAGAAAGCACGGATGAACCGGCCAATATTCCGATCTTTCTTGATATACTTGCATTCAGAAAGATATCTCCACCATTTTCAACAATGATATCCTCAGAAAAGGCTAATAAATCCATTCCTACAGCATCAGCCACAACCCCGGCTACAGCAGCCATGGGACCAACTCCTGCCCTTGCTGAGGCATCACTCATTTGACGAATAATCAATGGTGCTGATTCTGGAACCAGATATGGAGAAAAGGTATGCCCGAATTCAGGACACTTTTGAATATATCTTTTAATGGTTAAATAATGCCTTTTCAGAGAATCATATGCTTGTTTCTCAAGCATGGTCCTGGCTAAAATAAGAAGATCACTCTCAAAATAAACTACTCTGAAACCAACTAATAAGGTATCTTTTCTTAAAAAATCCCGACGGTACTTCCTCTCCTCATACACTTAAATTTCACCGAAATTATATTTGACGAAAAAAAATAACCTCTCTTCGTGAGTCAGAAAAGAAGTCAATATTAATCATACCATACTATTTTGTTTTTGTCAAGCATTTTTTTACAAAAAAGTAAGGGGTTGGTTAGCAGTCGTCAAGAAAAAATAACTTGTACAGTCGTGTTACCAATCCATCTTGGCTGGCTCCGTTGTTCGTCGCTTACATACAGTCTGACAAGTCAGACTTGTCAGATTTGCCAGCCAAGCGTCTCAGTGACTCTTGGTGTACAACTTATTTTTTCTTGACTCCTTAGGCAGGACATCGCTATGATGCTCAATTCGTTGCTCACCTGATCAAGGATCAACAAACCTTTCCCTTGTTACCTTTTCTACTGAAACAAGGTTATTTAGGGTAGAATCAATCAGGTTTTTGACAGGGCCGTGCTGCCCCTCTATACCCTTGACCACTATCTGATTATTCTTGGTGTAATCTCTAACAATCTTTCTATCAATATTGATAGAAATTTTAAAAATTATATTTGCTAATGTCGGGGAAATAGGCTAAAATAGAGGTTAAAAGATTTTACAAGGATTATTTAATCTCTAATGAGCACTAAGGAGCATTTCCCCGACATTATGCAAATACCCTATCAACTATCAACGGACATATCTACCTATATGGAGTCAATAAGAAAAAAAGCTGGAGCTTCCCTGAATTTTCAGACCAATGTCCTCTTTGTAGCGGTGAGGATTGTGCTGTCCGCATTGGTTTTTATTTTCGAAAGGAAGTAATCGTTAATTTTCAGACATACAATCAGGTACCTATCGCTCGTTATTTATGCCGTAAAAAGGGACATGTCCAATATTTACATAGAACCTTTTCTCTTCTTCCATCGTTTTTTGTTCCTTATCATAAACACGACTTAACCTTAATGATTGAAACCCTTTCCCTTTCAGATCAACAAGACCTTTCCTTACCACAAACCACAGAGGTTATTGCCCCTATGGGACAGGATGATATTATTAACCTGCGATTTTCTCAAATCGGTGCTAACTGGTCTTCTTGCGAAAATTCATCTGCACTTCAGGTTATTCTCAAAAATGCTTTCCTTACTTATGGTCTTCCAAAACTCTTCTATTGTGATAATGGCTCGGTCTTTTCTTCTCAATACCTCCAATTAGTCTGTGCCCGCATTGGGGTTGCTTTAGTTCATTCTAAACCATATGATTCCCCATCTCGTGGCAAAATCGAACGATTCTTTAGAAACTGTAGTATCAGCCGTTTTATGTCCCACTCTCCACGGTCAATGTCCTTGATTTCTACAAACAGTTAAACTACTATTTAGGTGGTGAATCCTTGCATTTTAAGTCCAAACTCTTTACCTCTATCCAAAAAGCCATTAAAGACTTTGTTGTCAATACCAAAAAAATCCCTGTTATTATCTTTGATGAAGCCCATCTCCGGGACAGACTTGGACGCAGTTTCTTATCTTCTTTTAATCAACGCATTCAGTTGAAATTTCATCTCACCCCTCTTCAAAAAGAAGAGGTTGAACCTTATATTAATCATCATTTAACCATTAAAGGCTGTCAAAAATCCCCTTTTACCCCTCAAGCTATTGAGGCTATCTACAAAAACACTGCCGGTATCCCTCGTCTTATCGGCTCTTTAGCTATCAAAACTTTGATGCTGGGTTATCTTGAAAAAACCCAAATCTTAACCGAAGAACATGTCTTTAAGGCATCTTGCGAACTCTAATGGAGGTGTTTAATTATGTTATATTGTGGATTTGATCTCTCCATAGGCAGCTTTAGAGCTCTAATCCTTTCTCATGGCTTTGCCCCTTTAGACTCTAAATCCTTCCCTCTCCAACCTGAATCCCCAATCCATCCCTTGTTCCCATGGATTGACTCCTTCAGGCTAAACAAAAATGAACCCTGCCTTTATTTCTTTGACCATTGGCAATTCAATAACTTCTCATATGCACAAAAACTCTTCCTCCTGATTAATGAACCTGATAAAATCTATCTTCTGTCCCATCGTCATCTTCTTGATATTATCCAGTTCATTAAATCATGGAGAACCGCCGACTATACCTTTAATGACCTCGAATATCTCCTCGCCTCTTCTAGTAGAATCTTTGATTTAACTCTGGCTAAACAAATAAACAACAACACCCCTTATTTACCAGATTCCTGATTCCTGAACAACTATTGGCTACATCTTTAATCCCACGGTGTTGACAACCCAAATTTCGGTTTGTGACTGCTTACCCTCTTCATCTTTAATCCTCCCAAAATAGACCAAAATATCTCTTAAAATTACCCTCTCAAAGATTATTTAATCCTTATACAAACACTATTTTAACCCTCTTTTTAAGCCAATTTATTTCTTGAAGTTAGAGAAATTTATTGTTTTAAATTACATCCTATTCATTGATTCCAGCCATCTTACTGGAGAAGACATTTGGGAGGTAAGTTCCCTGCGAACATCTTCTTTCTTGTCTATCTCCTGTGCCGAGACATTCCCAATGATAGAGGTTTCAAGGTCATTAAATCTCACTTTTCCCAGAGCCTCACTAAACTTTACTGCTGCCTCTTTCATTAAAGGAGAATGAAAGGCACCACTTACCGGCAGAAGCACGCTTTTCTTTGCCCCTGCCTTTCTGGCAAGCTCAGTTGCTTTATTAATCACCTCTATCTCTCCTGAAAGGACTATTTGATGAGGTGTGTTAATATTTGCTATCACAATAGTCCCTGAAGAAGATAGGTTTTTGCACATTTCTTCAACTACTGATAAAGAAAGACCAATAATTGCTGCCATTCTTCCATGATAAGAATTCCCTGCTTCTGACATAAGTTCACCTCGAAGTCTGACAAGTTGCAAACCGTCTTCAAAAGATATTCCCTTAGCCGCAATAACAGCCGAATATTCACCAAGACTATGTCCAGCAGAGAGATAAGGAGTAACTCCTTCCTCTCTCAGGATAGATTGAATTGCCAAACTGTGAATTAGAACAGTTACTTGCGTATTTTCGGTTTTTCTCAACTCTCTATCTCGTCCATGAAACGAAACTTTACCCACATCAAATCCAAGAATATCACTTGCTTTCGTGTAAATATCCTTAACCACCGGGTATTCTGCATACAAATCTCTTCCCATGCCCACAAATTGTGAGCCCTGCCCAGGATAAAGAAATCCAATCTTCATGCGTTACACCTTCTGACAATTATTGAGCTGTAAATTCCACCCCAGGAGAATGCATTCACCATAGCCGTAGTTATTTCTTTCTTGCGAGCAACATTAGGGACATAGTCCAGATCATAGTCTGAGTCTTGTTCTTGCCAATTAATGGTAGAAGGAATAACTCTATCTCTTATAGCAAAAAGGGCGGTAGCCAAATTAAATAATCCTCCTGGGCCAGTACTTTCTCCTATAGCACCCTTTATACTCGTTATTGGAAGTTGGAAGACATAATCTTTAAATATCTCTTTAATCGCAATGGTCTCTAATTTATCCACATTTCTTCCCCCATAGGCTAAAGCTACAATATAGTCTATTGCTGAATATTCAACTTGTGCCTTATTTATTGCCTGGTTCATTGCCAATGCTACTCCAAGTCCCTTCGGTTCATTATCAGCTATCTTATAGGCATCACTACTCATTCCGTCCCCTATAATCTCTCCATAAATAAATCCCCCTCTTTGCAAGGCATGTTCTAAAGTTTCTAAGATTATAAAACAACTCCCTTCAGAAAGTACTCCACCATTTCTATTCTTATCGAATGGTCTTGCTTTTTCTTCTCCGCCATCATCTGGGGAAAGTACATTCAGATATCCAAATGCTTCATGGACTACCTTTGTATGTTCATCTGAAGCACCAACTATAGCACAATCTATCCTACCACTATGTAAATGATTTAATGCAAGATGGAGTGCATAGCTTCCACTTGCCGGTCCAAGTGGAAAAGCTATACAGGGACCTTTAATCCCCAGTAAGATACTAAGATTACTAACTGGTGCATTAAAGACTGTCTCTTGAAATAAAAGAGGGTCAACACCTGATGGTCCTTTTTCAAGCAATGATTGATATATCCTTTCAGTACTGTAGCTTGGACCATTACAGGTACCAAAGAATATCCCTGTTTTAGTCATATCTTCCTTCTTTACATCAAATTTAGCATCCGCAATAGCCAAATTTGCAGCTACTATAGTAAACTGAGAAATTCTAGGGATTCTATGCAACCTTGGATTCTTAACAAAGTCCTCTATCTTAAAGTTTAATACCTCACCAGCCATTTTAGACTTAAAGGAAGTAGTATCGAATCGAGTAATCTTCCGCAATGCACTCTTCCCTTGGATTAAACTCTTCCAAAATATTTCATTCCCCACTCCAAAGGGTGAGATAATTCCTATGCCGGTGATTACCACTTTATTATTCATAGATTTCATCCTTGCCTGTGATTTTATTTAACATTTTCTTTGCTGCTCTACCAAATGGAGTATCAAGATTGATAGAAGCTACCTTTTTAAATAAAGATAATGCCTTTTCTTTTTCTCCTTTTTCGAAATATGTCTCCCCTGCTTGATAATACATAGTAGCCATAAAATATTTGTCCGTAATTATCTCAGAATATTCTTTGTTAAGGGATGGATTCTCAATCCATGAAATGAGTAGCTCCAAGTCATCCATTCCCTTTTTAAACTGCTGAAAGATTCCTGGAAGAGATATACAAGTTATACCCCTTGTAATACGAGTAACAGGATACATGGTATCCATTTTAACAGCTTCATCCATCATATCTATGCCTTTTTTTACATAATATAGCCTTATATATCCAAGTGGAGTTACCAATGCGAGCCATTTCATCGGGAAATCTCTCGCCTTAACAGTATAAGCAGATCCCATAAAAGCTTTTATTTCAGCATTATCTGGTTCTTCTTTTAATATCTTCTTGAAGATATTAAAAGCCTTTTTTATAGCATCACGGTCATGTGTTTCAACCCCAATATGAAAGTAGAGCTTACCAACCTCCTTTAATGTATCTATACTTTCTGGTTTAGACAGAAATTCAGATAATACTCCCCTATATTCGTCTACAAGTTCAATAGAGAGTGTTTTATCTATAATATGTTGCTTTTGACTTTCTTCAGGTTCACTGATAGATCTTTCCTTTGCCCAAGCACAAGAGGACAAAGATATTACCATTAGAAGTAATAAGCTTGTATTTTTCAAGATATTCATAGTAGCCTCCTTTATTAAGAAAAGATTTCGGATGCAATTTTCTCTATTTTGAGATTATACTGCTTTTCTTTATTTCTTTTAAAAATATTCCTAATCAATAGTCGTTTATAATATCGTTCCATCAGAAACTGATTAAGTAGTGGTTTAAGTTGGTGCTTGTGAATATCAGGAATTTCTTTATTATAAGCAACCATTCTTACCAAATCCAAGATTAAGACACAGACATTAGCCCCTATAACTGTATCTGGAATAGGCTCATTAGATATCTTTACAAAGTCAATCTTTTGATAGATGTCCACAGAATCTTCATAAGGACAATTGAAGATAAATGCAATGTCATGTTCCAATGCAAATTCTATAGCACATTTAAATAGACCTATAACTATATCTGGTCTAATGCGAAAACTGGACTTTATGGCAAAATGTCCAATTTCCATAACCTTCCCCACTTTTCGAAGTGAATCCATATTTTTCTTGATATCCCGCTCTATTGGTAGACCTGAAGAGCCGTCTGTTACACAAAATATGGTGCCTATAGGTTTGTCATCCCTATAAGCAACAAACCGTACTATTTGTTTTCTATAATCACTATCCGCAATTTTCAAGGTTTCTTTCAATTCATTCAGACTCTGAATAACCTTTTGTTTAGACTGAATTATAGCACCCCATATCTCTTGAGATGCTAATGAATAAAAGTCTTCATGCTCTTGACTCGAATTTCCTACTTCTTTAAAAGTGTATTGACTAATATTGAATATCTTCTTTCGATTATATAATGGTCCAAAATAGAATAAACTCATAGTAACAATTCCTATTTCACCAATAGCTATAAGGGAAAGAGGAAGATAAACAAATGCTGGATTAGGTATCAGAATTATACTAATTATCGCAGATAATGTATATATTATTGTCCACATTATTGAAATTGTATAATGAAGTGAAAGCAGTCCTTGCTCACCCGAATAATAGATAGTAAAGGGTTTCTTCATAGCTAACAGAACGATGCTCATCATTGCAAGCGGGAAATAAAAGAAAGAACCGGTGTAGAAGATAAACCATCTTTGATTAAATATAAAATATAAAAAAGATAATAAAAGGAATATAAAAAAGATAAAAATACATGTTGGCGTCACCCTTTTTAAATATGCCTCCATTATAAAAAATAAACCATAGAGGAATAAACCAATAAGATAAAATATCTGGATGGGGAAGAAGTAAATACTTATCAGTAGAAGTAATGGCGAAAAAAACTCAAGGATGGTTATCTCATCCTGTCTTACTTCTATATTCGCTATTGACTTATTAATTTTAGAAGACTCTATAACTTTGGTATCCTTCATTTCACCACCCTTCCTTCTATCCCCAGTCCCATGGTATTTTCTACTACTACCCAATTGCTTGTAATTGTATCTTTGCTCAATATTCCTTTTATTTCAGAAGGAATATAAGACGCCCTTACTGAGTCATCCAGAAACTTACGCATAATTTTTGAGGGGATAGCCCTAAGGAAGAGCAGATTTTTCTTATCTCGCTTAAGGTCATGAATAACTATAATGCCTTTATCTTTTACCACCCTGGATACTTCCTTAAATATCTCTAAAAGATTTCCACCCCAATGGTGCAAAGAGGCATAACTTATACCAGCATCAAAGGAATCATTTCTAAAAGGAAGATACTTTACATCTGCATTAATGAAACTAATATTCGAATTGTTATTTAAGGAAGTGGTGAGATTCTGTTTAGCAACGGCAAGCATCTCTTTTGACAGATCAACCCCTATAATTTGGTAATCATTATTTTTCTTTGCCAATTCAATCGCTAACCAACCACTTCCTGTGCCTAAATCAATTATTTTCCCCTTTAATATTCCACGATTAGAAAGAGAGTCTATTACCTTATTATATCCTAATCTGGCAAGGTATCTGTGGGATAAAAGATTGTATTCCTTCACCTCTTCCGGATTCATCATTCCTTCTTTTTCAGGAATTCTTTCGTACACAGTTTCTATCCCTCCTGAGCCACAATAACAGTCTTAGTAATGAATAAAGGCGCAGATACGGTTTTTAGTTTTCTCATCTTTTCTGTAGTAGTTTCAACTTCGAACTCCAATCCCACCCAAGCGTATTCACTCTCAATATAAGCCATACCAATTTCTTTCTTAAGAGTGGGAGAATACCCTGAATGAACTATGAACCCTATCTTTTCTGAATCCAGAAGAATCTGAGTGTTCTCTTTTAAAGGCTGCCCATCTTCTAAAGTTATGGTGATAAGTTTGCGGGGAATACCTTTTTCTTTCTCTTCAAATATAGATTCCTTCCCAATGAAGGCTTCTTTCCTGAAATATATCATCCAATGCAGGCCTGCCTGAAGAGGGGTGGTGTCTTCCAGAATATCCCGATTTTGATTTACTGACTTCATCTCCAGCATGAAAATATCTAACACATCTAATCCACATTTAAGAATCCCCTCCTCTTTACCTGTTTCTTCAATCCTCTTCCATGCTTTTTCAAGAGATTCATTGGGGATAATGAATCTATACTCATATTCACCAGTATAGCCATAGCGACAAAGGAGGCACTCTATATCATCTATCTTGCCATGCTCAAATCCCAGATAAGGAAGACCGATAGTATCTTCACTAACCAGCCTTTTGGGAATTTCTATTGCCTTATGTCCAATTACTGAAAGGCAACCAAACGATTCAGAAACATCCTCTAATTTTATTCCCTTTTCAGGATACTTTTGAGCATATTGATTAATATGTTCCCATATAATCCTTTTTTTTCAGCTACAGAATGGATAAAGAAACACTCCTCGTCCATTAAAAGCCAGATTATGGCTATAATCTTTCCTTCCTCGTTGCAAAGGAGTGTATTCAATATCTTTCCTTCAGACATAGCCGATACATTTCCAGTACAAACTTCTTCCAGAAACTCCAAAGAACTTTCTCCGGTAATTTTAATCTTGGTAATGCAAGAAAGATCAAATAAACCTATTCTTTCTCTAACAGCCTGATATTCCTGTTCATTCCCGATATACTCTCCTGGCATCTCCCATTCTCCATAAGTTTTTAGAGTAGCCCCTGAGGCAAGATGATGATTATGTAAAATACTCCTCTTAGTCATGGTTGTCCTCCTTATATTCAGATTCTTCCGTCTTTTCCTCCATCTTTTCAATTATAAAATCTACAATGGTATTAACAGAGCGAAAAACCTGCATATCTTCATCAGTAATAGAAATATCAAATTCTTGCTCTACCCCGACGACAATTTCTAATGCATCTACTGAATCTAATCCCAATCCAAGACCAAAAAGTGTAGAATCCTCAGCAATTTCATCAGGCTCTAATGGCAATGATAGTCTTTCTATCAGTATTTTCTTAAGCCTTTCCAGTATATCCTTTCTTTTCTCGATTCTTTCTTTTATTTCTTCTTTTTTCAATTTTTACTGCCTCCTTTTTACATATATTCTCCACCACTTACATTTAAGACTGCCCCAGTTATATAAGAACACAAATCCGAGCTCAAAAAGAGCACTACATCAGCTACCTCTTCAGGTCTCCCAAGCCTCCCCAAAGGTATTAGGGGCTTTAACTGTGCCATAATCTCACGAGGTAATTTCTTAGTCATCTGAGTATCAATCAACCCTGCCACAATAGCATTCACAAGAATAGAGTATTGACCTATCTCTCGGGCTAAAGATTTAGTAAATCCAATCACTCCTGCCTTTGCTGCCCCATAATTGGTTTGTGTTTCTCTACCAGCTATAGCTGTAAGGGATGAAATGTTAATAATTCTACCCCACCTCTGAGCAATCATCGTACTTAACACTGCTTTACTGGTATAATACATACTTTTCAGGTTTGTATTAAGCACATCATCCCAATCCTTCTCTGGCATAAGAAGGAGAGGACGATCTCTTATGATACCTGCATTATTTACTAAGGTATCTATCCTTTTCCATTTCCTTTTTACTTCACTAACCATCTCTTTTACAAATCCTTGATCAGCTACCGAGCCCTTAAATACTAAATA
>Ga0210054_1002493_pt1 | contig 14459 bp, 23 predicted proteins | sample CryGeymeta201516_FD_185470 | JGI IMG/M metagenome (GOLD analysis project Ga0210054, IMG submission 185470) | Groundwater microbial communities from Crystal Geyser aquifers in Utah, USA - Crystal Geyser metaG 2015-16 (SPAdes) (version 2) | ecosystem: Environmental > Aquatic > Deep subsurface >... | reverse complement strand
GATTCTACTTGGGGATGTACTATCGGATCACCATATACTTCGGACGTTGAAGCCTGAAAAACTTTACACGTCTTTCCGTTTTTCCGAGCACAGTTTAATGCATTTTCTACACCCTTGATAGAAGTCATTAATGTTTTATATCTATTTTTTTGATATGCTGGGGGAGAAGCAGGACATGCAAGATTCCACAATTGATCTACATCATAATGATAAGGCTGAATTACATCATGTCTTACAAACTCAAAATTTTTATTAAATTTAAATTTTTCTAAATTAGATAATCTACCGGTAGATAAATCATCCATAGCAATAACCGAATGACCGTCATTTAATAATGATTCAACCAAATGTGAACCAAGAAATCCTGCAGCACCAGTAATCAATGTGCGTTTATTCATTTTTACCCCAAAAATTAATTATAAATCATTAGAAAGAAAAGTAAAATCTAATCAAAGAGAGAATTTTCTGGTTCTTTAAGGGGCCAATCTGTCTCTCGCATTTTGACTTTTGAATAAACTTTCAACTTTGGTTGCTTAATGAGATCTGCAAACTCAAAATAATCTTTTTGATTTCTAAATCTAACAACTACTTGAAATCCAGTGCCATATCTATCTTCTAATTTAAATTTTTGAATATCAGATTCTACATCTGGTGTAGAAAATTCTTCTAGTTCTTCATCTGTCATTATCTTATTCCTCGTCAATTTCTTTCCAGACATACCAACTATTTGAGCCCCGTTCTCCTCTGACCAATTTCGGATACCATATAGATTTTACATTTGTTTTGGCTTTTACTTTGATTTGTTTTTGGTCAATAAGATCTGCAAGTTTATCTAAATTTTCTTTAGAATCTACATTTATGATCAGTACGTATTCTGCTTCTGCTTGATCTTGTTTATGAAATGGCATTCCAGACCAGATAGGAACATCTGTATCAACACCGAGCATCTCAAATAGATTTTTATTCATTTTCCAACTCCAAGTAATTGTCTGTATTTAGTACAGTATGTGTTCCACAAATATTTTTTGGGTCATCTAGTTTCACCAATTTAAGACCGTAATTATTCGGTTCCGTTGGAATAATAATACCCGGTTTAAGGCGCGGCACACTGAAATTTTGGAATTTAGAATAATTCACTTGGTGATGGTATCTGCGATGTTTCTGAGTTACCTCAACAAACTCTGGATGAGCTTTAGCGAGTGATGCGGCAAACTTAAAACGGTTATCATATTCTGCCGAAGCATACTTATAGACCGTATCATTATTGCCACCCTTGACGGCACCAGAATCTGCTTTACCACAACTGAAGTGATTTAGAAGGAATGTACAATCACCGTCCTCTAAAAATTGCAGACTTAAATCTGTATCCTCATTGTATGGCGCAGGATTGCCATCCCATTCAAGAACACGCCAGCGCTTGGTAGTTTTATTTGTCAACCAAATACAAGAATAGACTCGAGTATTAATGTACAGAGGTTCTTTCTTAACAAATGTTGGTTGGAAGAAGTGATAATTCAAGCCAGCCATTTTTACATTTGTATATCGTTCTGCCAGATCTTCTACTGCACGTAATGGTACAGTAGAATTTACACGGAGTTTTGTATTATGCAAACTCCGGTAGAAGTAACGAATATTGTCATCTAGCACAAAGTGAGCATCATCACCACGGGCGGTTGAATATTCCCAAATCCAATTACGAGCAGGAATACCACCAAGACCCATGTTGGAGAATGGAAGCACCAAAATTTTCTTAGGATCAATTACTGCTGCATACTGATCATATTCTTGTTCTTCAATCACAATTTGATAATCAGCACCAATTTCTTCTAAAGTCTTTGAAGTCATCCGGGATTCCCAGCGACCCTTAGACAGGATAAAAATCTTTGCTCTGGTTTGTTTCATGCTTCGTACTTCCATTTCATACCGGTACAATATTTAGTAATTTCTTCTTCTGTAAAAAATCTATCACCATCAAGATAGTACATGTCTTTAACAGTCATATCAGAACCATCAATAGTCACATAAAGTTGGCAATTCATTCCAGTGATACCAAGTAGTTTCGCCGGATTTTTAAAATTTTTATCTGACATTTCAAACTCTTTAATCTTGCCAGTACTTAGGTTATAAACACCTCGGGAACCTTTATCCGAAAAAAAGATATGAGTGTATTGTTTATCTGATTTCTTAAAATTCATGATTAGATGTATTTAGTTAAATCCGGGGGAACATAATATTTTCCTTTAGATATTTTACCCCCAGGTAAAATAACTGCCTTACCATCTTCGAATTTAGAATCGTTAGAATTTAGAACTTCATCGTCTGCACTATTCTTATCAAAGCCAGCAAGGAATGCTACACCGTTCAAAGTAACGTCAATATCACATAGAGCGTCTAGACAAGCAACACGATCAATTATACCAAGTTGTCTACCATTTTTCTTGAGTTCATTTCCGATCTTGTGCAACATCTCTGTTATCGTGGCAAAAGCACCATTGCCGTCTGGGCGATCGATAAAATAAACCGATTCAAAAAATTCGGCCATTTCTTCAATCATAACTCCAGATTGGACCGAGAATGTTTCGGTTGAAGGTACTTTACCTGCAACCTTAAGCCAATTACTAACGCGGTCAAAATTTCTCATTTTATTTCCTTTTCATTACATCTATAATATACTGTGCCTGATAAATTGCGTCGTCGAGTGAGTTATGATAGACACCTTCACGTACCGTGTCCGCTTTAAAAAGTGCCTTGAATGTTCTAAAGCATCTCTCATCGAAATATTTCCAGGGTAGAATTTTACCTAGTGCTTCATAACTAGAATTCATAATCAGACAATCAAAACTTGGAGAACAAGCCCAAGTAGGAACAGATTTTGGTCCATACCACTCAGAGAACATTTCTAACCCAGTATTTAGGGGAACTCTATTTGTTTTTAAAGCTGCAAATGCTTCGGGTTTATTGGTTTTCCACCAAGTGATTGTCGACTGACTAAAGTGCAGACCAGCTTCTTTAGAAGAAAGAGGATCTATGTTAATGTAGAATTTATCTATAATTTCTTTATCGTTAAACTTTACAGCACCAATAGATGCTATTGCAGCATTTTTGTTGGTGGAAAATGTTTCAAGATCCAACATTAGATCATATTTAGCCATATAAATTCCTTAAAAGTTTATTCTTTATTTTAATAAAAATAGAACCGAAGTAAAATTATTTTTAGTATCGTCTATAGTACATTTGTAGTCAATTGTTTATTTTACCATACCTTGGTGTATATTAGATTCATTCTACGACGATCTAAGCAGGGCTATATGTATTACCGTATAGAGCCAACCTTGAAGTTATAGCCGTGAGGCTATAGGTGCTGAGGTGGAACCGAATGCCCTGGTTACTGCCGTTGCTACAGCTTCTAGATAACTTAGCAATAAGTATTAATAAGCTTTAAAGTTAGTCCACTTAGTAGTAACCCTTCATTACATTCAGGGTAAGCTATTACACTAGCTAAAGCTAGCTCCATAGCTTTAATTCTCTATTAACTTTGTAGTTTAGTTTAAAGACCTTTCGGAAACCTTTAAAGATCTTCTTCCGCATGCCTGTAGGCGTACAGAGGGGAGAGCCGTGAACACTCTAAGGCGTTTCTATGGTAATTATACCATCGGTTTCTTATCTTGTAAAATCTTTTTTGATCTACTACGTTGTTGATCTATAAAGGGTTTTAGAATTGTTATATTCTGTTACAATTCAGTTTTTGAGTTTAGCCGAGATTTAAATCTAATTGTGTTAATCTAAGTAGCCGTTGCTTCACATCGGTAGGATTATTGATTCTAAAATTTTACTTTAGATCAAAACGGTTTACAATTAATTGTAATCAAACAAAGGATATTATGCTTAACCGTGATCAAGAAATTCTTATGGCATTTAAAGTTCTTGGGTTTAAACCCAGGAATAATCAAGTAGAAATCATCAATGAGATAGTATCGGCATTCTTGGATGATAAAAAGAGGAATGTAATTCTTTGTGCAGGAACTGGTATCGGTAAATCTATTATTGCCGCAGTCGTTGCGGAAGTTCTAAAAACTGTAGCTGATTCTAATTTATCTGGAATCTATCTATCTTCAACTAATCAGCTAATTGATCAGTATGGAGATTCGTTTAAACATCTTCCAGAAATGAAGTTTTTCCGGGTTAAAGGTGCTCGTAACTACCCATGTCAATACTTTCAGGATAAAGGCAACAAATTTGCAACAGGGGAGGATTGTGTCAAGACTGAACTCTCAGACATGGAAACCGCCAAGTATTGCACACAGTGTAAGTATGATCAGAATAAGAAGATTATTAACAAGACTGAAAACTTGATCACAAACTATTCTTACTTTATGATTTCAAAGCTTAAGTCTGAGCATTTGATGGATAGAAATCTACAAGTATTCGATGAAGCTCATTTGCTTAATGAAACATTTTGCACTCAAGTTTCTATTGATGCATCGGTAGAACTTATTGAAAAACTTTGTGTACTTCTAAATGATCTGAACGGCAAAGCAGATAATCGAAAAGCAGAATTAATTTTGTTTAGAAAAGAAATCGAACGAAAAGCAATTAACATCGGAAACTATAAAACAAAGATCAAAGAATTGTTGAACATATATCAATCGATCGTTGATATATGTTCTCATCAAGCTGCACTTATACCAGATCTAAAGGCAAAGAATAAAGTACGGAAAGTAGGTTCGCGGTTCTCTCGGCTTGCAGGCTTAATTACATCTTTCTTAGAACACAATTATGATCACGTTTTTGATGATACAGTTGATAAGCAAATTAGCATTAAGCCAATTTTTGTATCTGATATGATGGATTTACTTCTTGGTAGATTTAATTTGTTTATGTCGGCCACGATCTCCAAGAGTTTTGCAGAGATTACATTCAATTTAGATCCAGCATCGACTGCGTATATTAACCCGGCTGAGGTATTCCCAAAAGAAAATAAGCCGCTTTTTTTCATTGGGAAACAAAATCTAAATTATCAACTCATGAAAGATCCAAACACATTTAAAGATATGGCAAAGGTAATTCAATTTATTGTCGAACATCACAAAGATGAAAAGGGTATTATTCTAGTACCGTCGTTCTATGCGTCTAGATCGCTGTCGGCTGCGCTTCCGAAGTCTGTCCGATTGTTCATACACGAACAAGGATCCAATTCGGGGGAGATCGTAGAAGAGTTTAAAAAGTACAAAGGTTCTGGAGTTTTGATATCACCTTCTATATTTGAAGGCTTGGATTTTGCCAATGATCAATCTCGGTATCAGATAATTTGCAAAACTCCATACGCCAGTTTAGGAGATTTGAGAATCAAAAAAATTGCAGACTCTTATGGGAATATTTACAGAGAAATGACTCTATATAAAATCTTACAGGGTATAGGTAGAAGCATTAGAAGTGCAGAAGATACGGCAGTCACATATTGTCTTGATAAATCATCAGAAATAATTTTTAAATCCAATCTCAATATTTGGAAAGATAGATATGAAATTAAAACGTAATTTTCTTACTATGTTTTAAATGTTTTAAAGATTTTACAAGCTGCTATTACTTAAAAAGCCCCATCGCGGGGCTTTAAAAGCAGAGTAAAATTATGTAGAAGTTTTCTGTGAAGATGGAAGATTTAAATCTACAGGTTTATCGGAATTGACTTCAGCCACCGGCCGTTTTCTTTTCTTCGAATTTACTGTAAGTTGTAAAAATTTACTTTTATTTTCTAACCGTTTCTTTATTTCTTTTGCATCAAACCAAAATTCAACACCCTTATGAACATCAAGAATTTCTGTTGGTGTTAAGAATCCACCATATGTGTTTTCTAAAATCTGCTTAATCTGCTTAGTAGAGAAGTCAACATTTGATTTTACTTGGCCTGTGGAACCGTAGGCACCGTAACTTGCTGTATGGATAAGCGAATGAGCAGATTCGGTAACCATTACATTGTTACAATTCAAAGCAATGATTGATGCAGCAGAATGACATTTTCCAGTGATAATTGCTCTGACATTAGCATTAGTTGCTTTACATGCTTCAATGATAGATAATGCACCATCTAAATCTCCCCCAGAAGAATTAATAATAAAAATAAATTGATCGAACTCTTCTGCCAAATATAAAAGATGAATTAATTCTCTGTACGTAGAAGGAGATCCAATATCCTCATCAAAAAACACAGTATGAACCGAAACTGGTTGCTTGTGTGTTTTGATCATAGAAGAAAAGTTTTCTTGCTGAATCAGTTCAATTGTTTGCTCGGTTTCATTTGTTCTATTTTTTTTCATCTTTAGCCTTGTCTGTTAATTTTATTAGTTCTTTGCCCCACTTAGTTAGTGGTTCTTTGAAAACTTCTATGTTAGCTCCACCTTCGACTACCATCAAGATAACAAGTTCTGAAATCTTTACTCCATATCTTTCCCAAACCATAATAGCATAAGCAGCACACTGTAAAAAATAAGAATTAATTTGTTCTCTGTATTTTAACTTTGATGAAGTCTTGAAGTCAATAATACAAAGTTTACCATCATATTCGGCAATACAATCTACAGTACCCGCTAATCCAAGTTTTTTGGAATACATTTGATGTTCTAAAACAAAAACTTTATCTACATGTTCCTCAAGATGTTTTTTCATAGTAAGAAAATCTTGTTTATAAAACATTGATATGTCTTTCCATTCCCTATTTAGGAGAAGATTCTCACATGCCAGATGGATTGCAGTCCCTCTCGTGCCTGCAGCCTTAAGTACTTTGTCTGACTCTACTTTACCTACAGCTTCTTGCCATTTCTTAATATCTTCCTTTCCAGAAGAGAATTGACCCACAAAAGAAGTAACCGATCTGTACTTATTTCCTTCTGGATCAATATAATATCTTATGGGCCCAGAATCATCTCTGAAAAGCTCAAAATTCTGGGGTTTCACATCTGCATAACGAATAAAGTTTTTCATGTAATTAGTCCGAAAATGTTAACATTTTCCAAATATCTTCTAATGGACCACCTCTCCCAGAAGGAAAAATCCTGCATTCCATCAGATCTTTTTTTACCGTAATTTCTCCAAATTTGTGTGCTTCTGGTGAACTAGAAGTATGTTTGTATTCGGTTGGTGCCGAAACATTATAGCCGTGTTTCCTTGCTAAAGCTTTAGCAATTTTTCTATAGTGATCAAACATTCCGTTTTCTTTGCGCCCGACTATTCTAACTGAGTGTCCTTGATCTAATAAACCTTTAGCATGATGTAACATAGTTGCAACAAATTTTGGGTTTGGCTTGTCAGAATGAATCATTTCTCCTGAAATTTCACCTACTGCATGATGAATTTCATATGCTCCATTTCTTTTGAAAGAAGTAAGATGACCATACTTTTCTGGGTTTCCACCTAATTCATAAGTTCTATGATCAGTAACACCTTGTGCTTTCATTGCTTCATGATCTAATTCCGGGAAAATTTCTTTCTTTTCATGAGGAGCATCAAAAGATTCTAATAGTGCTGAAGCTTCATTTATTTTTTCTAAATAAGTTTTAAAATTTGTCACAATTAGAGACCCAAACGTTCACAAGCAAGAATCCAGCTCTTAACGAAGCTGCTTCTTACTATATCATCCGTTGTGAATTGGAATGATCTAAATTCTGGCATAAGTCGAGTTACACCAAGAAAATCTCTGAACCCAGAAACGTCATTTTTAGATTTGATCAAGTCATCCTGTTTACCATCACCGCAACAGATAAGAATTGTGTTATCACCGACACGCGAAACAACAGTAGAAAGCTCATGCCAATTCAAATCTTGAATTTCATCAACTAATACAATACAGTCCCGGAATGTAGTACCACGAAGAAACGAAGATGATATAAACTCAATCTTACCAGTTTCTTTTAACTTTTCGTATGCGGATTTATTATTTGTAAGTTCCGAACAAATCTGAACATATGGCATTTCATATACAGCCATCTTTTCATCTAGATCACCAGGTAAAAATCCCATGTCTCTAGTCGGAACAGATGATCTAATGATTATTAATTTTTTGTACTTTGCTTCTTGTTGCAGAATTTCAAGTAATGCGAAGTATACGGCCATAAAACTTTTGCCAGTTCCTACTGTCCCATGAAGAATATATCCATCCGCATCTGCATTCTCCCATGCTTCAAAGAAATGTTTCTGTGTTTCTGTAAGGGGGGATAATTTCTTTATATCGCTTATTTTGACCATCTTTCCTGCATTTGGAGTTACCTTAACGGTCATTTCATTGATGAGTTCTTTTTCTAGTTGTTTTTGTTGTCTTGCCAATCTTTTAGCTGTACGCTCAGATTGAGTTGAAGGTGTTGATTTTCTTGGTGTTGCAGGAGCACGTGCCATTAGTAATTTCCCTTAGAGTTATTTTAGAATTGAGAATACAAAATACGATTTGGTCCTTCCTTACCGATTTAATGCTTTCATTACATGAAGCTAGAAGTTTTATCTAGATGGGATCCTGGCGCAGCTTTATGGATTTTTTTGAGTACTTCTCTAAACCCGGCGGGCACTTTAGACCCATAGCTGCCGCTAACGACTGTAGAATAGCCGATAAGCGGTGAAGAAAGCAACCTTGTTAGTTTACCAACAGAACTACAGTTTACGCAGGCATCAGCTTCTACGGCATCTCGTTCATCAATCTTTTTAGTTAGTTCTGAAACTTGCTTACACTCAGAACACATATAATCATAAATTGCCATTTGGAACTCTTTTCTTTTCAGCTGATACTATTAAATCATAAACTGTGTTTGGTATTAAAATTAAAACTACAATAGATCCAAACAAATGTGCTAATACAGCAATTGGTATTAATAATATAGTTTTTGCTATGATTTTGAATTGCATCTTAAACTAAAGTAAGTTTAGATGAGGGTGTAATGATCTTTTTAAAGCGTTCATTATAATGATTTAGCAAATCTTCGTTGGGGAACGCGATTGACGTTACTCCAGAAGGTACTGCAAAGCCAGCTTCTTTGTCTGCATATGGCATGAATTCCATCAAACCCATTCGACCTTGACCCCGTTCATCGACGTCCGTTACTAACTGTAGAATATCTCGGCAAAAATATGAACCTGCATTTTCGGTCACCGCGGCCAAAATTTCGGTGCCATCAATTAATTTTAAAATTACAACTTGTTGTTTCATGTTATTTCTCACTTTCATTATAGAGGATTTTATCTACTAGCTTTATGTCCTCACATTTTTTACATTTCAGACCGAAACAAAGAAAACCGTCTTCCTTCCAGGTGACGACATCAACTTTATTTTGTCTGAATATGTGTAAAATTTTGTGGATCAGTTTTTTCATACTAAAAAGGGAACAGAAGTCAATCCGTTCCCTTAGAGTTTCGATTGACAAAACTATTTATGCTTACATGTAAGCACGAGGTCCAGCAACCAAGAACGCCATGGCAATCATCCGGGCGCTTGGGGTACCAAACCTATACGTTGTGCCGTTGCCGGTACTTTTTGTATAGATACAGTTGCCTTTGCGCCGGAGCCGAGACACTACTTTTGAAGGTGAAGCAATACCAAGAGTACGAAGTTTAGCTGGTGTCACACTTAAGCCATTAGACAAGAGCTTAAGAATCATGTTTTCTTGTGTCATTTTAAATTCCTTTTATTAATTACGAAGATTAGTCATCAATTAGTGACTGGAAAAATTTTGAATCATCCTCATCATCTGCGACAACCGCTGGAGGTTTTGCTTTAGTTTCTGTCTTCATTGGGGGTGCTTTAACTGGATCTTCAGCAGCAATTTTAGTTAATTCATCAAGTTCTTTATCATAATCACCGGCCGAATTATTTTTTGGAGCATCTGATCCAGTAACCCAAAGAAATTTACTCTTTAGTTCTTCTGGTGTCTTAAATTTATCTGGAGTAACTTCATCTTCCAAACAATAACACTGTGACAGCACTTCATCAATGCGTTTCTTTCCACCAGCAATTGGCTTCTTGCTTGAGAACTTAGAAGTATCATAGTTTGGAAACCCAGCAACGATAGTCATCCGAAGCAAGAAATCTGCACCTTCTTCTGGGTCAAACACATTAATTGGTTCTTCTCCAAGATCTTCGTCTGGCTTTGCAGCAGACACAATCTTATCAAAGATTTTCTTACCGTATTTGAATTTGAAGACTTTTCCTTCATTCTCTGGGTTCTCTTGATCTTTAATGACCAAAATATTCGAGATATAGTTTAGCTTACGGCTGCGCGATGAAGCAATCTTCTTGTTTGCTTCCAGACCAGAATTCCAAAGTTCACGATTCACGTCTGCAATGTAGTCTTGTTGACCCAAAGTAGAAAGCGAATTCTCAATATACCAGCGTTGTGTGCTAGGATCCTTGAACGAGTGAGTATACAAACGTACAAAAGGAATATCTGTGATTTCTTTGTTTGGTAGGAATCGGATGACAGCGGAACCATTTCCTGCCTTATCCTTGGTCAATCTCCAATAGGTTTCGGAGCCTTCATCATAATTTTTCTTTTTTGCGGTAACACTATCAATTTGTGACAAAAGGGATTCAAAGTTCATTGTAGACATTTTTAAGTTTCTTTCTTGGTAATTGGTGGTTTGGTATTGTCAGACCACACGTAACTGACAACTTATTTAATCAAGTAAGTATAGTTAATTATAACAAATTTGAAAAAGAAGTAAAAATTTATTAATAGAAGTGTGGATCACGATGAACCAACATCTACCCACTCTAGTCAACCCCTTTGAAAGATCATATGACCAGCCAAACTATTTATCATCAAGAGTTCATCATCTACACACGAACAATAAGGTATTGTGTTTAAACATACAGGACATACAGAAGTCTCTTGTGTTTTTTGGTTTCATGGTTTTAACTTGATCCAATATTACTTAACGCTTGTGTAATCTCTTGAGAAGCTTTACACCCTACGAACAAATTCAACATTAGAGCTAAAACTATCACCTTCGGGGTGTTTACATATAGTAATCATTTTAACAATCCAGCCCTGGTTACTAAAGTTGTTGCAATTTCATTAGCGTACTGTTTAGCCATAGTATTAACTTCTTCTTTCTCCCCTTTAACATGCTGAATAAACATCCACTCACTTGAACTCTTTTCCTGCATTATTACAAAACTATCCCACGTGAAATTAGCACCACGATTAATAGGATTAATAAACATTGCAAAATTACCAGCTACATAAGCATAGCAAATGTTAGCAATCTCTAACCGTTTTTTATCGGATAACATTACAGTACCACCTTATGTTCTAACAGTAAAGCATCAAGCTTTGAAGTATCTACCACGACTTTAACTCTAAAATTTTTATCCAACTCATCATAAAAGATACGATTAATCTTAGCAGCCTCAATGATAATCAAAGGGTCTTGTAGCCACATTTGTGTAAATTTACAATGTACCAAATCTAGAATTGCAGGCCCAAACGTCATTTTCGACCAAATTTTTCTGTGGGTAATCTTTTGAGTGAAGATTGTACAATCTGAATAGCGCTTCTGAAACTTCTTTATTAAACCCCTGTCGAATATCATTTCTGGTATCAACCATCAATAGGTCAAAGAATTTATAGAAGAGAGGATTTCCCCAAGAAAATTCAATCTTTTTAGCTATATGTGGGTGATGTTGAAGAATCACCAAAAAATCTGGTGATTCTTCAATCATACTGAGTAACGATCTGACATGACAGCCTTCAGCATGATTGCCGTAGGAGTGAAGTTATCCATATCACCAGTTAAAACAGCCGAGGCGATAGCAGGAGAAAATCCTGAAACTAATGCTGCGCCGGTCTTATCAAACTTTACTGGAACATTTGCTGCCGCATTGAGATTCCAAAATACGACATTTGGAACTTTATAGCCAGCAACATGAAATTTTCTTTCAATCATTTCCATAGCAGAGTCATTATGTTGAATACACCGGTCGAATTGCATATCAGAAAATATGATTAAAGTTTCTGGCATATCTGATGCAGGAACAGAGTTCTTTACAGCATTATCCAAGATTGCTTCAAACGCACCATGTAAGTTAGTATTCATTCCCCAGTAAGTTGTAATCATTTGATTGATTTTCTGGTTGATATTGCCTTTTAATTGAACTAACTTTGGCTCGGCACTAAATGTTAACATACAGTCTTTGAAAACACCCGAGTTCTTGTCTGCAAAATATAGCCCCAATGAGACGGCAACTTCCATACAAGTCGTTGAACCTTTCGCCCCGGCCGAACAAGTCATTGACCCAGATACGTCAACTAGTGGCAATACAGAAGCATTGCCAACATAGTTAGGTAGTGCTGCCCATTGCGCTTCAATTACATCTAACTCTTGCTTGTCCCATTTGGTAATAAAAGTACCGATACGACCCTTCAAAACGTCATGAGGGAAGATTGCCGACGCGTTGATTTTAACCGTTTGGTCACCCTTAACCAATTTGGTTACATATTCAGCATATGTAGTTCCATGTTTCCCAAATGCTTTTTTATACAGTGAATGCGCAATTGATGGTACATGAGAATAATTAATTTCATCCCACTTTTGTGCGCACATTTGAGTCTCGACCACATTAGTTAAACCGACCAAAGTCTTTCTGTAGTTTTTTGGTGACATCCCAAAAAACTCTCTAATCTCAATAGCGATAGGTCCTTTTCTTGGAGTCCATTTTCCTGCTAATTGATTACCATCTCGTAAATGATTACCAAGCAAAGTGTATGCTTTGGATTTCATTTCTTTTGTTTTGAAAACAAAAAGATCATCAAACCGCCCAAGCTCAGGCACTTTGTTCATAAGTGCTTCAGCAGCTTCTGGGTTAGCAGTTTCTAGGTGTGACAATATTGAACGAAAAATTTCGCGTTCTCCCGCGCCGCCACGGATATCACGCGCCCAGGCCACGATACGCAGAGCCAAATCCGAATTCTCAACTAATGCTGCAGTAAATTGAGGAATGATATTTTTGCCGCGGCTTGCACCAATGGCAAAAAACAAATCAACACAGGCATTAGCTGTAGTTACACGAGCTTTCATGCCATTTTCTGTCCGAGATTCTTGCTCAGAAATTGCGTTAACAAATGCATTCATAATAATTTCTCTTTCGTTTAACAGGTTGGTTTTGTACTTTTTGTGAGCAGGTTAAAGCTAGCAAACTCTTCCCTTGCATTATCCTTGACAAGTGTCACCCAACTGGAGTTGAATGGATGGTGGCTATTTTTTCACCATCCTTCTCAACAATCCAAAACTTATTTCTTACTACTGGTTTTGCGGTCAATATAGAAATACTGTGCAGTTTTTCGATCATGTATTATTCTTCCTCGCGCGTAGTATTAACATTTTCTGCTGAAAAGTCTTCGGCATGGTAGTCAACAAACTCCTGCATTTCTTTGATTATGGCAACTATATCTGCTTTTCGCAAGTAGATACGGTTGCTTATGTTTTCTGGGACTGCTTCATCAGCAAAATCAATGTACGGGAGATTATGACAGGTCAACTTGATAGTGAACCGATCACCATTAGAAAGTAGGATTGACATAATTTCTCTTTCGTTTAACAGGTTGGTTTTGTACTTTTTGATTTTACAGTGAGACATTCCAAACTCACTGTGATATCCGAAGATACCAATCGGTGTAGCAGTTAAGCTAAATATGTTTGCTGAACCCAGCCTAAATTTTAACAGAATCGTGATTTAGATTTTTTACAAGATCTACCTTGTTTGCTTCCAGTATTCGGAGTTTGGTGTCCGAATAACATGATAGCGTTCTATTGTATTTTAAATTGCTGATCCGATCCTTATAAATTTAATTATACCACCATTAGAACGGAAAGTAAAATTTATTTATTCTTTCTCTTTTTTGCGTGCTTATCACATAAAGTAGTAATCCATCCGCCACCATAACTTTTGCCTAAACTACCGCATTCCTCGCAAGTCACACCTGACATAGATTCTGCCATCAGAACCATTCCGTCAATAACATTATCTCCACCACTATAGTAGAAGCGCAGTGTCCCAAACTTTTCTTTTACTTGACTTGCTACAACTTGGGGTATAACTTTGCGAATTTTTCTCGGCTTCATTTTTAACAAATCCGACTTCATGCGATCTACAAACTCTGGGCTCATAGTAGCGTATTCTGAGTTAAACGAAGTTAGATCACCGGCAACTACCGCAGTCCGCATTTTTTCAAACTCGATATCGTATGTGTTGTTTTTGATACTCCAGTCAATGTGATGCTGAATATTTCCACATAATTGATCTAAGATGTTGAACCAACCATCGCCACAGCTGAATCCCCAGCACATACAGGTCGTGGTCATGCCAGCATGGCGATTTGCAAAAATCTTTGGGTATTTCTCACATAACAGCTCGTCTAGTTTTTGGTCCATTTTAGTTGTCCTGCAATAAAGTTTTTGACACCGAATATTTTACAACCTGCTTA
>Ga0210054_1002478_pt1 | contig 14495 bp, 12 predicted proteins | sample CryGeymeta201516_FD_185470 | JGI IMG/M metagenome (GOLD analysis project Ga0210054, IMG submission 185470) | Groundwater microbial communities from Crystal Geyser aquifers in Utah, USA - Crystal Geyser metaG 2015-16 (SPAdes) (version 2) | ecosystem: Environmental > Aquatic > Deep subsurface >... | reverse complement strand
TACTCTCCAGTGGACACCCGAAGGCGATGCCTTCATCATTGGTTCAGATCTAGAACGTCTCGAGTCTGAAACCCTGCCTCAATATTTTCGGCATAATCGGTTTCAAAGCCTTGTCCGACAGTTGAATTTCTACAGTTTTCGAAAGATCAATCGTGAGCGCAATGTGTGGATCTATCAGCATCAGCTCTTCCACCGCGATCATCCAGAAGACCTTTACCAGGTGAGACGTCGCACTTGCCCAGGTCTAGATGGCCGAAAAATTCGTGTTTCGTCTCGCAAATCCAGCAAGAAGGACGGCAGCAGCAGCGACGATGATTCTATCTCGCAAGAAGAACCATCTGCATTGCTGACTGCGGCGGAAACGATCAAGAAGCGAAATTCTCTCAATAGCGTGGACAGTGGATATTCGGACCCTCACCTCGAGACCGAAGAGTATCAACCCAGGCCGAAGAAGACCCGCACCAGTGCCCCAAGTTCACAATCTGAAAGTCCTGTTGTCGATACCTCCAAAGTTCGACCAGCACAGGTAGACATGGAACCTGAGGACGACTCTAGCATGGACAAACGATACGACAGGGTAGAAATGATGCAGCAGTCTCTTGTTGTCTCTGATGTTGCCATGAAGCTTGAAGAATACGCCAGGAAGGCTAGGAAGGACCGGGGGATTTCCACCAAGCCTCGACGAGCTGGAGCCGGAGTCGTAACTCCTCCCTTTGATACCAATTACCAGTCTGTCGTTTCCGCGACCGAGCTTCTGACATATGATGACGAATATGATTCTGATGACGACGATGAATTTCGCGCGAAAGAATTGTTCTGCAATCAGACAAGTAGCGTTGTGACGGATTCCGATGTAGAAGATGGGGAAGACAACAATGCCGAGGCTAGTCGACTACAAGAAGCGCTCATGACAGCTCCGGTCGACACTGCCAATGCAAAAGCAATTACGGAACGGCTTTTGGGCTTTGATGTGACATCAGTTGCGGTTGCTGGGTTTTGCATGTCAACAGCTCCTGGCAGTAACCCAGATTTGAGTCAGAAGGTCCTTCAGCTAATCGGATCTTGCGAAGCTCTAGCGTTCGATTTTCATCAGTACCGAAATGCCCTCAAGCCTGCGGTCCACTCCGGGGAACTGCCATTCCACGACATTCGCATGGAACTTGTCCGGAATTGGGAACGCGAAGGCAGTCGTAGTGCTGCCGTGCGAGATTTCAAGGTATTTTCAGTCAATTGCGTTCACAAAATTCTTGGAAAAAACAGATGTGGCGAAGGTGTGACTGGTCTCACTAACAACGATCGTGCTGCCTTAGAGCGCACGGCGAACGCTTGGCTCAGGTCGGTCAGCACCGCGGATTTCATGCAAGAATATGTCTTTTAAAGCGGATCCTCATCTTGTCTGAACCACGACCAAATTTTTACGTTGCTTGTCTGTCCAAGTGTTTGAATGATCGAGAGTGTATCTCGTGTTGCCAAACAAAAAGTGCTTCTGTTGCTAGCTTTTTTTATGCTTCCCTTTTTGCAATCTTACCTAAATTTTAGATTAAAGCTACGGTTGGTTTTAAGAAACTCAATTAACTCTCTATTCTTATGCAATCACTTCGATGCTTTCGACGATCTTTTCGTTCTCCTAGACTCTTTCGATGTGACGATGACTGAGATGTTTCTTTTGCCTTTTCCTTGTTGTTCCTTTTAGACCTTTTGGACTTGCTACGGCGACTCTTGCACCTGCTTTTCTTCCCGCGCCTTCTCCACCGATCTCTTCCACGCTCCTGCTTGTCCAGAGAACATTCACTCTGCTCTAGGGCACCGGCCGGAACGGCATCCATAAGGTATTGCCGTTGGTGGCTCTGCCAGCAAGGCCGCTTCCTGGACTCATTGTCCAGGACTTTATCAAACAAATCCCAGGAGACGAGCCCATGTCGCAACTCCCAAGCTTTGACAACGTATCCGTAGAAAGCAAGATTTACAATCATCACCAAGGCAAATATATGTAAGACCAGTGCTTGATTCATGTCGCGAAAGACAGTAGAATAGAGCACACCTCCCCAAAAGTCGCCTTTGGAAACTGTCATGAGATATGAAGCCATCACAAAAGACTTTAATCTGTCTGGCGAGACACTGTACGCAAACTCCAGGCCCGTGACCGAGATGAAAATCTCGGCTACTGTCATGAGGCAGACTTGAGGAATCTGCCAGAAGACTGAGATAGGAGAATAATCATTCACCAGACAGTAGTCAATGGTGTATTCGACAATGCCACTAATGAAGAAAGCAAACGAGGCCAGGATCATTCCCCATCCCATGCGGCGCAGAGGCGAGACATCGATCTCTCGTTTCTCCAACGCAGGATACACCAGCTTGTCGAAGAGGGGAATTAAGAGTAACAGTCCCATTGGATTCAACACGTTAATCTGTTCGGGTTGAATAATCCCATGTAGATTCATTCGGCTGGCTTGAAGCGTCCAGACGGATCCTTGTTGGTCGTAAAGCATCCAAAAACATGGAAGCATTGAAAATATTGGGAGAACATTTAGTGCACGTGCGGCATCACTGAGCTGCTGAACTAAATACCTGTCACTTGTGTGCAGGGAAGTGGCCGAAGAGATTGACGATGCACAAGTTTCCAAGCCAGATGACTTTCGATTTCTTGCAGAAGTGCGGCTGCTTCGCGATCTAATTGTTAGGCTACTCTTGCCTTCGACTGTGCTTGTTCCCGATTGTGGACGTTCTCTACTAATGCTAGGACTGGCGCTTCGGCTCCCTGTGCTCGTGGACATGGACGAGAGTGAGCCGTGGTCGTCCGAGCCTTCACTACCTGCTCGGGCGTCATGGTCGACGTTCACAGCAAATCCTTGTACAACTGCATTTTCAGATTTCGGCAAGAAGCTCGGCAGAGGAACTGGTCCTGGTTCCATAAAGGGAAACTTGTCAGAAATGAACTTGCAGCTCCATAAATTGTTGTGCAGCAGCCATACACACAATCGCAACGTTGTCCATAGAGAGGAACCATGAGGATTGTTTGGTCTATACCTGAAATTTTTCCTTTGTGATAAAAATACAAGGGTCGCCAGAAACATCAGGACTGTTGGCAACAAGAAGGCGACACCGTAACCATATTGTCCCTTGATGGATGGGATGACGACAAAAGAGGCCACTGCGCCAACGTTGATGCACATGCTAAAGAAGGAAAAGAAGGATCTCACCTTTTCCTGCTCGTCCGAGTTCAGCGTGTTAGTGGAAAATGTTGCTTTTGGTGAAGGAAAGAAAACACTGCCAGGCAATTTGTGCTCCTGTCCTTCTCCCTCCTTGATGTTGACTTGATCGGCACCAAAGATACTGACACAAGGTCGGAGACCACCAGTCCCAGTGCATATAAAGGTCAGCCCAATGTACGTAATGGCTCGCTTCAGCTGTATTTGCGAGTGATCACTATTGCTTAAATAGGCTGCGTGTGTCAGGATAATCAGACCCAACCAGTATATAAATCCAAAGGTGACAATTGTTCGATATCTCCCCCAGCGTCCATCGCCCAAGACAGCTCCAAAAATGGGGGTGAAATTTGCCACATAAGATGTAAAGGCAAAGACGGAAATGGCCATGGTATCCTTCATCTTTAATTCTTGTGTGAAGTATAGAACCAGCGATGCTCGGAAACCGTAGTAGGTAAACCGTTCTGCTGCTTCTGTAACGAGGATACACAAAACGACTTGATTCATTCCAGTTGATTCGGTGACGCTTCGCCGGACTTTGATCATCTCTTGTACAAATTCGTCGTACATCTTGCCTCTGGCTGATTGTTTCTTGCGTTCTGGTAGATATCCAGTCTGTCGTGTTGGACTCTTGTCGTTTACTTTGTCGGCGATCAAGGCGCTGTGGATTGGATTGCTCGTGGTCTCGGCAAGTTCAATGTCTTGCAAGCTCGAAGCAGCACTACTGCTTCCGGCACTGCTGACACTCTGAAAGCTATCCTTACTCATGTCGTCACAATCGAGCTGCTCGTCTGAGGTACCCATCGTGGAACTTACTTTTCTAGTATGCGTATTGTTGCTAGCGGTGGTTGGAAGCTTTCTTCCTTGGCTCTTGTGTCGAGAGAGAATTTGTCAATCGCCTACTCGGTAGAAGATTAGAAGATCAAGAAGCAGCTATATAGACTTTCTGGTCGTTTGATTTTCCTCTAAAGGAAGGCGACTCTATCAATTCCTTTCCAGCTTGCTTTTAATGTTGTTGTGGAAGATCCTCTAGCTAGCTAGAGTAGTAGGTCTACTAGTCTAGTAGTAGGAACTGGTGTTGCTTTTTGACTTTCTATTATCCGAATCCGTGGTCATGCATTCACGAGCGGGAGTGCCTCCAGCTGACGGGAGAAACCCCTTGAAAAAGTCAGTGGCACGAAGTTTTCAAGACAGCATTCGGGTGGCTTGAACTCTATCTACTACTACTACTGGTACTTAGCTACTCTACTAGTAGTAGTACTCGGAGTAGTAGCTGGCTTCTACTTCTCGTAGTCAGTTTGCCAGTGAATTACCGTGCTAGTGCAGTAGCGATATCAAATCGGAGCAGTCCAAATTTAGTACTCCAATCACAAATAGTGCCAGTCAATTCTACTTGCTTAACTTCTCTATAACAGCTCCTAACAGTAGCAGTAGTAGCAGGAACTCGAAGGAGCCGCACTGCAGCGTGGATCGCCCAGGAAGTCAAGTGAATTCGTGTGATCATGTAAGTTCCAGAACTCAACGATGAATTGAAGCCCGTGTAGAAACTCCTGGCGTCTCGTTCGGAAGGGATGAATGTGGTACTTTTGTCCTAGCCTATAGACATGATTGGGGGCTAGGCGTTTTATAAGTCCTGATAGGTTCCAAAGGGGCATACGTAGTTCGGCAAAATTTCTCTGGTCTGGGATGTCCTCGTCAATAAGTCCAAAATGGGTGATTGGAACATATTCAGCTATTGATTAGTCTCGGCAGGACAGTACAGGCCAATGAGTGGATTTAGATGACAGACTCAACGCCTCACATGGCCCTGTAAAAAAGTTTTGTTGCCGACGGTTTCCAAATGATGACGCCCCATATTGCTCCTCGTTTGTTGATCCCTTCACACCACAATTTCTCAATGACAGCAGAGGTCCTATGGCTGATAATAGTTTCAATTGATCTCATACAACCATCAGGCCCTACCAGATTAATTGAAAATATCACAAGCCATAGGACCTCTGCTGCCATTGACATCGACATCAAAAATAATTTTCTGGCCCGTGGACACAACATTGAAACACCGATCCAAAAAGAAACTCGAGTACCACCTCGCTACTGCATCTTATAATCAAATTCTAGTCCCGTGGTTACTCATCTCGAACAGCCGCGATTCTGCTCTTTGAAAGGAGAACGACACCTCCTTAACGGCAGATAGCTGCGCTAGAGATACTCCAATTCTTCCAGTGGCGGACCATTCCACTTCACCCTCTTTAGTCTGCACCATAGTTGTTGCAGCCGAGCTAGAACTACCTCCTTCGCCCTTGACGAAAATACCTTCCTCGATGTTTTCAGCTGGATCTCCGCCTTCTGTCTTGTTCTTTTTATTAACGGGTTTGGACTGGATTGCTTCTCCAGCAATTTCTTCATCACCATCATGAGTCGCCACGGTTGCTTCGAAGTCAACGAGAAGATCCTTAAGGGGTACGTTGGCAGCCAAAACCAGCCTGGTTTTGCTTTCGTACACGGCATCAATTAGAGTCACGAATCTTCTAGCCTCGTTGAACAGCGATGCATTCAGTTGAGGGACGCGATTAATAATGAGCACTGGATACCGTTCGCAGATTGCTAAATAGTCAGCAGCCCCCAGTGGTCTGTGGCATAAGTCTTCAAAGTCAAACCAGGCACAAGTGTCGTTCGAACGAGGCACTGTCACATGGCGGCCCATTCGTACTGGGATCCGTGTATTGATTTTTACAGTTCCAACGCCGGTGGCAAATATCTGATCCAAAGCTTGAGATGTCTCGGTATTCATAGGCCAATGGTAGCATTGAACATGGTTCAGATCTGTCGACAAACACGGTCTTTCTTCTCTTCGATAATCCTTATCACCACCCATTTCAATGATTGTCATGTGCCGTTTGAGAACGTCAATAAAGGGAAGAAACAACGTTCGATTCAGACCACCTTCGTAGAGCGCATCCGGATCTCGATTGGAGGTGGCAACGACTACCATTCCCATGCCGCCGCCACCAGCAGAGACACGTCTGGTATCCATCCACAACATACTGAATAATCGCTTTAGGATGGCAGCATCGGCAATATCTGTTACTTGAAATTCGTCCAGGCACAATATGCGGGACTCCCTTGCCAACGACAATGCAACAAATGGCAGGACATCTTGTTTGGGATGGACTTGTTTCAAATCGTGAATCCGTTGGTGAATGTCCAGCATAAATTCGTTAAAATGACACCGTCGAATCTTTCGTTGTTGTTGTTGTTGTTGTTGGTGGTGGTGGTGGTGCTGGTTGGCATTATCAGACAGCAGCAGCTGTTGTCGCAATTGTTCGTAAAAGAGATCCATCAAAAAAGACTTTCCAACTCCGACCGATCCAAAGATGTACATTCCCTGTGGTGTACCGCTGCTGCTGATGGTGGTGAAGGTTTGCAGCAGCGACAGGTTCCGGTACGAATTTTCCCAAAAAATCTGGATTGTTTCCATAATGTTCTTAGGAGGGTGATCGAAAAACCAATCGACCTCGAGCTTGGAAGCCGGAACAACGTTCGAATCTGTTTGAATAATTTGCTGCAGTAGCTCATCCAGTCGACGAGCCACGTTGAGTTGTTCTGAATCCTTTTGTAATTGACCAATCTGAATTTGGTTCCGAAGAAAGGATTCTATTCGACCAGTAGTACTAGTAGTGGCAGATCGTTGTTCGCGTTCAGTCGTTTGAAAAGTGGAAAATGGGCGCAATGATTTCTTAGAGCCACTTATTATTGGTCTGTGAAAAACCGATCTCGATCTCGCTGTCGTCTGCCAATGATAACAATCTGCAACTGTAACTGCAACTGCTGATGCTGCTGCTGCATTCTCGTGATGGTGATCTTGGTGGATCTGCGACAGTTGTTGTATACCAGCTGGTAACAGTTTCTTGGTCCTTGTCAGCCGTAGCTTGCATTGACGTACAACTACTACTAGTGCCATTCTCTTTGTTCAATTCAATACGTAATGATTCATTGATTGGAGCAAATCAAGAATGTGTTGTTTGATTTTTTTTTGTCGTACCAGGTAGCTTTCTTCTCTACTACCAGGTACTGTACTGTAGCTGCTACAGTACTAGCTAGAGTAGGGTCTAGCTAGTAGTAGGTACATACTAGCTAGTAGTAATACATTACTAGCTACTAGTAGACTCTACTAGCTAGTGGGTCTGCGTTGGCCACCTCTTCTTCTTCGTAGCTAGTCTTCTACTAACAACTACAGTAGCATAGAAAATTTAGCCTTAACCTTACATTATTCAATCAAACTATACGCACCTTTGCTCGCTACACAACACCACACAACAAACTCACATTGCTAATAGTCTACTACTAGTAGACCTAGCTACTACTGTAGATAGTAGACTACTCGAATAGCTAAGACTAGCTACTAGTCTACTACTCAGTACTCTATTATCAAGCATTCTAACTTCTAACATTATCAATTTCCGTGCGCTGAAACAGTCTCTGCCTCAAGCATAATACGCAGTGCATAACAACTACCTACGTTCGCAACCAAGTCTTTTTCAACAATCCTTCAACAACGCTTTTCGCGCACCAAGCAGCGACAAAATAATGGCAAAGTCCAAAAAGGGAACCTCCAAAGCGGCAGCGGCTGCTGCTGCACCCAAGTGTACATGTGACCATCCCTTCAAATGCACGTGTGGAAACAGGCCGGAACGGCCCTCCAAGGGTCACAAATGGGATCCGGATACGCAAACGTGGGGAGGCAAAGGTCACAAGCAAAAGGGAGCGTCAGGACAGATTGCATTGTCGGCAGAGGCCGCCGAAACCACGAGCATCGGCAAGACGCAGATTAAGCAGTGGGAAAGACTTCCAAGCACGCTGCTCAATGAGTTCTGCAAACAACAAAAACGAAAATCTCCCAAATTCAAGAATATTGCCAAAGGAGGAGGAGGAGGAGGAGGAGGAGGAGGCAAGGATAGTTTTAAATTCCGGGTCATACTACCAGATAACAAGGATCCCGACAAGGATCTCTTCTTTGTTCCAGCCCAAGCTGTTGACAACGAGGAACAGGCCAAAGAGGAGGCTTGTATCTTGGCTCTTCTTCAATTGACACCCACCTTACCTCACGAACGAAAATTGCCAGAACCCTACAGGACCACTTGGTTGCATGCTATTGAAAACATCAAGGCGGCATCCAACAAGAATTCAACAACGAAGAACAATGTCGACAAGAAACAAATGACGGGAAAGGCTGCTGGAAACTATACTACCAACAACAACAACAATAACAACAGCAACACGGTTCCTGTTGCCAACAACGGAAACAGTCATTCGAAAACAAGTGGAGGAGGAGGAGGTGGAGGTGGTGGTGGTGGCGCTGCAAAAGCTTCCACGTCGCTCACCCTAGGAAAGACATTCATAAGCAAAGCGGATCGACAAAGACAAATCGACGAGAAACGCAGAGACCGCGCCAAGAGAATACGACAGCACGAAGCATTCCGCATGGCCAACAAGAACCATCCAGTTTTCCTGGCCGCACATCTTCGACAACAGATTCAAACATTGTTGCGTGGTGATACCGACATGACCATCTTCGATGACTTGGACAGCAATAACGACAACGAAGAGTCTCCGGAAGATACGGAATTAGACCATGGTCAGGCCTACGTGTTGGAACGACTGCGTAACGAAGGCTTTACGAAACGACAGGTCTTGACGGCACTTCAATCCACCAGCAATGACAGCAGTAACGTTAGTGAAGACACATGGGATGCATTGTACGAAGAATGCCTCCAGTGGCTTTGTATTCATTTGGATGAAGATCAACTGCCAGAGGGGTTCGATCCACGAGGTGGAACATTGGACGTCATTGTACCAACTAAGGTACCAGCTAATAATGGTGGAAGTGAGAAACAGCCAACGCAGTCGGATATTTCAATCAAGAACCAGAATGTGGAGGTCAGTCCAGGTGTAGCGAGCTTTGCGTCCAAGTATGGAATTGCCCCGTTGGAAGCAAAATTGATAGCGGAACAAGCCGAGCGAAAGAGATTTAGCCCAGAGACCATACTGTGGCAAGTCTTACAGGAGGCTGCGGGGGTTTCGTTAGAGACCACAGCGGAGAAAAATGATGAGCACTTGGAAGTCGCACAAGAGGAACTAGATGCACTTGAAGCGATATTTTCGTCTGAATTCGATTCAAAACAGGAAGGAAGCTTGTCGCTATTGTCCATCAAAGTAGCGGACGCAGATGTTACCATTCACGCGGTGGTAGAAAATGGTGTCTACCCGTTTGCATATCCAAAGCAATTGTTGCTCTGTGGAGCATGGCTTGGGTCTTCCTCACTTTATGGAGCTGCTGTCCATGCAGAAGTGATCAAATTTATGACAACCCTCGACCTTGGAGTTCCCATGTTATTTGAAATTTACGGAGAAATTCAGAACATTTTTCATTCCATTAATTCCGGAGAAATACAATCTTTGTCACTTTTACCTGCTCTGGGGTATGCACCAGTTACAACAAGCAAAAAGCAAGGAAATGATAAGAATAAAGCCAAAGAGCAACAACCAGAGGATAACCAGCAACATCGAGGGCCATCCTCTCGAAAGCCGAAGCATCGACCTCGTGAACGCTCCAAATTTTGGTCGACACCACCTAAGAAAACAGCACCAGCTTTTTCATTCCCCAATATCTCCAAGTCTTTGGATCAAGCTCGAAAATCTCTTCCAGCCTTCAAGGCGAGGAAAGACTTCTTGGCGGCGATGCAGAAGGCAGAAGCGGTAAGCCAAGTTTTTGTTTTGCTATTTCCTTTTGAGCAACACAGCATATAATTGAATGATTGAGTACCATCTAACTTTCTTCCCCTGCTTTAACTGCAGGGCTGTCGAGTTGTGCTTGTAACCGGTGACACCGGGTGAGTTGTGGTGTTTATAGCACGCGCCTCGTCTATTTTCGTCTTGCAATACTAATACTGTTCTTTTTATGGTGGCATTAAAGCTGCGGGAAAACAACCCAGATTCCCCAGTTCATCTTAGAGGAAGCACCACAAGATGCAAAAATCGTTGTGGCTCAGCCTCGTCGACTTGCCGCTACAGGTGTAGCTGCTCGCGTAGCTAGTGAACGAGGAGAAAACCAGCCAGGAAAACAGAGCGTTGGTTACGTAGTAAGAGGTGACTCCGCGATGTGCGCCTCCTCTCGTTTGATCTTTTGTACCACCGGAGTACTTTTAAGACAGCTACAGTGCGAAGGAGCTCTGGAAAATATCACGCACATTATTGTGGATGAAGGTATAGTTAGCTGCAATCGATTGCGCTTAGTTGAGCTTCCCGACATGGCATCCTGAAGCGACTCACACACACCATTCCATTTTGTTGGCAGTTCATGAAAGACATCTTGACTCTGATGTCTTGCTCGGTACGTCTTTGCTATATTTTGTTTTCGTAAAAGGACTGTTCGTGTCCAAGGGAAGTGTTGCTGATTATTCTAACGTAACTTTGAATGTACTACCGAAGGCTTTCTGAAGCTGACATTGAAGGATTACCCAAATCTGCGGGTTGTTTTAATGAGTGCTACTTTAGACGCAGACAAATTTGCTTCCTACTGGGGCTCAGACACTCCACGCATCCACATACCGGGTCGAACCTTCCCTGTCACAGACTTTATGCTTGAGGATGTATTGGAGATGACCGGCTATATCCCCCCGAAGAACAAAAGGAAAAAGAGCTGGCATGGAAGCAATCAGAGACCCAAAATGTCATCTCCTTGGAACGACTCGGAACAATCTGACGAGGAAAGCGACAACGAGGACAATGATGAAAAGGACAATCAAACAAGCATTGGTTTAGGAGGCCAAAAACACTCGATTCCGCTTGAAGATCTTGTCAAACGGGTGGATGAAACTGACCTTGATTACGACCTTCTAGCTCGCTTGGTTTGTCAATTAGTTCGGAACAAAGGACCTCAAGACGACGGGTCGATCTTAGTGTTTCTTTCCGGAGCCCCTGAAATCAACCACGCGATGGAAGCTGTGAAAAGACTTGGTGCGAATCTGTCATTACTGGTTCTTCCTCTGCACGGAGGGCTTCAACCGAAAGACCAACGCCTGGTTTTTGAACCTCCACGAAATGGTGTTTGCAAGGTTATTCTCTCAACAAATGTTGCCGAAACATCCATCACAATTCCTGACTGCACTGTTGGTGAGCCTTCTCTCTAACTTTATTGCGTTTTTATGTTAAGATTGCGCAGTCGCTTACTCAACCCATTCTGCCTCCTTTCGATCGTCCATTAGTAATTGATTCATGCCGGGAGAAGGAAAGTTCCTACGATCCAGGTACGTATGGGAACATAGCTGTTGGTTGGCGATGCGATTGTTTTCAGGTGCTTGATTCTAATCTGTCTTTTTCTAGTCAATCGTATGCCCCTACTTTTGGAGCAGTTTGCTTCAAAAGCAAGCTTAAAACAACGAAGAGGCAGAGCTGGTCGTGTTCGTGAAGGTGTGTGTTACAAATTAATTTCACGTAGTACCTTCCAGAAATTGAAGGAGCACGGGGATCCTGAGATCAAACGCTGCGCGTTGGAGTCGACCTTGTTGTCTCTCCTCTTTCTCGGTTTTGGGTCTGACTTTATGAATAAATTGATGGACCCACCTTCCAAGGAGTCAGTAGAATCGGCCCTTTTCAGCTTGAAAAAGCTAGGCGCTGTAGTTTCGGACAGTGGCGGTGCCTTGACTCCGCTAGGCATGCATCTTGCCGGAATACCAGCACCCCCAACAGTCGGGAAACGTAAGAAAACGTGTCTGCGACGCGATTCAATACTGATTTTGTTGTTGTTTCTGCCGTGAAAACAAGACCCTGATTATTCTTTCATCGCTTGTTGCAGTACTTGTTATGGGCTCCATTCTTGGTATACGCAAGGCCGCACTTGCTATGGCTGCTGGAATGAGTGTAGGACGGAGTCCGTTTCTTCGCATTGATCCGCCGCGTAATAATCGTCGGCGTGGCGACGAGGACGAGCAGGCTTCAATTGAGGACATGAAAAAGCAGAGAGTAATTGATGAACGGAAAGCCCTATTTGCAAAAGTTGGGAACAGCGACCATTCGATGTTAGGTGTGTTGTGACTGTTGGTATCTGTTGGTGCCTGAATTGTGTTTTTTTTACGACACTAATACTCACGAATCTTTTGCACCAAAACGACCCACAAGTTGCCGCATACATGCAATGGGAAGACGCTGCCGTTGGCGGCAGCGGGAGGAAAGGACTCTGCGAATCTCTCGGCTTGAGCTTTAATGGGATGAGAGATATGATGCAGCTAGTAAATCAATATGATTCTAGTCTGCGTGCCGCCGGTTACGCTGCCTCGAAGGATGCTGATAGGAATGCGACCTCGTGGTCAATTATTCGGGCACTTGCGGTGGCAGCGCTGGCTCCAAGCCAACTCGTGCGAATACAGCGATCGAGCACCAAATACGTCGAGACGGTCGAGGGTGCCGTCGAAAAAGATGGCGTGGCAAAGGAGCTCAAGTTTTTCATTCGAGGCAGTGTAGAAGAGCAACAAGGAGCTTTGAATGTGGATAACAAGCAGGACGAACGTGTCTTCATTCATCCCAGCTCCTTCAATTTTGCTGTGGGAAATTATTACTGCGTAAGTGGCCAACCAGTGTAGTATTCGACGGGACAAATTTGAAAGCACGACTAACAAATCTTCTCTTTGTTCGTGGACTTAAGCCATTTTTGGTCTTCCATTCCATGGTAAGAACGTCCAAACCTTTCCTGAGGGATGTGAGCGAATGTTCAGCATATTCATTGCTTCTTTTCGGAGGCGATTTAGAAGTCCGAGCAACTGAAGGAATAGTGGTTGTTGACAATTGGGTCAAACTTGACACCAAGGCTCGAATCGGTTCCTTGATTGGAGGTCTCCGTCAAAGAGTTGATAGTCTTTTGGCGAAGAAAATTGATACTCCATCTTTTGAGATTGCCAACACCAATGAAATGAAACTCATTGTGAAGTTGCTGGTTTCGGATGGCCACGGATAGGCGGCATGAAAACCTGCAGCAGCGGAGTTGCATTCAAACTGAAACCGAGGGCGCCTTTTTTTTTGCATGGGGTAGCTCGGGAATTCGAGGCCTATTCGTAACTTCATTGACAACAATATCTTGGATACTTTAGACGCATTTCCTGGTTGATACTTTGAACCTCGAATGTTAATACAAAGATCTGGTTGACTGACAAATGATAATGATGACAATACGACCGATAGCCGAGTCAAATTGACGAGGACAGCACCACAGCTCACGGTACGAAAATACGTAAATAATGAACACAGCTTTATGGAAAAACTGCACTTGCTGCAAAAGGCCCTTACCTTTCTGTTCGCCGATAATCGCATAATGTTTGGATTCAAACGTCATGAGATCGACGATGAAAGTTGTTGAGCAAGAAATGGACGCACTGTAACCCAGCCAGAGACAGATCTGCAATCTACTAGTTTGCGAAAATATTCACTGCTTTACCATCGTATTGCTCGGACTACAGATTAGAATGCTGTTCAGCTGGTTTGATGGCAGATCTGTTTCCGTTCAGAGATAGAGTGTGCCTCTTTTTCTTAAGATCTCAAGAGCGGATCATGAAACTCAGTCCCTAATAGAAGAAAACGGCACGCTTTGTTTTTACCTGAAGTACTAGTAGACTAGTACTGTACTAGCTAGTAGCTAGTACTCCCTCACAAGAGGAGTCCTTGCTTCCTGATGCCACTCCAGACGCAGCAATGCAATATCTTAGATTAAATAAATACTACAGTAGTAGTAATTTCTAAATAATGGTTGGTTGCAAGAATGAAGCAATGCGACGAAGATGAATTTTGGCAGGTCGTTATGGAGAGTGAAGATCCTAGTAGGACATCCCTCCTTCGTTTAGCTGATTCTCAAGATCCCGAGTTGGGCAGCTCCGTCGACGTCGACGATGATTGTTCAGCAGAAGAATTCCAGCCAGAGTTTCGATTCATAACGTATAGAATACCTTGGAGAAACAGCAATCTAAATGCTTGCTCCGCAAACGTTGATGACTTGCATCTCAAGCTTTCTCCTCTTCCCGATTCTGACGGAGTTTGGAGCCCCTTAGGAGCCCAGGCCTGGTATGCTTCTGCCTTGCTCGTGGCTTACGTGTTACAGAGCACAGTACGCCAAAACCCACAGGACACGGATACGGAGACCGTATTATCGAGGTCTATCAAGTCTTGGTTTGCAGATGCTAATAACCAAAATGCCTCATTTAGGGCTCTTGAGCTTGGAAGCGGGGCTGTCGGACTCGCAGG
>Ga0210054_1002475_pt1 | contig 14510 bp, 4 predicted proteins | sample CryGeymeta201516_FD_185470 | JGI IMG/M metagenome (GOLD analysis project Ga0210054, IMG submission 185470) | Groundwater microbial communities from Crystal Geyser aquifers in Utah, USA - Crystal Geyser metaG 2015-16 (SPAdes) (version 2) | ecosystem: Environmental > Aquatic > Deep subsurface >... | reverse complement strand
TCTTTTAAGCGTGGGAGGGAACAAGCCCCTCCTTTCTATCTATTATAGTTTGCGGTAATGACTGTCTTGTGCTATGCTTAGTGTATATGAAACTTACGGTTAAGGTCAAACTCTTGCCAACCGAAGAACAAAAAAGCTCACTTGTGAAAACCATTGAGGTTTTTAACGAGGCGTGCAATTACATCTCTAAGGCAGCATGGCGAGAGAAAACATTTGGACAAGTCGGCTTGCACCACCTGTGTTATCGCTATGTTCGCGATACCTATAAGCTTTCAGCCCAACTCACGGTGCGCGCTATCGGTAAGGTTAGTGAGTCGTATCGCTCTAACCGCAAAAGCGGGCATATCTTTAAAAAACATTCGGCGATAGTCTACGACCGGCGCATCCTTTCCTTTAAGAATCTCGATGTTGTCAGCATCCTCAGTCTTGACGGCCGGTTTAAAATCCCTATCGTGTTCGGCGAATATGCCCAACTCAACAGGCGAGCCGTTCGTGGACAGGCTGACTTGCTGTACCAAAAAGGTAATCTCTACCTTTGCCTGGTCGTTGAGCTTCCCGACGGCACTCCGATTGACCCGCAAGGTGTTATCGGTGTGGATATGGGCATTGCCAACATCGCCGTCACCAGTGAAGGCGAAATGTTCTCCAGCGAAGCGGTAGACAAGACTCGCAAGCGGTATACGAAAATCAAAAGTGCACTTCAATCATGCGGTTCTAAATCCGCCAAGCACCACCTTAAAAAACTCTCTGGCCGTGAGGCTAGGTTTAAAAGAAATACCAATCATAAGATTGCTAAGAGAATTGTTCAACGGGCGAAGGACACCTGCCAAGCGATAGCGGTTGAAGACCTCAAAGGGTTTTCCGGCAGGCGAACGGTTAGAAAAGCTCAACGGGAGCAATTCAGCAAATGGGCTTTCGACCAGCTCAGGCGGTTTATCGAATATAAAGCCGCCATTGCTGGCATCCCCGTCTATGCGGTTGACCCTCGGAACACTTCTAAGGGTTGTTCTGTGTGCGGCTATGTCGCTAAATCTAATCGAAAGTCTCAAGGCTTATTCTCTTGCGGTAGTTGCGGCGCTACGTTAAATGCCGACCTCAACGCTGCTGTTAATATAGCAGCACGGGCACCAGTCAATGTGCCTATCGCAGCCAGTGCTTAAAGTTTCCAACTTTAAGTGTTACTGCTGAGCTGCAAGCCCACATGTTTTAGCCGTGGGTAGTTGACGTCCTTAAATAAAAAGCTGTTTAAATAGGCGGTGTGACCTGGCTATACTTCCTGCAAGCCCGTTTCAGGCACTTCTAGCGGTTCGGAATGGTTTTATACCTTCAATTTTGTCCCATTGCCGTTTAGTTTCAGTAGGTGACACAATTCATCGACGGCCCGGCGTGTTTCGGTGAGTACTTCCGTCGATTTAACTAAGTGATCCTGAATGGTTTTGTTAAATGCCTCTGCCATCTTGAGTTGTGTCTCGTTTGCATCCTTTGAAATTGACTCAATGCGCTTGGCTTGCCCGTCGATGTAGCCCATAAGCCACTTTACGATTACTCCGAGCATGACAAGAGTAAATCCTGCTGGCCCCCATTGCTGTATAAATTGCTCCAATTGTCTGCCTCCCTACTCGCCGTTATTTATATCGGGCCGCCCGGCTTGGCTTTGGCCCCCTCAATCGCTTTGCTCGTGATGCCGTCATAATATTCAATAAGCGCTTTGGTATCAGCCCCGGTGAAACCGGAACTGGCAGGCGGCTTCGGGGTCGGCATCCCGTAGAGGTATCCCGCAGCTATCTTTTGAATCCAGCCAAAGCGCAAGCTCGCTTGTGTTTTCTGCTTCGCGCTCATGTTCTTATCAAGCGCGATTGCTTGCATTTCATTTCTGCGCTCTGAGATTTCCTTGTTGATGGCAGCAAAGGCGGGGATTGCATGGATCAAGCTCTCTTCCCGCTTCGTGACTTTAAGCGTCGAGCCCCGGTCGTTATACGTTTTTGCGGTCTTGTAGAGCAAACCGGCGCGCTTCTTGTCATTGTAGAACTTATCAACAATGCGGCTGCCTCCCTCGCCAGGACCGTAAATAAGCCCACCCACGACCGGGGTATACTCGAGCCCTGACTTACCGGAATCGGTTGTTGAAACTCCAGGGCCTTTGAGCGGGACGCTTAACAACCGCATTGCCTCGGCACCAGGGCTTACAAAGACGCCGTTCATAAAGTAATCTATTTGACGGGCGTTCGGGGCTTTGTCCCCCATGATTTTGGAGAAGGTTTCTGCCAGTTTGATAGCCACTCTAGTATTGCCCGGGCCGTATTGAAGTTCGGAAGATAGCCCTTCTTCGCGCTGCGGTGTGATCGGTGAGCCCCAATGGTTCGTGTTTGTCCACAGCCCCAGCATGGTCTCAACGAGCATTGATGCCACCGGGGCGCTGAAGGCTTCCTCAAACGCCACATCGATATCTTTAAACGGCTGTCTGCGGTTCGGATCGCCGGTGTTGATGTAGTAGTCAAGGTAGCGCTCGGCAATGTTGGCCGGTATTGCATACTCATACGGTTTGGCGAGTGCGATATAGTACGGTGAGCCGGGTTTACCCAACGGAATCCACCAGTATCTATCACGGCTTTCGCTTGGCATATCGCGGTATCGATCGTCGTCATGCGAGAGCGCAAAAGCGATAAGCGTTAATACGCCCATCCAGGCAATAGCTTTGCCTACCTGCTTCGGATCGCCCTTTACTTGCCGGCCGGCCCGGTAGATACCCTGTACGCTGCCGTGTAAAAAGCTCACGGTCCGGGCATATTTGCGGACAAGCGCACTTTCTCCGTGCAGCCCGAAGTTCGTGGCGATCTCCGCCGAGGCATAGGCCGCATCGATGAGGATATCTTCTACTTGTTTGGCGAGCGCCTTTGCTTCTTCCTCGCCGAGCCCTTCGGTGTAGTTACCGCCCTCAACGTCTTTTCTCGTCAAGCTGACACCTTTTAACTCTTTATCTACGACCGCTTTCCATTCCGGAACACGCGGAGCTTCATCGAGGATGCGCAGCAGCTCATTAGGCGCTCGCACGACTTTTACCAGCAAGCCGGTCGCGGTGCGTTTCCAACCAGGAGAATTTGTCGCCAGCAGGCCGTCGCCGCCGCCCGAGCGAAGCAGATCGTCAAAGACTTCCTGCACCGCCGAGCCATAGGCCCCTGATTGAATGAACAGGTCCGTATCCGCTTTGCTTTTTATCCCAGCCGCTGAACGGATACCGTCGATCATGCCAAGCACGATGCTGCGCTCCGGGGTGGTTGTCTGCGCCTTTGAGCTGACCGTATCGCGCATCAGCAGGTTGCTCATGGTGCGCGGCGTAAAGAGCGCTCCCATGCGCCCAACCTGCGATATCCCAATAAGCGCCTTGCCTACTAGCTCAACGCTTGCCGGTGTCATGGCTACGACCGATCTAAACATATCCGGAGCCAAGCGGATAAAGCGCTGCTTGTCGCCGTGACGCGACATGATCACCGGTTCGCTCTTGCCAAACTCTTTCAACCCGCCTGGGATAAAGAGCTTCATCACACGGGCCTCATCTTCTATGTCGCCCTCGATATCAAAGAAGTCGGCGACTTGCCCCGCGCTGACCTCGGTTGCCGCTTTGATTGGACGATCCTCGAACCTGCCGAACGCCGCCATGCCTTCGGTGCTGATCACATCTTCTATTGCGTGGAATATCCGATTTATCTCAATAGCTGCGTTGACCTCGGTGAGCTTGGTCATGGTTGCTTCGAGGAACGTCATGGTCTGAGAGCTGTGGCCTTTATAGAGGCTCACGGGCTGCTCCGGTCCAGGCTTGCCGCCTGTGTCTGAGGCAGATGTTTGCCCAACATGGTAGAGCGGCAGGTAGTAGTGGCTTCCCTTGCGTACATTGTTAGCTGCCGCTTCCGATATGACTTCGCCGTGAACGAGCGAGCGAAGTATGGTCTCGCTTAAATTGTGCGAGTATTCCTTAACGAGCTTGACGATCTCCGGGTGCTTTTCTTCGGCCTCGGCGACAAACGCGTCCGCTTCTTCTTCCGTCATAGGCGCTACGGTAAACTTCTGGTTCCCGTTCTCATCTAGGATGGAGTAGCGCTCCTGGTACCGCATGGCGTGGTATATCCAATCCATGAGCTGTACGCCGCTGACCGTTGTAGGCTCGCCATTAATCTCGGCCTTAAAGCCCTTCGGGTATAGCGCGTCGGCGGTCTCGACGATCGCTTCAAGAGAGCGGGAGCCTTTGTCAAGAACGTAGAGCCCATCTTTGGTGCGCGGCAGCGACTTAAACCACTGAATGGCCTGCCGCCAATACGCTCCCTTTATCGCCATGAGCTTGGCCGGGTTGCGCCCCGTATATCTCTTCGCTTTTGCAGCGTTAAAAGCGTGCTTCATCGGGATGGTGAAGTCGGCTATTTTGAATACCGGGACCATCCATTTGGGCAGCTTGTACTCGCCGATATTTACATCGACCTTCTGCCTCGGCTTGGCGATATAGTTTGCCATGGCCGAGAGCCCTTTGTTTGCGGTGTCTTGTTTCGCAACCTCCATGGCCTCATCGAACGCTTTCGCAAGCTCTGGGTTGTCCTCGAGGAAGCGCCCGAGCTCATCTGCCGTGACCGGCGCCATCCGGCGCGCCAACGCGGTGTCTTTAAACCAGAGCATGACGAACTCGGCCAGGCCCTCGGTGTACTCCTGGCCCTCGGGTATCTCGCCCGGGTACATCTCAAAGGCCATGTCCTCCATCTCTTGCTGGTCGGCTTTGAATCCTGCTTTTTTATCCAATGCGTGGCCGAGCTCGTGGCCGAGCACCCGCCACGAATTGGCGTATTGCCGGCGCACCCTGGTCTCACCCGAGCGCTCGTTATACGTGGCCGCGCTTTTGGTGCGGTTGGCGAATCTGCTCATTCTGCCGGCGCGGATTACTGAACCAAGCGGCGACTTGGCAAAGATCGCGTTTATCTGGTTCGTTGCTTTTGGCGAAAGGTTTCTCCCCTTTTGCTGTTCGCCAGGGATGAAGGAGAGCTCATCCTTTGCCGGCGCCTCTGCGCTTTCCTCGCCAGTGACAGCACCAGCTTGCGCTTTATCAAGATCAAGCTGGTCGTTTATCTCCTGTTGCTCTTTTAAAAGTTCCTTGAGCTTTGTTTCGTGCTCAAACGGCTTTGAGAACTCTACCTTAAGATCGGCCAGCTTCTTCTCGCCATCGCGATAGCGCTGTGCGTAGTTATCCGCAGTGCTCTCGATATTTCGCACCGCATATTCGATACTCGCCACGGAAGGCAGCGCCTTGTAGTCATTGTTGCCTCGGATAATGATGTCAGGCTCTCCAAAGTCGCTGTAGCTGCCGCGCACCAAAAGTTTAAACCCGGCAATCGCACCGATTTCATCAACGACTACTTCACGCTGTTTAGAGTTAATGCCGTGATATTTTTTGCCGATTACCTTTACCCGCTCGTCAGCCGCTTTGCGGTCGGTGAATTTCTTGCCCTTGATCGTTATAGCGAACTTTTCGCCAGTGATATCCTGGCGCTTTTTAATATCACCTTCTGCCTTTTCTGTAAACTCTTTGGCGTAAGCGATTATTCTCTCTGTCTGCGGGACCGCGTCTTGCATCTTGTGCTTTTCCTTGACGCGGTTGGCTTTTAGAATCTGCAGCTTACGAACCTCGGTATCGACGGTCATTTTCTTTAAGACCAGAGGGTTACCAGAGGCGAGCGCTTTGACCTCGGCATAGGTAAGTACCGCGCCTTCCACATCTTCGGCAGAGCGCGTCGTGACCTGGCCAGTCATTACTTGCGCGATAAAGCGCGCCTTTGACTCGAGGGTCTGCCACATATAGGCATCGAAGCTGCCTTCAGTGACATAGCGAAATATTTGAACCTCGTCGTTTTCATTCCCTTGGCGCAGAATACGACCTTCACGCTGCTCGATGTCGGAGGGGCGCCATGGTGCATCGATATGATGCAATGCTTTCAATAATCTTTGAATATTAGTGCCGATGCCCATTTTCCCGGTTGATCCTAAGAGTATGCGCACCTTACCAGCGTTCACCTTATCAAAAAGTTGTTGCTTCTGTGCGTCGGTTTTTGCGTCGTGGATAAAGGAAATTTCTTTTGCAGGTATGCCCTTCTTAATGAGCTTGTCGCGGATATCGTTGTATACACTAAATCCTTGGGATGCTTTCTTTGGTGTCGAAAGATCGCAAAACACGGCCTGGGCAAGCTTGCCTTTTTTGCTGCTTTGCCAAATATCATAAATATTGCCTATCGCCTGGTTTAATTTGCTATCAGGGTAATCGTGGGGCTCATCACCAACCAGGCGTAGATCAAGCGCCGCTTTTCTGCCATCGTTGGTGACAACGAGCATGTTGTCCTCGCTGGGGTCAACCGCCCCGCTCCTGATATCCTCGGCTCTCTTTACGAGGCCTTGGACGAAGCGCTTCAGCTCTTCGGTGGCCGGCGCGGTAATCGTCTGCGGCTTGCCGCCTCTAAGCTTCGGGCTGGGCAGGTTCAGCATGTCGGCGGTCTGCACGTCGGCCACCATGCGAAACATCTGCGCGAGTTCGGGCAAGTTCGTAAACTTGGCGAAGCGGGTGCGCGGCCGGTACCCGGAGCCGTCCGGTGCAAGCTCGAGCGCGGTCACGGTTTCCCCGAAGTTTGCCGCCCATGCATCAAAGTGGGCAAGCCCATGGTTTCTGAGCGTGTCCATCTGTAAATAGCGCTGCATCGTATACATCTCGGCCATGCTGTTTGAGATCGGGGTACCGGTAGCGAATACAACTCCTCGCCCGTTATTTAAGCGGGCAAGGTACTGCGTTTTCATAAACATATCGAAGGCGCGATCGCTCTGCGTTTGCGGCAGGCCGGCTACACGCCCCATCTTCGTGGTAAAGAAGAGGTTTTTGTACATATGGGCCTCATCGACGAAGAGCTGGTCGACACCGAGTTCTTCAAATGTCACCACATCATCTTTGGTGCCTTCTTTGAGCATTCCTTTAAGTTTTGCGTCAAGGCGCTTCTTGCTTTTCTCAAGCTCCTTAACTATGCGGTTGCCCTTTTTGTAACCGCCTTCCTCGTTGGCCGCGAGTATCGCAGCTTCAAGGTCGTCGATCTGCTCCTGGATATGTTGCGCCACGGCCTCGTTCGACATGGGTATTTTGCCGAAGCTCGAGTGCGCCACAACCACACCGTCCCAATCTCCGGTCGCAATTTTACTTATCAGTTGCTTGCGCCGGTCCGGGGCGAAGTCCTCTTTGGTCGCCATCAGAACATTCGCCGAAGGGTAGAGCCTTAGAAAGTCGCCGGTAAATTGCTCAAGCATGTGGTTTGGGACAACGTACATCGGCTTTTTGGCAAGGCCGAGGCGCCGCAGTTCCATGCCTGCAGCGATCATCTCAAATGTTTTGCCAGCGCCGACCACATGGGCTAGAAGTGTGTTGCCGCCTTGCACCATTCGCCATATCGCGTTTTTCTGGTGCGGCCATAGCTTGATCATTGAAGAAACGCCGGGCAGCGTCAGGTGACTTCCATCATAGATGCGCAGGCGAAGATTATTATACTCATCGTTGTATTTGCGCACAAGATATCGACGACGCTCTGGATCTAACCAGAGCCACTTCTTGAACTCATCTTTTATCTGCTGCTGTTTTTCTCGGGCCGCTACCGTTTCGGCCTGGTTGACAACGCTCTTGTCGTCCATTTTGTCATAAACCGTTGGGACACGCAGATTCAGCGCACCTTCAACCAAGTTGATTGCGTTATAGCGCGACGTTCCCCATGTTGCGGTCGCGGCTACGCTGCGCTTGATGTCACTCCAACTATGAACGAGGTCGACTTTCCACGAGCTGAGTATCTGTGCGTGCGACGTTCTGGTATGACCGCCTATTCCCATGAGGTGCGCGAGAAACTGGTCAACATACGTGGGTGCTACCCAGCCAGCTCCAAGCCGTGCGCCGATATCGGCGGCACTTAAATCATCCGGTTGCACCGCTTTTAAGGCTTCGACATTCTCCTTGAATGCGGGATCTGCTTTCGCCGCGGCCTCGGCCATGCTAAGTTTCTCGCGCACGTTGCCCGAAAGGTAGGCATCGGCGGTTTCGTAATCGCCTTCCGGGTTTTTAAATATCAAGCCTTTAAGCTCGTCTTTAAGCTCTTTGGAATTTTTACCGGTTAAACGCTCCATCAAAGAGAAATCGATGATACCGCTCTCGTTGAGCGACACTATGAGAGCTTCTTTTGCGGTGTCGGCCTTCTCTATTTTCTTCTGCTGAAGCATGGTGCGCTTCGTAAATATTGCGGCTTTTGTTGCAGTTTTAGTTTCTCTGTCGTAGTACTCAAGAGACAGGAGAAGCGGCATGTCCGGATCTTTTCTAAATGCAGCTACGTTGGATCGATTATGGATAAAGCCGTGCTTCTTTACAAACGCATCATAGACTTTGTTGAGTTCTTTTTGCGCTGCTTTTACCGTGGTATCGGCTGCATCTTCGAGCTGCAGGCGCAATACGTCACGAACCGCTCCCCGGATATTAATCATGCCCTTTATCCGCGCCGCCACGGTATCGGCTACTTGTACCGGCACAAGCCTGTCGCCCATCTTTTGATACAATTGGCCGCTCTCTTGCGTAACGGCGAATGCGTTCTGCTTCACATAATCCGGTGCCGGTATTGATTGCAGGACCGTTTCTTCCTTTACCTTTACCTCCGGCTTGGTATAGACGTTCTCGGGCAGCTTGGCTACGGCACCGTTTAATGCATCGGCGATATCGCGGCTATCGGGTTTGAGCGTGAGCTCTTTGCCTGAGTACATGCTTCCCTCGAGCGAGAGCTTGCCGAGCATCATCTCGGGATGCGCCTTAAAATACTCGTTGACCTGCATCTCAACACCCTCTACAGTAACGGGCTTGGTCTCTACCCAATCGTTAAAGTGCATCTTCCCACCCTCTCCGCGTTTCCGCAGGAAGATGATATCGGTTGTGACTTCCGTGCCTGCATTCCCTTTAAATGCGGTATTGGGTAGCCTGATTGCTCCCATGAGATCAGCGCGTTCATCAATATAGCGGCGCACCCTGGAATCCTTTTTATCCATGGTGTAGTGCGACGTGATGAACGCCACGATACCGCCAGGATGCACTTTATCAAGGGATTTTGCAAAGAAGTAGTCGTGAATCGATAAGTTGTATCTGTTGTACCTGGGGTCGTGCAGCTTGTAGTTGCCAAACGGCACGTTTGAGATCGCCGCATCATAGAAGTTATCGGGCAGCTTGGCCTCTTCAAAACCCTGCACCCGCACATCGGCGGTTTGATAAAGCTGCTTGGCAATGCCGCCGGTAATGCTGTCAAGCTCCACACCGGTCAACCTGGAGTGCGCCGACATCTCCGATGGCATCAGGCCGAAGAAGTTACCACTACCCATGGATGGCTCAAGGATGCGCCCACTCTTAAACCCGAGTTTTTCAAGCGCCCGATACATGCCATCGATCACGGGTTTGGAAGTGTAGTGAGCGTTAAGCGTAGAGCCTCGGGCATCGGTATATTCTTTGTCGGTTAAAAGCTCGCGTAACTCCTTGGCTTCTGCTTCCCACCCGGGGTTGCTGTAATAAGAAAACACCTGCGGCATACCGCCCCAGCCAACGTATTTGACAAGGGCTTTCTGCTCATCAGGTGTTGCAAGCCGTTTTTCTTCTTCAAGTGTTTTGAGTAAGCGGATTGCGGCGATGTTGTTATTAAATTTTTGCTTCGGTCCGCCCTGGCCTAAGTTGTCGGAACCGGTTATGCGATAGTTGTTTCCTGCTGGTTTGCCGGTTCCTCGCCCAGATTCGGTACGTCCTCTTCGCTCGGCAGCAGTATCCACTGCTCCCTCACCATTTGCCAGGCTGTCTCCTGTATCCAGGTCTCGTACTTCACCCGTTCCAGAAACTCCTCCGGCTCCGGGTGCTGGCTCTTGAGGCCGTCCATTATCTTCAGTTCGGCCTCTGACGTCAGCTTCGCTGCGTCCAGAAGCGCCTGCTCGAGCTGGCCGCTCTTCTTGAGTTCCTGGTACATCTTCGGGCGATACTTCTTCCAGTGTTCGTTCGCCAGCTGGATGTACTTCTGCTCGCTCGGGCTCAGTTGTTCCTCCACCTTGTTCGCCCTCCTTTACGGGCTCGTCTTGCTTAGATTCTGCTACAGGTTCGCCCTGCTCAACCATGTTTTGTGGTTTCTCGGCTTTAGCTAGCTCCTCTTTCTTCGGCTTAAGATAGATACGGGCGAGATCCGGATACTCTTTTATCTCGTCCTCGGGTACCTCTTCGCCCTTCTCAAGCCGCGCCTTAATCTCGGCTTTGCGCTGCCAGTGGTTTTGCTTAGGTTCTTCTTGGGGTTCAGGCGCGGGAGTGCTTACCTCTGGTTTGGTTTCTTCAATGCGCTCAATCTTATCAACCGGTACTATCTCAAGACGAAAACCGCCCGGAGCACCGGCCTCAACGACATCGACAAGCGCCTCTTTTCTGCCAGGGATATAGTCTCTAACCTTGCCGGTCAGCGTTTTGCCGCTGCGGTGGGTGAAACGTATCTTGCCGCCTTCTTTAAGGGTTGGTTTCTCGCTGGCCTTGACTTGTGCTGCTTGCTCAGGCACAACAAGGTTGCCGCTATCTGCGTCTTTTGCAAGGCCTTTAATCGCTTCTCGCACCTGTTTACCATGGGCGCGGACGCTCGCCTCGCCCATTCCCGCAGCATCCTGCGCGAACTTCAGATAGTCTGCGTCACGCTTTGACCGTGTGGTCTGCGCGGTTATGTATGCGGCTTTATCTAAATCACTCTCAAAGTCGAGTGTAAATTGCTTATCCCTGTAGCCATATCGCGGCTTTGCTCCCGACAGTTCGCGGGGGAGTTGTGCGGTTGGCGTTTTCTGCTCGCCCGGACGCTCTGTAACCGGTTCTACGCCCTTTACTTCAACTCCCGGTATACTTACCTTCTCTGGGGTGAGTTCGCTTAAATCGGGTGCAACTGGCGCTATCTCAGGAGCCATATTCGGCGCTTGTGCCGGAGCTATTTGCTCCGGTGCTTTAATCTCTGGCATGACCGTTGCCGGCGCTTCAATCTGCGGCGCAACCTGGCCTTGAACCGGAGGCGCCATAGTCTGCGTAGCCTTCTTCGCGCGATCCATTTCTTCCTGAATGATCTCCTGCATGGATTCATTGGCTATCTGCTGACCGATAGGAGTATCAACGAGATGGTCCATGGCTTTTAGCTCTGCTTTAACAGGGTCCATACCGGTCTTAACGTAGTTGTCGACAACGGCATCGAATGTTTTTTGCGACTGAACGGGCAGCTTTGATTTAACCCGGTTCTTGACATAGTGGTATACATCACCGGTTGCACCCATGCCTGCGCCCATCAAGCCGCCGATCGCTATTGATTCCTGCATCGTCGTGTCAAGGTTTATGGGCTGGTTAGCAGCCTGGCGCTGAAATACCTCTTGCACGCCTTCTTCCGCGCCCTCCATAGCGGCGACACCGCCGAGCTTTGCGGCACCAGCAGCGAACTTACCTGCCTTGCCAGCGCCTTTGGCTAGTTTGCCAAGCGGATTGAGTTCCGGAGGAAGAAACGCTATTCCGAGTTCTGCCGCATCCATAGCGCCCAGGGACTGGTTTTTCCACCAGACCGAGTTAGCGGCGTGTTTCGCCTCTGTTTCGCCCATGCCCTGAGAGAGTGCTTGCTCATAAGTGTTACCGGCTTCGAGCGCCCCCTCAAGTGGGCGTGACGCCGCAGCTGCCGCGATAGATCCTGCGACTAAACGGCCGAACGCACCGAGCCCCGCTGCTCCTGCTGCCCCGGCACCGCCATAAGCCGCAGCAAAAGAAGCAGGGATGAGCGCCAGCGAGAATGGCAGTGACCGCATAACGTTAAATTTATAAAAGTCGGGGTCGACGAGCGAGCTGGCGGAAAACTCTTTTTGCGGGATATTGGCTCCGACATATGCCTTATCTGCTTCGGCGCGTTGCTTATACGCGGTAAGCCCCGGTTTTTTCCCGAACAACCACTCGAGCGCACTTGCTCCGGTCGTCTGCATATCGAAGATACCGGCCTCAAGCACGTTACCCTCGCCCGGATTCTCTACCGGCTTGCGCGTTGCCCCGAAGTCTGTGGGGATATGAGCTGCAAGCGTCTGACCGGTTGCAGGCCTGGGCTCGCTAGATGCCGGCGGCCGCATCCACTTAGACGACATATCATTGAGCACATTATTTGCGTTGAAGCGTCCAGGTTTCTTGTTAGCCGGCATCAATGCGGAGGGAGGACGATTATCACGCGAATAGTTTTTCGCCGTATAGTTTTCCGGTTCGGCAGCTTCCAGTTGCGCGAGAGCTTCTAAAAATGCGCTGTTGCGATACCGTTTTTTAGCCATGGTTTTCCCAACCTTACCTAGTCGCTAATTCTAAAGGTTTTTGTGCCTTAGCTTTCTTCTTTGGGAACATGCCGTAATAGAGGTCTGCCAGCTGAGAGCCTTGCGCATCCTTTAAATACGCACCGACGCTTTTACCGGCCTTTGTTGTGATTAAGCTGTCAACAGCGGTTTTTATGTTAACTCCGCTGGAGATCGCTGGTCCGATATATGCCGGGTTGCTCAGCATATTCTTTACGGCGTTGTAGAGTGGATATTTACTGCCTTGTTTGCGTAGCTTGTCATATGCCTCAAGGCCTTTATTGTAGTACTTCGATGTGGCCAATTTTTGGCGCTCTGCCTGTGTGCCTGGGACTTCAGCAGTGCCGCCTGCGGTCTTTGCCGCAAGGGAGGCGGGAACGCCGCTGTACTCCCACCTGCTATACGGGTTCTTGCTGTGTGCGACAACGCCCTGAGAGCTGTTCGACTCAAAGTACTTGTCTCCGACCTTAATCCAGACGTGGCCATATTTGTGAACCTTGCCTTTGGGGTCTTTCCACCCGGGCTTCCAGCCGTAGACCTCAATCTCACCAGTTCCTTTGGTAAGGATGTTCTTTATGGTTGACGATGTAAACCGTCCCTTGGCGAGGCCCGAATCGTTGAGGATTTTGCTCACATACCCAGAGCAATCGTATTGTCGCTTGCCGGTTTTTTTATCTACCTGCCCGGTGCCGCCCATCGAATACTTGGAGCCCATTACCGACATGGCCGAATCCGTGGCGCTTAGGACAATCGCTTCCGGAGCGCCGATCGTGGATGCCAGGTTAAGGCTAAACGTCTTATTCCATTGAGCATCGCCAACCGCGTCGCGTATCTTCTTGTATGATTGATCCGAGTTGTACTGCTTCTCGGAAAGGGTGAATTGTTTGTCCCACTGCTCTTTTGAGAGGCCGAATTGCTTTGCCCATTGAGCGTCTGTCACCTTGTCGCGGCCCTGCCTGTAAGCAAACTCCTTGGCATTTTGGGCTTTCTGGTAATTCTGCTGCCCGACGTTCATCAGGTATTGGCCGAGCGCGCTGTTTCGCTGCGCATCTTGCGCCTGACCGGTAGTAAACATCTCCAGTGCGGATTTATTAACGTCCGACATATAGTTGGCCTCGAGCGATTGAAGCTGCCCGAGGTTCGCGGCCGATGCTTGGGCCAGGCTGCTTTCAATATTGGCCATGTTGGCGGCGCGGTTTTGCCCGAGTTTATTCTGTTCGCCGAGATAGAAGTTGTCGACCTCGGCGCGGTTGGCGTCATAGGTTCCAGAAGCGTAGATGCCCCGTGAAATGGCGCTTCGGCGTGCGCCTTTTTTGTCGGACAGCTCGTTTGAGGCAAGGGTATCGGCCCCCTGCTGATAGGCCAAGTCAACGTTTCGCCGCGACGTATCGGCCTGCAGGCCTAAATTGTTAAGCGCTGTTTGAAGCGCGGACCTGTTTGCGTCAAAAAGCGGCCGGTAGATGTTTTCCGCCCACCCCCGGTACTCGTCCATGTTCTTCTGCGTCGGCTTTTCGGGTTTTTGCCCGAGAAACATCCCGGCAAGCGTGGTGGGGTCGATATAGGCGGTACCGCCAACGTTTTTGTAACTGCCTGGACCGAACGTGAAGTCGCCTGCGGTAATCGTCCCGGGCGCCCCGTTTTCTCCAGGTACCCAATTTACCGGATACCCCATGCCTTCAAAGAACGAGCGTAACCCCACATACCCTTCTGGTACGGGGGCGCCGCTTCTTTGAGCCGGAGCCGTGCCGAACAGCTGCGAGTTAGCCGCTTTAAACGCCGCCGCAGCCTCCGGGTTGGAAAATGCGGTACCCGCCGTTTCTTTGGCTTTTATATCGTTTGCATAGGCCTGCGCGTTGCCGCCGTAGCGGTTTTTAATTATGTTTTGGTAGGTCGGCGAGGCTGTAGGTGCTGCAATCGCCGTTTTAATTGGTGATGTCTTCTTCTTATAGACGACTTCACCGGGAATTACTGTTTTTATTGCCATACTACCTCCTCTACCTACACCCGTGGCATGAAGAACATTGCCTGCACGACAGTCCACGGTTGGTTGAATTTATAATACGAAGCGGAAACTCCATCCTCGTGCATTTTCTTGCGATGGGTTTTTCGTAGGG
>Ga0210054_1002460_pt1 | contig 14558 bp, 16 predicted proteins | sample CryGeymeta201516_FD_185470 | JGI IMG/M metagenome (GOLD analysis project Ga0210054, IMG submission 185470) | Groundwater microbial communities from Crystal Geyser aquifers in Utah, USA - Crystal Geyser metaG 2015-16 (SPAdes) (version 2) | ecosystem: Environmental > Aquatic > Deep subsurface >... | reverse complement strand
GGGGGAGAAGTTGTTGTGGCAGGAAACATCATTATGCGCCAAAAGGGAACACGTTTTTGGGCTGGAGAGGGAACAATGCTCACCAATGATTTTACCATCATGGCTCTCAAACCAGGGAAAGTGGAGTTTGTGAAAAACCTCGGAAAGACCTATATCTGCGTAGTTTAAGAACTTCCTTGTGTGTTAAAATGACTTCATGGAGCAGGACATACTTGATTATATTGAGCAAATTAAACGGGAGACTGATTATTTTGGGAAAACAAAATTGGTCAACTTCCTTATCCATCAAAAAAACATTAAAGTAAAGGATTTAGCGGCCGCGCTTGGTTTGAAACCTTCCTATCTTTGTCATATCATGCGGCTCAACAAACTTTCTGAAATAATTATGGATGGGTATTATTCAAAACTCATCACCATGAGCCATTTATTCGTACTATCGCTTCTCAAATCTCAGGAGGATATAATGAATGTGTATGAGATTGTACTTCGTGAGGGGCTAACAGTACTCCACACAGAGGAGTTGGTGAGGGAAAAATTACATGGGGTTAAACCAGGGGGAGAATATGTGGAGGAAATCAAAATTCAAAATTTAAAATCAAAATTAAAGGAGAATTTCGGAGCAGAGACAAAAATAGTTCAAACTCGCATAAAAACAAAAATAATTATTGAGTGGAAGGGTCCGCGGGAAGCGAGAAAGAAAGGTGTGGAATCATTCTTCCGAGTGATTGAAAATCGGAAGGAAAAGGATTCGGGATAGAGCCGGCCTTACTGGGTGGGAAATAGCGATAAAATACTTGCCCAATGACACTTTCTTCAGTAACTGGTCCAAACTCTCGTGAATCAGAAGACCGTGGCCTATTGTCTCCCATGACAAAGAGCATTCCATCAGCTATCTTGGTTCCCTCACCATTTTTAGAAAATCCACCTTCCCACAGGTTTGTTTTAGCGGCAATATAGGGTTCGTTAAGCTGCCGCCCATTCACATACACTTCATTATCTTTTATCATAACGACATCCCCCGGGACACCGATAATACGTTTGATATATTCTATATCGGGGTTGCTAGGTGACTTGAATACCACCACATCCCCCCGATGATAGGGACGCATTTTATACGTAATTTTACTGGTAAATATATAATCCCCCGTCCCAAAAGTAGGGTCCATAGATGCCCCTTTTACTTGATTTGGTTGTGCAACAAAGAGGTACACGACAATAAAAAGAGAACCGACAAATACGATGGTTTCCAATATGTCCATGACGAAGTTCAAAATACTCTTTCCCACCTCAAGGAAGTCAATGTCCATATCATATGATTCTAGTCAATTGAGTTGTAAAAAGCAAGGCTTGAAAGTAGAATAAAGGAGGAGAATCCGTAGTTCAGTTGGTAGAACGTTGCATTCACATTGCAAAGGTCACAGGTTCGAGTCCTGTCGGATTCACACGTTAGTTTGCTATACTGATTTTATTAGCAATTTCCTCGCCATCCTATGAAAAAAGGATTTAGTATACTCATATTACTTCTTTCAGTTATTGCTTTAATCGGTGTTGGCGGAGGAGCTTATTATTTGGGTACGAAAAATACACTTCCTGAGATTCAAATATCGTTCCCCAAAAAGAATGCCCCTGTGATTCCTACCTCGAGTGCACAAAAAGCAACAAAGCCCGCAGAACCCCTTTTTTCTGGAACGGTAAAAAAAATAAACAAAGACCTGGGATTATTTAAAATCACTGACGTCGATAAAGAAAATGGCGTTCCTGATTCAATTGCATATTATGAAGCTGGCACGTATTTGAGAGGTGAGTATAAAGACTATACTCGTATCTTGGCCATTCGTCCTGCGGAAGGGCCAGGCCCGAGTCTTCAATTCATCTTGGCAACAAAAGATTACAGCTCCTATCTTCTTGACGATCCCAATGACAAGACTGGCAACTATCCATCTGACGATTGGGATAACCCCTATATGTTCATTGATAAAAGTAAAATCGCAAACACAGTAACTCTTGATACCGAGCACACCAAAACGATAGCTGTCAAGAAGCCCTTTACATTGATACGGCAAGATTCAGTGCTTCTTGAATACAAAAAGACAGGGCAGAAAAATAAAAGTGGATATGATATCTATACCCCTCTTCAACCAGTTTGCAACTCATCTGATTTGACTTTCTCCTGAAAATATAGTCTCATAATAGTAATGGGAGATTTTTTAACAGAAGAGCAGGTTAAGGTTTTAAAGTTAACACACAGAACCATTAAAGATAAAAAGTTAGCCGATAGAATAAAGGCCATCTTGTCTTTGAATTCAGGTCACGAGTATTCTCAGGTGGCAACAATTCTACTTCTTGACGAAGTTACCCTCCGTCGGTATGTTGAGAAATTTAAAGAAAAAGGAATGAGTGGATTACTGGAATATCATTACACTGGAGGACGCTCACAGTTGAATATCTTCCAACAAAATGAATTAAGGGATTATCTTCAAATCAATACTCAAACAAAAGCGAAAGATATTGTTTTGTACGTTAAAAATCAATACAAAATATCGTATTCTGTTATTGGAATAACTAAACTATTACATCGACTGGGTTTCTCCTACAAAAAACCAAAAGTAATTCCAGGTAAAGCTGATTATGCTAAACAAAAAGAATTCTTGGATACATATAAAGAAATCAAATCAAAGCTAAAAACTAATGACCAGATATATTTTCTTGATTCAACTCATCCCCAACATAACACGACTCTTTCTTATGGATGGATTCTTAAAGGTCATGAAAATGATAAATTCATAAAAACAAATACGGGAAGAGAAAGATTAAATTTAACTGGGGCATTTAGTCTCAGTACCTATCAGGCCGTAGTAAAATCAGAAAAAACTATCAACTCCCAAATGATATTAAAGCTACTGGACCGATTAATCAAGCTTCAACCTCAAGGGAAAATCCATCTTGTCCTTGATAACGCCTCATATTATCATGCCGATATTATCCAAGATTGGAAAAGTCATCATTATCGAGTGAAGTTTCATTTCCTCCCCCCATATTCACCTAATCTTAATTTAATAGAGAGACTCTGGCGATTCTTTCATCAAAAGATTACCAATAACCATTATTTTGAAACTTACGCTGAATTTAAAAAAACCAGTTTAAAGTTTTTCAAGAATATTGATTCTTACAAAGAAGAGTTGACAACCTTAATGACCGATAATTTTCAACTTGTTCCTAATTTAAAGTTGCAAACCTGAGGTAGTTGGGTATATCAGAAGATCAACTGTATTATTTTTTAGCGGAAGTGTTCTTTTTTGACAATAAATGCCACAAGAATAACACTATTAGTAAAAGAAGAGAGAAAAGTTGATACCAACGGTTTGACAATATAAACTCATTCATATGTATCAAAAAATATAGCCACTCTAAAATAGAGTATAGCACAAATAATATTGAGGACTGTACTTCCTAGAGTGATGGAACTAGTCGTACTAGCAATCCCCGTATTGATTGCAGCCAACATGAAATAGGATGAGGAAATATTTATACAAAATGACGAAATATTCTTATGAATCAGTTGCATAAGATAGATTTTATAGCAACATCAAATGCCTGTCAGCGGATTATAATCCACTTTTACTATTTTTATACTGCTAGGACTGCCCAAAGACGTATGATAATGGTCCTACATTCTTGTTGCCCCTATATTGGTATTGAACATCAATGACCCATACCTCCCCATCAGGCGATTGAATGGATTTTTGAGGGAATCGGGAAAGTATCCTCGCCCAAACTTTCTATTCATTGAATCCACCACGTCTGAATGTGACATTGTTTTCAAATAGCTCCTCCCTTCATCAAGATTGGAAGCGACAAAGTCCGCGATCGAAACAAAAGGGACCAACTCATTTCTGTTGAAAATATCATCTGGTGTGGGTGGTTTGCTTCCAATACCGATATTGTGTTGCATTGCGATTGCCGCATATGACTCATCGAGCTTCATGCTCCCAATAATTTCCGCTCCCATTTTCCCGTGACTAATGAGGAGTTCTTTTTGCCGAGGGGAGACGTTGTTTGTCGTGCGGGAAAGGAGTGCGCTCGGGACGAATAATTTACCGATATCATGAAGGAGTGCGCCTTTAAATATCCTCAGGCATTCTTCCTCAGGTCGTTCCCCCTCAATAGCAAGATCTTGGGCGATAGTTGCGACTATTTGCGTGTGGTTATAGCTTGTTCTGTCATGAATCCTTAATAAATCCAAGAGTTTACTAATGATTTCTTCTTCATGGAAGGAGGTCTCATTTATTTGTATGAGACTTTGATTCAATCGATCGAAATAGGGATAGTCGTACCTGAATTGCTCGACCATAATGGGGAATAGTATAGCATTATTTGGAATAATATCCCATCATGACAATCTAAAACAAAGAAATGCGGCTTATAAACCCTTGTCTTTCATTTATGGTTGGTTATACTAATTTTTAATTTAATAATTTTTAATTATTAACCAAATTAGATTGAATAAATGTTCAAAACCATGTTCCCGAGTCATTCCTACCTATCTTGTCATTCCCAAGTCCTTTGTCATTCCCGAGTCCCTTGTCATTCCCGCGTCGTCCAAAGGGCGATTGACCTCTGGTCAAAAGGAGGGAATCCAGTCTAAAATAACATTTCCATGAAAAGTCATATATATTTTGTCTACATCCTATCCGCTCAAAGGAATGGAACTCTCTATATCGGGATTACTAATAACCTTTTACGTCGAGTCTGGGAACATAAGCATAAAATGATTGAAGGATTTACAAATAAATATGAAGTTCATCATCTAATGTATTACGAGTCACATGAAGATATTGAAAGTGCTATAACGAGAGAGAAGCAAATTAAAAAATGGAATAGACTTTGGAAATTAAAACTTATTGAAGAAAAAAATCCTGATTGGAAAGATTTATATATGGATTTAATTGAAAGATAAAGATGTCATCGGCTGGATCCCCGCCTTCGCGGGGATGACAAAGAAAGTATTGTTCCAAATCTTCATTATTCATCGTTACTGAGAAAGTTTAGTACTTTTATCGTAAACGTAAGTGTATTCAAAGAAAAAGTAATGGAGAAATAAAAAAGGAGAGGGAGTATCCTTCGGACGAAACCTTAGGCGTGCCCTCTCATCGTGATTCCATATCATACCATCCCCTTAATATACTTGTCAACTCTTCACCCTTTTTATCCGTGCCTAACGACATATCTATCCTATCTCAACGCCCTTTCATCCTCATTGACAAACATATTTTTCGATTATAGACTCTTTGTATTATTTGTTCAGATTTCTCACATGATAAACAAAGAGGACCTCAAAACTATTCATAAAACATTTAACTCTTCATTGAAAAATGTAAAAAAGAATCTTCAAGAATTGAATGAAAATGTCATTATTCTCAAGGGGGAGCTACATTCACTTCAATCAAGTTACCAAGAAATTCTCATTCAACTTAAAGAAACCAATATCAAACACAATTTCCAAACTCGTAAACTTGATTTTACTCTTTCCCGACTCATCGATTTAAAAAAGTAATACCAATTTCCACCTATTTGAACATTTGCTTATTTCCTCATTTCTTCATAGTCCAGAGTCCAGTGTCTAGAGTCCAGAGTCTAGAGTCTAGACTCTAGCGTTATTTCGCCCTAAACGATATCCTAAGCTCCGCGTTAAGAGCATTGGAGATCTTCTGTAGTAATGATACGGTAGGATGTGCTGTCATACTCTCGATTCTCGATATAACTGGTTGTTTTGTACCGATTCTTTCTGCAAGCTGCTTTTGCGACATCTTTCTCTTAAGTCTCATTTCTATAAGGCTTCTCGCTATTTGATATTCTGTCTCAGATGCATCATAAAGCGCTTTTACTTCAGGATCTTTGAGTAAATTAGCCTCTACTTCATTCCAGTCTGTTAACGATTGAATTTTACGCATACTGTAATAATATAATAATATTATTATATAATCAACAACAAAATTCTTTGTACCTTTTTATCGCAAGGCTTATTTCTTCTTTTGGTGTCTTTTGTGTTTTTTTTACAAAACCTGATAAAATGGTGAATATATTTTCATGATAAACCAACATAAAACGATATTCATTTATGCTTTTTACTCTTAGTTCATACAATGCTGGGTGAGAGTGTATCTTTTTCATCCAATGGGTTTTAAGAAGATTGAATCCATACTCTCTGAGGAGTCTAAATATATTCACTATTTTTGTTTTAGTAGAAGAGTTCTGATCATCTATATAATTTTCTATAATTTTGCTTCCTCTTTGTGTTTTGTACAAGACGATTTTGTATTCTTGACTCATATACCCACTATAGAGTAGACATGTGTATTTGTCAGCTGTTTATAAGCCGCAAATCCTATGCTTTAGGGCATATTAAGGATGTAAAAAAACCTATATCAGTCTTGTCTAGTGTCTAGAGTCCAGAGTCTCACCTCTCCATCATTTCCTCATAAACCGCTTGGGCCACGTCCTCAAAGAAGTTCACTATATCTTTTAGTTGCCTCCTTAATATCCCCATAGAATAATTGGTTACCATTTGCAAGAAGAAGACCTTTATCACAATATTTTTCGAGTTGTTCGGCTCCGTGACTAACCATTACCATAGTGCTTCCGCTCTTTCTGAATTGTTCCATTCGATTTAAACATTTTTTTTGGAATTTTACGTCTCCGACAGCTAGAATTTCATCGACAAGTAGAATGTCTGGAGTTTCCGCTACTGCAACTGAGAATGCAAGACGCGTATACATTCCTGATGAATAATATTTTATTGGTTGATCCATAAACTCTTCCAATTCTGCAAATGCCACTATTTCGTCATATAGTAGTTCCATCTGCTTTTTTTTGATACCTAATATAGAGCCATTGAGAAAGACATTTTCCCTCCCTGTTAATTCTGGGTGAAACCCCGCACCAAGTTCAATTAAAGGAGCTATTCTTCCATGTACTGTAATTCGTCCATCACTCGGTTTAGTGACACCAGCTATTATTTTTAGAAGCGTAGATTTTCCGGATCCATTTCTTCCCAAAATACCCAGAGATTCTCCTTTTTTGATTTCAATATTTATATGGTTGAGTGCATTAAATTGGATAGTTGTTTCTTGTCTTCCAATAAGAGCAGGAATAAATTCCTTGAAAGTCCTGTGTTTTTGCAGGCGATATTTTTTGCAAATGTTTTCACATTTGATGGCGATAATAGTGTTAGACATAGTCTGCAAACTCTCCCTCAAATTTCTTAAATAGTAAAAAGCCAAAAAGAAATACGCCAATAGACATGAGAAGTGCTATCCCCAAACTGTTTAAATTCGGTCCTGACCCCGATAGCATTACTTGGCGAAATGCATTAATAATGACAGCCATGGGATTAAGCGTAAAGATAAAACGATACCGCGCTGGCAACATTTCTGCTGGATACATAATAGGAGTCAAATACATCCATACCATTAAAACAAGGTTAAGAAGGTATTGTATATCCCGATAAAACAGGTTGAAAGTCGCCAAAATGAGGGACAATCCCATGGTAAAAATAAGTTGTATCACGAGTATAAGGGGAATCCACAGTATGTTGATACTAATCGATGTCCAGTAGAAAATAAAAAGAACCACGAGGACAATACACGAATAAAAAAAGTCTACTATTTTGGCGATAATAGTCGCATAGACAAGAATTTCCCTCGGAAAATAGATTTTAGTTATAAGATTGCTATTGCCTACAAGTGCACTGGTAGATGATGTTAAGCTTTGGGTAAATAAATTCCAAGGTATAAGAGCAACCGATAAAAAAATAATGAAGGGAACTCCCAAGGAATTAACTTTCAAAATGGTTGAAAAAACAAAATTCATGACCAAAAGTTGAGCGAGAGGATTGATAATAACCCACGCGTAGCCCAATATTGACTGTTTATATCGCTGAGTTACTTCTCGGTGGGCCAAATTCCAAAGAAGCTCCCGATAAAACCAAAACAGCTTCAAATTCAAAGCTAATTTTTTTGCCTTTTCCCAGGTTGCAGACATATAGATAGTTCATTTTAGCACACTTCGCCCTGTACTTCATTTGACTATGCGTGCTCAAGCCCCTATAGTATAGGTTTATGAAAGAACAGGAAAAAGATGTACGGGTACACATTGTTCATTTGAGAGAGGAATTGTTACTGTCGGAGCACCAATTATTTTATCGTATCTACCACGCTTTGCCACTGAAGAGAACGGGCAGGGAGGTCTCGGAAAAAAACGTATCGTCTAAAACCGAAAATACTCTTGCCTCTTTATTGGCATACAAGACAAAACTTGAAAATCTAAAAAAATCTCCCTTTATTTTTATTGTGCATACAATTAATCTTGTTCATACCTTACTATTTGTTATTCCTCACCATCTTGCCCTTGAAAAAATTAAAAGAGAGTTTTTAGCTCATAAGCTAAAACAACAATCATTACCTGATATTATCAACTTTGGTGTTATTCCTTACAACTTTCGTAAACTGAGACAACAGCACTTAGCCGAAGAGCTTGCAAAAAAAGGACATCGAATCTTTTATATTGAAAACCAATTCACTACTCCAGAAAAATATTATCCCGGGTATTTTGTAACTCAAAAGTACAAAAATGTTTTTATAATAAAATTATATTCCCAGAGGGATGTTGCAATCTATCATCAAATTCCAACCAAAAAGGAAATCACCTCAATGTATGCATCCCTTAAGAAGTTGATGCACGATGCTTTTATCAAAAACTATGTGGTAAAGATCGATCATCCTTTTTGGACCTATTTATTGGACCATCTTTCTTCCCCGGTCATCTATGATTGTATGGATGATTATGCAGGATTTGAGATAACAGGAAAACATATAGGGAAACTTGAAAAAAAACTGGTCAAAAAATGCGATCTGACTCTCGTTTGTTCCGATTTACTCCTTGAAAAAATAGTAAAGTTCAAGCCAAAAAAAACACTTATCCTTAAAAATGCCTGTGAGTACGATCATTTTTCTATTGCTTCGCGCCCAGCGACCAGCGACCGGAAAACAATTGGATTCTTTGGAGCGCTCGGAGAGTGGGTTGATGATAAACTTATTGCGCTGATAGCAAAAAAGTATCCACATGCATCAATTGTTCTTATCGGAGAAGTCCAAAATGTCGCTATAACACGCTGTGCAGCACGGTACAAAAATATTGTACTCCTGGGCGAAAAACCTTACGACTCTTTGCCGCACTATCTTAGGACGTTTGACGTCTGTATTATTCCGTTTAAGGTAAACAGTCATACCACCCTCATTGATCCGGTAAAGTTGTATGAATATTTTGCCTCTGGAAGAGCGGTTGTCTCTACGGCAATAGAGGAAATAAAACGGTTTGAAGGGCCGCTCTATTACTCCCATTCACCTGCTGATTTCATTGAAAATATAAAAAAAGCGTTATCCGAAAATAGCAAAAACCTAAAAGCGCAAAGGCAAAAGATTGCATATGAGAATACATGGGAAAGACGCGCGGAGATATTACACGAAGAAATACAAAAAATCAGTAAATAGGATATAATAATTGCCAATGAATACATCTATAAAAAAAGTTGCGGTCATCGGACTCGGCTATGTAGGACTCCCTACTTATGTGGCTCTTCTTAAATCTGGGAAATATGAGGTTGTCGGCTATACGCGTTCACAAAAGAAGGTGAATGCAATAAATCAAGGAATCTCGCCCATTGAAGACGCGGATGTAATCGCCTATCTTAAAACCCATAAAGTACACGTCACCAATAAACAAAATGAGCTTAAAGATTGCCAAGTTTTTATCATCTGTGTCCCCACACCAGTAAAGGATGATTATGTACCTGATTACGAACCCGTCATTTCAGCAACGCAATTGGTAGCGCCATTTATGAAAAGGGGGAGTCATTATGTACTTGAGTCAACGGTAAACCCGGGGACGTGTGAAGAAATTGTCGCGCCGATTCTTCAGAAGGAAACGGGGCTCAAGGCAGGCATTGACTTTAATATTGCCCATTGTCCCGAACGCATAAATCCTGGAGATCCCAAATGGAATATTTATAATATCAATAGAAACATAGGATCAATAAGCAAGAAAATGAATAGGGAAGTTGCTGCCTTTTATCGGACATTCATTAGTGAAGGAATAATCAATGAAGTAAATTCTCTCAAAGTTGCAGAAGCAACTAAAATAATCGAAAATACGTTCCGCGATATCAACATCGCCTATGTGAATGAACTTGCCCAGTCGTTTGACATTATGGGTATTGATCTTCATGAAACCATTAAGGCATCATCCAACAAGCAGTTCGCATTTATGCCACACTGGCCTGGATGTGGGGTGGGCGGGCATTGTATCGCAGTAGATCCATACTATCTTATACGTCGTGCGAGTCTTGACGGGTTTAATCACCAGTTTTTAAAAAATGCGAGAGAAATCAACAACAGTATGCCCGCATACACAATACAGCGACTCCTGCTTGCTCTCAATGAAGTACAGTTACCACTTAAAGGAACAAAAGTCGCATTACTGGGATTAAGCTATAAACCCAATATTGGCGATATCCGCGAAAGCCCCAGTCTCATAATAGAAAAAGAGCTGAAAGAATTGGGAGCGGATATATCTGTCTACGACCCGTATGTACAACGAGCAGAAAAGAATTTGTTTCAAGTTGTCAAAAATGCAAAAGCCATTATAGTTGCAACTGCCCATAAGGAAATAAGAGAACAACTCCTTGCGCTTTTACCCAAAACAAAGGTAAAAGTCATTGTTGATGGAAGAAATTGCCTAGACAAGGAAAAAATTATAAAATGTGGAATAGTATATAGGGGAATAGGAAGATAATATATGAAAAAACTAGGTATCGGCGTCATCGGTCTAGGACGTATATTTCAGCGTCATTACAACGACTCCATAAAACAGCTTGCCGAAGTGGAGTTGGTTGCTGTGTGTGATAATAAAAAAGAAATTGCGGAGAAAGTTGGGAAAGAAGAGAAAGTAAAATTCTACACAGATTATCATACATTGATAGCAGATCCGAAAGTGGATGTTGTCGCCATAGCAACGCCCAATGGGTTCCATAATGAAATGGGATTGGCTGTTGCGAAGGCAGGGAAACACTGCATAATGGAAAAACCGATTTCCCAAAACTATGGTGATGCCAAGAAATTAGTTCAGGCGTTTAATAAGTCGAAGGGTCGCCTATTTCCGGTTTTACAGGTCCGCTATAATCCTGCTGTACAAACACTCCGTACTGCAATACAAAATAATCTTCTTGGAAAGATTTTGACTGCTTCAGTGATAATTAGATGGACACGACCACAACAGTATTTTGATGAAAGCGACTGGAAAGGAACTCTTAAACTCGATGGTGGAACTCTACTTACACAAGCAATTCACTATGTGGATATCATGCAGTATATATTAGGTCCAGCAAAATCATTATTTGGAAAGCTCGATAGAGTTGCTCACACAATTGAAGCTGAGGATATTGCAAATGCAATAATTGACCTCAAGTCCGGAACAAGAGTTAATCTTGAATTCACGGTTTGCACATATCCTCATAATCTTGAGTGTTCTCTTACCGTACTCGGGGAGAAGGGCACTGTAAAGATCGGGGGAACAGCAATGAATAAATGTGAGTTATGGGAAGTAAAAGACACCCCTATGCCATTCATACCCGAGGGTCTCAACCCCAATATATATGCGGGAGGCATGTATGTTGGCTCATGTCCCAATCATAAATCGATATATGAAAATATGATAAATGTGTTGGTATATAAGAAAAATTCCTTCATCAAGGGGGATGACGCATTGGAATCCCTTCGAATTATCGATGGCATTAAAAAATCGAGTGACGAAAAAAAAGAAATAATGCTTTAGCTGTGTCATTTTATGAAACCATATATTCACGAAAGTTCAATCGTTGATGACCATGTAAAGGTGGGAGATAATACAAAAATCTGGCATTTTTCGCATGTTTCTTCAGGCGCTACCATTGGCAAAAACTGCTCACTTGGACAAAACGTATTTATCGGTAATAATGTAGTGATAGGTAGTAACGTAAAAATACAAAATAACGTATCGGTCTATGAGGGAGTCACTTTGGAAGATAATGTTTTCTGTGGTCCTTCCTGCGTATTTACCAATGTCCGTCAACCAAGAAGCGAATTCCCCGTGCATAAAAAATACGACAAAACCCTTATCAAAAAAGGCGTGACCATCGGAGCCAACGTCACTATAGTCTGTGGCGTAACTATCGGTAAATATGCATTTATCGGTGCAGGATCCGTGGTGACAAAAGATATTCCAGATTTTGCACTTGTCTATGACAATCCCGCACGAGTACATGGAAAAGTGAATGAAAAAGGCGAAAAAATACTATGAAAATACCTATTTTAGATCTTAACGCACAATATAAAACAATTAAAAAAGAAATTGATAATGCCATCAAAACGGTCATTACGGAATCCTCATTCATAGGAGGAAAACATGTGGAGGAGTTGGAGAAAAACATTGCTCACTACTGTGGCACTAAGTACGCCGTCGCGCTCAACTCAGGAACAGATGCACTGTATCTTTCGTTATATGCACTTGGAATAGGGAAGGGCGATGAGGTGATAACATCTCCTTTTTCCTTTTTTGCCACTGCTGAAGTCATTGCAAAAGTGGGAGCTACTCCCGTTTTTGTAGATATAGATCCTACAACTTTCAACATAAACCCCCAGTTAATTGAAAAAGCAATTACTAAAAAAACCAAGGCAATTATCCCTGTGCATTTATTCGGTCAGACCGCGGAAATGGACAAGATAAACGCTTTGGCTAAGAAATATGGATTCTTCGTCATCGAAGATGCCTGCCAGGCCATAGGAGCCACTTACAAGGGCAAAAAAACCGGCAATCTGGGTGACATCGGCGCTTTCAGTTTTTTCCCTTCAAAAAACTTAGGCGCATACGGCGACGGGGGAATGCTAACGACCAACGACCAACGACTAGCGACTAGAGTCCGGATACTGCGTAATCATGGGTCGAAAGTGAAGTACTATAACGATGAGATTGGTGTCAGTAGTAGGCTAGATGGGCTCCAAGCAGCCATTTTAAATGTTAAATTAAGGCATTTAGACAAATGGAACAAAGAACGTAACCGCGTCGCCCAAACCTATTCAAAATTACTTAAAGATATTCCCTGGCTCTCCCTGCCCAATTCTAGCGACCAACGACCTAGACCAAAGGTCTATCGCCCTTTGGGCGAAACGACTAACGACTTTTATCATGTCTTCCACCAATACACAATCCGCATTACCAATGGTAAACGTGATGAATTAAGAACCCATCTTGCGCAAAAGGGTATCCAAACCATGGTCTACTACCCAATAGCCCTTCATCTTCTCAAGGCAATGGAATACTTAGGGTATAAAAAAGGCTCCATGCCCGCGGCAGAAAAAGCGTGTGATGAAGTGCTGAGTCTGCCGATGTATCCTGAGTTGAAAGAAAGTGTAATTAATGTAATCTTAAAAAGTATTGCAGGTTTTCGTTAATTCTTTTTCATTATTTTTTCGTAATCCCTTTTCAGCCTTTTTGCTATTCTAATTGGGTCATGCCATCGTTCAACAAACTGTCTACTTTTTTTTCCAATTGATACGAGTTTATTCTTGTCTACGGTTATATATTTTTTGAGAACTCGATATATTGTGTCTGGAGTCGCATTAATTACCGGTAATTCATCCTTCATCTTAGTCGGTATAAACTTCAAATCTTCTTCTCTGATATAAGCAATCACTGGCTTTCCAAGCGCCATAAGCTCAACTGCAAGTCCTCCATACCATCCCGCCAATAGTTGGTCTATAAGTATATCTGCCTTCTTATATATTTCCTTTGCACTCTCATTTGCCATATTCTCGACAAGGACGAATTGTATTGGATAACCCTCTTTTTTTAGTTTTTCTATCGCTTCTATTATGTATTTAGTTCCCTTGATTATTCGATCCGTTGGTGCATGGACAATTGTAATAGCACGCCCTTTGATGCTTGGTGAATAACTTGGTTGCCATTCATCCATATTTACATGTGTATAAGGAAGAAACTGTGCTCGTTTTGGTAATATATATAATAAATCCGGATTAAGTGCGTATATTTTGTCAGCATATTTTTCAAACATCTTTATTTTCAACTTTTTGAAAGTCTCTTGCGACGGAGAATAGTAATGTGCTGAAACTTCATTTGCAAAAGTAATCCTAAAATATCTTTTACAATAATCTCCTTGCCGCGCATCATCCCCTTGAAAAGTAACAACTATACCTTTCTTAAATATTTTTAGTAAAAATAAATCTTTTAAGATAAAAAGTCGTATATAAAAACTATGGATCTTTTTATAAATAGGGTAGGTATATTTTTCTTCTATTGACCAATCAGGCATGAGGGTAGATCCCGCATTGAAATGCACAACGTCAAACCTGAAAAGAATTTTGAGTAATAAAATCCACCTTTTATATTCCCTAACCAAAAACTTTTCATTTCCAATAAGTTCATCGCTTTGAAATGTATATGTATTTTTT
>Ga0210054_1002443_pt1 | contig 14594 bp, 6 predicted proteins | sample CryGeymeta201516_FD_185470 | JGI IMG/M metagenome (GOLD analysis project Ga0210054, IMG submission 185470) | Groundwater microbial communities from Crystal Geyser aquifers in Utah, USA - Crystal Geyser metaG 2015-16 (SPAdes) (version 2) | ecosystem: Environmental > Aquatic > Deep subsurface >... | reverse complement strand
GAAAGGCTCGCCTGCGGTAGCCACATCCGCGAAGTTGAAGCTGTTGCCACCCTCCGTGAGGACATTGGCCGCATTGCCGCTCCAGCCTGTTGCACCATTGGAAAAGTCGCCATTGGCCACCAAATTGTTGGCGGCAGGTGGAGGAGGCGTTGTATCGGCTTGACTGAAGTACATATTGTCAAAGTAAACCTTGACAGGCTGTCCCGTGTCGGCTCTTGCCGCAGTGATGATGATTTGTGCGATGTTGTTCCTGCTAGCGCTGCCTCCTCCTGCGACGGTGAAGGAAGACAATGGAATTGAAAGTCGCTGCCAACTACCTCCAGTAACAGGATTGACCAAATACTGAATGGCGCTGGTTTCACCGCTTCCATCGTGGTTGGATAATTTGATGTTGATAACCTGCCCCGCTGGAAGAGGTGTATCAATCCAGTAATCTAAATTGAAAGTCGTGTAGGCCGTCGCATCGAACTTGCTGCTAACAAATGAGATACCAGCAAACTCTTTACCAGCTGCCGACATATCGATGGTTTTGTAGTTGTTGCCTGCAATCACGCCGTCGGTGATGCGAGCTGAAGCTGCCCCCCAATCTGGACCCCATTCATCAACGGCCACGTTGCTATAGGAGTCGCTGAAAATCGATTTCACATTGGCAGCCGAAGCAGTCGGCACGGACGCTGCAGCGGTGGGGCCGCCTGCAGGTGCGGTCGGTGTATCCAACACCAATTCCACATCATCAATCACAACTTGACCCGTGTCAGCGCCCATATCGAAAATCACGCGACTGGTCGAACTGGCAAAGTTGGAGGTCAAACTCAACTCAAAAGTCTGTTGTGTGGTGGTGAGATTGACTGGCTGGGTCACGTTGGTCCATGGATCTTGATTGAGACCGATACCAGCAAGCATTGTTCTGGCGCGGTTTGACGAGGCCTTGAAACGCAATTTGTAGCCAACGCCTGAATTGGGTATGTTCAAAACATACGAGAGATTGACGGCGAAAGGCTCGCCTGCGGTAGCCACATCCGCGAAGTTGAAGCTGTTGCCACCCTCCGTGAGGACATTGGCCGCATTGCCGCTCCAGCCTGTTGCACCATTGGAAAAGTCGCCATTGGCCACCAAATTGGTCGCATTTCCGGTGCTGGGAGTTCCAGTCAATGCTTGAGTTAGTTGACCGCCCAGCGCAGCCGTTGCATCGCTCGGCACACCAGTCATTCCTGCTTGGTTGGTTTGGATGAAGGTCGTGATGGTGGTGTTTAGCTGCTGCGTCTTTGTTGTGCTCGTCACTGAACTGTTGGCCGCACTCAGTATGGCGTCGCCCTGAAACTTCAGTGCCCCTGCCACAACTTGCGCGAATGTGTCGGAGTTCAACCCGGACACGCCCTGAATGACTGCCGCTGGCAAGGTCGTTGAGGCCTTCACGCGCTCAATAACCGCTTTGCTCACTGCCACGGCGACGGACTCCGAAATCGTGCCGCCAGAGACAAATGCTGGGTTTGCGGCAAGCGCCTGCGCCATGGCAACAGCCACCTCACTGTAAATTGCCGGCTTCGCCGCATCGCCACCACTGGCAGCCAAGCCCGCGAAAGCCTCCGTTAGTTTCTGCGCAAACTGCTGCACCGCAAGCGTCTTCTTGAACAAATCCGGGTTGACCAGCGTACCGGCTGAAGTCAAAGCAGGGTCGGTATTGGTCAAGTCTGTATCCGCAGGCAGACCAAGCGAAGCGTTCACCTGGCTTTGGGTCATGCCACCCGCCAACAGGGTGGTGAGCGGTGTCACCATCTTGGAACCGGCGGGGGCCCTGAGCGTGCCTGTGAAGGACAGCTTGGTGTCTACGTTGGTACCGCCCGTTAACGTCAAAGTGGAATCACATCCCTCTGGAAACCGGAAGAAACCGGCTGAATCGGTCTTGACAACGACACCGGACGCATCGCACTTGATTGAAGAACCTTCTAGGTAGCCATCTACGGCATAGCCAGTCGACGCAGTTGGCGAAAACGGGGCACCCGCATCGCCACCACCGCACGCACTCAACAGCGTGGCCGTGGCCACGGCGCTCGCCAAGGCGGTGAAATACTTTCCAATTTGCTTCATTGCAGGGTCTCCTGACAGGTGGGATGGTGTGAATACGCCGAAACAGAAAGCGCATTCATGAAAGCGCTTTCACGTAATGTAGATAAATTTGATGCGCTTGGCACTAGGGCTTTCCCTTGGTTTTGGATTAGGGCTTCCCCTAACTAACTGGCATCTTCCAACCAAATGTTGCAGGCGCAACCGCTGCAAAGTTCATGCTGTTTATAGCTGGTAAACCCGGACATAGTCCACCACCATCTGGTCAGAAACAAACCCAATCGGCACGGCACCGCCTAAATCGCCGCCCATGGCCAGGTTGAGAATCAGGTACTGCGGGTTGTCAAACGGCCAAGTGTTGCTATCAAAAGGCGTTGGTTTGGTGTAGGTGAAGTAAGTAACGCCATCGACGCCAATTGCCACCTTGCCCCCGTCCCATATAAGTTGGTAGCTATGAAAATTAGTGCAGGCATCGGGTACGGATTTGCTGGAGCCCTGTCCTGCACCCAGGAAGCCATTGAAGTAGTTGTAGGCCCGCGTGTGGATGGTGCCCAGCACCACGGTTTTGTCGGCAGCGCTGCCGCCGCGCTGCTCCATCAGGTCAATTTCGCCATCGTCGGGCCACACCCCGCCAGTGCCAAGCATCCAAATGGCCGGCCAGGTTCCCCAGCTACAAGGGAGCTTGGCGCGCACTTCAAAAAAGCCATACGTCCAACTCGCCTTGCCGCGGCTGACCATGCGGGCCGAGGTGTAGGCCTGGTTGCCGTAGTCGGCAGCGGTGGCCAGGCTTTCTTTGCGTGCGGTAATGATCAGGTTGCCCCCCAGCACCAAGGCGTTTTCAAGGCGATTGGCAGCGTAGTACTGCAGTTCGTTGTTGTACCAGCCAAGCTTGTTGCGATCAGTGTCGTAACCCCATTTGCTTGCATCGGGCAAGCCGTCCACGCTGAATTCATCAGACCAAACCAGCCGGGTAAATTCCGCCAGCGTTGCCACTGCGGGGATGGCGGGAGAGACTGGCGCGGGCGGTGAGGGGGCCGCGGGTGTTGCAGGTGTTGCAGGCGCCGACACCACTGGCACGGGATCCGATGAGCCACCCCCACCGCAGCCCACCAACGCAGACACGAGCAATAGGCCGGCAGTTGCGGTGGCGGTGGCGCGGCGCATCACAGGCGGCCGAGCGTCCCTGGGGCAACGGTCAAAGTCTTGCCGTCACTGAACTTGACGTTGATGGGCGCTTTGCCAGCGTTGTACGCCAGATAAGTCTTGCGACCATCGGGGCGCTTGAACACGCTGTAGAGCGTGGTGTCGGCGGTGACGCTGAAATCTGGCGTGCCCATGGCCTGCAAGCTCTGCATCCAGTGCAATGTATGGGTGCGGGTGTCGCCTGCTTCCACACTGCCGAACCGGTCCCATTGGTCCAAAGCGGCTGCGGGGTCGGCCAATGCGAGGTATTTGGCAAAAATGTCTTGCCAGACGTCTTTTGGCGGCGGGTTGGTCGGGAATTTGCCGATGGCGTTATAGGTGTCAGTCTCAGGCTTCAACGCGGCCACATTGCGTTTGACGTAATCCGGGTCTTGCCCAAGGTAGGTTGAGAACGTGGTGATGGGCAGCAGGTTGATGCCCTTGGTCTGGCGCGGCTCGTCGGTCCACCAGGTCTTGTGCGCGTAGCGACCGCCAAACACCCAACTGGCTTCCATGTTTTTGTACTCGGGCGGGAACACCTGCTTGTGAACATCAAACCAGTAGTGGCTCACCGCATCGATTTCGGTGGTGTAGAGGTAGATGCCTAGGTCACGCAGTTCACGATTACCGGTGACTTCGCCCCACAGAATGATGCTGGCCCAGGCGTTGATGGCTTCTGAAGTGGATTCCTGGCCATTGCCAAAGTCGTACAGGCCAACGCCCGATGCCATTGAAAAGCCGGAATAGGGGTCAAAGGGCCGCAGGAATGGAAAGTCTGTAGCGCCGCGTTGCCCATTGGCAATATCTTTCACCAGCAGGTCCACCATGCCACCCCATTTATCCTTGGCTCCCCAGGATGGGTCGCGCATGGTGAGCTCTGCCGCTGCACGGATCCAGTAGCCGTAGTGAAAGTGGTGGTCATTCATCTCGGCGGCAGCAAAGAACTCATCAGGGTAGGTGACCATCGTCCCCAGAGCCTTGCTGTAATGGAAATAGCTGCGCCCAGTGCCGCCAAACCACCATTCCATCCGATCACGGGCAAGTGCCAGCAATTGGTCTCGCTTGTCGTTATCACCCTGCTGCTCAGCTATTGCTGCCAGCTGGGTTGCGCGCGTGAGCCCCTTGCCCTGCCAGTACGCGCTGGTGCGCCAGTTGTCTTTGTTTTCTTGCCCAGGGATGAGTTCGCGGCGTTTGCGAAAGTCTTTCTTCAGCAGGTCGTTCACCTCAGTTGCGCCTGCATCCTCCTTGATGCCAGGCCAGTACGGCAGCACGCCCTGATAAGTACGTTCGACCTTGAACTGGCTGGCCGCCAGCAAGCGGATCTTGCCGCGAATGCTGTCATAAGCCGGACCCAGTTTGTCTGCAACCGATGTATTGTTGAACCACTGGTGCGGATACAACCCCAGCAGCGGTCCATTGTCGGCACCTTCCATCACGCGGGTCTTGGTGGTAAAGGTGGTCTGGACCTTGCTGGTGGCGGGGTCGAAGCGCCAATCCACATGCGTGTCTAGCAGGAACGCATAGGCGTGACGGGTGAGCAGTTGCAGGTTCTCCAGGCGGTCATCTGGCAAGGCCGCTGCCGACAGGTAGCCCTTGCCCGCAGGCAGGCGACCCACCCATTCGGTAGGCGAGACCTGTTCCCAGCGCACACCAGTGGGACCGAACAGTGCATAAGGCTTGCCACCAATGCGAAGGGCGAGCACACGGGCATCCGCCTCAGGGGCAAATCGCTCGCCGGCCGATGGCAGCTTGACGCGCACATCGCCGCGCGACAGTGTGATTTGCGCGTAAGGGCTGCCGTGCGCCACGGTTACCTGCATCAGGTCGGCGCCGCGGTCCATGGCAATGTCAACCGCCCAATCAGTCGCCTTAGCCAGTTTGGCCGGGCCGGGCTCAAAAGCCACCGGCGAGATCACTAGTGCGTCGCGGTGCGGGTAATGAATCTCGGTCGTCTTGAATTCAGTCGGTACTACCTGCTTGGTGGGCAGGGCCAGCTCCAGGCCAGCGGGTGTGGTCCGGACTGTCAGCGGGTGGGCAAACAGCGCCTCGGGCTTGGGGTTGAAGATCAGCGTTGAATACCACTGATTGGTGGGTGCGGGGAGCTTGAGCATCGCCTCAGAGCGGTACGGTGCAACCGGTGGTGCCTTGTCGCCCTCTTTGGGACTCAGAAGGTAGGCTCCTGCACCCATTTTGACTGGTTGGGCCACGGCGCTTGCGAGTGCGCCAGTCACCAGCACCACGGCCAGGCAGATGCTTCTTATAAATCGCATTATTGGCTCCTTTGAGTTCAGTAAATGTTGATGGGCACATGATACTGAAAGCGCTTTCAAATAACACTTCGCGTTTACCCCTGATGGTTTACCCCTACGCTTTCGGTTCTATGGAAAGGCTTTTTTAACCAAACTAGGGAAAACACGGAGGAAAGAGTGATTGACGTGCGCAGGAGTCGGTCTATACACTGCTGAAAGCGCTTTCATCATTTTTACCGAGCTCAATTTATGAATATCAATTTAAGCAGTCGGCCTGCTGCGGCAGGGCAAGATTTCAAGAGGGTCGAAGCGGTGTCCTCGGTCTGGATACGGACCGGTTTGATGTTGGCTTCATTGGCTTTGCCGACTGCCAGTCAAGCGCTGGAGTTTGGGCCCGACGGCATGTTCAGCATTACCGGGTTTGCCGAGGTTTCGCTGACCTACGTGAACAACCAATGCCTTTCGGGTGGATGTCAGTTCAGTCCGGAGACAGACCGCCAGCGCGTATGGGCTGACGATGTGGTGCCTGGTCGGCCATTGGGCCGCCGAGATGTGACTTTTACGCAGGTCCAACCGTATTTCGGTTTCAAATATGACTTGGGTAAAGGCTACAAACTCAATGCCATGTACAGCCAACGCTGGCGCGACGGATCACCGGATGTACCCGGCTTTGTTTATGAACAAAACGTAGCCGTCAGTCATGAGGACTACGGCCGCCTGGCGATTGGCCATATGACATCGCGAACCTGGAATCTGGCCGATTACCCTTATGCAACCAATCTGAGTCTGTCATCTGCCTGGGCTGCCAGCGGTGCGGGCTACCGCATGTTGACCCAGGCACTGCGTTACACGTCTCGCGTTTTTGACGTCGCTGATGGCGATTTGGTGTTGGAAGCCACGTATGACCGCGGTGATACCGCTTTCAAAATTCACAAGCCTCGGTTTATTGAGCTTTGGGCGCACTACGGTAAGGGGCCCTTGTCTTTGGATGCGACTTACCAGGATACGCGCAACGGTGGGCCGGTTGCTTGGGGTCTTGCACCGTTCAAAGCAGTTGGTTATCAGGAAGCAGCCGATAGCAAGGTTGGTGAGTCGGGTCAAAGTGTGGTGATGATTCAGGCCATTTATCAATACAGTCCGCAGATTGAATTGTCTGGCGCGCTTCGACGCAATCGCTGGAGCGGCGCTTATGCCGCCATCATTGACAGTACACCACCGGCACAGTGGAACAACATGTGGAACGTGGACTGGGGGGGTACGCTCAATGGGGTTGCGAACCCTGGCTATCCTGCCACATCGACGGATTGGTCAGTCGGCGTTCGTTACCGCATGGACAAATGGTCGTTTAGTACGGGCATGGCTCATCTGGGGCGCGCCAGCACCGACAACCCAAGCGAACGAGGCCAAAGCAATTCAGTTTTGGTGAATACCGCGCGCGTCAGTTACGAGTACAAACGTGGTCTCGAGTTCTATGTGTCTGGTGGCGTTTTGCATTACGACAAGCAGGGCTTGTCACCGCTGTCGTTGCCATCGAATGCTTCCATTGAGAACATCGACTCACGGGTTACGCGGGACGGCAACTGGATTGGCGTTGGCGCCGTGTACACGTTTTAAGCTCGATAGCCCCAAGGATTTACCATGAAATTCAATCAAGAAACATCTCTGACTGCTTTCGTAGCTAGGCTTGCGCGTGCGGCGTTGGCGCTAACTGCCACAGCATTGCTGGTGGCATGTGGCGGTGGTGGTACGGTGACTGTGGATGCACCGCAAAGTGCTGTGGCCACCACTAACCTCCGTGCGTTACCCACAGAATATTTGGCACGCAAGGCCGTTAGCTATTCGCCGTTTCGCACGGGTAATCGCGACACTGAAATTCCCACAGAGGCTCACGTCGAACAGGATTTGAATTTGCTGGTTGCCGGTAATTTCAGGCTCATTCGTTTGTTTGACAGCTCTGACAAAGTGGCCAAATTGACGCTGGAGGTCATCAAGAACAAGGGTCTCGACATCAAAGTGCATTTGGGTGCCTACGTCAACAGCTACAAGTACGTGTACAACCCACCGGTCGTCGAGAGCATCAAGGCTGCAAACCAGGCCGAACTTGATCGCTTGATCAAGCTGGCGACCGATTACAAAGACATCGTTCTGGCAGTGAGTGTGGGTAACGAGACCATGGTGAGCTGGTCACCGGTGCCCATTGACCCCGAGGACATGGCTGCTTACATCAGTTATGTGCGTCCCAAGGTGACGCAACCCGTGACGACAGATGACAACTTTGTGTTTTATGCCGAGATACCCAAGCGTATTTCAGACCTGATCGACTTTGCGTCGATTCACACCTACACGGAGATTGATACCAAATTCCCGGATAGTCCGTACTTTTGGGATTGGCGTCAAGAAGGTGTAGCAGTCGTTGGCGGTGACAAGACCGCCAGAGCGACGGCCATGATGAATGCCGCGATGGTGGCAACGCGCGCGCAGTATCAAATGGTGCGAGACAGCCTGGACCGCAAGGGCCTGAGAAACGTACCGATTGTGATTGGCGAGACCGGCTGGAATGCCGAAGACGTCAATGGCTTGCGCTTCCGCACCAGCCCTGTCAATCAAAAGATGTACTTCTCTCGCTTGGAAACATGGCGCGCTGAAGGCCGTGTCGGATCAGGCCCATCGAACGTTTTCTATTTTGAGGCCTTTGATGAACCTTGGAAGGGTGGGGACGACAAATGGGGCTTGTTTAACGTCAACCGGCAGGCACGTTGTGTTGTTCAGGCGCTCTCTACGACATACACCCCAGAAGCAGGGGTCAGCTGCGCTGATTCGAATGTGAATGCGTTTGTTGCGCCTGTGCCAAATGCCGCCTTTGGATCAACCCAGTTCGCTGTTTACTCCGATGCGGCAGGGATAACTCAGGCAACTGGCTATGGCGTGGGCGGCTTCAGCAATGGTGCTGCTGGCTATGGCGATGTTGGCTCGACCGCGGCCAAGTACGACGGTTCGGTGGGCATGAACGTCATCCGGCCTGCAACTCTTGATTTCGGATGGGGTGTGTTGTTCTATCCACAAACGCCTTACCAGAGCGTCAATTTGGCTTCGTATGCCGCATCAGGAAAAGTCAATTTCTGGATCAAAACAGATTACCCTGGAAAGCTTGAAATTGGACTGTCCACCGATACCGTCCGAGGTGAGGCTCAGGAAGCGTACTTGCAGATAGCCAGTGGTAGTTACGGATACGTGAATGACAACAGCTGGCATCAAGTGTCGATTCCCTTACAGGCATTTTTGGCCGCGAATCCAAAGCTTGACTTTAGTATGGTGCTCAATCCGTTCGTGATTGCCGATCGATACAGCTACACCGGAAAGCCGAGCGGGTCGAATTTCCAGAATTCAATCTACGTGGATGGCATTATTTGGACACAGTAATCGTCAGGAGACTGCCTGAACGGCGGTCTCTTGTCCACATTTGATAGATTGATGGGTCGCTTGATCACTCGGTAGATATGCTTCCCAAGATTCACTGCTTTGTTACCGCACAAGGCGGGTCTTTTAGATTCGCCAAAAGTGAGTTAAACGAAGAAGGCCAAAAGGGAAACCGGGGTCTGCCTCCTTTGGTCGTCAGTATCCGTCAGCGTTTCCAAGCACTTGAAGGTTTCGGCGGTGCTTTTACAGAAGCGGCCGCCGTCACTTGGCAAAAGCTGAGTGCAGTTCGTCAAGAAGAAGTTCTGAAGAACTACTTCGACAGCGAGCAAGGCCACGGCTACAGCCTGTGCCGGGTTCACATGAACAGCTGCGACTTTTCGCTGGGCAACTATGCCCATGTGGAAACACCAGGCGATGTGGATTTGGCTGGGTTCAATATTGAGCGTGACAAGCAGGCGCTGCTGCCCTTCATCAAAGCAGCGCAGCGCGTGGCCAAGCAGCCCATCAAGCTGCTGGTGTCGCCCTGGAGTCCACCTGCCTGGATGAAAAGTAATGGGCAGATGAACAATGGCGGCTTTTTGTTACCGCAGTTTCGCCAGGCCTGGGCGCAATGCTTTGTGCGATTCATTCAAGCCTACGCAGCCGAAGGGGTGCCAGTGTGGGCGGTGTCCGTGCAAAACGAGCCAGCAGCTACCCAGCGCTGGGATTCCTGCATTTACAGCGCCGAAGAAGAGCGTGACTTTGTGCGCGACCACCTGGGGCCAGCCTTGACAACGGCTGGTTTGGGACACATCAAGATCGTGATCTGGGATCACAACCGGGATCATTTGGTAGAGCGAGCCAGTGTGGTGTATTCGGACCCCGATGCCGCGAAGTACGTGTGGGGTGCTGGATTTCATTGGTACGGTGAACCTCACTTTGAGCAAGTGCAACTCACCCACGACGCCTGGCCGGACAAGCAGTTGTTGTTCACCGAAGGTTGCCAGGAAGGTGGTCCACACACAGGCTCGTGGGACTTAGGCGAGCGTTACGCCCACAACATCATCAACGACCTGAACCGCTGGACAGTGGGTTGGATCGACTGGAACCTGATGCTCGATGAAACCGGTGGACCAAACCATGTAGGCAACTTGTGTAGTGCGCCTATCTTGGCAAACACCGTCAATGACACGCTGATGCACCAAAGCTCGTACTACTACCTGGGGCATTTCAGCCGTTTCATCAAACCAGGTGCCCAACGTGTGCTCTGCGCCGCCAGCCGGCAAGACCTGGAGAGCACCGCGTTTGTCAACCCGGATGGCTCGGTGGCCGTGGTGGTGATGAACCGCACTGACCAAGCCATTGCCTTCGCACTAAAACTAGGAATTGAAACTGCGGCCACTGAGCTGCCGCCGCACTCTATCGCCACTTACCTTACAAACAGCGTTTAGGGCGATAGACAATTTAAGCTTTAGCCCAAAGTGATTACCAAATTCTGCAATTTGCCATCGCGCAGGTCACCCGCCATAGGCTCAGGCAACGAGTCACCCGTATGGGTTTGCGTTGTGCCTTCGGCATAGGTCAACTCGAATGCCACCGGCGCGACAGCATCTTGCCCAAAGGTGTTTTGCCGTTTGGGATTGTTGTAAACCACCCAAGTCTTGCCAAACAGTTTGAAGCCAAAGCTGTTTGCTGCAAAGCCGCCACTGGCCTGGCTGGTAAACAACCAATCGGCTAGTACCGGTTGTGGTTTAAAGCGCAGCTCGCCCGCCTCCACCAAAAACGGCGCAGCGCCCAGCCCCATGTGCAGCACCATGCTGATCCATTCCGCAGTGGCACCGCTCAAACGCGCAACAAAGCCCACCCCGTGCACCTTGGCATCCGGGAAGCGGCTGCTGGCAATGAAAGAGGAATTCTCCAGCGGAGAGCGGCCGTAAGTGCTTGGGTCAAGAAAGGCGACGAGTCCTTTTTGCAAGTCAGCAAAAAATTCGGCGTGCAGCCCGCTGCGCAGCGTCTCCAGCAGAAACTTGTAGTGCATGTGCAAAAAGATGGATTCGTTCTCCAGCCAGCCTGGCGCAAATATTTTGCTGCGTCCAATTTCAAAACTCATGTCATCCAGCGGCGCATTGACTCTGTACATACCCAGCTTGGTGTCATACAGCATAGAGGCACGAACCGCCTCGTAAAGCGCCTTGGCTTCGACCGCAGAGCCGACAGTGCGCAGCGCCTGAACGGTACCTTCCAGGAACGCGCTGACTGGTTTGTGGCGGAACTTGAGTGCGTGCACATGCACAACAGGTGTTTCGTCGTCGGCGCCACGCTCGGCCGGCTCAGGAGCCAAAATTTCATGCTCGGCAATTTCGTTGATGTAATAGCTCACTGGCAGGCCATGTGCGTCTCTGGCTTTGGCAAGACCACGGCTCAGGGTGGCATGAACTGCATCGAATAAAGCTGAAAGGACGTCGCTTGTGAGCCGCTCAGTGTCGCCTGCAATACCCAGCCGGGTTTGGTGCCTGAAAGACTCCCGGGTACTGGCGAGCTGGTCCCATGTTGGGTAGAAGCCATGCGGATCGGCGTTGTTCAAGATACGGGTGACAGAGCGAATCAGGTCTGCTACTTCTGCCGGAAATTCAATCGGCTGCGCGACATCGTAAGCTGCAAGTCCGTGGCGAGCAAAGGTGATAGCTCTTTGCAGCGCATACGCCTCGTGTGTGGACGACCCAAACAAGCCGGGCAAGCCGTTGAGCGCATCGCACCAACCAGGCTTTTCGGTTTCCATCTCCAGGGCAACTCCGAAGGGATCAAACAGCGTGGCTTTGACTGCCAGCAAACACACCAGCTTTTCAAACAAGGTGCTGCGATAAACAGCGCCGGTACCGTGCTGCGTGCGCATCAGCCTTGGATGCTCGGTGCGTTTGGCAATCAGCTTGGCTTTTTCGGCGTCTTGACCAACCGCATGCAATTGCCTGATCGAGCCATCAGTGCGCAACACGTATTTCTTTGCACGTGGCTGCACCACATGGTCGTTGTCATAAAAGGTGTATTGCCGTTGCCCAAAGAGCAGGGTAGGGGTCTGGTCGGGAAACAGGGACACAAAGCTGTCGAGCAAGTCGAGGTTGTAGAGCCAGTGATCCACCCAATACCCTTCACCATGGGTGGCGTCTTGAACCTTGTCGGCCAAGCCAATGATCGACTCAAACCAGGGTTGGGATATTTCTGGTGTGCCGTAGGCTTTGACCAGCGACTCCATCAGCGCGCCCGGGCTGAACGCGGTGCTCAGCTTGGCTTGCCATTTGGTGGTTTGTGCCAGGTGCCAGCGGCTGGCCAGTTGCTGCAATGCTTGTTGGGAGAGACAAAACTTCTCTGATTGGATGACAAGGGGGTTGTTGCCGTCGAGTTGGATAAGGTTGAAGAACGTTTCAATATTGCTGGCGCCTACACCGGCATAGGTGAAGTTTTCGGAGCGTCGGTTCTGGTTGACGTCGCGGAAATTGCCATTGCCTTGTGACCAGTAGCTTGGCGCGAGCTCAAACGCGTTGTAGTCGCGCTCCATGTCGCCGTGTTTGCGCGTGAAGGTATGAAACACCTGCGCACCGCTGGCACTGGGCACAACAACGGGTTGCCCACCGCGTAGCGTATTGTCCAAAAACGCCTGTCGTGTATAGGGGTCCAACGCTGGTGGCCCGGCCAGCAAGGCAAAGCGGTTACCGATGTCCCCAATGAGTTGCGCGTTGACCGCGCGCCGCTCAGCGCCGTAGCCAGGGCTGGCCGCTACATGCTCACGAAAAGAGCGCGCCGATTCCCACGCCGGAACCTGGCCGAAATAAGACTCCCACGACGAGACTTCACCGGGGTGCAAGGTCAAGGCGATCTGTGCAAACGCCGAGCCGGTCAGTGTGTCACGGCGCGACTCATAGGCATTGATGTCTGCGTTTGCCAAAAAGGCCAGCGGCGTGCGAAAACTGGTGTCGACACCGAACACCAGATCTGGATCGACGATCACAGGCACAGATTGACCCTGGTGCATGGTGAACGCGAAGAACCCTCCCTCAATCCATTGCACTTCGGGCTTGTCCGAGGGTTCGACCTTCAGCTTGAAAAAGGGCAGGTGTTCTGTGACGTGGCGGATTTCAGCAAACGCCTCCATGGTCCGCGACATCGATTTGAGGGGGGTGTCTTGCAGGCCAAATGGCACGATTTGCGGCAACCCATCCAGCACGTCGGCTTGGAGTGGGGTGGAGCCCATGTTTTCGATCGATACGCTACGAACCAGAGCGGGCAAGCTTTCTTGCGGCAGCGTGAAATAGACAACGCGTACACGCAAGCCCAGCGCTTGGTTGGTCTCCTCGATTTCAATCTCGTGAGGCCGCACGATCAACCGCTGCGTGCAATTCACGCCAGCGGTAACTAGAAACGGCTCGTACAGCGTGTGTTGGGTGTCCCTGAGCTGAATGAAGGTTCTAAAACCCAGCAGTGAAGTCAGCGCATAAGCCTTGTTGGCCGGGTAAAACTCCAGCATGGCGCCGTTTTTGTCGCGCACGCCAAAGCTGGAAATGCATTGCCCCCGATTGGTATAAAAAACCCACAGGGGTTTGCCCGTGGTTCCGGCGATGCCGGGCAAAAAGCTGGAGAAAGGCCGGACGGCGTTGAACCCGTTAACGTGAAAGCCATCGGCTTGCAATGCATAATTTTTAGTCATATTTTGGTGTTGTCATGACAACAAATTTCGTCAGATGAATCCACTGTGAATTCAGGCAAATTTGGGCTTGCCTTCTTTGTCCCATAGTCCCCAGTGGGCACCCACATCACCTTCAGCCCCCACCTTCCAGGCTTCATCGAACGAGGTGAAATAGAACAGCTCCACGCCTTCAAGGCGCGCCCATTCCTGGGTCTCAATGAAGTTACGCATGGCGTTCTCGGGTGAGGGCACTGCCGCCGCCACCAACTGGCCTTGGCCGGGCCATCCGGTTTCGGTAATGATGACTCGTTTGTCGCCTGCAGCCTTGTGCACCAGCGTGTACAGTTGCTTGAGGTACGGCTGCGCATGGTTGATGTCCACACCCTCCCAGAACGGATAGCAGTTGGCTAACACCACGTCGCAGGCCTGTACCAAAGCCGGCCTGTCGAGGAACTCGTAGTAAGCATCAACGCAGCCCACCGCCACAGAGTCTGGCAACGCAGCGCGCACCCGCCGGATGTAGTCCAGCAGTTCTTCTTGTGGAAGATCGTTGCGCAACAACACCTCATTTCCGACGGCTGCGATATCAACCAGACCCTGTTGCGCCAGCTTCACCAAAGATGCGATTTCGCGTTCGTTGCGCTTGCGGTCTGGCCCAATCCACGCGCCGGCCATGGTTTTCAGCCCTTGGGCACGGGCCAGCACGGGAATCAGATCATGACCTTCGGTACACGAAGACGTCCGGAGCCACTGCGTGTGCGGGGCAATGATGGCAATGCGGCTGCGAATTTGTGCCTCTGACACCAGGTCACCAGCAGTTTGCCCTTCGGCATACGGGCTAAAGCACAAGCCGTGGACGCCAGCAGCACGGGTCTGAGAAAACAGTGCGGCAATTTGCTGTGCCGACATTCCCGCCAGGCGAGATGGCTGCGTATTCGACAGGTCTTGGTGAAGTCGGTGGAGATAAACCCGACCACCTGACCCCTGCGACGGCGCTGGGGTAGCTGGGTGCTTGCGCTGTTCCA
>Ga0210054_1002417_pt1 | contig 14680 bp, 20 predicted proteins | sample CryGeymeta201516_FD_185470 | JGI IMG/M metagenome (GOLD analysis project Ga0210054, IMG submission 185470) | Groundwater microbial communities from Crystal Geyser aquifers in Utah, USA - Crystal Geyser metaG 2015-16 (SPAdes) (version 2) | ecosystem: Environmental > Aquatic > Deep subsurface >... | reverse complement strand
CAGCATCATCAGCAACTGTCAGTGCGCCGTCACCATTAAAGTCTGTTGTCATCGATTCCTGCTTTATCACCGTCTCCTCCCAGCTACGGATATCCTTGGCTGCCTGGTCTACTGATGCCATTATTGATTTCAATTTTGCCCTCTGTTGAACGCCCAAATAGCCTGGGATTGCTATTGCCGCTAGGATTCCTATGATCGCCACGACTATGAGCAATTCAATGAGGGTAAAACCTCTTTCATCCCTTACCTTCATTTTGTGGATAATCTTAAACATTTTTACCTCCTTATCTTCTTCTTTCGCAGGCTAAAGCGTTTGACTGATGGTTCGACAGGCTCACCCTGAGCTTGTCGAAGGGTCACGCCGAAGTCCTGCGGCTACTGTCTGCTGTCTGCTTTTTCATCACCTCCTTCAGTACCAATGTTATTCAAAAATCTGTAATTTCTTTCACCCTCCCCTTTGTCCCCTTCCGTCATAAGTAAGACGGACCTCCTGCCAGGGGGAGGGGAAACTTAACTCCCCCTCGCCCCCTCTTAAGTTAAGAGGGGGATGGGGGGCGTTATCCATCTCATTAATGTATAAGCAAGTTTTATGCCAGAACCTAAACAGGGTTAAGATTATGCATAAGGGTACCGAGTTCTGTCATCCCTGCCCCCATTTTCATGAGGGTAAACTCCAGCAGGAATCCAGAAGCTGTTGATTTTACTGGATTCCCGCCTTTCAGACTGTGTCACAATCCGAGAAATACCTATTTTGTCATATAGGTGGAGGATACTTACATTGTGGCAATTTCAGTGACATAAAATGTCAGTTACTAAGACATAAAATGTCAGTACCAACTTCAAAACTCCAGGGCCTTGGAATGACTATTTCCACCTGTGTCATAAATCTAGGTTCTTCAGGAAATTGTGTGGATAAAGCCCCCCCTTTCCCAAAGAGGGGTCTAAGAATATCCACAGGAAAGTCTGAAGAACCTAAATTTCTAATCCTTGACCTGTCTTTGAGCGAAGCGAAAGGGAATGTCGTTAATTAACCCTTTACCAATACTTATTATAGATGCTAAAATCTCTTCATTTATTCGTATTTCAGTTGAAAAGTAGTTTTATTATAAAAAGCATATTATGTCATTCACCCAAAAAAGGAACATTATGGAAGAAATATTATTCATAAAATCCCCCTTCATCCCCCTTTACCAAAGGGGGAGATTCCCCTCTATTAAGAGGGGATTAAGGGGTGTGTCCTTATATTTTTTTTCTGACTTCGTTTTCAATTTTTTTACGAAAGGACCAAAATTTTCTTCATCTTATGGGATATCAGAGTATTAAAAAATGGCCTGAAGGCGAGAGGCCCAGAGAAAGACTGTTAAAATACGGCGCCCATAATCTATCAGAGGCGCAGCTCCTTGCAATAATACTTCGTACCGGAGGCGGAGGCAAGAGCGCTATTGACCTTGCAATAGAGATCTTGAATTCATTTGGAGACCTGAAGGGTATAGAAAATGCCTCTCTTGGGGAATTTAGCTCTTTCAAGGGTATGGGAAAGGCAAAGGTTGCACAACTAAAGGCTGCATTTGAACTCGGGAAAAGGATGCTTGAAGAACCTAATGAAAAAGGTCCTGTTTTTTCATCAGGCCAGGACGTGTATTTATACTACAACCGACGTTTTAAGAATCTGAAAAAAGAGGTCTTCCGATGTGCAATGCTTGATGCAAAAAACAGGATATTCAAAGACTGCCGTATCTCTGAAGGCACCCTCACAAATTCACTAATACATCCGCGTGAGGCATTCAGGGATGCGATAAAAGAATCTGCAGCATCTGTTGTTTTTGTACACAACCACCCGAGTGGTGATACGAGTCCAAGCCGTGAAGACATACTGATAACAGAACGACTTGTCAATGTAGGCGAGATAGTCGGGATAAAGGTTCTCGACCACGTAATCATAGGAGATGAAAAATATACAAGCATGATGGAAAAGGGATATATAAAGAATTAGGGAGGATTAAATGTCTAAAATTAAAAGAGCAATTTTAAGTGTTTCAAACAAAAAAGGTATTGCAGAATTTGCAAGGGAACTTAACTCAATGGGTGTTGAGATACTCTCAACAGGAGGAACGGCAAAAACCTTAAGAGATGCGGGCGTCTCTGTAAAAGATGTATCAGAGTACACTGGTTTTCCTGAGATGCTTGATGGAAGGCTGAAGACCCTTCACCCCAGGATTCACGGCGGATTACTTTCGAGAAGGGATAATCCAAAGGACATGGAAGAGTTAAAGAAGCACGGAATTGATACAATAGAGATGGTGGTGGTAAACCTGTATCCATTTGAAGAGACGATCTCAAAGAAAGGTGTTTCTTTTGCAGAGGCTATAGAGAATATTGATATTGGCGGCCCGGCAATGCTGCGTTCGGCATCAAAAAATTTTCAAGATGTTGCTGTTATAGTTGAACCATCTGATTATGAGAAGGTTCTTGAGGAAATGAAAAGCCTGAATGCTGACCTGAGTTACGCAACAAGATTAGAACTTGCAAAAAAGGTCTTCATACATACATCGAGATATGATGCAATAATTGCTGATTACCTTACAAAGGTAATAGAGGAGACAAAAAAACAATAAAATTAGTAATCTCCCCTATCCCCTCTTTAGTAAAGAGGGGGGAAATGAAAAAATCTTTTGTAAAATTAATTTTATAACCCCACTTTTTTAAAGGGGGGCAAGGGGGGATTACTAAAAAAATTCGGTTCTTTCTCAAATTGAATGGGTAAAAATTCAGAAATCCCATAAGAATTCCCCCTTAAAAAAGGGGGAGTAAGGGGGTTGTGGGGGTTATGAAAATCCATTACAATCCAAAATTAAAATATCATGCAAGAGAACTCAGGAAGAAAGGAGTTTTATCAGAGGTTTTGCTTTGGAATCACTTGAAAGGCAGAAAGATGCGGGGCTGTCAGTTTATGAGACAAAAGCCTGTTGGAGATTATATCGTTGATTTTTATTGTACAACCCCCTTTATTCCCCCTTTGTTAAGGGGGACTGAGGGGGTTGTTATTGAAATAGATGGAGAAAGCCACGACGGCAGATTCCTGTATGATATGGAGAGACAAAGAGTATTAGAATCTATGGGTTTAAGACTCCTTAGATTTAGCGATAGCGATGTAAAGAGGGACATAAGCAGTGTGTTAATGGCAATTGAGGGATGGATTGAAAAGATTGAACAACCCCCCTTAACCCCCTTTATTAAGGGGGAATTACCCACTTGAAATGAGAAAGAACCAAAAATTCTATATATACGGTAGAGGTTATTCATGAAGGTACTTGTTATTGGCAGCGGGGGTCGTGAACACGCACTTGTCTGGAAGCTTTCCCAGAGTAAACATATCAACAAGATTTACTGCTGTCCTGGCAATGCGGGCATAGCTGAAATAGCTGAATGTATAGATATAAGTCCCGATAACCTCAGCGCAATAATTGATTTTGTGAAATATGAGTGGATTGACCTGACAATTGTTTGCTCTGAGAAATTACTTTCAAGAGGTATTGTTGATGCCTTTGAAAAAGAAGGGTGCAGGATTTTAGGGCCGAACAGAGATGCTGCACAGCTAAGGCCAAGCAGGGTATTTACAAAAAACCTCATGAGACTTTATCGTATTCCGATACCTGAATATAAAGTCTTTACCTCATATCTCCACGCACAGGATTATGTTAATTTAAAGGGCGCACCCATAGTAATAAAGGTGGATGGATTTTCCGAAGATAATGGCGTATTTTTGGCTTCCTCAGTAGAAGAGGCAGTAGATGCCCTCAAGCTGATCATGAAGGACAAAATCTTTGGTGATGCAGGCAATCGAGTAATTATAGAAGAGAGTCTAAAAGGTGAAAAGGTATCTTTTATAATAGTAACGGATGGAAAAACTATTGTGCCGCTCACAAGTTTACATAAATATAAGCAGATATTTAATGGTGATAAAGGTTTAGACACGGCAGGTATGGGCGCTTATAGTCCGTCGCCTATTATTACCGGAGAACTCGAAACCATTATAATGGAAAAGATAATGAGACCCGCACTAAAGGCGCTAAATTCAGAAGGGATAAAATATAAAGGTATCCTCTCTGCAGACCTAACAGTAGATAAAGTCAGACCTTATGTATTTGAATTCAACTGTTGTTTTGGCGATCCAGAAACACAGACTATCCTTCCAAGACTCAAAACAGATTTTACGGATATGGCTTTAGCGATTATAGAAGAAAGGCTGTCTGATATAGATATTGAGTGGAGACAGGAGGCATCAGTATGTATTGTAGTTTCTTCGAGGGGTTACCCTGGCAAATACCAGAAAGGGGTTGTTATAACAGGGCTCGAGAAAGTAAAGGCAGTGGAGGATATCGTTGTACTGCACGCGGGTACATCATTTAGCAATAAGGATATAATTACATCAGGTGGAAGGGTTGTCAGCATAACGGCTACTGGAGCTGACATAAAAGGTGCAAAAATAAAGGCATATAACGCAGTAGAAAAGATAAGTTTTGACGGGATGCATTACAGAAAGGATATTGGGGATAATGCATTTAACAAGGAGAAAACATGAAGACACAGGTCTTGATAGTCATGGGAAGTGATTCTGACATGCCTGTTATGGACGAGGCGGGTAAGATACTTAAAAAACTCGGGATTTCTTATAAGACAGTTATTGCCTCTGCTCACATAACACCGGAACTGACAATACGACTTGCATCTGAGGCTGAGGAGAAGGGCATCGAAGTGATTATCGCAGGTGCGGGTATGGCAGCCCACTTAGCTGGAGTAATTGCAGCGCACACAATCGTCCCTGTGATAGGTGTGCCTATAGATTCATCACCTCTTAATGGTCTTGACTCCCTTCTTTCTACAGTCCAGATGCCGCCTGGTGTACCTGTTGCGACAATGGCAATAGGCAAGGCAGGTGCAAAAAATGCCGCAATCCTTTCAGCCCAGATTATCGGCAGGAAAGACCCTGAGGTTGTAAAAAGACTGAAAGATTATAGGAGAAAGATGGCAGGAGAAGTCGAGAAAAAGTCAAGGACACTGCAAGGCTATAACAGCTAAAGATGAGAGTACATCTCGATTGTTTTCCATGCTTCCTTAGGCAATCTATTATTGCACTCAGGTTCGGGACGAAAGACGAATCATTACGGGAGACTATACTAAAAAGTACTCTCGATTATATCCAGAATACCGATATATCAAAACCACCTGCATATACAACCACATTTATCCACAAGAAAATAAGGCAGATGCTCGGCATAGATCCATTCAAGGAGATAAAATCTGAATATAACCAGATTGTACTCAGACTATATCCTTCCTTGAAAACCACTATTGAAAAAAGTCTTGACCCTTTATGGATATCTACAAGGCTTGCAATTGCCGGGAATGTAATAGACTTTGGAATATTTACCTCTGTAGACATTGAGGGAACCATCCGCAAGGCACTTAACAACCAATTAGCCGCGGATGACTACAACAGCTTTAAAAATGCTATTTCTATCGCAGATAAAATCCTTTACCTTACGGACAATGCAGGAGAGATTGTATTTGACAGGCTTCTTATAGAGACCCTGATCCAGCTCGGCAAGGAAGTTAAGGCGGTCGTTAAGGGCTCACCTGTAATTAACGATTCCACTATGGAGGATGCCGAAGAATCAGGCCTTACAGGAGTGTGCGATGTAATTGACAACGGCTCTGAAGCTGTTGGCACAATCCTCGAGTGGACATCCTCCGCATTTCAGAAGGTATTCAATAATGCTCAACTGGTGATAAGCAAAGGACAGGGCAACTTTGAGACACTCATAGGCACTGAAAAGAAAATATTCTTCCTTTTCCAATCCAAGTGTGATGTGGTTTCTAAAGAACTTGGCCTTTCAACTGGCTCGATGCTCCTAAAGAAATCCTGACTTTGCTGGCTGGATAAAACCTATATAGAAAACCCTATCTTCTTCCCCCCCTGCCGAAACCAGTTCTTTCCCTGGGATAATCTCTCTCGCGCCTTTCCTGCGGTTTCGCCTCGTTAACAACAATGTTTCTGTCCATGAAGGCCTTGCCATTAAACATGGAAATCGCCTTCTGACCTTCTTCGTTTGAGGCCATCTCCACAAAGCCGAACCCTCTCAACCTACCTGTAGCTGCATCTTTAAAAGCTTGACAGAAACAACCTCACCTGCCTGAGAAAACAGTTCCTTCACATCATCCTCCGTTACCTTGAAAGAGATGTTGCCTACATAAAGCCTAGTACTCATCCTTCCTCCTTTTGTAATTTTTTTTGCTAACCTTTAAAAACCCTTAACGAGCTTTAAAAACTGCAAGTTAACTATGTAGGATGAATAAACCATTTGTCAAGTAATAAAAGTGGGGTGTTCGGGGTTTAATAACGGAATGGGTTAAAGTGATTGCAAGTTTGACTTAATCTCCTCTATCGCTTCTTTCGCGATAATCCTTACATTCGCATCTTCATCTTTTGCCATTTTATTAAGGAAAGGGACGGCATCTCTGCGTCCGATTACCCCGAGGAGATAGGCTGCATCGCCTCTGGAGACTGGATTTTGATTCTTCAAAAGTGGAAGGATATACGGGATGGCTTTTGGTATATTTTCTGAATCCTCTACTTTTAATGTCTCAATAAGCGCTGAAATCCCAAGCCTTACCCTCATCCTTTCATCTGTTAGTAAGTCCCCGACATATTCATAAAGGCTTTTATTGTGTTTAAACATATCAATGATGTTATCGAGAAAACCGTTTTCCATGTAATCTGCAATCATGGTTTTCATGTCAAAGTTTTTTGTTTTGATAGGTTTCATCAAAAATATATTACCAAAACGGTCTTCACCTTGTCATCATGAGAATTGTTGTATAATTCTATACATGATTTATACGTATAATAAAGAGGGAAGATGAAGATTTATAACACGCTTACTGGCAGGAAAGAGGAATTTGTACCATTGATTCCTAATAAGGTAAAGATATATGCTTGCGGAGTAACTGTTTATGACCATTGCCACATAGGACATGCAAGAAGCGCTATTGTATTTGATGTGATAAGGAGATATATGAGGTATAAAGGTTTTGATGTGAAATATGTAAGGAATTTTACTGATATAGATGACAAAATAATCAACAGGGCAAAGCAGGAAGGCATTACCTGGGATGCAGTTGCAAAAAAATATACAGCTGAGTATTACAAAGACATGGACAGGCTTGGTGTTGGAAGGGCTGATGTGGAACCAAAGGCAACAGAACACATTGAAGAGATAATAGGAATTATCAAAGGACTTATTGAAAAAGGTTATGCATATGAGGTTGATAGCAGCGTTTATTTTTCAGTGGCCAAATTCCCTGGATATGGGAAGTTATCAAAGAGGGACATGGAAGAGATGACAGCCGGGGCAAGGGTTGAAGTGGATGAGAGGAAGAAAAACCCTTTAGATTTTGCTTTATGGAAAAAATCAAAAGAAGGCGAGCCATCTTGGGAGAGTCCCTGGGGCTTAGGCAGGCCGGGCTGGCATATTGAATGCTCTGCAATGTCTATAAAACATCTCGGCGAGAGTTTTGACATCCATGGCGGCGGCGCTGATTTACTTTTCCCCCATCATGAAAATGAGATTGCGCAGTCAGAGGCATTTACAGGAAGACCCTTTGCAAGGTATTGGGTCCATAATGGATTCATTACAATTGATAAAGAAAAAATGTCAAAGTCTCTGGGTAATTTCTTTACAATAAAAGAAGTCCTTGATAAGTTTGATCCCGAGGTAGTCAGGTTTTTCTTACTTTCTACACATTACAGGAGTCCGGTAGAATTTTCTGATGAGCAATTACGTGAGGCTGAGAGTTCTATAGATAGATATTACTCCACAATTGTCAGGATTAATGATTTTTTTGAAAAAGAAGATAGCGGGAAAGAAGAGTTTTCAAATGCCGGGGAAATCTTTGAAGGACTACTTCTTTCATTCCAAGAGAAATTCAAAGAGGCAATGGATGATGATTTTAATACTGCCCTTGCACTCGGACATATCTTTGAATTAATACGGGAGGCAAACAGATTTCTCGACAATAAACCATCAGGCTCAAAAGACAGAGAGCTTTTATTGAAGACAAAAGAACTACTCCGTGAAACCGGAATTATCCTTAATATATTCGGCAGAACCCCCTATGAGTGGTACCTGTCATTAATGAAGATAAGAAAAATCGGGCTTTCTGAAAAAGACATCCCTGAGAAAATAAGGGAACGTCAGGCTGCAAGACAAAGAAAAGACTGGCACACGGCAGATGCAATCAGAAAAGAACTCGAAGAAAAAGGGATCATCCTTGAAGATAAAAAAGACAGGACAGACTGGAAGGTCAAGGTCGGATAGTGAATGGATTTACGGCCTGAACCCAGTGCTGGAGGCACTAAGAGCAGGCAGAAATATAAAAGGTATTTTTATATCTTCAAGCAGACATGAAAAAGTACTTGAGTTAAAAAAAGAAGCAGAAGGAAGAAATATACCTTTCAAAATATTAGACCCTAATTTTTTTGATCGTAGTTTTATAAAAGGACATCAGGGAGTTGCAGCAGAGGTTTCTCCAAAAGGCTATGTTAGTCTCGATGAATTACTCGGTATCCCTTCAAGGAAAAAAGAAACTCCACTATTTATAATACTCGACTGTGTCGAAGATCCGAGAAATTTCGGAGCCATATTGAGAGTAGCAGATGCTGCAGGTATTCATGGCATAGTTATCCAATCACATAGGTCTGTTACCCTCGGCTCTGAAGTCGCAAAGGTTTCTGCTGGTGCTGTTGAATATGTACCGGTCTCCATAGTAGCAAATATAAAGCACGCAATGTATGAAATGAAGGAAATGGGCATAACGATAATTGGTGCCGAGGCGGATGCAGAGAAGATAGTGTGGGATCTAAATTTTAAAGTGCCTTTAGCCCTTGTGATTGGTTCTGAGGGTAAAGGGCTAAGGAAGACGGTAAGAGAAAGCTGTGATATTTTAGTCAAACTTCCTATGCAAGGCAAAATAAACTCTCTTAATGTTTCTGTTGCTGCTGGTATATTTGCTTTTGAGATATTGCGACAAAGACTGCATAAGAACTAATTTTAGCAAGAAAAAAAGAAATAACTGAAGTTATTGTTGAATTTTTACAATTGACCATTTTATAATTAAAGTTGTTAAATAACCATTTCAATATAAAGGGATAAGTGTTGTCTTTTTCCGCTTTTACTGGAAATAAGAATGTGATGAGGCCACCGTAGCTCAGCAGGCAGAGCAGCTGATTTGTAATCAGCAGGTCGGGGGTTCGATTCCCTTCGGTGGCTCCATGGAGAGGTTCCCGAGCGGCCAAAGGGAGCAGACTGTAAATCTGTCGGCACAGCCTTCGGAGGTTCGAATCCTCCCCTCTCCACCAGCAAAATTTGCTTTGCAAATTTTGCAGTTTAGAGTTCATAGAGCAAGACCACATTGTCTATCATTCCAGCTTGTCTGGAATCCTTCTTGAAGAAAGATGCTGAACAAGCCAGCATGACAGAATAGTTAAAGGTATGTGACTTTACTTATGGTCTTATTAGTAAGGTGTGCGGGAGTAGCTCAGTGGTAGAGCGTCAGCCTTCCAAGCTGAGGGTCGCGGGTTCAAATCCCGTTTCCCGCTCCAATGAAGATGTGAGCGATGAGCAAAGAGCATAGAGATGAAATATACTTCGATATTAATAGCAGTTCTTGGCTCTTAGCTAATTGCTCTGAGCTAAGTTGCCCATGTAGCTCAGTCGGCAGAGCACATCCTTGGTAAGGATGAGGTCACCGGTTCAATCCCGGTCATGGGCTTTGTAAACAACAGTGAACCGTGAACAGTTTTTTTTACTATTCACTGACCACTATTCACTAACAACTGTAAAAGAGGAGGAAATATGGCAAAGGCTAAATTTGAGAGAGTAAAACCTCATGCAAACATAGGAACGATAGGACATGTAGACCATGGGAAGACCACATTGACATCAGCAATAACGAAGATACTATCGCTGAAAGGGCAGGCACAGTACAGGTCATTTGACAGTATTGACAACGCACCTGAGGAAAAGGCGAGGGGAATAACGATAGCGACAGCGCATGTAGAGTATGAGACAGACAAGAGGCATTATGCACATGTAGATTGTCCTGGTCATGCTGATTACATAAAGAACATGATCACAGGAGCAGCGCAGATGGATGGGGCGATACTGGTAGTGTCAGCAGCAGATGGGCCGATGCCGCAGACGAGGGAGCACATACTGCTTGCAAGGCAGGTAGGAGTGCCTTACATAGTGGTATTCATGAATAAGGTAGACATGGTAGATGACCCCGAGCTTTTAGATTTAGTAGAGCTTGAGGTGAGGGAGCTATTGACGAAGTACCAATTTCCCGGGGACAAGATACCGATAATAAGGGGCAGTGCATTGAAGGCGATGGCAAGCACGAGCACTGATCCCAAAGCAGAGGAGTTCAAGTGTATATATGAACTATTGGATGCAGTAGACAGTTACATACCGACGCCTGACAGGTCGATAGACAAGCCATTTTTAATGCCGATAGAGGATGTATTTACCATATCAGGGCGTGGGACGGTAGTGACGGGAAGGGTAGAGAGGGGGATAATAAAGGTAGGGGAAGAGGTAGAGATAGTAGGGCTGGGAGAGACACGGAAGACCGTAGCCACAGGGGTAGAGATGTTCAGGAAGCTGCTTGATGAAGGCCGTGCAGGGGACAACATAGGTGTATTACTCAGAGGCACGGGCAAGGACGAGGTAGAGAGGGGGATGGTATTAGCAAGGCCTGGGAGCATAACGCCGCATACGAAATTCAAGACAGAGGTATATATATTGACAAAGGAAGAGGGTGGGAGGCACACACCATTTTTCAAGGGATACAGGCCGCAATTTTATTTCAGGACAACGGATGTAACCGGGGTAGCATACTTATCTGAGGGTGCAGAGATGGTAATGCCCGGCGATAACGTAACTCTTATAGTAGAACTAATCTCACCGATAGCGATGGAGAAGGAGTTAAGGTTTGCTATAAGAGAGGGTGGAAGGACTGTAGGCGCCGGTGTTGTTACTGAGGTGCTGGAGTAGAAAACGATGAGAGATATAATATTGTTTCAATGTACAGAGTGCAAAAATAGGAACTATTCAAGTATGAAGAATAAAAAGAATACACCTGACAAGCTTCAGTTAAAGAAATACTGCAGGCATTGCAGGCGGCATACATTACATAAGGAGGTAAAAGCGTAATCGATACAGAGGATAGGCCAGTAGCTCTAACGGATAGAGCGTCGGACTCCAAATCCGAGGGTTGAGGGTTCAAATCCCTCCTGGCCTGCCACAAAAATAAGTGATAAGTGATAAGTGATAATAGTGAGATGCAAGATAATAAGTTAAATGGGTGAAGGCATTGTATGATAAAAAAGATTAAGGAATTTTTCAGGGAAGTAAAGGTTGAAATAAAGAAGGTGGTTTTCCCATCAAGGGATGAACTTATCGGTTCTACCTGGGTTGTAATCACCACAGTTATAGCGGTTTCATTATTCTTAGGCGTTGTCGATCTCGGCCTCACAAAATTAGTAGGAATAGTACTACGGTAAGACCATGGGAAAAAACTGGTATGTAGTTCACACTTATTCAGGTTTTGAGGAGAAGGTAAAACTTACTATAGAAGAAAAGAAAGAGAAAAAAGGCCTAACAGATAGGATATCAAGGATACTTATTCCTACAGAAAGGGTTATAGAGTTAAAAGCAGGTAAGAAGAAAGAAAGCGACAAGAAATTTTATCCTGGATATATACTTGTGGAGATGGAAATGGACGATGAGACATGGCATCTCATCAGAAGTACCCCACGTGTAACTGGCTTTATAGGTGGAACAAAACCTGTTGCTCTATCCGAGGAAGAGATCGCAGTAATACTTCAGCAGATAGAGAAGGGGCCTATCCCACAGGTCAAGACCCAGTTCCGGAAAGGAGAGAGTGTCAGGATTGTTGATGGCCCCTTCTCTAATTTCCTTGGTACTGTTGAAGATGTTGATATAGACCACGTCAGGCTTTGCGTAATGGTAAGCATATTTGGCAGACAAACACCTGTTGAACTTAATTTTTTCCAGGTAGAGAGGGCATAAGGAGGTTTTATGGCTAAAAAGGAAATAATCGCTCAGGTCAAGCTTCAAATACCTGCGGGGAAAGCAAACCCTGCACCGCCTGTAGGGCCAGCACTCGGTCCGCACGGTGTTAATATAATGGAGTTTTGTAAGGCATTTAATGCTCAGACCCAGTTACTAGGAGATACAATAGTGCCTGTGGTATTAACTGTTTACTCCGACAGGTCATTTACATTTATAACAAAAACACCTCCTGCTTCAGATCTTCTAAAGAAAGCTGCTGGCATCATAAAGGGATCGGGTATCCCGAATAAGGATAAAGTTGGTAAGGTTACGTCAGCGCAAATAAGAGAAATTGCACAGAGAAAGCTCCCAGACCTTAATGCTTACTCGCTGGATGAAGCGGTAAAGATAATAAGTGGCACCGCGAAAAGCATGGGGATAGAAATAAAAGATTAAACCCCGTTAGAAAATGATTTTCTAACGGGGTAAAGAGGTAGAAATGGGTAAGAAGATAAAGGCAGCAAGAGAAAAGATTGAAAAAGGTAAAGAATACTCACTTGAAGATGCAATAAGCCTTGTAAAGGAATCGTCCTATACCAAGTTTGATGAGACCATTGACTTAGCAGTAAATCTTGGTATTGACCCGAAGAAATCAGAGCAGATGGTAAGAGGTACAGTTGTCCTTCCCCATGGCATGGGCAAAAAAGTAAGGGTTCTGGTTTTTGCAAAAGGAGAAAAAGAAAAAGAGGCCATAGATGCAGGCGCTGACTTTGGTGGCGCGGAAGACCTTGTCGAGAAGATAAGCAAGGGGTGGCTTGACTTTGACAAGACTGTTGCAACCCCTGATATCATGGGTCTTGTAGGGAAATTAGGTAAGATACTCGGTCCACGGGGACTTATGCCAAACCCGAAACTTGGCACTGTAACCTTTGATATAGCGAGGGCTGTTAAAGAGATAAAGGCTGGAAAGGTAGAATATAAAGCTGAAAAAGCAGGGATTGTACATGTCCCGATCGGTAAGGTCTCATTTGACATTAAGAAACTATATGATAATGCTAAAACAGTAATAGAATCAATAGTAAAGGCAAAACCAGCAACAAGTAAGGGTAAGTATCTTAAAAAGTTATCCATCTCGTCAACTATGGGACCGGGGATAGATGTTGATATAGCATCTCTGGGAAAGGGGGTATAAACTGAAGAGGGAGAAAAAAGAACAGGTCATCAAAGAACTAAAAGACAGGTTCGATAGAGCAAAGGCCGTGATCTTCACAGATTATAGGGGATTGACCGTTGCTGAGCTTTCAGAGTTGAGGAAACTACTAAGGGATAGAAACTTTGAATACAGAATAGTTAAAAATACCCTGGCCGAGATTGCGTCCCTGCGTACACCTGTGTCAGTTGCAAAAGATTCTTTCAAGGGGCCTGTAGGCATAGCTATCAGCTACGACGACCCAGTGCTGACAGTAAAAAAGATACTTGAGTATTCAAAGAAGAACGAGAAACTCAAGGTCATCAGTGGTGTCATAGAAGGCAGGTTCTGCGCATCAGATGATTTAAGATCTGTTGCTGAGATACCGCCGAGGAAAGTGTTACTTTCCATGCTTGCAGGTGGATTTGAGGCGCCTCTGAATAAACTGGCAGGAGCGCTTAGTGCAACTGTAAGTAGTTTTACTTATGCAATGGAAGCTTTGAAAAATAAAAGAGAGTGTCAGTGAACAGTGCCAGTGTCAGTTTATGAAAAGTATTCAAAGACCAATTACTGACACCGAACACTGACACTAAACACTGAAATAAAAAGGAGGTCTAACAATGGCTGTTACAAAAGAACAGGTTTTTGATTTTATCGACAATATGACGATCCTCGATATGTCAAAGTTTGTAAAAGAGTTCGAGGAGAGATATGGCGTAACTGCTGCAGCGCCAGTTGCTGCGGCTGCTGTGCCAGGGTCTGCTGCCGGAGCATCTGTGCAAGAAGCCGAGGAGAAGACAAGCTTTGATGTAATCCTATCTGCTGTTGGTGAAAAAAAGATTCAGGTTATAAAAGTTGTGAGGGAGTTTACCTCTCTTGGCCTGAAAGAGGCCAAAGACCTTGTTGATGGAGCGCCAAAGCCTGTAAAAACCGGCGTCTCAAAAGAGGATGCTGAATCAATAAAGGCAAAACTCGTAGAACAGGGCGCAACAGTAGAAATTAAGTAAGCCCCGTTAGAAAGAATTCCCTAACGGGGTAAAAAGGAGACATATGGCAAGGGTTCTTAGAAAAAGACTAAACCTTGGAAAAGTTCCCCCATTTCTGGAAATCCCAAACCTCATAGAGATACAGAAGGGGTCCTATGAAAATTTTTTGCAAAAGGATGTTCCTTTAGACAAAAGGGAGGAATCCGGGTTGCAGGCTGCATTCCTGAGTGTATTTCCGATACTGGATTATAACGAGACAGCCTCTATAGAATTTTTGGGGTATATGATAGGCGAACAAAAGTTCAGTATCCGGGACTGCTTACAGAAAGGGATTACTTATGCTGCTCCCCTGAAGATAAGAGTAAAGCTTA